>Ga0114921_10000083_pt1 | contig 37261 bp, 28 predicted proteins | sample BentaG_FD_87016 | JGI IMG/M metagenome (GOLD analysis project Ga0114921, IMG submission 87016) | Deep subsurface microbial communities from South Atlantic Ocean to uncover new lineages of life (NeLLi) - Benguela_00093 metaG | ecosystem: Environmental > Aquatic > Marine > Oceanic > Sediment ... | reverse complement strand
CGTACACAAAAATGGGGGGTATCAAGAAATGCATTGAGGAATGAGTGCGAAAGAGTTATTTGGCAGAGATTGTGAACTGAACTCTTGGAGAAACCGCTATAAGTGTCCCCTCTGGGGAGAAAGCCTTTACTTGCCAAGAATATTTCTGATTGGCCTTCATCTTATTTTTAACCTCTTCTGGTAGAGAAATGACATTTTCCTCCGTTGAGGTGGACCATAGAAGTTCATCATTGTAGATGTAAATCCTGTATTTATAGTCCTTATCTAGCTTTACCCACTTAAACTGGGAAGGAACGTTTTCGATGTCTATAACAGGAGAAATAAGACTTATAGATACTCCTCGAGCTATATCTTCTCCATCTAAGAAAAATTGAGGGGGAGCAGTTTTTTCGAAGAGCGGAACAGCCAGTAAGCAGAGAAAGAGGAGTACTCCCATAGACACTGCAGCATAAGCCCATTGTTTAGGAGTGAGAAAAGCGAAGATTTTTTCAACGAAGAAAGTTTCTTTTCTTTCTTCTCTACTTCCCTCATCTGCAAAGATCACATGACCTTTGTTCTTGATAACTGCGATAAGTTCATCTCTTGCGACTGCTTCTTGGAAACACTGCTCACAATTGAAATAGTGTTCTTCGAATTTTTCTCTTTTCTTTTCGTTTAACTTACCTAATAAATAATCATCGATAAGGCCGTTAAATTTGCAGTTTTTCATCGGTAATCCTCTTTCCTATATTTCAATAGTTTAGTCGGATAAAATCCGAATAAACTGAAAAAAATCATTTTTTTATTAACTTTCTTAAGAGTTTTTGTGCATAGTCTACGCGTTCGCTCACTCGGCGAGAAGAAATGCCGAGTTTTTGCCCAACTTCGTTCCTTGAAAGTCCTTTATAGTAGTATAGATAAAGAACGTTCCTGTATTTTGGTTTTAGTTTTTTTAGGGCTTGGGTTAAGGCTTCGGCCCTTTCTTTATCTTCAAGTTGATCCGGAGGCGCAGGGAAGGATTTTGGTTCAGGAATGTGTTTTAATATCTTACTCTTCTGCCTGATGTAATCGACTATGCGTCGGCTGGAGATAGTATAAATAAATGTTCCTATTGAAGATTCGCCCCTAAACTCTCCCTTTTGTATTTTTTCTATGACATTTATCATAATCTCATTGACAACATCTTCCCAGTCTGGATTTTGGTAACCAAGGTATTTCTTAACTCTGAAGCTAAGGATGGGCCGGTACTTGGCGATTATTTCTTCCAAGTCGAGGCTTTCTTTCATGTTATTCCGTGGGGTACATCTATTAGTATTTTTCTAAATCGTTACTACCCACTTTTCCATCATAATTCTTATCCAAACAGGAAAACAAATGAATAGTCTTTAGGGATGATTTGCATGGTGATTTCTTCTCATCTTCTAAGATTAATCAGTAGTTTAGTATCTCATTTCTTTTGTAGAAGTTTGATGAATCAAACCCCTACAATTGCTCCTTGCTGTCTACTTTTTATTCCTACCTTTTTCCTTGAACCTCTTATTAGGTTTGACTTAGTATCTTACGCTTATTATATAGCTAAAAAATGATGTTGACAAGCTTCTAAAAAGAAATGACATTTTTTGTTATTTTGACAAAAAATGGCAAAGTAATTTTCAATTTTCCATTATTTTTGTCGACTAAACTATTTTCCCGAGGAAAAAGGTTAGGATGTTAGAAAATCAAGTTGCCATAGCAGAAGAAACTGTACAGATTCTTCCCTCCGAGAATGAAAGAGACTCTTTCAAATATCAGTCTTTTCCAGAAAAAGAAGAGCATCTCCCAACTATTTATCCTGTTCCCAAGATATTATTGGCCAAAAAAGTTTTAAAGGATTTATATAAGCGCTACACAAGCTTCTTTATGAGCCAAGAATATGGCTATGGTGCGGCCTTTCCGGAAAAACGTAGGTTCATCAATTCCAATATTATCTATTTCATCGCGGTCACTGATGGAAATGAGGACACATTGTTCCACTCCCAGTTGGTTGCCGGTTACACGCTTCTGTTATCTAAATCCTTGGGTATTAAAGATAAAGAGTTTTTAACATCGATCGAGCGAGGAGCTATGCTTCACGATATCGGGAAAATAGGAATCCCTGAAACTGTATTGAGAAAAGAAGGCCCTCTAACCCTTGAAGAAAAAGAGATTGTTAAGGACCATCCTATTCTGGGCTACGAGATGATAAAGGAGTTCGATTTCTTAGAAAAAGAAGCTCGAGTTGTTTTGTATCATCACGAGAAATATGATGGGAGCGGTTATCCTTTTGGTCTGGCAGAAGAGGAAATTCCAATCGAGGCAAGGATATTTACTTTAGCTGATACTTTGGATGCCTTGACTTCTGATAGGCCTTACCGGAAAAGAATGAGTTTCGAGGAAGCTTTTTGGGAAATAGAGAAAAACGATGGAAGCCAGTTCGATCCTCTTATTTTAGATGTATTTCTTTCTCTTCCTTTTGAACAGCTGCAACAAATAAAAGAAGAGACATATGAATACGTTTCTCCCTGCCTGATTCACTGACAAATCTTCACCCCTCACCATGGAAAATATAGAGGACTGTTCCTCTCAGGAGGACGGTCCCCACTCATCCGGGTTTATCTGGTTTGCTCTCAGCTGGAAGAGGCAGCCTGGACAATCGGTGGCGATGAGGTTGGCTTGACTTTCTAGGATTTTCTGTTTTTTCTTTCTCCAAATCTGCCTGGATATTTCTGGATTTTTAAATGAAAAAACACCGCAGAATCCACAGCAGGTGAAAGGTTCTTCCTCTTCTTTCAGGTTGAAACCAAGGTTTTGGATGAGTTTTTTTGGGCTATCTCCAATTTTGAGGTCGTTCAGGTAATGGCATGGATAGTGGTAAAAGATTTCTTTTTCGAACGATTTTTTCTATCTGAAGAAGTGCCTCATCGGGAGTTGAGGCCTCATAGACTTGAGCCCCGGCTTTTTTGGCCTCACTGGTGAATTCTTGGATAAGCTGAGGGATTATTCTGGTGCATTCCTCTTTGATTGTCCTTGCTTTTTCTTTGTATTCCTCCCAGGGAATTTCTTTTTTATTGTTCTTGTATTTTTGGTAGTGATGGTCGGATGCTCTGGAGAGAGCTTGCTGGAGATTTGTATCTTTGAGGGCTTTTCTTAGTTTTCGCTTCTGTTTTTTCCGAGGAAACAACTATGGCTCCTCATTTATTTTCTTCTAGAAAGGTCTTGGGATCAACCAGAATCTCTCTGGGCTTGCTTCCCTCAGAAGCACCAACAATACCTTCTTGTTCCATCTGGTCTATGATCCTGGCAGCTCGGGCATAGCCCAGCTTGAGTTTTCTTTGTAAGTAGGAAGCCGATGCCTGACCTGTGAGAAGAATAAGTTCAACGGCCTTGTCGTAGAGAGTGTCTTTCTCCATAGATTCTGCTAAGAAGGGATCTGCTGAGCTTTTTATAATCCTGACAATTTTATCGTCATAGGTCGGGGTGCCTTGTTTCTTGACAAATTTGAGAAGGCGATTCAATTCCGCGGGAGTGATATAAGCACAGTGCAGTCTAAGCAGACGCGGATAATTAGGGGGCATAAAAAGCATATCACCCAAACCAATGAGTTTTTCAGCTCCTGACGCATCGATGATTATTCTTGAATCAATTTTCGAAGGTACTCGGAAGGCTATGCGGCTTGAAAAATTATTTTTGATCGTACCTGTAATAACATCTATTGAAGGACGCTGCGTGGCCATAACCAGATGAATTCCGACGGCTCGAGCCAATTGAGCCAAGCGAGCAATAAAATATTCCACTTCTTGAGCTCCGATCATCATTAATTCAGACAATTCATCGATGATAATCACGATGTATGGAAGGGGCTTGAGATCTTCTTTTTCCTCCTCTGTTAGTTTGTTTTTTTTGTCTTTCAGTATCTGTTTAACTTTGTTGTTGTACTGCTTGATGTTTTTTGCATTGAGGAATCCTAGTTTATGGTATCTTTCATCCATTTTCTTTATGGCATCTGCTAAAACTGCTTCTGCCTTCCTGGCATCTTTGATGACGGGGCTGAAGAGATGGGGAATGCCATCGTAGAGGTTGAATTCCAATCTTTTGGGGTCGATCAGGATAAGCTTGACCTCATCGGGCGTAGCCTTGTAAAGGATGCTGGCGATGATACAGTTCAGAGCAACGCTCTTTCCTGTTCCGGTTGCCCCGGCAATAAGGAGATGGGGCATGATTGATAAATCTGTTATGTAAGGCTCTCCATGAACAGTCTTTCCAAGAGCTACAGTTAGTTTGGACGGTGATTTTACGAATTTTTCAGATTGGATGATATCCCTTATTTTGATGATTTCTCTCTTGTTGTTTGGGATTTCAATCCCCAAAGAGGATTTTCCTGGCATCCTTTGAATTCTTACTGATTCCGCTCCTAAGGCCAGGGATAAATCTTCTGTTAGATTGGCCACCTGGCTCACTTTGATGCCTGGATAAGGCTGGTATTCATAGGTGGTGATGACAGGGCCGGGATGATATTCCCTTACCTCTCCTTCAACTCGAAATTCTCGGAGTTTTTCCTCGATTCGCTGTTTTTTTTCGTAGAGCTCCTCTTTATCTATTTTTTCTTGGACCTTTCCCGCATCCAAAAGGTTAAACGAAGGAAAATGATAGTCTCCTCTTTTTTCTATCCCTTGAAATAGAGGTTTTTGGGCAACAGCTGGAGCTTTTGGCTTGAGCGGCAGAGGTTCCGGGGAGAGTTCTTTTTTAAGCTCTTTTTTTCTCTTTTTTTTCTTCTTTATATCTCTTTCTTTTTTTTCTTCTGGGGGATAATACTTTTCAATAATTTTTTCCCTCATTCTTTCCCGCTGCTTTGTTTTCTTGTAGTGGAAGACTTTGATTCTGACTTCTTTGAAGGCGAATCTAAAAAATCCCATAGCAAGGTCTAGTATTTTTCTTAGAGAAATTCTTGTGGAGAGGATAATGAATAAAGCGAATAATGCTATGAGAAAGACGATAGAACCAGCACGGCTGAAGTATCGGATCAAAAAGGAGGAGAGTAAATTGCCGATCAAGCCTCCCGCTTTCATTCCTGTTCCTTTCCAGTAAATATCTCCAAAGAGCAAAAAGAGAAGAGAGCTGAAGAGCATCAAGAGAAAAAGGAATCCTCCCATTTTCAGGTAGAATCGTTTCTTTGCTCTGGGGAGAACGAGTTGAAATCCCAGGTAGAAGAGAACAAAGGGAAAGAGGAAGGAAGATAATCCTAAAAATTGAAACATAGCCTCAGAAAGAGAGGCCCCGATTTTTCCTCCGTAATTATGGATTTTCTGGCTGGAGGAAGTGACATTAGCCCATGAGGGGTCCTGAGGATTATAGCTGACTAGACTAATAAGAGAAAAAACAGCCAGGAAAAGCAGGAGTATTCCGATTATTTCAGGAAATCTGGATCGATGTTTTCTCTTGGATTTTTGGCTGAGTATGTTTAATTTCTTTTTTTTCTTTGATTTCATCAAAAAAATTATAACATATTTATATTGATTCTTCTTCTTTTGATTTGAGAAAGCGTTTATTTGGTCTTTTTATCCGCTATCTGGAGGGTAACTCTGTATCAATAATTTCCCCTCTCCCTCAAAATCCACCCTTTCCTGTCAAGGGAGGGGGTTGAAACTTGTTTCGCTCATTAAGTTATATCTCTTCCGTCATGGGAGAGGAGAATTTTTAGAATTTTCATTGTTGATGTTTGTCATCTGAACTTTTTTTTTGGTTCTTAGTCAGAAATTTGAAAAGACTGACGAATTGAGAGATGGTTAACTGCTCGGGTCGCAGTGATACGGCCAGATTGAATTCCTGAAAAGCTTCTTTTAAAGAAGAAGAAGGATAGTTGAGTCTTATCAAATTATTGAAAAGAAATTTTCTTCTGTGCCGAAAAGTTCCCTTAAGAAATTTTCGGAAAGCCTCCTCTCTTGGAATGAGAAAAAGAGGTTTATTTCTTCTCTTAAAGGAGACCAAAGCCGATTGTACCTTGGGAGGAGGAAGAAAAGAGTCAGGAGAAACAAAGAAGTGCAGCCTGGTAGAGAAATGAATCTGGAGAAGGATTGAAAGAGGCGCGTACTTCTTTGTTCCAGGCTTAGCGCAGATCCGTTCCGCTAATTCCTTCTGGAAGAGGAAGATACATTCTGAGAAGAGTTCTCTTTCTTCCAATATCTTAAACAGCAACGGCGAAGAGATTGAATAAGGCAAATTCCCCACAAGCTTCACTTTACCCTTATATTTCTTTTCTACGAGTTCCTTAAATTCAACTTTTAGAATATCTTCTTCCAAAATTATTAGATTCGTGAAGCCCTTTCTTTGAAGGAAAGGAATAAAGGACCTATCTTTCTCGATAGCGATGACCTTACCTGCCTTTGCAGCCAAGAGAAAGGTCAGGGCGCCTTTGCCTGCTCCTATTTCTATAAGCAGGTCATTCTTTTGAGGGCGAATAGCCAGAACAATCTTTCTCAAAACATGGATATTCTTGAGAAAATGTTGACCCAATGCTTTTCTTCTATTCATTTGGGTTTGTAAATTGAGCTCGTAATATTCCTATTCAGGCCCTTTCCTTCAGATTATCTCTTGAATAAAGTTTCTTGAATTTTAAAACCATAATCAATGTTTTAATTAAGGTTAACAGGTTTAATTTCGTTTTGCCTTGCCTTCTGTCAATAAAAACAATGGGGACTTCCCTTATTCTGAAATTCATCAGAAAAGATTTGTATAGCATCTCCTGTACAAGGGAGGGCCCGATAGAAATCAGGCCGTCTAAATCTATTCTTTCCAAGACATTCCTCTTGAAACACCGAAAGCCCGAATTGACATCTTTTACAGGAAGTCTGAGCTGGGATCTGACAAATTTTATGGCTAAAAGAGTGATGAGTTTCCTTAGAATTGTTCTGTCTTGGTCTTTTCCCCCCTTGATAAACCGAGAGCCTATGACTAGATCGTATCTTTCGCAGTGTTTTAACAACAGAGGAATAAACTGGGGTTGATGAGAGAAATCTGCATCCATTTCGATCATAAAATCAGCTTTCAATCTTAAGGCTTCTTTAAACCCATCAATTACCGCTGCTCCTCTTCCTCTTTCCTTTTTTCTCACGAGAAGCTGAATTCTTCTCTCTCTTTCTGCTAGGGCTTGGACGATTTCTCCTGTGCCGTCAGGGGAGTTATCATCCACGACTAAGATCGAAAGCTCAAAATTCAAGGGAAGGCTTAAGATTTCGTGAATTAGCTGTTGAATATTCTCCTTTTCGTTATAAGTGGGTAGAATAATCATTGCCATTTTCTTTTTTTCTTTAGTCATGGCGGTTTAGATTATCCTTTTTATCTCTTCAAAGACTTGTTCAGCCAAGATCTCTTTCATGCATTTCCCGTCAGGGCATTTCTCTTTGTAACAAGGAGAGCAGGGAACTGCGGCAAATATTTTTGTACCACGTCCATAGAGATCAATCTCTTGGGGACATGTAGAGCCGAAAAGGGCAACGACTTTTTTCTTTAAGGCAATCGCCAGATGCATACCTAAAGTATCAGAACTGACGATGATATCCATCAAAGAAATAAAGCCCACGAATTCTAGGAGAGAATTATCGCTACCAGTATTGTAGACTCTATTTCTTGATTTTTTTTCCAAATATTGATTAACCTTTTTTTCCCTCTCTCCCCCTAATAAGAACACATTAGCCCCTAAATCTATGCTCAAGTAATCGATAAGTTTTAAAAAATTTTCTTCCGGCCACTGTTTTGTTTCGAATTTTGCCCCCGATCCTGTATTGAGTCCTACGGCTAATTTTTTCTTCGAAATACTATTTTTTTTAAAGAAATTTTCAGCTTTCTGGCTTGCTCCATCTTTAAGGTGGAAAACATACTCGTCATTTTCATAGTCGATCTCAGCTATTTCGTAGATGATTTCCTGGTATGTTTTTTTATTTTGATAAAATTTCAAGTCATCATCAAACCCAAGACGGTAAGCATATTCTGCAGCTTTATTAAATATGGACAGGTTTCCGAACTCATTCATTCCAAAGCCAAATTTCTTGCTGCTTTTTATTCTGGTGGCTAGGGAAGTTGAGCTGGATTCTTTATCGAGGGAAATGAGGATATCAAATTTTTCAACCAGAAGGGGCAACACCCTTTCAAAATCGAAAGTGTATATTTTATTCACATAGGAATTATTCAGGAGAAGCGCTTCACTCTCTCTGTCCACGAGCCAGGAGATATGGCTCTGAGGATACTTTCTTTTCAGGCCAGGAAGAAGTACCGTTGTCCTTAAAACATCTCCTTGAGCCCTGGCTTTGATGATCAATATTCTTTTTGAGAATGGCTCATAATGTGGGCAGCCTTTGCAGGAGCGGTTGAATTTGCAGGGCTTTTCTCCCTTAAAATGGATACAATTGGCCCTTATCATTGATTTAGTTCCATACAGAATTTAGTTTCTATTTATGCCATAAAACACAGTTAAAAACAATATCTCCTTTGTAATGGTAAGCGTCTTTTTTTCCGTGACTGAAAAAGGTTTTTAGGAATGCAAGAAGTTATAAAATAAAATTCAGTTTTTTTAAAGAAAAGAGTAAAATAGACAAGAAAATTATTTTTCCTAACAAAGATTCATGCTGTCTGATAAAGAGAGAAAGATAAGAACAGGAATCATTGGCTTAGGAAAAATGGGGATTCTCCACTCTGCCTTAATCAATATGATTCCCAAAGCTGAACTTGTTTGCCTTCATGATTCAAACAGAAGATTATCTAAATATGTGAAAAAATCGGGTTTGAATGTTATCTTCTATTCGAATCTTGACCAGATGCTTGAAAATGCAGGATTAGAAGCTGTTTTTGTCTGTACTCCTCCTTATACTCATTTTTCACTTGCCCAGAGGTGTCTTGCTCATAATTTAGACTTATTTGTTGAAAAACCTCTAGCAGAATCCCTCGAGTCTGCAAAGAAAATGTTTTCTCTTGTTGAGGACAAAGAGACTATTCATTCAACAGGCTACAACATAGCGCATTTTCCTATCTTCAGGAAAGCTAAAGCTATTTTAGATGAAAATGTGTTAGAAAGATTATTCAGGTTCAATTTTTCTATCTATATAAGCCAGGTCTTTAGTAAAAAAAAGGGCTGGTTTTTTGATAAAGGCAAATCAGGAGGAGGAGTAGTCATTGATATCGCTTCCCACTTGATTTATTTGCTAATCTGGTATTTTGGAATTCCCCAAAAAATTTATGCGAAAACCCTGAATTTCTTTTCCTCTGTGGAAGACGCCGCTACAGTTATGATGGAATATGAAAACGGGATGTGTGGTCTCTTAGATGCTGATTGGAGTGTACCAGGATATCGCCTCTCGACAATAGAAATTATTCTTGAAGGCAAAAATGGAATTATGGAAATTACTAACAATCACATTAAGCTTAACCTCTACAGAGCCACGCCAAATTTTTCCAGGGGATGGACTATCCTTCACAGGATTGATTTATCCAGCTCTTCTCAATTTGACTTAGGCAGTGAGGGCTTCTATGAGGAGGACAGTCATTTTGTTGAATGCTGCTTGGATAGAAACCGTCCTCATGTTACATGGCTAGAAGGACTTGAAGTACAAAGAGTGATTGAAGCCATATACCGCTCAGCTGAATTGAACCAGCCTGTTAATTTGGATAATATTAAATAAAATTTTAACCTTATTCTAGAACGAAGCTACCCCTGTTGAATTTCAAGGCTTATGAAGAATTAACAACCAAAGTGAATTGAACAGAAAAGACAGAAATCAGTCATTTTACCAGTCTCTTACTGGCAAAGAAACGGGGCCTCTCTCTCCATCAACATCTTCTGCTTGAACTGAATAATTGTAAATATGTGCAGGGTTGATATTCCTGTCGATGTACAAAAAGGTATCAGAAGGAACAGCACCAATTATTATGAAGTCTTTATCACTTTCCCCCTCTTTTTTTCTATGGATGTGATACTGACTTAATTGAGTAGCAGAAGCTAGGTTAGGATTTGTTTTCCAAGTAATGACATTGACGTGTTCTTCAAAAAAAAGCAATTTGTTTATTTTTCTCTCTGCTTTTAGATCAACAGGAGGAAAAGGAATCCTCTTGATTTCTTTAAACCAAGCTTCAGCCATAACTTGATAACCAAGTTCATTGGGATGAGCCCCATCGCTGAAGAGGGCGAAGTAGCCATCTGGATGGGTAGTAAAGGCCTTGTACTGATCAACAAGGGGCAGGGAAAAAGTTGGAGGGATATCTCTGGCTATTTTATTAAATCTGAGAGTTCTGCTCCTTACAATGTTCCAGAGCGAATCAGACCTTGGAATGATTGTTGCGACAAGGGGATAAACACCAAACTGGATACACTTTTTAACCATTTCTTCAACATTGAAAGCAGCTGTTTCGCTAGGGATGCCTCCTGTCATATCATTAGTCCCTTCCATCAAAAGAATGTACTTGGACTTATCTTTTTGGAGAACAGTCTGTAATCTGGCTAAACCTTCTAATGTTTGCTCTCCAGGCACTCCTCTGTTGAGGACTTTTATAGAACCAAAGCGTCTTTTCATCAGTGTCTCTAAGCGTGGCACGTATCCTTTATCTGGAAACCAGGTTCTGGACAGGACTCCGAACGTAATACTATCTCCAAAAGCGATGTATTCTTTTCCATCCAATTCTGGATTAGGATATATGTTATCTGTTTGGGTGATGGGCAATAAAGGATCGAGAAAAATTCGGAAGTTTCTCTGACCATTCTGCTGCATCAATTGAAAAAATGAGAAGACTCTTACATTCAGCTTAGATTTATTTTTAGAATAATTTTCCCAAACGATCCCAAAATTGTTATGGAGGATTGCCATTCGTGAATTTCTGTTAAGTCTTTCTTCTGTGCTTATTTTTATTTCAGTAGTCCAGTTTTCTCCTTGTTTGTATTTAAGGAAGATATGACTTTCATCATCCACACTGCTCCAGGTTACTAGGGGGACGTTATTTGAGAGGAATGTAATGAAGGGAAAAATGTCTGAGGTTCCTTCGTTATCTGTGATTCTGGATTCGTCTGACCATCTGAATCCATCCCAGGAGGAATACCATATCTCGTAGTCATGACCATCATAAGCACTCCAGACTACCCAAGGGAAGCCCTCTGCGTCTAAGCAAACTTCAGGAGTTAGGTGGGGATAGAGAAATTCTTTGTTCAGACTGAGATTTTCTGACCACTCATATCCGTTGAAGGAGCTGCAGAATATTTCATTCTGACCTTTTTCATGACCAACCCAAAAAACCCAAACAATGTTAGTTTTATCAATAATGATCTTTGGCGTATAAGCAGAATGAAGGGGATTAGAGCTTATCACCCACATTTGCCCCTCCTCCATATCTTTCACAACTACTAGCGAGGATTCTCCTGAGTTATTTATCCAGGTAACCCACGCCTTTCCATTCAGGTCGAAGTCGAAGGATGGAGAAGAATTCTGCCCCGCAAATCCGCCGCTCACGTTTTCCTGGTGCATCAAATGGTCGTCTTCAAGGCAGGCAAAATAAATATCACTGCAGTTGAAGTCTCTTCTCTCCCAGGCTACCCACATTCTCTCTTCCCTGTCTTTATTCAGGGCCGGAGAAGAAACATTTCCTTTGATGAGCAGCTTTTCCTGGAAAGCGTTGTCTAAACTAGGAGTGACTTGTTCTCCGATAAAGATTCCTCTCTCTCCTTTTTCAAAAAGAAAAATGAATTTTCCGTTCTTATCGAAGCAGGGAAATATTGATTGGCCTTCTGTTATATAATTATTCTGCCGTGTCTCTAAAAAAGAGTAGGAGAGGATGCATATTGAAATGAGGAGAGAAATTTTCTTCATCTATTTACCTAGAATACAACTCTATATCAATAATTTCCCCTCTCCTGGTGGGAGAGGATGTAGGGGAAGAGGGGATTTGTATAATTTTCATTTTTCGTGGCTGATGCTTGCCTCATTTGTTTTCAGTTAAAAAAATTGACTTGGCCACTGATAAAGTATGATAAGCTTCCGATAGGGCTCCGATTCCAAGGACTACTGAGCTTATGTTCTTATCGACTAGATATTGAAGAGCCTCTTCAGGAGGTAATCTTCCCCCAGCCATAGCTTTTTTGGCTATTATAGTGTAATCAGTCTCTTTTAATAATCTCTCGCATTCCTCCTTAGAAGGTTTCATCACAAATCCCTTTTTGTTGAACGAAGCTACTACGGGTATTTTAATTTTCCATTCCTGAAGCTTGGGGAGGAGTGTTCCAAAGTTGTGAGTGGCTAGCATGGGAGTTGCTTTATACCTCTCCTCGACTAAATTTTGGTAGACATTGATGACTTCCCTGTTGTTCGAAGAAAGTGCTAGATCCGTCACTTGGCCATGAAGGACTACTCCAGTGACTTTATATGGTTGAAAGCTTGCCATTTCAAAATCCATCAGGCTGGTAAGAAGGGTCAGCACATCCTTGGAGACTATACCTTGTATTTTGGCTAAAGCTCTCATCCCGACCCGAACTTTGCGGTAAAGATTTATTTGTTTGGCCTTGCTCAGGACCGTTCCTAAGACCCCCTTTTCGGTCGATTCTCGAGCATATTCATACGCATTAGGAATGACTGGTAAGAGGGAAAGCTCTTTAGTGTTTTTAAAATTCTTGAGCGCGGAGAGGATATTTTCATTGTTGGAACACATAAAACTCTTGATTCCAAGGTTATAACTGGCTTCGAGAATGGCAATGATGTTTTCCTTTTTACTGAAAAATTCCAAATAATGAGATGCTTGAGCCCTGGACATATAGCCAACTCCCTCAAAGGGATTGGAGCCAAGAATGATTTTATCGATTTTATCCATCATTTGACCTCATCTAATTTGACTAAGCTTTTTGTCTGAGATGAAAGATAGGCAGCTTCCACGATTCTTAATACTTCCAGCCCTTCTTTCCAACTGACTTTGGGAAGTTGTTTTCCCTTACAGCATTGAATAAAAGAGCTGTTTTCCTCATAGAATCCTTCTTCTCCCAGGTAGAACTTAGAAGTTGCCGGCAGATCAGCTCTATGAATGGTTGTCCATTTTTTTTTGAATTCAGGTGTTTCTTTGTATAAGTAGAGTCTAACGGAGTCATTGGTAATTTCCATGGTCCCCTGGGTTCCTTCAATAAAAATAGTGGATACAGGGAGAGGAAAACCTGGCCGACTCCAGGAGACATCCACAAGGCCTATTATACCTGAAGAAAATTCCAGGATTAAAGAAGCGCTATCCTCTACTTCCATAAACTTGCTGCTTGTTTTGGCAAGAAGACTTTTTACTGGACCGAAAAGCCAGTAGAGAAAGTAAAGGAGATGTGAAGCAGTGTTGATAACAACTCCACCCCCAGACTGGGACCTATCAAAAATCCACCCCTTCTTTTTACCGGACAGAATGCTTACATAGAGAGAAGCGCGAAAACGCAAAATCTTCTTCAGAACTCGATTATCGATAAGGCGCTTTGCCTCTTGAAAAACAACTTTGTGAGAAAAATGATAACCAACAGCATGAACAAAACCATTCCTTGTGGCCATCTCAATCATTTTCTTGGCAGAATTATATGATTCAGCTAAAGGCATCTCAACGAAGATATTTAAATTTTTTTCTCTAAATTTTAAGGCTAAGGGAAGATGAGTAGCATTTGGAGTGCAAATAAAGACTGTATCCAGCGTCGTTTGTTCCAGCATCTGGTCCAAATCTGAGAAGAAGTGTGCCTTAAGGCAAAAATTTTTCAGGTAATTGAGTAATTGTTTGTTGGGTTCATAAAAAGCTCTGAGTTCAGCCTCGGGATTGATGTTTACCAAAGCAGCATGCAATATTCCCATCTTGCCCAGACCGATAATACCCACTCTTGGTCTATCAGATTTGTGCCTATCCACTTTTTTCATTTGAATTTAGATTATCGCATTCATCTAATATATCTGGTTTCCTTGCACTAGACAAACTAGACAAACGAGAGAAACTAGACAAACTATATTATTATGGCATTCTCTTGGCGATGAATTTCCATAGATATTCTCGGGGAATTCCTAGAAATCCCTTCCTCCGGAGTCGATCGCAATTCGAGCATGTATCAAGCTCATCTATTTCCCTGGTGATGAGCATTTTTCTTAAATTCGCCATTTTCTCGTTGTTCCATATTTCCTTTAAAGAAGAGTCTTTCGCGTTTCCCAAAACATAATATCCAAAAAAATCTTGGGTGCATGGTAGAACTGACCCATCCCAGTATACGACCAGGGCGTTCCAGGGAAAGGGGCAGAGGAGGTATTTTCCAGATTTATCCTTCTTTTCAATCTCACCAGCCCAGTTGTGCAATTCTTTAAAGACCAAGTTGTTTAATGGGAGATTCCTGAAATGCTTCAGAAATTCCTCTCTTGTTCCCTTGGATTCTTTAGAGATTGTGTTCCCAAAAGCAATGACTTCAATGGCTGTGACTGGTCTTTTTTTGTTCAGCGCTTTTTTTGTCTCCAGAAAGTGAACGATATTAGCGATGGTTTTGTTAAAATCTCCCTGTTTCCTGATTTTTTCGTAAGTTTCCTTGTCGTAGCCATCAAAGGAAAAGGACAGGCGGTCTAAACCCGCATGGATGATTCTGTAAGACATCTCTTCAGTTAACAAAGAACCATTTGTGTGAAGGCGCGTGAACACATTTCTTTTTTTTGCGCATCCAATCATTTCGACAACTTCAGGATGGAGTAAAGACTCACCTCTGTGGGCAAGGTTAACATCGAAAATAAAGTCCTGAGATTCATCAATAATTTTCTTGTAGAGGGAAAGGTCCATGTAGCCCTTGTCTTCTCTCTCTAAATCCTTGTTCGGACACATCACACATTTATAATTGCAGTAGCTCGTCAATTCTATCCATAACCGGACAGGAAGATAGGGCAGATATGTAGACTTTTTTTTGTAGTGGTAGAAAAGTCGTAATAATCTCAAATAATAGCTGGTAGATTTCACTTCTTGTTTTGTTCCGAGGCCATGATGAATGTTGAGCAGGCCATGTCTCCCACAATGTTGGTGGTGGTTCGGCACATGTCCAGAATTCTATCCACTCCCAGAATAAGGGCGATGCCTTCCAGGGGCACTCCAATCTGCTTGAGGACCATGGCTAGGGTTATTATCCCAGCTCCAGGAACACCGGCAGCTCCTACTGAAGCCAGAGTCGCCATAAGGACAATAGTTATCTGATTAGTAAAATTAAGGGGAATACCGTAGATCTGGGCAATAAAAATGGCAGCCACGCCCTGGTAAAGAGCTGTCCCATCCATGTTTATCGTTGCTCCCAAGGGGATGACAAAGCTTGAATACTGCCGGGAAACGCCGACGTGTTCGACACATTCCAGGCTTATAGGCAAAGCAGCATTAGAGCTGGAAGTGGAAAAAGCAATAATCATGGCTTCCCTGCCTGCCTTAAAAAACCGGATGGGATTGAGGCGACCGAGGAATCCTACAGTCAGAGAATTTATGGAGAATGTGTAGATCAACAGGCCTCCGATGACAACCAGAGAATACTTGAATAGGGTAACGAGAATATTCAGCCCATACTGACCGATCACTGAAGCGATTAGAGCCAAGACTCCATAGGGAGCCAGCCTCATGGCCACGTGTACTACTTGAATAATGGCGTCGTTCAGACTATCTAAAAACTTAATCAAATGTTCAGATTTTTCTTTCTTGATGATGGTGATGACTGTCCCGAAGAGAAGAGCGAGGAAGATAACCTGAAGCATGTTCCCTTCAACAAGAGATTTAATGGGATTAGTGGGAACGATGTTGACCAGAACCTCAATAGCCGAAGGCTTTTCTTCCATCCTTTGCAATCCTATTTGAGCCTTGGATTCGTAGCTTTTGTAAAGCTCTGCCCTGACTTCTTCGTTCAGGCCAATGCCAGGTTTTACTATGTTAACCAGAAGCAACCCGATTGATATGGCAACCATAGTAGTGATAGTGAAATAGGCAATAGTTTTGATGCCGATTCGGCCAAGCTTCCTTATATCTCCCAGACTTGCTGTTCCCAACATGAGCGAGACAAGAACCAAGGGGACAACGATCATGGTGATCAGTCGGATAAAGATGGTTCCTACGGGTTCGATGACTTTCGCCTTTTCACCAAAGACGAGACCAATTACAATCCCTAAAATGAGGCCGATAAAGATCTTTGTGTGTAGCTTAATTTTTATCATCTTATCATGTCTGTGTAGAAGCTAATTTTTTTTGGTATTCAGAATGATAACAGAGAAAAATTTAATTTCTTATCATACCTGCTCATTCGCCCTAAGTCAATTTAATAAAATTTCGAAGTTTATCTAGTTTCTCTGGTTAATTTGGCAAAGTTGGAGAGAGAAAATTGCGAATCTATGTTTTAATCTAAGTTATGTCAGTACTGGATAAACTGGATAAACTAGACAAACTAGATAAACTCTTAATACCAATCAGGGAAAACATCATTACCAGGGCTGTCAAAAAGAGGAAAAACTCTTTTGCTCTCTACTTCAATGACACAGAGCTGCCAGTCACCTTCGTGATCAGTTTGATGCGAAGAGTTAAAAACAATGTATTTTCCATCCGAAGACCAAGAGGGAAAGTAGTCATGAGTTTCATCCCTTTTGGTTAACCTTGTTTTCTGACTTCCATCAGGATTCATAATCCAGATATCTCCTTTGTAGACATAGGCGAGTTTTTTGCCATCCTTTGAAAATCGAGCCCGACAACTGTTCCCATCTTCATTAAGGAATTTCACCTCTTTTCTTTTCATATCATACACAGCCACATCCCAGCCCATCATCCGTTTCCCGGTAAAGGTTATCAAGGGAGAAGTAGGTGAAACGTGAGCTATGGCGTTTATCTTCGAGTATTGAGGTATGATTCTCTCGGTTCGCCTTGATTCCAAATATACTCTGAAGAGGGCAGATTGTTTTCTCAAGAATTTTTTTGTTACTCTAGAGAAACAAATACTTTTTCCATCGGGAAACCATGATGGTTCTCCCTCGTTTTGCTTGGAAGAGGTGACAGCGGTTACGCCTGTCCCGTCGTGGTTCATGATGAAGATATCATTATTCCCATGAGGATTGGACGAGTAGGCGATTTTTTTCCCATCGGGTGACCAGAGTGGATATCCATCGTTCCAGGTATTATCTGTTAACTTTTTTATTCCTTTTTTTGTCAACAAGTAGATTTCATTGTCGCCATCCATGTTGGATTGGAAAACAATTTTTCCCTGTAGAGGGAATTCAGGCTTAAGGACTTTCTCGTTAATGTTCTCTTTTTTGGAATCATCGTTCTCTGCGCATAGAGAGAAGAACAAGAAGATCAAAAGAAGTAAGAAAGGCGTGATTTTTCTTCTCATGGGTGAAACCGGAATTCCTTTAAGATTTCAATCATTTGACTCAAGGATAAGTCAAGTGTATTTCGATAACTTCTATGCTGCCGCAATCTTCCTGAGCTTTTCATTACGTCAATTAACGATTTTTTAGAATTTCTTATTGAGAAAAGATGTTAAAAGCTTCCGTTTTTTATTCCCTCCAAAGATTGTAAAGGATGACTGCTTGGATTTTGAAGTATATTATCTGAATTAAAGAAGAGCAATGCTTATAGGTTGAACTGATATACTAACCCTATTCCCCATTCGATTCCACCCAAATTTACCTCCACATCTTCTTCTATTGTTTTTGAAATATTATATTTAAGAAAGATTTTTGCCGCTACAAAAGGAGTAAAGTGAAAGTAGCTTCCTCCTTGAATATGAAATCCTAAATCTGAACCTCCGATTGATTCTATGGGGAAGGTTTCGGAATATTTTTCCTTGTAGACAATGTAATCAATTCCAGGGCCTATAAATAGTGAAAATTTATTCAAATTCACCAAATACCTAAAAGAAACGGAGAAATGATTTATTCTTAATGTTAACTCTTCTTCAGTATAGGATGTCAATCCTGTATCCTGCATGGTTTTAAAACTAATCCAAGCATCAATACTTTTTAAAGATTTTACAGGAAGTAGAAATGAGTATTCTCCTCCAAAAAAGAAACTACTATTACCATAGACCTCTTTAAAGGTCTCATCTTGCGTAAAATAAAAACCAGTGAGGAATCCAATTGATACATTATTCCTCTTCCTTTCTTTCAACTCTTCCAAAAGCAGCTTTCTTCTTTCCTCGATCTTCTTTGGTTCTTCTTTAGGGATTTCCTCTATTTTCTTTGGTTCTTCTTTAGGGATTTTGGCTTCCTCTTTGGGTTTTACAACTGGCTTTATTTCTTTTACTTCTTCTACTTCCTCCTGCCAAAAAGAAATTTCCAAGCCGCTTTCGACTTCTCTTATTCTGTAGAGAGGTAAATTATCTTCGAAGTCAAAAACAATTCTGATGATGGCTGGCCTGTTAATTGCAGCTCTAATCCTTAGAACTCCAAGGCTGTTTACCTCATGAAGAGGTTCTGCTGAAACTCTTTCTCCATTTATTAAGTCTATGACTAATCTGTTGGGATTGAATAATGTAAAGCTTTCATAAATAATCCCCTCATCAAATTCTATGAAAACTTTAAGTTGATTTTCTAATTCTTGAAAACTGATATTCCTTAATTCCTTGGCTTCTTCAGGCTGAGCCATAGATATTCCTACCAAAAAGCATGATAATGAAAGCAAGCTAAGAAGTTTTTTCATCTTTTCCAACATGACCTCCTCTTAATTCTCATCTAAGTAAGCTTAATTTATCTCCTGGAATCCAGTATAGAGTATCTTTTTATAATGAAAAAGTGTATCAATGTCAAATAATTTTTCCTCTTGTGTAGACATTCCCTTTTCAGGGATGGAATAATTGGGATCAGGCCTTGCCGCCGAGGTACGCTTTGGACTTTATTTCATCCCTTGAGCATTTCTCCATGATAAGGCCTGACCCCACGGCAATGCCTGGCCCCAAATGAACTCACTGACCTGAGCCCTTAACCTAATCTAAGGACGTCTTTAACAGTCTTAAATTCAAAACTCTGGAGGAGCGATTCAAGCTTTTTGAGAGCATTCTTTAAGCCGTAGTAATGAAAGAAATATGAAGTTAAGGAAATATTTTTTATACGGGGTATATTTTTGTAGACATCCCGCAAATGTAAGTAAAAAATAGCTGGTCTTTTCTTTATAATTTTTTTTAAGGCGAACTTTGTGAATCTCATCAGTAGAATGCGGAAATAGAAACCCCCTGAAACAGGAAGTTTTTTCCCAAAAAGACCAAGAACTGTAAGGGGAAATTCGATAAAATTTCCTTTGGGATCGTGTACCAATAAGTCTTGAGGAGAAGGAGAGTAAGGTTGAAGTGGAGCTTTGGGAAGACCATAGAGTTTAGTTTTGAAAGGGAAGATGCTAGAACTATATCTATAGCCTAATTTTTTTAAAACATCATAGACCCACCCTGAGGATTCATCCAATGAAAAATTAGGGGCTCTATAACCAATCGGCCTTTCTGAAGTGATAGAGGTCAGAATCTCTGTGGTTTGTCTGAGTTGCTCCTCAAATTCCAGTTGGTTCTGTTCAAAAGTGTTCTTGTGCTCGTATCCATGGGCCGCGATTTCATGTCCTTTTCGATGTAGTTGTTTGATTAAATCTGGATGTTTTTCAGCAACTGAACCCAAAACAAAGAATGTTGCTCGGATGTTATATTTCTCCAATAAATTTAAAACGATGGAAGAGGCTTCTCGGAGAATTTCTTTCTTTTCCGTTATAGATACATCTCTCAATAATTCAGAACACCACCAGTATTCTAAGTCAAAGCTCAGGGCAATGGAATGATTGTCGGCTTCTTGTTTAGTCATTAGTTTTCTACACAAAGGGAAACATTTATTCCTTCACAACTGTGATGTTATCCACCCATAAATTTACTATACCATCAGAATAAACTCGAAAATCTATTTTTGAAAGTCTTTTCACATGAATCGTGAGGATGAATTCTTGATACTCTTTATCCCGGGGAAAATTCATGACGTAGAGATTTTTCATTCCCAAAATCCTTTTGTTTGCTCGCGAAATCACATCAATCCTGGCTATTCGAGAGCTAGGTTTTGAGGGCTTTCCTTCCTTTTTTATCCTGAATATAATTTCATGTTTTCCCTTGGCGATTTTTCCTGATGAAGAAACGACTGCAACAAATCCAGATTTATTTTTTTCTGATAAAACTGCAAATTTAGCTGAAGAATCAGGATCATATCGCGGCATGCCTTGGGATTGTGTAAAGATTTCTGCTTCATAACGATTTTCTTCATCATACTGATCAAGGGGAGGATTGAGTTCATAGAGCAATACTGTTCCTCGCCATATATAATATTGGGCCAGAAGTTTCGCTCTTTCCATGGCCTCCGGAAAATTCCTCCAGTAATATTTATTTTCTAATCCTCCAAAGAAAGTACTGGCGAAGACGTGCGTTATATCGAATTTTTCAAGAAAGTCTTTTTCATCGTTGTAAAAACCTGGGTAAGACTCATGAGCCCTGTGTTTGTTTTCTAGGCTGACTACAGGTGCCCAGAGTCCTGCAATAACGCCATTATCAAATGCTTTGCCAAAATCCCTTGATATCAGTTTCAGTTTGAATTCAGGATGAAGCGCCCAGGAAAGATATTTCTGACCATTAAAGAAAACTGCACCCAGAAGAATGATCAAGACGGATGCTTTTTTGAGAGAAGGTGAGAGGGGAAATTCAAGGTTCTTGGGCCAAATATTGATCATCAGAAAAACAGTTGCAGTTAGAAGAACGCTTATAACGAGCAAGAGAGATGTGGCAATCCAGATGTTGGAAAGAGATTCTGGGAGTTTCGACAGGGCCAGCTTATACAGCTTGCTTACTGGAAATATAAGCCAGAAGAAAAGGGGAAACCCAAACAGCAACCGGGGTTTTTTGGGCCTAGTGATAGAGTTGGATTGGAGAAAGCTATGAATGAGCATTGTCGAAAGAAAGACCATAGGGATTATTTGAGGGATAAAATGTCTGGTGACTCTTTGATAGATAATGGCAAAATAGACAAACCCAAAAGCAAACCAGAATATCATTATCCACTCGAGTAATTTTATTGTTTTTGGCTTATGAATGAGCCGGTAGAAGAAGATTAAGAATGAGATACTCGAAAGCAAAGAGAGGACAGGCATGTTTTTGAATAAAAGTGAGGGTCTGGTCCAGAAATGCTCGAGTATCTTTGGAATGCTTTTTGGAGGGATGAGAAATTGTATATTAATCTTGGAAGTAGACCTCAGAATGTAACCGTATGGGATATAAATGAAGATAAACCAAATGACAACAGCTACAATAAATCCAGAGATAAAATAGCAAAATGGCAGAAGAGCTTCTTTTAATCTAAAGTTTAAGGTAAGGAAAAGTATGAAGCCAAGCAAAAAGGCTGGGAGTATGTAAAAACAGACTCCTTTTGTTATAAAAGCAAGGAAGCAAGATAATCCTGCCAAAAAGAACCAATTTTTATTCTTGAGCCCTTTCTGGAGGAAAAATAGCGATAACACCAGGAAAAATATCATGGGCATAACTCTGTTGGCGATTCGGCTGTACATGATAAAAAGATAATTAATTCCTAGAAGCGAGAAAGCAATCAGAGCTAGGGATATGTTGAGTAATCTGTTGACAATAAAGGTTACAAACAGAAGGATAAGGAAACTGAAAAGAACAGGGACCAGATTCATTTGTGCGATGCCAACACCGAAAAGACTAAAAGAAAGATAGGTCACAAAATGAGGTATTATAGAAATATACATAGGATTGTATTTGTCTAGCTCCCATTTACCGAAGAAAATCTTATTCCGAGCATTGATGCTGTAGCCGCCGGGATCTCCGTATGGTCCAGCGCTCATACTCAAGTTGGCAGGTGGATCAGATGAAAGATGAATTGTCCTCAATGAGAAGATAAGGATAAGGAACAATATAGTCAGTGAAAGAAGAACCTTTTTTTTAGCCATTTCACTCGCTTCATCTATTACTATAAATGTGGATTGTGAGTCAATCTCAAGTTCTCAACAGTTATAACTTACCTATCCAAGGCTATCTAGTTTATAAAAAACGACCTAGACTATGCGGGAAAAAGTTAAAAAATCTTTTCAAATCTTGAAGATTTTCTCAAATAATTTTTTTATATAGACAGAATATAGAAAAGGCATGGCGACGAGGCTTCTAAAAAGATTTGAATAGGTGAAATTAATGTAACAGGTATTTTTTTTATTGAATTTCCAGAAATCTTTTATCCTACCGAATGATAGGATGTAGTTAACTAAATCAAATGGAAAAAACCATCTTATGTAGACATTTCTCTTAATAGCGGCGTTTTTAATGGGGGGTTTTCCGAGTGAAGTATGTATATAGTTTTTCAGAAAGACGGTTCCTGAAAATTCAGAAAGAATAAATGAACCCCATAATCTAGGGTTGATTTCTATGACCTTGAATGTTTCGGTAAAGTTGTCGTAAAGAAACTCTACCATAGCAAAACCAGACCAGCTGAGTTTTTCCAACAATAGTATTCCAATATTTTTGATTTTTTCATTGGTATCAAATTCTGAAAACACAGTTACTCCTCCGGAAGGAGGGAAAGTCCTAATTCTCCTGTGACAGTAATAGGAAAGACATTCCCCCTTATAAAAAAGAAAGAATGCTCCCTGAACCCTGTTTGTGTCACCAATTTTTTCTTGGACAAAGTATTGGTCGTAATCAATCTTTTCTAATATATCGAGCTGTTTTGTTTTTTCAATAATGTGTATGCCCGCTGCACCTGTTCCTTTTCTGGGCTTGACGATAAGAGGCCTGAATTTTTTTTTCAATTGATTTAAAGATTCCTTAGTGAATTCTTCGGGTACGGGGATATTGTGCTTGAAACAAAATTCAGCTATCTTTTTTTTATCTCGTGCTGTTTCAAAACTCCGTTTTTCAGGTAGGTTGTAATGGAGATTAGGGAAAGAGTTTTTTGAGATAAACTCATAAAAAAGTTGGGTAGTATCCTCTTCTATGGGGATATAAATAATCTTTGAATCTTTAAAGCGATTGAGTATATAAACGAGGTCTTTTTCAAACACTTCGTAGCTTGATTTCCTAAGTCCATATATCTTTGTAGAGTAAATTAAGTAAGCTTTAAGCCTGGAGTACGGTCTGGTGGAGCTGTGGAGTAGCAAAGGAGTATATTCTTTGTATTGTGATTTTATAATATTGAAAAGGTCAAAGGTCTTTCTTAGGAATATGTCTGTTATAAGAACTTTCATTACTCTATTTTTAAAGGAGATTCAATATTTTCTGAGTTTAGAGCTTTATTCCTTGAACCCTATGGCAAGCCTGGTCCCTCGAATGGCTTTGACCTCGAGTCTTTTTGCCGTTTCATCAACCACCTGACTGACATCTTTCATCATCCCATAGTCATGCCATATTAAAATACCTCCGGATTTGAGATATTTTAGGGCATTTTGTGTGTCTCCCTTGACATAAACATAGTCATGACACCCATCGATGATAACAATATCGAGGGGTGTCTGTATTTCATTCCAATCAATTTTAGCGGAGTCGCTGAAAATTTGTTTTATTTTTTTTGAATATTTTGTTTTTTTGAATTGTATGCCTATTTTCATACTATCTATCACGTTGACCTTTAATTCAGGTACTTTTAATTCAAGTCGGCCATTCCAATCGGGGGGCAGGTCAACTGTACTGATGAATGCATCAGGGAGTGAGTTTGCCGCAAGATTCAAAGCCGTATTTCCGTCATAGGTTCCTATTTCCAAAATATTCTTTGCGCCAGTGAACTTTACAACAGCAGAAACAGTTATTATTTCTTGAAGATCCATCGAAGTCCCCATGACTCGATTAAAAGTTCTATGTATTGTGACATCGACATTTTCAATTCCCGGAAAAACATCGGTTAAGAAGACTCTAGGGATTTTTCCGTAACTCCAGCTTCCAATCCGGTAGGCTTCCGGATCTTTTGGTCTGATACCAAAGGGAAACACCCGCCTCCAGAAAATTACTATTGCCCGCCCTGGGCTTTTTATTGCGCTGGGAATATTTTTAAGTATTTCACTCAGCCTGACATTCATGATTTACTTTCCTAAGTATGATTTCATACATTGTTTGAGTTTTATCATCCAAACTTTTCTAATTATATTATCTTCTTATTTTCTTAAAAGAAAAGTATTTTTTTAAGGTTTTACTGCTTTGTGGATGGTTGAAGTCGCTAGAATAAGTCCCTTCTCATTTAATAACATATGGTAAGCAAAAAGGAGTTTTTTCCCGATTCTATCGTGTTATGGTAAATTTAATTCTGATTTTTGTCAACAGCTTGAAACGACCATTAAAGTTATTCTTGGTGAATTTGGCATTACAGAGAGTTAAGCTGCAGAACAATCTAAAATTAATTTTTCCGCTAGGCCTTTTCCAATTCGTCTGTTGTCAAGGAATTGATTTCTCTCTTTAAATAAGAGGCAATGTACAAACAGACTAGGTGACATACAGGTTGTTGGGCCCATGGGAGACGCTCAATGTTCTTGCAGTCTCTTTATTTTTTTCTTAAGATATTAAGCATGAAAAGAGCACCAGAGGGAGGAAGTGTCCAAAAAACTCTGATTGATGAGAGAAAGTCAATCATTAAGAAATACAAGGAGCTTTTCGTAGGGAAAAAAGGCTTCTTTTTTTTGGTCAAATATGAATTAATTCTGCTCTTTTTTTCCTGGGTTCCAGGTTCATTAGGATTATTAGTCAGAAAATTATTTTACCCACTTATTTTAAAAAGAGTCGGACGAGGCGTTATCTTTGGTCGTAACATAACCATCCGACATCCCCAGAAAATATCTATTGGAGATAATTCTTTTATCGACGATAATGCGGTTTTAGATGCGAAGGGAGAAAACAACGAAGGAATTGTTATAGGTAAGAATGTTATCATCGGCCGAAACACAATCTTAAGTTGTAAGGAAGGCTCCATTTATCTTGACGATTACTGCAATGTCTCGGCTAATTGCTCCCTTCTTTCTGAGACTAAAATAAGGATAGGCAAATACTGTTTTTTAGCCGGCCAGTGTTATCTTGTGGCGGGAGGAAATCACAGTTTTGAAAGGACAGATATTCCTATCATGTTTCAACCTTCTTTAATAAAAGGTGGAATTGTCATTGAAGAGGATGTTTGGATGGGGGCTTCAGCGATCATCCTTGATGGAGTGACGATCAAGAAAGGATGTGTTATTGGTGCTGGAGCAGTAGTGACGAAATCATTACCTGAATATTGTGTGGCCGTTGGCTGTCCGGCTAAGAAGATTAAAGACAGAAGAGATAGAAAAATACATTAAAAAAAAACGATTACTCTTCTGGCGGCGGGGACTCTTTCATTCTGGACATCTTCTCTTCAAGCAAGGTTAGATTAATGACAAGTTTATTGATCTTCATCTTCAAATCAGAGATAACGATAGTGAAATGCAGCATCAGAAGAAACAGACCGATAATGAGAACTATGAACAATGAAGTGGGTTGATAGTATATTCCTAATAGATTTGAGAGATAATCAATCAGCCCTCTGAATATCGATATGATTAAGAAAATAATAAAGACGGCTATCCATAGAATGGCATATTCTTCTCTCAATTTTTTCTTTCGAATCAGATAAATTAAAAAAAACAGAAGCACAAAGCTGCCTGCTATGCTTAATATCTGAATGATACCGATGGGATATGGATTCATTCTTTCCCTCCGATCATATATTTTACCAAGATAGTCAGAAGAACTTTTATTAAATAATAATAAGAATCAAGGACACCTATTGAAGAAACACCCAGCTGTCTCTCCCTCATGATGACAGGGATTTCTACAATTCTAATCCCTCTTTTAGCTAAGAGATAAACCTCTATAGGTTCTGGGTAGTCAAGAGGATAATCCTGGATCATGAGTTTTACAGCATTCCGAGTATAAGCTTTAAATCCTGATGTATTGTCTGTTATTTTTTGTTTTAGAATCAAAGAAGATAAAAGCGTCAAGAGCTTTATTCCTCCCCGCCTGGTGGGGGATGAAAGATACCCCTCTTTTTGAAGGAATCGTGAGCCTATCACAGCTTCAGCCTTTTCTTCAATGATGGGCTTTATCAATTCTTTTCCTTGAGAAGGCGGATGCTGGCCATCTCCATCTATTCGTAAGAGAACATCAAAATCGTTTTCTAAAAAATAGTGAAAACCTGTTCGGATAGCTCCTCCAATTCCCAGATTAAAGGGATGATTAAGGACTTTGATATCTTCAATTTCTTCGAGTATTTTTCGTGTCCCATCTGTTGAGCAGTCGTTAATGACAACGATCCGAGCTTCTGGAAGATTACTCCTAATCTCTTCGATAACTCCTCTGATATTTTTTTCTTCATTATAGGCTGGGATGAGAACCATAATCATCATTGTCTTGACTGCTCTTTCCTTAGATTAAAGAAGCCCTTACCAGATGCGGCAGGGGCAGCTAATGATTTGGGCCCCTCTCTCCCCTGGTCATCGACTGCAGAAACAGCATAAGTGTACAAGTCTCTATCTTCAGGAGAAAGGAAATCTCTGTCTATATATTTGAAAGTAAGGGCATCCACTTGGCCGATTTTTTTGAATTGGTCATCATCCAGGTTCTTTAATTTTCTGTATACAGTATAAAACGAAATTGTAACCAGCCCATTGTTTTTTGGATTCCCCTCCCATGTCACAACATTGATTTTTTCTCTGTAAAACAATCCTCCATCTTCTGTTTTCTCCACTTTGACGTTTTGTGGAGGATAAGGGCCGGGTAGGATTTGTATTTCCTTTGGTTTAATCCCTACAAGCAGAAGGCTGTTTGTCACATAAAGCTTTACAACGAAATTCCCTGGCTTCTTAAATGTGTGAGCAACCTGAGGGCCTTGTTTCATCGCCGAGCCGTCACCAAAATCCCACCAGAAAGAGTAGATATCTCCATCTCCAGGAGAAGACCCTGAGGCATCAAAATCTGCTGTTAAAGGAACAATTCCTGACTCCTCTGAGCAGGAAAAAGAAGCTATCGGCTTTGTGCCTGAAAGTGTAACCATGGCATAAAAAATATCCTTTTTGCCATCTTCACCTGAGTCCTCCCAGACAATATGAGCATTTCCGTAATCATCGAGTGCCATACTGGGCCAATCAGCTTCTTTTCCCTCTGCCACTTTTACGGGGACCTGCCAGTTTCCGTCAGAAGTTCCCCTGTTATAGAAGATTGAAATGCCCGACTCTGACTCCTGCCTCCATACAGCATGAAGGGTATTGTTCTTGAAAAGCTTAAAATCAGTCGTCCCCGCAGGGCTTAAAGCAGTCGATAACAGGAGGGGAGCTTTCCATAGCTGGTCCTCTCTTTTTATGTAATAAGTTCCTCCGTCTTCTGTGGAGTATAGAATATGGATTTTATTTTCTCTGTCTATGACCAAAGAGGGCCATTTCTTTTCGCCGTAAGAATCTAGAGATGTTGGAGCTTTCCACACGCCATCAATCTTTTCGTTAAAAAATATATCCCTTGTTCCATTCCTGTTGTCTATCCAGCAGGCATAAACATTTCTATTTTTGACTTTAAAGGAAGGTTGTGTGGAGATAAAATTTTCATCTTGAGAGACATTTTCGTAGGATTCAGGCCAACTTTTTCCTCTATTTTTTGAATTAATCACAACATCAGATTTTTCTGTCTCTCCGTGCTGATGAACCCACATCACATAAACTTTCTCACTTTTACTCACTTTAATAGCAGGATAAGAAGAATTGGATTCACTCAAATACACTCTTTCTATGTTAGACCAATCTCTGTCTTCAAAGGAAAAATTTCGGTAGAAAATATCTTTAAGGGAGTCATCTATTCCATCTGCGTAGACTAAATGTATATTGTTGTTTGGGCCCAAAACCAGTCGCTGAAAACGAGAGCCGTACATTTGGGATCGACTGGGTTCAATCTGGGACCATTGCCCATTTTCATGAGTTTCATACAAGATTCCGGCAAAACCTTTGCGGGGCCAGTCCTTCTCTGCCCATACAACCAAAATCTTAGCGTTTGATTCTACGGCAATACTCGGATAAATTGAATCAGTTGGACTTAATGAAAGATTAATCTTTTCATACGAAAATATTTGATTTAACAAGCCGAATAAAAGAAGTAGGAAAAAACTTACTTTCTTTGCTTTCATTTTTAAGACTTAAGCTAAAATACTTCAGTAAGTCATCTATGTCAATCCTAAATGTTCGTCTCAGGAAAGGAGGAGTGAATTCTCCTTTTTTCTGGATTTCTGTCTGAAAAAGGATTCAAAAAAGATTAAAGCAAAAGGCAAGACCAAGGCTGTATTCGAATCCTCCCAGATCAACCTCTATGTTATTTTCCTTTGTCTTTGCTTTTGTATGTTTGGCATATATTTTTAGTTTTAAAAATTTCATTCTCGGAATCTGTAAATACAATCCTCCTTGCACATGATAACCGAAAGTCGAACCAGATGTGGTTTTGATATCACTTTTTTCCTTGTATAAATAGTAGTCTGCTCCTATTTCAATCCAAGGGATAAAATTGTAGACTTTTAGCAAATACCTTAATCCTAGGAAGATCGGGATAATAGTTAATTTGCTGGTTTCTTGGGTGACAGTAGCATGTCCTTTTTTGGTGAAACTCTTGATTCCAGCTGCTAGACCAAAATGGTGGTGATTTTGAGTAAAAAGAATTCGGACAATCTCTGATGTGTAAATCTCTCTACCCTTTTGATAAACTTCTTCATACCGGGCGTCAGAGATCTTATACCTCCCGTACGATAATTCAAGCATTAGCTTCTTCAGCATATCACTGTTATCTCTTTTTTCTTCTTTCCCTATCTTTTTCTCAAAATAGGCCGTTGTTCTTAACCTCAATCGAACTTCCTCCCCTATAAAGTAGGGAAATTCTTCCAAGCCCTTTAAACCAGTTTGAGCAGTAGACCACTGAAACCTGGGCATCTGAAAAATCTTAATAATTTCAAATTGAGGTTCTTTATTCTTAAAGGATATCTCTTTTATGTCTGGGTATTCTTCACTCGGATTGGCTCCTAAGGTTACTGTCCCTGCGAACAGAAATGCCAGAAATAGAAAGAAGCTGTTGTACTTTGACCGCAACAGGTTTAAAAAAAATCCTTCCATTCTATTCTTTCCGCTGATCTCTATATAAGGAAGCTTAATTATACAACTTTATGCTACTGGAAGGCATCCTGATTTGTCATCTTTAATTTCACCCCTAAAGGTTATTGACAAAAAGAGGATGTTTTATAATCATTTTAATAGGTTGGATGAAGAATGTTTGTTTTAAAGGTTCGGATAAAAAGTAGCTATGAAATTTTTTTCTAGGTATGAAAAGGAATGATTCAGAAAAAAATTTATCTTTCCGGTATTCTCATGCTCATCTTAGCCAACCTGTGCCTATCTCAGGGGGCAATTAACCTCTCCAATAGTACAGCAGGTTCTGAATTCCCTTCCGTTGCCGTAAACTATAGAGGGGAAGTAATGGTTGTTTGGTCGGATAACGGAGTTATTTATTACAGGCTGTACAGAGACGGGAGTTGGTCTCCGACCCAAAATGCTAATTTAAGAACCTACTTCGCCTTTATTGCGCAGTTGGATGTGGATTCTAGCGGAAACTTTCACATCGCTTATTCAGATGGAGCCTCCAGTGGAATACGTGATATATGGTACAGTTCTTTTTCAACCGCAAGAGGATGGGGTTCCCGCGAGAGAGTCTGTCAAAATGGTCTTAACTCAGCCTGGAACAGAATAGCAGTAGATGGTAGCCGCGTTTATATAGCCTGGTTTCAGGAAATCGGCGGCGGTTCAAGGGCTGAAATCGTCATGAACTCAAAACCCATAGGCGGAACATGGAACATGTCTTGGGAGAATGTTTCCCGAAACAGCACGTGGACAAGCATTCATCCTGGCTTTGATGTATCGAAAGGAGATGCCTATGCGTGTTACATGGAAGGGGACCACGCCGCGTGGGATATTATTTTCAGTGAAAAGAAATCGGGTGTCTGGCAAAACACATATTCTATAGGAAGGAGCCATTACCCAGAATTAACCGCTGATGAAAATCAAAATGTCTTTGCTGCCTTCTATTGTACAGGAGGCAGATATTATGTAAGAGAACGAATCAGCGGAGCATGGAGGGATTTAGTAGACGTAAGCACGGGTAGTGCAGAAAAGGGATTCGGGGACATTGCAGTCAAGAATAATATCGTTGTGGCTACTTGGACTCAGCATGCTTCTAGTGGTCGCACGATTTTCTTACGGCAAAAAAACGTGGGGCAGAATTGGCTGGATGCAGTAAAAGTTGAACCAGGAACAAGTGCTTCATATCCCCAGGTAGCTTTGGACAGTGAAGGAAATGCTCATTTAGTGTGGGGAGAAACAGGAAGAGGTGGCAATAAAGATATTTACTACAAAAAGGTCGCACTTTTTATTCCCAACAAGCCTTACATTAATCTTAATAAAACTTCACTTTCTTTTGAAGCGGCAGAAGGAGGATCTAATCCATCACCGCAGACCTTTCAAATCCAAAACTCGGGAGCTGATACTCTTTCCTACAGCCTAAGTACCAATCAAAGTTGGCTGACTGTTTCTCCAACAAGCGGAACCTCAACCGGAGAATGGGATATCATTACTGTTAATGTTAATAGTTATTCTCTTGGCGGAGGCCATCATACAGGAACTATTACCATAACTGCTCCAGAGGCGCCAAATAGTCCAAGGGAGGTCACTGTTAATTTAGCCGTAAAACCCAAAAATCCTTATATTGAATTGGATAAAGAATCGCTTTCTTTTATCGGATACAAAGGGGCGTCTAATCCTCCTTCCCAAGTCGTCAACATAAGAAATTTTGGCATGGGAAGCATGACTTACTACATCGATGAGACTGTGGCCTGGATGAGTGCCTCACCTTTAAGCGGAACCTCCAGCGGCGAATGGGATGCCATAACAGCAAGGGTTGATATTACAGATCTGGCAGAAGGAAAATATTCAGGAACAATGATATTTACATCACCAGAAGCTACCAACAGTCCAGTTCAATTACCTGTTAATTTAGAAATCAAAAAGGGAGCTTATGCAAAGATTGAAATAAATAAGTCTTCAATGACTTTTAAAATAAAAAAAGGTCAAACTTCTTATGATGCAAAAAATTTCAAAATAACGAATAGCGGCTCAGGAACACTGCATTACCAAATAAGTACTGAAGAAGAGTGGATTAATGTATTTCCAGAATCTGGAAATTCAAGCGGAGAGTGGAACACGATCACGGTTAGTGTTGATGCCTCTGGTCTCTCTTCTGGCCGGCACCATGGAAAGGTTATTGTTTCTTCTTATAATGCATCCAACAGTCCTCAGGATATAAAGGTGACCTTGATAAAGGAAGCACCTGGGATAGAACTTAGCAAATTGTCCCTTGATTTTACTGCAGTTAAGGGAGAGGGAAATCCAGGAAGCAAGACATTTAAGGTCAGAAATTCAGGAAAAGGCACGCTTGGTTACAATGTAAAGAGTAATAAAGAATGGGTGAAGATTACTCCCACAAGCGGCAACTCCAAAGGTGAGTGGGATGAGATAAAAGTTTTAGTAAAGACCTCCTCTCTTAAACCAGGAAACCATACGGGAATCATAACCATAACAGCTTCTGAGGCCGAAAACAGCCCTCAGAGTTTAGTCGTTTCCCTTTCAGTTTTAACTCCAACCATTCAACTGAATAAGAAGTTACTCTCTTTTACCGCCCAAGAAGGGCAGGATAATCCTTCACTTCAAAATTTCCTTATAAGGAATTCTGGAGCAGGGACCCTCAGTTACAGGATAAAAGCAGATAAAAACTGGATAAACTTTGCTCCAAAGAGCGGCAAATGCAAGGGAGGGTGGAGTTCTATCAAGGTCTCCCTCAATATTTCTTCTCTTGAGATGGGATATCACCAGGGTACTATCACAGTCACAGCCACCCATGCTGATAACAGTCCTAAACAGGTAAATGTGAAATTAAGACTGAATCCTCCTCCTTACCCGTATGCTCCTGTTAAGGCTAGGCTTGAGAGGATAGAGAACATATCCCTATTCTACAGTGTATTCATCAATAAAATAACGTGGAAGCATAACAGCAAAAACGATGGAAGATTCAACGTCATTAAGTATAGAGTCTTCAGGAAAGAAGCAGGCGCTCCCGTCGAAAGGCTTGTTCTCATTGACGAAGTCGCCAGTAATAATCCTTTAGCTTATTATGATGAGTTTACGAGTCAAGAAGAGAGGGATAAATACTCTTATGCTGTCACAGCAGTGGATGGTCTAGGGAGAGAAAGCGATAAAGCAATCGTTAAGCTAAAAAACAAATAATATATATTGATGTCATAAGCTTCCTTCATTTTCCTCGCTTCATTATTCCTAAAATTCCTTTCTAGTTTCAGGCTTATATAAAGAGAAATTGTTTTCTGGTGAATAGCAAAAAAAGGAATAGGTATATTTTCTTCTGAGTTAGGAGCGAATCGAATTAATGCATTTTAAGGGAATATATAATTTGACAAACAGGTATTTTATTTTTAAAATATCTTCCTCTTTTTTTTAAGGAGAACTAAATGAAGATCAAAAAAGCATTTCTACTCAGCTTTTTTTTGTTTCTAGCAACTCAATATATTTTGGGAGATACCATTAATATTTCGCGTAGTTCAAGGACTTCGGGGTGGCCTGCTATCGCCACGAACTCAAAAGGAGAAATATTAGTAGTGTGGGGGGAGCGATGGGGTCTTGGAGAAGAATTATTCTATTCTATTTATAAAGAAGACGTCGATGGAGAATGGAGATGGTCTACTCCCGGAAATGCCCAAAGACGGAGAGAAAGTGCCGAAGATTTTCAGCTTGCAGTTGATAGTAACGACAATTTTCACTTATCCTGGCATGACGGACATGTAAGTGCTACAAGAGATATTTATTACAGTTCTTATGATGTTTCAAAGGGTCAATGGACACCGAGAGAAAGAGTTTATCATAGTGGGGGTAATTCAGCCTGGTGCAGGATCGATGTAGACCAAGATATAGTTTATGTTGTTTGGTATCACGAACATGGGGGGACTTGGATGGCTGATATTATTCTTAATTCAAAACCAGTCGGAGGAACTTGGCCGGAAACACATGAAGATGTTTCTCGAAATGCTGCATACACTTCGATTCATCCTGCGTTTCGGGCGAAGGATGGAAATATCTATGCCATTTATATGCAGAACATACGTACGGCTTCTGTAGAATGGCAAATATTTTTCAACGAGAAGATTGATGGAGAATGGCAAGCAGGCTACCAAATAGGAGGAACTCACTGGCCCGCCATGGAAGTTGATGAATTCAATAATGTCCATTGTTTCTATCCTAATAAATTTGGAGCAATGTTTTACAAATCAAGAATTAATGGGAAATGGTCGGGCCAAAGCCCAATTAACAAGACATATGCTCCGCCAGGATTTGGAGATATAAAATACAGAGATAAAACTCTTGTTGCCGCCTTTGCTCAACGAAATCCCGGAACCCCTAGTATTACATCTATATTCCTAGGCACAAGACATTTCAAGGAGAAGTGGGGAGGTTGGGAAGATCCAATAAAAGTAGGCGAAGCAAGGGATGCAGTATTTCCTAAAATTGCCCTTGATAAATTTGGATACGCTCATGTCGTATGGATAGATACGATCGATACCGGATTCAAGGATATTTATTATGAGAGAGTCCTTGTAAGGGATCCAAATGCTCCATTTATAGAGGCAGATCAAACATCCCTATCTTTCGAGAGGAGTGGGTCCACAGAAATCAAAATTAGGAATCTCGGAAAAGGAAATGCTAATTACAAAATCACCAAAGACCAAGAGTGGATAAGTGTCTTTCCCTTGAGAGGAATCCTCTCTGACCAGTGGGAGGCTATAACTGTCACTATAGATGCTTCTGAACTTAAAACTGGAGATTATGAAGGAGTAGTGGAGGTCAATGTTCCTGAGGCAATAAACAGCCCTTTTCAAATTAAGATAGACTTAGCCGTTTCCTGGCCATCCATCGAGCTGAGCAAATCTTCTATTTCCTTTGAAGCGGTGGAGTTGGGAGATAATCCCGATAGGCAGCAATTCAAGATAATAAATGCGGGGGGAGAACTTCTCGTATATGAGATTAGCGTTGACCAGGATTGGTTATCCGTTTCAGAGACAAAAGGAAGCCTTGTATCAGCAGAAGAATCAGATGCTATTTATGTTAGGGTCAACATTTCTGAGCTTGTAGAAGGTGACTATAGCGGGACTGTAGAAATAAGCTCTGAAAAAGCAGATAACAGTCCTCAACAAATGACCATTGAGTTGACCGTCCTGCCCCCTCCTATTTATGCTCCTCGGGTTTTTATAGTTGAAAAGAAAGAAAACAAATCTTTGTTCCATCGTGAAACAATGCATGACTTTACATGGGAAGCCAATCCAGACAATAAAAAAATAGAAAAATACAGAATTTATGAGATAGATGGAGTAAACACAATCTTGATCGCTGAGTTAAGCGCCTCTACCTTTGAGTATTTGCGTCGGCATGCAGATGGCACAAAGGAATATACTTATCGTCTTGTGGCTGTGGATTATAGAGACAGGCCGGGTGAGCCTGCTGAGTTCGTTATTGATTAAAGGCTGAGTAAGATAAATTTAAATTCAGAAAGAAAAAAAGCGAAAAATAGCCATTCAGAAAGAAGGATAAAGATCCTCAATCTTCTCATACTGACTGTAGATTTTCTTTATTTGCTTCTGGCTTTTAATTTCTTTGTATTTTCCTGGCTGATGATAAGGAGAAACAAAATATTTAAAGAAGAAATTTGTTTCTTTCTTTTCTCTTTTTAAAGCCTTTAATCCTTTCCCTGGTTTTTTTAAATTAAACAAGAAGTATCTATCAAATTTATGAGCTCTATAATTTTGGAGGAGGTATTTTACCAGGGGTCGATAAGGTTGTTTATCTTCCACCAAATAATAAGAATAAACGCCGGAATCAACATAGCCTTTTGCCCATTTCATTACACGGACAAAATCTGATTCTCTCCTTAAGTAAAATCTGACCTGAGGTTCCTGAATGCGCTTAAGGGTAAGTATTATTTTGTCCTCAGGGCGAGTTATGTTTCTTACTGTTTTGCAGACGTAGTAAAGTTCATAGTTGTCTGTATCTTTATCAATCAGTTTCTCTTCAGGGTTTTTAATAAGGCCAATAACTGCAAAAATGAGTAAGATGAATATATAAGAATATAAGAGGTAATTCTTTCCTTTTTTCCATGTAAATTTTTTTAGAATTTTCGAAAATATGTCAAGTGATGAGAGAGCTAAGAAGAAGGAAAAATAGATCAGCAGGAAATCATGATAGTGAACAAGATGGGAAAGGAAAAAAATAAAAATCATTGGGGTAATAAGCAGCAGGAAGTGAAATCTCTTTTTCAGAGAGAAGAACGGTTTTTGTTTTATTTTAAAGAAGAAGAAAAGAATATTGGCAAAAGCAAGAAGAATCGTCGCAGGATTAAAAAGCCACCAGCGCTTTATATTTTTTATAATGAATTCAATCCAGGAGAAGCGTTGATTTGGTGGAACCTCAATGCTTGCTCTCCATAAAAATGCGGAAATTACATCCTTCAGGTTGCCTACTAACCAAAAAGTGTGAGCTAGATAGATAGCCATGTTTATGATGACTGTGATAGCTAGAGCCAAGTTTAACTTAAGAGTTCTTTTGTCTTTATGGATGAAGAAGGCAACCAAGGAATCAATAAAAATCACAAAGGCCGCAAGATATCCATACCAGAATAGCTGGCAGGCTACAGATAGACTGATGAGCAGAAAATACTTGTATTTGTTTTTTCCCTTTTTCAGAAATTTGAGGTAGAAATAATAGGATAATGCCAAGGGGAAGAGGGTGAGTATTTCCCCGTTGGCGAGTCCTGCATAATGATAGAAAATTGGAAAGGAGCATAGGGAAAAAAAGACCAAGGTTGAGGATAGATTGGAATAATCTAACTCCTTTGCAATAAGATAGAAAACAAAAAAGGAAGCAAAGACGAAGATAATTGCGAAGAGCCGAGCTGCAATCTCACTTGGTCCTGTTATCTTCCATAGGGCTGAAACCATAAACGGGAGAAGATATGGATAGCGGACATAATACTCATCCTTTTCAGGGGCACGGTTGTATATAAATCTGTTTTTAGTGGATCCAAACTTTGTCTTTAGGAATCCATTGTTGATAGTATTCAGTTCGCTCTGCCCCACCTCAGCATTTATGAAGCCTGCATGTCCTGATTGATAGAAGTTACCAATTTCTTTTATGCTGAAGATGAAGTAGATGAGAAATCCTAAGAGTATGATGATCTTGTAATTGTTAATCTTGCGAAGGTCGGTCATTAAATGAGCTTCTAATGTTAAAGGAAATACTTGGGGTAGTCAATGGATGTTGGATTTAGGTTGGATTAAGATTTTTGCGTAGACTTTAGAATCATTTTTCCTCTCTTGACTATTCTTCTTCTCTTCGTTATAAAAAATTCCTCAATTGGTCAAGATGATTGATTTCAGTCGAATCTTATCTGCATTATACTGTAAGTAAATGATAACCATTGTTTGGAGAAATACTTTTATGGTCATGGCCTTTTTGATTATTCCGAACGCCAGGGAGATATTTTGAAGGAAAAGAAAAGACCTTTATTTAATAAAAAATTCTTTGACATCTTAAATTACCTTCAATTGATTTTCTATGTTTGCTTCTTATTCTTATGGTTTAAGGATAATATTCATCCTTTAAAGAATATAAATGTCAGCTTCTTGATTCCTTTTATTCCTTTAATGGCCATCACTTTCATTCGTCTATTCTTCAAGATCAGGTATAAAAAAATAAATATTCAACTAAGATTCAATAAAGTTTTTTTGGCAGTATTGGTTATCATACTCATTGCTGTTGGTCTCCGCATTCCTCATCTCGTTTATAATTCAGGTTTATTAAGCAGCGATGCCGCTATTCCTGCCTTAATGGGCAAACATATCTCTGAGGGGAAGCTTCCTCCTATCTACTATTATGGGCAGCTGTACATGGGTTCTCTTTCCCAACATGCTTTTGCTCTTATGTTTCTCATTTTTGGATATTCTGTATTCCTCCTTAAACTCTCAACTCTCTTTTTCTATCTCGTTTTTATAATTATTCAATTTCTCCTCATAAAAGAAATATTTTCATTTAGTTTTTCTTTGATTATTTGTCTTTTCTTTTTTTTTTTTTTTACCTATCTTGCTTTAGTCATTTT
>Ga0114921_10000082_pt1 | contig 37478 bp, 30 predicted proteins | sample BentaG_FD_87016 | JGI IMG/M metagenome (GOLD analysis project Ga0114921, IMG submission 87016) | Deep subsurface microbial communities from South Atlantic Ocean to uncover new lineages of life (NeLLi) - Benguela_00093 metaG | ecosystem: Environmental > Aquatic > Marine > Oceanic > Sediment ... | reverse complement strand
CTTCGGGGTGGTGGTGTACACGCGGGTGCACACGCCACGGCGCTGCGGGCTGCCCTTGAGGGCCGCCGTCTTCACCTTGGCGATCTTGTCACGGCGACCCTTGCGGACCAGCTGGTTGATGGTTGGCATGTACCGGCTTCCTGTGTAGCTCGTGCTGTGTTGCTCGTCTTGTGGCGCGTCATTCGGTCGTGCTTCTGAAGTTCTCGTGTCCTGAAGTTCTCGTGTCCTCAAGTTCTCGTATGCTGCAGTTTCGCCCCGCCCGGTTACCCCGGGGCCGGGCGTGTCGCACCAGCCGCCGAGGAAATATCGAGGCGGCGCCCGCACTTCCAAAGCATGGCGGGCATGCGAAGTTGCCCGGCGTGCAGGCATGCTCATGAATCCTAAGAGACACAAGCGCCTTATCTGCCAGGCACGATCGTCCACAATACCAGGGCAGACCGCGCCGCTCCAAACCCGCAGAGAAGCCCCCTGGTGCGACGTTCACGCAGGTCAACGCTATCCGCAGCGAGCCGTGGCGTCACTCACCGACTTCGAATGCCACTGGCCAGCCTCATCACCATATCCGCGAACACCGCGTCGGTGTCGATACCGGCCATCACCCCGGTCATCTCCAACAGGACGAAGCCGTGCATCGCCGACCAGAACTCCAACGCCGCGAAGAACGCCGCGTCGGTGTCGAGCCCGTAAGCGGCCAGCACCGAGATCACCGGCGCCGCCGCGGCCCTGGTGGCCTCGGTGAATTCAGGGTCGTCACCGCCCAACGGCATCCTGGTGAACGCGGAGTACCGACCAGGATGATGGTGGGCATAACTCCGATAGGCGCCGGCCATGACCATGACCGCGTCGTCGGGGGGTCGGCCCTGCCCGACTGTGTTGAGCATGCCGATGATGTCGCCGACAACCCGCATCCGGACTGTGCGGCGCAGGTCATCGAGGCTGTGCACGTGGTTGTACAGCGACGGCCCCTTGGTGCCCAGTTGATTGGCCAGCGCATTGATCGTCAGCGCATCCCAACCTTCGCGGTCGAGGAACGTCAGAGCTGCGTTGACGATGGACTCACGGCTCAGCCTCGCCGAACGCGGCGGCCGAGCTGCCATCTCGCCAGTCCCCTTCAGATCGGTCAGGCAACCCTTCGCAGGATCAGCCGGATCAGCGAAACTGTAGCCGCTCGCGGATGCCCAGATCCGTTCGCTGTCGGTTCGCCCGCGGCACCTGCCCCGTTCAGCCGCGGCACCCGCCCCGTTCAGCCGCCGCACCCGCCCCGCTCAGACTGCGCCGAGGGTGAAGACTTGCGGTAGGCGCGCGCCGCAGGCGCGGTCTGTACGTAGGCTGGGTTGTCGATCCACCCAGGTCCATTGTCTTCAGCCGGAATTGTCTTCAACCAGATAGGTGGCGACCAAGATGCCTGCAATCCCTCTGCAACTGATCGGCTGGGTCGGCGTTGCCGCGCTCTCGGCAACCCTCGGACTGACCGCGTGCGGCTCCAGCGGTCAGGACACCTCCGACCCGACGATGACGGCCGGAACGTCGAGCGCGCAGGTCGAGATCGGCAACACCATCAACTACGGCTCATTCGGCACCACCGCCGACATCGACTGCGCGGACGGCAAGGCCCTCAACATCGGCGGATCCAACAACACGCTGACGGTCAAGGGCAGGTGCGCAAGCGTCAACGTCGGCGGCGCCGACAACACGCTCACCTTCGAGCAGGTTGACAACGACCTCTCCGTCGTCGGGCTGAACAACACGGTGACCTACCGCGAAGGTGAGCCGAAGATCAACGACACCGGCAGCAACAACACCATCACCAAGGGCTGAGCCAGTCGGCACCTCAGCGTGGGTCACTGGCGCCGTGGCGGCCCGCTCCCGCGGCGAATCGGGCCGCGCCCTCCAAGGATTCCGCAGCCACCTCCGCCATGCTGGCGAACTCGACGTCCATCGCGTCGGTCTCCGACAGTCCCCACTGCGTGAGCACCGAGCGGCGGTCGGCGCGTAGACACTGCTGCGGCAACGCCGCGAGTTCAGCGGCCAGTTCTTCGGCCCGCGCCCGGGATTCGCCGGTGGGCACGACCCGGGTGGCCAGTCCCATCGCCAAAGCCTCGTCGGCGTCGACGCTCCGGCCGGTCAGGATAAGATCCATGGCGCGGCTGTGGCCGATCAGCCGTGGCAGCCGCACCGTGCCCCCGTCGATCAGCGGGACACCCCAGCGGCGACAGAACACTCCCATGATCGCGTCCTGCTCGACCACGCGCAGATCACACCACAGCGCCAGTTCCAAACCGCCGGCGACGGCGTGCCCGCTGACCGCGGCGATGACGGGTTTGGACAATGTCATTCGGCTGGGCCCCATCGGGCCCGGCCCATCCCGGTGCAACGGGTTGGCCTGCGGTGTGCCCAGGGCCTTGAGATCAGCTCCAGCGCAAAAGGTTCCGTTATCCCCCCACAGCACGGCCACCGATGCCGAATCGTCACGGTCGAACTCCTCGAACGCGGCGAACAAATCCCTCGCGGCGGCACCGTCGACGGCGTTGCGGGCCTTGGGCCGGTTCATGATCACCGTCGTCACCGCTCCGACACGCTCCACCCGCACACCGCCGCCGTTTTCCCCGGTCGCTGCACTGCTGCCCGCCGTTGCTGATCCGCTCATGGCACCTCCGCAAGTTTCACACCATCGCGCCGCGCGACCATTTCGGCGGCGAAGTTTTCGTAGGCAGTCCGCAGCGCGGCGCCCGGCCAGTCCTCGGGTAGCAGTTCGTCGGGCAATACCGGGTCGCTCAGCAGGTGACGCACTATCGCCGCAGCGATGACGAATCTGCCCGGAACATCGCGGCTCTCGGCCAGTGCAGTCAACATTTCCCGCCCCGCACTCGCCCACCCCGACAGATCCCACAGCCGGGCGGCCAGCTCAACGGGCGCCTCGTCGTAGGCTCGAAGCAGTCGGACCCGCTCGGAGACCGCATCACCAAGCTCGACGGAGACGTTGTCCGGACGCATCCACACGCCTTCACGCAACTCGGCGAAGCGCTTTTCCTGCAGGGCATTTCGAAGCGCCGCACGGGTTCGCGGATCAGTGCCGACGCTGGTGATCACCAACGTGGTCCACATGCCGTCCCATGACCGCCGACGCGGGTTGATCGCGTCGTCCTGGCGGCGCTGCCGGGCCAGCAGACGATCCGAGAGCCGGTAGCCATCCTCGGAGCGCACCAGATCACCCGAGGCGACCATGCGCGTGAGCGCCACCCGCACAGTCGACTCCCGAATGCCGAAATCACTGGTGAGCGAAAGCAGCTCACCGGCCGTCGCCCAGGCCGGGTGCGCACCGAGCAGCACGCTCAACACGACCGAACGCCCCGTCATGCGCGAATCCGCCGGGGACACCGCTACACCCCAGACGTTGTTCGACCGTGGTCACCGAACGGTTCGTCGCGGCGGCGCACGGCATCGCGAAAGCCGTGCTCACGGGATTCGGTGACGAAGGCGTGCCCCTCCGGAGTGTGGCGCGCGACGCCGTCGAACACCGTCGAGATCATCGCGCTGTTCGCCACACCCTGCTGGTACAAAGCGCTGTTCATCGCCAGCTTGACCATCATCAGCTGGTTGATCGGGACCGCGGCGATCCGCTCGAGGAGGCGCTCGACCCGGTCATCCAAGTCCTGCGGCTCTGGCGCCTCCACAGCCAGCCCCCATTCGGCGGCCTGTGCGCCGGTGATGCAGTCACCGGTCAGCAACAGCCGTTTCGCTCGTTGATCTCCCAGGCGGTGCGCCCAAAGTCCTGCCGCGGGAACTCCCCACACCCTGGTAGGCGGGTAGCCGATCTTGGCGTCGGACGCGGCGATCACCTGATCGGCATGCAACGCGATGTCGGTACCGCCGGCGACGCAGTATCCGTGGATTTTGACCACGGTCGGTTTGTCGGCGTGCATCAGGCTGGCGAAGCCGCGGACGAACCGGCTCATCATCTGGTAGTCGATCATCGGATCCCAGGGCCGATCAGGCAGGTGGTTGATCGCCTGGGTCCGGCCCGATAGCACGGTGTCCCGGTACGGGTTTCCAGTCGAGCCGGCCGATGACGAGCCCTCCGCGTAGGCGGACAGGTCGAAGTCCGCACAGAATCCGGCGCCGCGGCCGGACACCAGGATGACGTGCACGTTCGGGTCGAGGTCAGCGCGCTCCACCAAAGCCGACAGCTCCAGCGGCGTATCGGCGATGATCGCGTTGCCCTTCTCCGGACGGTTGAAGGTGATTCGCGCAACCCGGCCGGTGACCTCGTAGGTCATCGTCTGCAGATTGTCGAAGTCGACGGGGCTGCCCGAGTGGGTCATGCCTTGATCGTGGCCCGCTCGATGATCGGCGCCAAATCCATGCCCGTCGGCAAGGTGCCGAAGGCACCGCCCCAGGCCCCACCGAGTCTGCTGGTCAGGAACGCCTCGGTCACGGCGGGGTGCCCGTGACGCAACAACAGCGAGCCCTGCAGCGCCAGCGAGATGTCTTCGGCGATCTTGCGGGCGCGGTAGGCAACCGTGTCCAAGTCCTCCAGCTGGGGCCCGAGCCGGCCGACATGGGCGTCCAGCCGTGGATCGAGGCCGGCGGTCGCGCCGAGCTCGTCGAACAGCACCTCAATGCACTCGGGCCGAGTGGCGATGGCCCGCAGCGTATCCAACGCACTGACGTTGCCCGAGCCTTCCCAGATGCCCATCAGCGGGGCCTCCCGGTACAGCCGCGGCATCCCTGACTCCTCGGCATAGCCATTGCCGCCCAGACACTCCATCGCTTCGGCGGCGTGCGGGGTCGCGCGCTTGCACACCCAGTACTTGGCCGCCGCCAAGCCGATCCGGCGCAGCAGGGTCTCACGATCGTCGCCGCGGACCGCCCGGTCGGTGGCGCCGGCCATCCTCATCGCCAACATAGTCGCGGCCTCGGCCTCGACGGCGAGGTCGGCAAGCACGTTGCGCATCAGGGGCTGATCGATCAGGTAGGCGCCGAACGCTTTGCGATGTTGGGCATGATGGACCGCGCGCATCAAACCGGTGCGCATGCTCGTCGCGCTGCCCAGTGTGCAGTCCAGCCGCGTGAGGTTGACCATCTCGATGATCGTCGGGACCCCGCGGCCCTCCTCGCCGACCAACCAGGCCGTGGCGTCGTCGTATTCGACCTCGCTGGAGGCGTTGGCGTGATTGCCCAGCTTGTCCTTGAGCCGCTGCAGGAACATCCGATTGCGACTGCCGTCGGGTAGCACCCGCGGCAGAAAGAAACAGCTCAGGCCGGCGGGCGCCTGCGCGAGCACCAGGAAGATGTCGCACATAGGTGCCGAGGTGAACCACTTGTGACCGGTCAGCCGATAGGTGCCGTCACTGTTCGCAACGGCCTGCGTCGTGCCGGCCCGGACATCGGAGCCGCCCTGCTTCTCGGTCATCGACATCCCCGCGGTGATGCCCGCCTTGGTGGCAGGCACGCCGAGGTCAGGGTCGTAGCTTCGGCTGGTCAGCAGGGGCTCGTATTGCTTCGCGAGTTCCGGGTTGTGACGCAGTGCCGGCACCACCGCGTAGGTCATCGAGATCGGGCACATATGGCCGGGTTCAGGCGTCCACACCGAGGTCTTCGCCGCACGCACGACATGGGCCCCCGGGCGGTCATCCGCCCACGGTGCGGCATGCAGCCCGTGACCCACCGCGACGGTCATCAGCTCGTGGTAGGCCGGGTCGTACTCGACCTCGTCGACGCGGTGCCCATACCGGTCGTGCGTGCGCAGGATCGGCCGGTTGCGATCGGCCAGCTCACCCCACCTCTGGGCGCGCGGGCTGCCCCCGATCGCGCCCAATTCCATGACCTCCTCGACGCCCCACTCCCCGCCCTCGCGGATCAACGCCTCGGCCAGCATCGGCGACGCGGCTGGGTTGTAGTTGTCCAGCGGGGGGACCTGATTGGTGACGACGTGAGTGTCCGACATGGACACACTGTTACATTTTTCCAACAACCGCACAAGCACATGTAATACCGCTAAACTGCCGGTGCCATTCGGGACACAGTACAGGAAATGGAGCCCATGGACGCCTACACCGGCGAGTCCCCGGACGAGTTCCCGGCCGGCCGCGGGGCTTCGGCCAAGAACGTCGGACGGCTGCTGCTGCGCTGCGCAGACCGACCCGGACTCGTGGCCGCGGTGAGCCGGTTCCTGGCGGGCGAAGGCGCCAACATCGTATCCCTGGACCAACACTCCACTCAGCAGTCCGGCGGAGTATTCATGCAGCGCACAATCTTTCACATGCCGGGCCTGACAGCGGCACGCGACGGCCTCGAACGCGCCTTCGCCGAACGGGTGGCCTCGGAGTTCGACATGGACTTTCGCCTCACCGAAGCGGCCAAACCCAAACGGGTCGCGATCCTGGCATCCAAGGAGGACCACTGCGTCCTCGACCTGCTGTGGCGCAATCGCCGCGGCGAGTTGGACATGTCGGTGGTGATGGTGATCGCCAACCATCCCGACCTCGCCGACGACGTCCGGCCGTTCGGGGTGCCGTTCGTCCATATCCCGGCGAACAAGGATATCCGCGACGCCGCCGAGCAGCGCCAACTCGACCTCCTGCGCGGGAACGTCGACCTGGTCGTGCTTGCTCGCTACATGCAGATCCTCACGCCGCGGTTCATCGGCGAAGTCGGGTGCTCGATGATCAACATCCACCACTCATTTCTTCCGGCCTTCATCGGAGCCGCGCCCTACCGCCGCGCCAAGGAACGTGGCGTCAAGCTGGTCGGGGCGACCGCGCACTATGTGACGGACGCCCTCGATGATGGCCCGATCATCGAACAGGACGTGGTGCGCGTCGACCACCGGCACAACGTCACCGATCTGACCCGTCTGGGGGCTGACGTCGAGAGGGCAGTCCTGTCGCGCGCGGTGCTGTGGCACTGCGAGGACCGGATCGTCCGTTACGGCAACCAGACCATCTTGTTCTGAGAGCCTGCCGCCTTCAGGAGGCAGCAACAGGCTCCATATCCTGGGCCTCGGACCGTCGTAGTCGCCAGCGCTGGAACCGGGAGAGGAAGACGATCACCACCGCCGCCAATGCCCACCCGAGCAGCAGGTCGACCACGTAATGCTCCGCGGTGTACACCAACGTGAACGCCATGACCAGCGGATAGGCCACCAGGACCGGACGCCAGGCCCGGTTGACGCGGTGCCACAGGAATGCCGCCAGCGCAGCCGACATCCCTGCGTGCAGCGACGGGATCGCCGCAACCAGGTTGACGCTGGCCTGCCCCTGATCGAGCAACGCAGTCGCTGAGTGCAGGTTCAGATTGCCCCAGCCGCGACCGACGATCCGTTCGATCCAGCCGTGGGCACCGTCCTGGCTGGTCTGCATGGCACCCAGGACGCTGCCGTCGGTTACCCCGCGCGCAGACCTGAACATGCACCGCGGGCCGGATGGCCCCCCTACGACGTCAGTCGCCGTGCACCTCGCCGCGGCCCACGGTGGGGCGGCTGGCAGCAGCACATAAACGATCAGCGCCGCGAGGTTCAGGCCGACGAACAACCGGACAAACGCCTTCCACTCCTCGCGGTCCCGTAACCACAGAATGCCGGCGATCACGTAGGGCAGGATGAAGAACGACATGTAGACACTGCTGATAATCACCTCCCACCAGGGCGGATGCCGCATCTTCAATTGTTCCTGTAACCACACCGTCGGCATGTGGCCGAAGAAAATCAGCCGGTCCATGTCAGCCTGCCAGTGCCACAACGTGGGCCGCCCGACGAGCGTCGCCGCTCCCCTGCTCAGGTCATAGGCGATCAGAATGAGCGCGAACGGCAACCAGTCCCGGACCACATAGAGCACGCGACGACCCTGGCCGATGCTGGCGGCAGCCAACCCCGTGCAGATGTAGAGCAGCAGCAGTTCGCGGTTGAACGCGAAGCCGTCGGTGATGGTTCGCCAGATCACCACGCTCGCCCAGATCGCGACGGCCGCCCACCGCGCGATCCTCAGCCACGCGGCGCGCAGATCCGGCAGCGGGGCGTCCTCGACGTGCGTCAGCGCAATTGACGACTGGTCAAGTGCGGACACAACGGGCCTTTCGAGGCTGGCTTCGAGGCGGACGGCAGAGGAATTCCCAGGCGCTAGCCTAATTAACCTCGAAGCAACCCGCGGTTCAAGGCCCGTTCGGACGCCCGTTCATGCACAAACTGTAACCAAACGGCGTGTCAGTGAATGTGCTCCCGCAGAAAGGCGATGTCGGCTTTGCGTCCCTGGTCCGCGGTCTCACAGATGACCGGCGCGTCGGCGGCCTTGACCACGGCCGCCAGCAGCTGCGGATCGATCTGCCCGGTCCCGAAGTTGGCGTGGCGGTCCGCACCCGACCCTGCGGCGTCGCGTGAGTCGTTGCAGTGCACGAGGTCGATGTGGCCGGTGATCGCCTTGATCCGCTCGACGGCGTCGACCAGCGCCTCACCGGCTGCCCAGGCGTGGCAAGTATCCAGGCAGAACCCGATGCCCATGTCGCCGATGTGGTCCCACAACCGGGCGATGGTGTCGAAGTGGCGGGCCATTGCGTGGTCGCCGCCGGCGGTGTTCTCGAGGTAGACGGGCATGTCGGTCTTGAGGCTGGCCAGCGCCTTGACCCAGCGCTCGAAGCCGGCGTCCAGGTCGTTGTCGTCAGCGTGGCCACCGTGCACGATCACCGCGTTGGCATTGATCGCCGACGCCGCGTCGCAGGTGTCCTGCAGTATCTTGCGGGACGGAATCCGGACTCGGTTGTTGGCCGACGCGACGTTGATCAGATACGGGGCGTGCACGTAGATCGGCACCGCGGAAGACCTCAGTGCCTCGGCGTCCTCGCGCGGCGGCGGCTTCTTCCAACTCTGGGGGTTGCCGAGGAAGAACTGCACAACGTCGGCACCGTCAGCCCGTGCCGCCGCCAGGGGATCATCACCACGAACATGGGAACCAATGAGCACGGCGTCGAGTCTAGGCGCCCGGCCCCCGCCGAACGTGAGGCCATCTTCACACCCGAAACCCCAGCGTGAAGGTGCCTTCACGCTCGGCGGCTCGCCCGCGCACGCTCGGCGGCTCGCCCGCGCACGCTCGGCGGCTCGCCCGCGCACACTCGGCGGCTCGCCCGCGCACGAAAATGCCCCCGCGCTCGGCGGGGGCATTTCCGTGGACTGCAGTTACCGGTAGTCGCTGTAGCCGTAGTCGTCCAACGGCACGGCAACGCCTGTCGCCTGGCCGAAGTCCGGGCTGTAGTACTGATCCTCGTAGGACGGGATCGTGTAAGCGGCTGCCCGTGCCTCTTCCGTCGGCTGCACCTGGATGTTGCGGTAGCGGCCGATGCCGGTACCGGCCGGGATCAGCTTGCCGATGATCACGTTCTCCTTCAGACCGTTCAGCCTGTCGCTGCGGCAGTTGATCGCCGCGTCGGTCAGCACGCGAGTGGTCTCCTGGAACGAGGCCGCCGACAGCCACGAATCGGTGGCGAGGCTCGCCTTGGTGATACCCATCAGGACCGGGCGTCCCGCCGCGGGCTCTGCGCCCTCGGTGACGACCCGACGGTTCTCGGCCTCGAACTCGCCGCGCTCGGTCAGCGAGCCGGGCAGGAACTCCGTCGCGCCCGAATCGATGATCGTGACGCGCCGCAGCATCTGCCGAACGATCACCTCGATGTGCTTGTCGTGGATCGACACACCCTGAGCGCGGTAGACCTCCTGGACCTCCTTGACGAGGTGGATCTGCACCTCGCGGGGGCCTTGAACGCGCAGCACCTCGTGCGGGTCGGCCAAACCTTCCATGAGCTGCTGGCCCACCTCGACATGGTCGCCATCGGTCAGCAGACGCTCGGAACCGTCGTCGTGCTTGAACGCCTTCAACCGCTGGCGACGAGTGAGCTTGTCGTACACGACCTCTTCGCCCCCGTCGTCGGGAACGATGGTGATCTTGTAGAACTTGTCGCTCTCCTCCAGGCGAATCCGTCCGGAGACATCGGCGATCGGCGCACGGTTGCGCGGAACGCGAGCCTCGAACAACTCCTGCACGCGAGGCAGACCACCGACGATGTCCTGTCCGCCGGTCACGCCGCCCTGGTGGAAGGTGCGCATCGTCAGCTGCGTGCCGGGCTCACCGATGGACTGCGCCGCGACGATGCCCACCGCCTCACCGATGTCGACCAGCTTGCCGGTCGCCATCGAACGGCCGTAGCACTTCGCACACACGCCGGTACCGGTCGCACACGTCAGCACGGAACGAACCTTCACCTCGGTGATGCCGGCGGCCAACAACGCGTCGATCGCCGGGTCGCCCAGGTCGTGGCCGCGTTCGACGACGACGTTGCCCTTGCCATCCACCGCGTCGGTGGCCAGCGTCCGCGCATAGGCAGAGGTCTCGATGTGCTGATCGCGAACCAGCGGACCTTCAGCTTGCACTTCAGCCAAGGTGACGTTGATGCCGCGCTCGGTCTCGCAGTCGGTCTCGCGAACGATGACGTCCTGGCTCACGTCGACCAGACGTCGGGTCAGGTAGCCGGAGTCAGCGGTACGCAGCGCAGTGTCCGCCAGGCCCTTGCGGGCGCCGTGGGTGTTGATGAAGTACTCCAGCACGGTCAGGCCCTCACGGAACGAAGACCTGATGGGGCGCGGGATGAACTCACCCTTCGGATTGGTCACCAGGCCCTTCATGCCTGCCAAGGTCCGAGTCTGGGTCAGGTTGCCCGTCGCGCCGGACTTCACGATCGTGATGATCGGGTTGTCCTCGGGGTAGTACTCCTCCAGAGCCTTACCGACGTCTTCGGTGGCGTCCTGCCAGATCTTGACCAGTGCCTCGTTCCGCTCCGTCTTGTTCAGAGCGCCACGCTGGTACTTCTTCTCGATGCCGTCGGCCTCCGCCTCGTAGCGGTCGAGGATCTCCTGCTTCTGCGGTGGCACCAGCACGTCTGCCATCGACACGGTCACGCCGGACCGCGTGGCCCAGTGGAACCCAGCGTCCTTGAGCTTGTCGACGGTCTGCGCGACCACGATCATCGGGTAGCGCTCGGCCAGATCATTGATGATGCGGGCCTGCACCTTTTTGTGTTGCTGCTCGTTGACGAACGGATAGCCCTTCGGCAGCAACTCGTTGAACAGCACCCGCCCCAAAGTGGTGTGCGCGATCCACGCATCGCCCGGCGTCCAGCCCTCCGGGAACAGCTCGGCCTCGACCTCAGCGGATGGACGCTGATCAGTCAGCCGCACCCGGATCTTGGCCCGCACCGACAGCGCACCGCGATCCAACGCCATGATGGCTTCTGCGGAAGAGCTGTACACGCCCGACTCCGGCTGATCCTTGGCGGCAGGCACGTATTCGCCGGTATCGCCATCGATCTCGGTGGTCAGGAAGTACAGGCCGGTCACCATGTCGAGACGCGGCATAGCCAACGGACGGCCCGACGCGGGCGACAGGATGTTATTGCTGGACAGCATCAGGATGCGGGCCTCGGCCTGCGCCTCGGCCGACAGCGGCAGGTGGACTGCCATCTGGTCGCCGTCGAAGTCGGCGTTGAACGCCTCACAGACCAGCGGGTGCAGCTGAATGGCCTTACCCTCGACCAACTGCGGCTCGAAGGCCTGAATATCGAGGCGGTGCAGCGTCGGTGCACGGTTCAGCAGCACCGGATGCTCGGAGATGACCTCTTCGAGGACGTCCCACACCTGCGCGCGCTGGCGCTCCACCATGCGCTTGGCGCTCTTGATGTTTTGCGCGTGGTTGAGATCGACCAGCCGCTTCATCACGAACGGCTTGAACAGCTCCAGTGCCATCAGCTTGGGCAGACCGCACTGATGAAGCTTGAGCTGCGGGCCAACGACGATAACCGAGCGGCCCGAGTAGTCGACACGCTTGCCGAGCAGGTTCTGCCGGAATCGACCCTGCTTACCCTTGAGCAGATCCGACAGCGACTTCAGCGGACGGTTGCCCGGACCGGTCACCGGCCGGCCGCGACGGCCGTTGTCGAACAGCGCGTCCACCGACTCCTGAAGCATGCGCTTCTCGTTGTTGACGATGATTTCGGGCGCGCCCAGATCGATCAGCCTCTTCAACCGGTTGTTGCGGTTGATCACCCGGCGGTACAGGTCGTTGAGGTCGGAGGTAGCGAAACGTCCACCGTCGAGCTGAACCATCGGACGCAGCTCCGGCGGAATCACCGGCACCGCGTCCAGCACCATGCCCATCGGCGAATTGCGGTTCATCTGGAACGCTGCGACCACTTTGAGCCGCTTGAGGGCACGAAGCTTCTTCTGCCCCTTGCCATTGCGGATGGTGTCGCGCAAGAACTCGGCCTCGGCGTCGATGTCGAAGTTCTCGATGAGCTTCTTGATCGATTCCGCGCCCATGGCGCCCTCGAAATACTCGCCGTAGCGGTCCTGCAGCTCGCGGTAGAGCAGTTCGTCGACGATGAGCTGCTTGGGGGCCAGCTTGGTGAAGGTCGTCCAGATCTCCTCGAGCCGGTCCAGCTCGCGCTGGGTCCGATCACGGAGCTGGCGCATCTCGCGCTCCCCGCCGTCACGCACCTTGCGGCGCACGTCGGACTTGGCACCCTCCTCCTCGAGCTCCTTCATGTCGGCCTCGAGCTTCTGGGCCCGAGCCTCCAGATCGGCGTCCCGCTGATCCTCGACCGCTTTGCGCTCGACGGCCATTTCGGCTTCCAGCGTGGACAGCTCGTTGTGCCGCATCTCGTCGTCGACCGTGGTGATCACGTAGGCGGCGAAATAGATGATCTTCTCGAGATCCTTGGGTGCCAGATCCAGCAGGTAGCCCAAGCGCGACGGAACGCCCTTGAAGTACCAGATATGGGTGACCGGAGCCGCGAGTTCGATGTGCCCCATCCGTTCACGACGCACCTTGGCGCGGGTCACCTCGACGCCGCAGCGCTCACAGATGATGCCCTTGAAGCGGACACGCTTGTACTTGCCGCAGTAGCACTCCCAGTCGCGAGTCGGTCCGAAGATCTTCTCGCAGAACAGGCCGTCCTTCTCAGGCTTCAGCGTGCGGTAGTTGATCGTTTCGGGCTTCTTGACCTCGCCGAAAGACCAGTTGCGGATGTCATCGGCGGTCGCCAGACCGATACGGAGTTCATCGAAGAAGTTGACGTCGAGCACGTAACTTCCTTTCCCCTTGCGGGTTTAGTTGCGGAACTAGATCAAGCGAACGAAAGAGATCACGCAAGATCTTCGACTGAAGCGGATTCGTTGCGGGACAGGTTGATTCCCAGGTTCGCGGCGGCGCGTTCCAGGTCCTCGTCATCACCGTCACGCATCTCGATCGCGGCGCCGTCAGAAGACAGCACCTCGACGTTGAGGCACAACGACTGCAGTTCCTTGAGAAGGACCTTGAACGACTCAGGGATACCGGGTTCGGGAATGTTCTCGCCCTTGACGATCGCCTCGTACACCTTGACCCGGCCGACGGTGTCATCGGACTTGATGGTCAACAACTCCTGCAGCGTGTAGGCGGCGCCATAGGCCTGCATGGCCCAGCACTCCATCTCACCGAATCGCTGACCGCCGAACTGCGCCTTACCACCCAGCGGCTGCTGGGTGATCATCGAGTACGGACCGGTCGAACGGGCGTGGATCTTGTCGTCCACCAAGTGGTGCAACTTCAGGATGTACATGTAGCCGACCGTCGCCGGGTACGGGAACGGTTCACCACTGCGGCCATCGAACAGCTGCGACTTGCCCTCGGCGTTGACCAACACATCGCCGTCGCGGTTGGGCAGCGTCGAGGCCAGCAGGCCCTCCAACTCACCCTCGCGGGCCCCGTCGAACACCGGGGTGGAGACGATGCTGTCAGCAGGCGCCGACAGCAACTGCTCGGGCAGGTTGGCGGCCCACTCAGGGACTTCAGCGGCTCCGTCGGCCCCCTGGATGTTCCAGCCCGCCTTGGCGACCCACCCCAGGTGCGTCTCGAGGATCTGGCCGATGTTCATCCGTCGCGGCACACCGTGGGTGTTCAGGATGATGTCGACCGGGGTGCCGTCCGGAAGGAACGGCATATCCTCAGCCGCCAGGATCTTGCCGATTACGCCCTTGTTGCCGTGGCGTCCGGCGAGCTTGTCGCCGTCGGAGATCTTGCGCTTCTGGGCCACGTAGACGCGGACCAGTTCGTTGACACCGGCGGGCAATTCGTCGTCATCCTCGCGAGAGAACACTCGGATGCCGATGACCTTGCCGGATTCACCGTGGGGAACCTTCAGCGAGGTGTCGCGGACCTCTCGGGCCTTCTCGCCGAAGATGGCACGCAGCAGGCGCTCCTCGGGGGTCAACTCCGTCTCACCCTTGGGCGTGACCTTGCCGACCAGGACGTCGCCGTCACGGACCTCGGCGCCGATGCGGACGATGCCGCGCTCGTCGAGATCAGCGAGCACCTCATCGGAGATGTTGGGGATGTCCCGGGTGATCTCCTCGGCGCCCAGCTTGGTGTCGCGGGCGTCGATTTCGTGCTCTTCGATGTGAATCGAGGTGAGCACGTCCTCTTCAACCAGACGGTTGGAGAGGATGATCGCGTCCTCGTAGTTGTGCCCCTCCCACGGCATGATCGCCACGAGCAGGTTCTTGCCCAGCGCCATCTCACCGTTCTCGGTGCAGGGCCCGTCGGCGATAACCTGACCCGACTCCACGCGCTGCCCGGCGTCCACGATGGGACGCTGGTTGGCGCAGGTGCCGTGGTTGGAGCGGGCGAACTTCCGCATCCGGTAGGTGCTGCGGGTGCCGTCGTCGGCCATCACGGTGACGTAGTCAGCCGAGACCTCCTCGATGACGCCGGACTTTTCGGCGACGACGACATCGCCGGCATCGATCGCCGCGCGCAGTTCCATGCCGGTACCGACCAGCGGCGCCTCGCTGCGTACCAGCGGAACTGCCTGGCGCTGCATGTTGGCGCCCATCAGGGCACGGTTGGCGTCGTCGTGCTCGAGGAACGGAATCATGGCGGTCGCCACCGACACCATCTGGCGCGGCGAAACATCCATGTAGTCGACCTCGGAGCTGGACACGTTCTCGACCTCGCCGCCCTTACGGCGAACCAGGATGCGGTCCTCGACAAACCTGCCGTCCGGGTCGATCGACGAGTTGGCCTGCGCCACGACGTGGCGGTCCTCCTCGTCGGCCGTCAGGTAGTGAATGTCATCGGAAACAACACCGTCGACGACTTTCCGATACGGCGTCTCGATGAAGCCGAACGGGTTCACCCGCGCGTAGACCGACAGCGATCCGATCAGGCCGATGTTCGGACCCTCGGGAGTCTCGATGGGGCACATGCGGCCGTAGTGGCTGGAGTGCACGTCTCGGACCTCGAGGCCGGCGCGCTCACGGGACAGACCGCCGGGGCCCAGCGCCGACAGCCGGCGCTTGTGGGTGAGGCCCGACAACGGATTGTTCTGGTCCATGAACTGCGACAGCTGGCTGGTACCGAAGAACTCCTTGATCGCCGCCACGACGGGACGGATGTTGATCAGGGTCTGCGGCGTGATCGCCTCGACGTCCTGGGTTGTCATCCGCTCCCGGACGACGCGCTCCATCCGGGACAGGCCGACGCGAATCTGATTCTGGATCAGCTCGCCGACCGTACGCAGACGACGGTTCCCGAAGTGGTCGATGTCGTCGGTCTCAACCGGGACCTCGCTGCCGCCGGGCGCGGTCATGACGTTATCGCCCTGCTGCAGCCGCACCAGGTACTCGATGGTGGCGACGACGTCCTCTTCGGTCAGCGTCGAACTGGTGATCGGCTGCCCGACGTTGAGCCCCAGCTTCTTGTTGACCTTGTAGCGGCCCACCCGGGCCAGGTCGTAACGCTTCTCCTTGAAGAACAGGTTCTCCAGCAGGGTCTGCGCGGACTCCTTGGTCGGCGGCTCGCCCGGGCGCAGCTTGCGGTAAATGTCCAGCAGCGCCTCGTCACAGCCTGCGGTGTTGTCCTTCTCCAACGTGCCCATCATGATCTCGGAGAAGCCGAAGCGCTCCACGATCTGCTCGCTGGTCCAGCCCAGCGCCTTGAGCAACACGGTGACCGGCTGACGGCGCTTGCGGTCGATACGCACGCCGACGGTGTCGCGCTTGTCGACGTCGAACTCCAGCCACGCTCCGCGGCCAGGGATGACCTTGACGCTGTGCAGCGTCTTCTCGGTGGACTTGTCGATGGACTCGTCGAAGTACACACCGGGCGAACGGACGAGCTGCGACACGACGACGCGCTCGGTGCCGTTGATGATGAAGGTGCCTTTTTCGGTCATCATCGGGAAGTCACCCATGAAGACCGTCTGGCTCTTGATCTCACCGGTGTTGTTGTTGATGAACTCGGCGGTGACGAACAGCGGAGCCGCGTACGTCATGTCCTTGTCTTTGCACTCGTCGACCGGTGCCTTGACCTCGTCGAAGCGCGGATCAGAGAACGACAGCGACATGGAGCCGGAGAAGTCCTCGATCGGCGACAGTTCGGTGAGCACCTCTTCGAGGCCGCCGACGGGATTGCCCTCACCACGGTCACTGACGTTGGCACGCCAACGCTCAGACCCGATCAACCACTCGAATGAATCCGTTTGCACGTCGAGAAGCCCCGGAACCTCGAGGGGCTCGCGAAGCTTGGCGAACGAAATTCGATTGGGAGCTCCGGGAACGGAGTTACTGGTGGAACCTACTGCGGAATTTGTTGCCTCGATCTGGCGGGAGCCTGCCAAGATGCATCCTTCCAGCACCTAATGCGACATTCAGGTGCCCGGAAACCAAGTCGGTGACCGGACCGTATTGCCGCGATATCTACGTCGGTTCGGCTGGCCGATCAGGCCCCGCGACTCTGCCGCACGGCACGCGACTAGTTCACTGAGCAGGAAACAGGGCTCAGGCGTAGTCCACGTGTGGTGTGCGGCTTAGAGAGGACGTGTGGGCAGGATGCAGCCAGCGCAACGTCCAACAGTAACGCAGGACGGCATATTCCTCAAATCAGCAACGCTCGGCACGCTCGAGGCGAACGGGGCGCTGGCTGGCGTCCTCAATCCACGAAAATCCATCGTAAACGTGCTGGCCAATAGAGTGGCCCGGTTTCGCGCGTCCGTCAAGAGATAGTGCCGTGTTTAGCTTGGTCAATTCCATCACAATACCTGTCGGCTGCCCCGCCGGCAGCGCAAACGGGCCATCGGACGGCACCGCGCACCTAGCGAAGTCGAGCCCGAAGACGATGTCCACAAAGAACTCGAAAACCACGTCGATGACGGTCAGCCGCTCGGGCGGACCCGGCGTCACATACGCCTCTGCGGCGCCCCGCGGCGTCTCGATTACGAGCGTCGTTCCCGGCGCGCCATAGTAGGGCGACGTCGGGCTCCCGGCGAACATGTCGTTGATCCAGGCCGCGCTGAGGATCTCGGCGGCCTTGACGTTCTCGACCTTCGACCACCCGGTGACGAGGTTGAGACCGGCCTGAATCAGCGGGTTTCCACCCAGCATCGTGTCGGAGTGCAATCCTCCGACGAGTCGCACGCCGTTGAACCTGCCGGGCCATTCCGTCTCGAGAGCGGCGCCGGCGCTCCCGTTCAGGTTCCAGAAGTAGGCTTTGCCGGCAAGGTTGTAGACCGGTAACTCATCGGGCAGCTTGGCCAGCGCCTCCGGCACCACTGGACCGAAGCCCACCCCGTCCAGCATTACCACGCCGGCCAGCCGGTCGATTGCGCCGTTCTCCGTCATGTATCCCGCGGCACCTGTCGCCAATCCGCCACCCGCAGAGTGACCGGAGAGCACGACCTTTTCCACGCCGCCCAGCAGAGATGGGCCCAAGCCTGCCGCGGCCGCGCTGGCGGCTAGGGCGGTGTGTTCGGTGACGAACAAGTCCGCCACTGCCCTGTGCATCGGCGAACCGCCGACCCAGCATCCGTCACACGCGAGGAAGTTCGATGTCAGGGATGTCGTGACGACGATGCTCTGGGTGGTTTCGGCCAACCGGGACGCCGTGTAGCTGTAGAACGGCCCCGCGGCCAGGAAACCGTGCTGTAGGTAGATCAGCTGCGTCGGTGTCGGACCCTCCGGGACGTACCAATCTGCGGGCACCTCGTATCCATCGCCACAGTCGATCTCCAGCTTCGAGCTGTGCACCGTGACGGCGCTGCCCCACGGCAGCAGGGGCGGGCCGCCGACCACCCTGATAGCGAACGAATACAAGTTGAAGACAATGGCCCCGACGATGCTGAGCAAGGTCTGCCTGGGAGCGGTCGCGTCGGCCGAGGGGGCGTCCGCCGCGGGCAGCACCCCAACGTGTTCGATTACCGGCGTCGGCGTGGTCACCACCTCGGGCTCGGTGGCCCTGGTCACGCCTACCGGGACTGCCAACTGCCCTGGCGCCCGCTCGGGCCTGGTAGCAGGCTCGGCGTCCGCCGGGCCGCCAATGGTCAGCGGCATTGTCATGTCCAACGATGTCGAGTCCAACGATTCAATGACCGGGGCGGCGAGCGCTGACGGCTGGATCGCCGCGTGATCGGTGGGGGGATCTTGGCTGGCGGTTTCTTGGGCGCCGGTTTCTTGGGTGCCGGTTTCGGTGCCGGCATCCGGAGCGATGACAGCTTCGGCGAACTCCGAGTGCTCTTCGGCGGCGAACTCAGCATCGTCGGTGACGGCGGCGTCGGTGACGGCGGCGGGGGCGAGGCCCCCGGGGGCGTCGGCGGCGACCTCCGCAGCGGCGGCGAGGGCAGGGGCGTCGGCGTCGGGGGCGGCCTCCGCAACAGCGACGTCCGCATCGGTGACATCGGCAAGTGCGTCGGCGTCGGCAAGTGCGTCGGCGTCGTCAGTGTTGGCAAAATCGCTGTTGTCAAGATCGATGCCGGCATCGGCGGCATCCGCGGCATCGGCGGGGAAGGCGACCTCGGTGACGCCGGACGACTCGGCTGCGTCGACGGCTCGGCTCCGGTCCTGGGAGTCCGCGTCGGCGTCGGCCTTGTCCGGCTGATTCCGACCGTCACCCGGTCCCGATGAGTTCGACGTCGACGTCTGGCTGCCGGTGCGCGACTCGGTGGTGGCAATCGCTATGCCGGCACCGCTGCACATCGCGGCCGACACACCGGCGGTGATCACTCCAGCACCGATCAGCATCGGCATGCGGTCGAGCATCGCCGGCCCCAATCCGGACACAGCAAACAGTGTTGCAGGGCAGTCCCTACCCGCCCGACGCTTGCCGGGAGGGGCGGCTACCGCGTAGGCAGGGTCAGCGCTCGCCCGCGACCGGAATGGCTCCGGTGGGGGTGTCGTCAGCGTGGTGGCCCGCGGGCTTGTCGGCGAACTCATGTGTGGGGTACGCATGGGTGCCTTCGAGGTCATCGAGGATCACCTTCTGCGCCTGCGCCGGCAAGGTGTGCAAAATCTCGCGGACCCGAGCCTGACGGCGGCCGACGCCCTTGCGCTCAGGCATGCCCGGCGAGATGACGAGCTGCGGGGGCACACCCTCGATTTCCTCCAGGCCGCCGTCGCCGTGGCCGGCTTCTATCGCCGCCGCCTCGGCCGCCGCGGTGGCCTCGTCCTTCTCCTCGGACATGCCGATCGGGCCGATACGCCGTCCATTGAGGAACTGCTTGACAGCCGGCTCCTCGCTGGTGAGCAGCACCTCGCGCGGGCCGAACATGACCAGACGCTTGCGGTAGAGCATGCCGATGTTGTCGGGCACGGTTCGCACGATGTTGATGTTGTGCGTCACGATGAGGATGGTGGCGTCGATCTGCGCGTTGATGTCGATCAACAGCTGGCTCAGGTAGGCGGTACGCACCGGGTCCAAGCCGGAGTCCGGCTCGTCGACGAGGATGATCTCCGGGTCGAGCACCAGCGCCCGGGCCAGGCCGGCACGCTTCTTCATACCGCCGGAGATCTCACCGGGGGATTTGTTCTCCGCCCCCATCAAGCCCACCAACTCCAGCTTCTCCATGACGATGTCACGGATCTCGCTTTCCTTTTTCTTGGTGTGCTCGCGCAGCGGGAAAGCGGTGTTGTCGAAGATGTTCATGGAACCGAACAGGGCGCCGTCCTGGAACATGACGCCGAACAGCGTGCGGATCTCGTAGAGCTCCTTGGCCGAACACTGAAGGATGTCGGTGCCGTCGATGATGATCTTGCCGCGCTCCGGGCGCAACAGGCCGATCAATGACTTCAGGAACACCGACTTGCCAGTGCCGGAAGGGCCCAGGATGACGCTGACCTCACCCTCCGGGATGGTCATTGTCACGTCTTCCCAGATCCGCTGAGATCCGAACGACTTGGTCAGGTTCTCAACTTCGATAGAGGCGCCCACTGGAATCCTTCCGGCCAAACGATTCGTCGGATGAATCGCACCTGTGGTTTGAGTCACCTTAGCTTACGTCGATGGGTCACAACACTTAACCGCAGTCAGATTTCTTGACTGCTCTCACATCTCTTAACTGCTTTCAGATCTCTTGTCGGCTGCGAACCAGTTGGATCTCGAGAAACACCGCTGGGGCCGGCCCGTAATCGGGCCGGCCCCAGCCGGGGATCGTGCGAATTACCTGACGGTGACCGAATTACTTGACGGTGACCGATGCCCCGGCAGCCTCGAGCTTGCCCTTGGCCTCCTCGGCAGCTTCCTTGGTGACCTTTTCGAGCAGCGGCTTGGGGGCGCCGTCGACAAGATCCTTGGCCTCCTTGAGACCCAGGCCGGACACGATCTCGCGGACGACCTTGATGACACCGATCTTCTTCTCGCCGGCACCCTCGAGGATGAGGTCGAACTCGGACTGCTCCTCGGCGGCCTCGGCGGGCGCCCTGGCAGCACCGCCAGCGGCGGCGACGGCGACCGGAGCCGCGGCGGTGACCTCGAAGGTCTCCTCGAACTTCTTGACGAACTCCGAGAGCTCCAGCAGCGTCAGTTCCTTGAACGCGTCGAGCAGGTCGTCAGTGGACAGCTTGGCCATGATGTGGTCCTTCCTGGTTGTACTACGTGGCTAGTGGGTTGTACGAACTTGCTGGGTAGCCGAGCAGCCCCTACTGGGCTTCCTCAGCGGCCTTCTTCTCCTGCAGCGCGGCTGCCAACCGGGCGACCTGCGACGCCGGAGCGTTGAACAGGGCGGCGGCCTTGGACAGGTTCCCCTTCATCGCGCCGGCCAGCTTGGCCAGCAGCACCTCGCGGGACTCCAGATCGGCAATACGCTCGACCTCGGCGACAGTCAGAGGATGGCCATCCATATAGCCGCCCTTGATGACCAGCGCCTTGTTGTCCTTGGCGAAGGTCTTGATCGCCTTGGCGGCGTCGACTGCCTCACCCTTGACGAACGCGATCGCGGTGGGACCCGCGAACAGTTCATCGAGACCCTCGATGCCCGCCTCCGCTGCCGCACGCTTCACCAAGGTGTTCTTGGCGACGGTGTAGGTGGCGGATTCGCCGAGTGACCGGCGAAGCTCGGCGAGGTTGGCGACCGTCAGCCCGCGGTACTCGGTGACCAGAGTCGCCGAAGCCTCCTTGAACTGCTCGGCGATGTCGGCAACCGCGGTGGCCTTTTCAGCCTTGGCCATGCATGCCTCCTCGTTGGTGTGTACGACCGTCGTGACCAGAAAATTGGCAGGGCCAGAAACGACGAACGCCCCGACACAGACAGGTCGGGGCGCAGATGCAAGCCTCGTCCTCCTGCGTGGGCCGTCCGGCAATCCGGACCTTCAACCGATTTCTCGGTGACCGACGGTCTTCGGTAGAACCGGGTCAGACTAGCGCGCTGCGGCCCGATCAGCCAAAACGCGCCTCCCCCCGTTCCCCGCGAGCGCGCGTGTCTGCGCCGCGGCACGCCGCCAAGGCTGTCATTTCGTGCGCGCTCGGGGCCGACGACAGCGCTCAAAAGACGACAGCGCTCTAGAGCACGCGGTCGCGCACCAAGGCCGCCGCACCGATCAGGCCGGCGTCTCCGCCGAGTTCCGCGGAGACCACCCGCAGATCCCGGATGAAGTCCAGACCCGCATAGGTGCTCAATGCCTCACGCAACGGATCGAAGAGCACCGCGCCCGCCCTGGCGACACCTCCGCCGACGACGACGAGGTCCAGATCGCAGACCGCTGCTACCGACGCGATCGTCGCCGCCACGGCTCCCGCACCGCGCCGAAACGCACGCACACCGACAGGGTCGCCACCGGCAGCGGCCTCGGCGAGGGCCTTCGCGTCGGCATCGGTGGGTGGCTGCCATCCGTGGGCGCACGCCCACTGCGCAAGATGCGGACCTGAGGCAACGGTTTCCACGCAGCCACGGCCTCCACATGTGCACGGCAGACCGTCGGGTTCGACCACGACGTGCCCGACGTGCCCGGCGTTGCCGGTACGCCCGTGATAGGGCATGCCATCGATCACCAAACCGCCACCGATGCCGGTCGACACCACCATCCCGAGCATGAATTGCGCGCCGCGCCCGGCCCCGCACCACCACTCGCCCAGCGCCATGCACAGCCCGTCCCCGCCGAGACGCACCGGCACGCCGGTCACCTCCGCGACGCGCTGCACGATCGGGAAACCCTGCCAGGAATTGATGTTGATAGGGCTGACCGTTCCTCCTGGGATGTCGACCGGCCCGGCCGACGCGACGCCCACCGCCACCTCCCTCCCGTCAGCCTCCGAGAGCATCTCGGCGAGCAAGGATTCGACGGCCGCCCACACCGCCACGGCATTCCCCTCCGGCGTCGGCCGCTGGCGACGGTGAACCAGGGTTCCGGCACGGTCGACCAGACCGGCGGCGATCTTCGTGCCCCCCACGTCGAGCGCCAGAATGAGGTCGGCCATCACACACTTCTCTTCATCGCGCACGCACTCATCAATGCCGGTGAGTGTTGTCGGGCTGCCGGGGATCTCCGGGGTGCTCATAGCCCGGGGCGAGCACCACGACTTCGGCGCATCGCGCGTCCAGCCAGCGACGGTACTCACGTCGTCGGGCGGCTGCCAGCAGATGCGCGGCGATGGCGGATGCCGCCTCGGCGAGGGAGGTATCGCCGCGTGCGTGGTGCCATTCCCCGCGCACAGTCGAACGTGGAGCGAACTGGAACGGATTGCGGCAGTGGTAGTCCCGCACTTGTTCGGCACTGATCCGCACCGAACCGGTGACCCGCGCGAACACCGCACGGGCAGCCGGATCGGACAAGGTGGACGCCGCGACGCTGCCGATCTCGAGCCGGGCGACATTGTCAGGCAGCAGTTCCCGTTCGGACGGCGCGCCGTCGTCGGGCTCGCGAAGCGCCCCGGCCTCAGCAGCCACCACCCGCTCAGCCACGAGCACCTGGGTGATCCAGCGGCGCAGCTGTCGGGACTCGCTGGTCCCCGATCTCGGCAAGGCGTGAACTGAAACCCGTTCGCGCAGATCCCGTTCGCGCGCATCAACGTCCGCGACGGTTACCGTCTCATTCCCGACTACGGCCGCCACATCAACGTTCATGCCGCACCCGCACCGCGACCGCCGGCGAATACACCAGAGCCCCCGCGCACGCGACCCGGATCAACGCCCACCACCGGCCCGGCTCCGTCCATGCCGGCGGCGCGACGTCGAACTCCAGCTCGACAGTTCCCCGCGCCGGCACGACACCTCCGATGATGTTTGGGCCCAACCACTCCCAAGTTCCCCATGGCGAGATCACATGAGCTTCCACCGCGAGGTCGGCGTGCGCGTCGGTGCCGACGGTCACGCTCATCCGCGAGGTTTCACCCGCGACGAGGTCGACGGACCTCGGCTCGGCGACCATCCGCAGAATCTCATCGTCGTGAACCCCGACCGAGATCACGCAGACATCCTCAACAGTCTGGTGCCATGACGCAGGAATGGCGCCGCCCGTCGCCGCCAACTCGGCCCGCACCGGATACAGGCCGGGTGGCGCACCATCGGGCACGGCCACCTCGAGGCTGGACTCCAGATAGCCGCCGGGTGGCAGCACGAAGGGCAGTTCAGCCATTCCGAGATCCCACCCCGACGGAGCCACCAAACGCACCCTTCCGTGCAATGCGGCGTCGGTCGCGTCGCTGACCGCCGTCAGCCTGAGCGGGACCACCGCACCGTCCGCGGCATCGAGCCGGTGCGGATGCAGGTGCGCGACGGCCGGCAGCCCGCCGAGGGGGGCGGGTCCGCGGTTGTGCAGCCAGTATCTCGCGTATACCGGCTGAGCGGGTTCAGCGTCGGGAGCCAGTGTGACCTAGTCGGCCCCGAGAACCCTGGGGAGGTTGAGTTGCGTTCGCAGCGTGGCGATCTCATAGCCGTGTAGCAGCACGGCGTCGGCTTCGTCACCGAGCGGCTGTTCGATCAGGTCGAGACGCGTCGGAGAGGAGATATTTCGCAGCCCCGACTGTAGGGTCACCTCGGCGTGCCGGCCCAGCGTCTCGACGAGCCGAACGACGATGCCATCGACCGGGTTGATGTGGCGAGCGCTGCCACCGGCCGTCGGGTTGCCCTGAGCCTTGAGTGCACCGATGCGTGCGACGCGTTCCGGTTCGACCTGCAACAGCGATCCCGACCCGGGAAGCCCGCCGGCAGTCGGGTCATGGCTGGCGATGACGGGCTCCAGCGGTTGGTTGAATTCTGCGCTACGGGAGGGCATGTCGATATCTCGCCAATCGCCTTCACCCGATGTCACGGCGTAGTCGAAGGTGTGAGTCCAATGTTGCTGCTGGAAGTTCGATCCGTCGGGAGCGGTGCGCTTGGGCGGGTCGATCCAGGTACCCGACGGCCATCCGGTGCAGGACCGCAGCAGCGACGCATGCAGGGTGCCGTCGGTGTCGACGGCGAAGCCGGGCACCCCACGGTTGATCAGGGCGACGGTTCGCGAGTCGAAGTGCTCCAGCCCTACCGGCGCGTCCCGGTCCACGACGATCTCCGCGTCGGCAAGGTCCTCGATCAGTGTGGCGACTGCGGCGGCGGGGTCCCCGACGGCGCCCACGACCAGGACCGGAAGCGCGCCCGGGTCGCGCAGATCGGCGCCGGGCAGCCAGATGTCGCGCAGCGGCCTGGCCGCCGCGATCCATTCCCGTTGCGACCCAGCTTCAGAGCCGAGAACCGTGGCGGTAAAAGCATTGTCAGCTTTCCCGCCGATGGTGATTCGCACGTCCGGCAGATTGGAATCAACGGCGAGATCGCCGTAGCGAGGCCCGTCGGCGCTGGTGCAAGTTGCGGTGACCCCGGCGCGGGCGAGTGCGCTCATCAGCTCGCGAATGAGTGTGTCGGTCACGGCATCGGTCCGGGCCGGGCTCACAACTTCGGCAACCGATAGGGCCCGCACCTCGCCGCCACGAAAACGCACCCGCACCGCGGAGGACAGCCCGAACCAGCCGTAGGCGGGGTTGTCCAGTGTGTACGGGAATACCGCAGTGTCCACTGACTCTGTCGATCCAGGTTCGTGCAGCAGGCCGAACCCCCTACCGATCACGGCGTTTCCCACCTCGCTGACCGGCATTCCCCCCGACACCGGGCACGGCCAGCGCAGCCGCAGTAGGCGGTCCGCCCCGGTGAACTCGTCGATGGTGGTCCGGCAGTCGAGACGATCCACCCCACGCCACAAAGTGAGGGTCTGCGTGTAGCGCAGCAGTCCGGGAATCTCACCGCTGACGATGAGACGTTCGCCCAACGCGCTGCGATACCCGAGCACCGACGTCGCCGGCAACTGCGACGAGCTGGTGACCGGCCTCCTGGGCAGCAGATGCCACGGCCCCTCCCCCGCGGTGGGATGCGCGGAGTACTCGTCGTAGACGGCCAACTCATTGCCCACCCGACCGGGGGTGATCAATTCGCATCCCGCTGCGATCAGCGAGCTCACCCCGCCGCCTCGTGCCTCGTCGACCCGAAGGCGGTAGTGATCATTGGCGATTTCGGGGAAGCTCCCGGCTGCGAACGGCTCCCAATCATCGGCGCGGACGCCGGGCACAATCCGATAGGAATTCCACCCCAATGACGGCACATCGCGGGCCAGCCAGGTGACCGAGTGTCCCCCGTGTTCCGAGAGCGCGGGGACGTGGTGGCCGGCGCCGTCGATGACATGCCCCGACAGCGGTTTGTCCAAATGTAGCGTGACGACGTCGGAGCGACTGTGCGCCAGCGGGTTCCACACCACTACCGGGGCGTCGATCGCGGTGGAGATCAACGCGAGCGCGCGCTCCCGCGCCTCACTCCCCAGCTGCCATGCCTCCCGCCAGCCGGTGAGCAGGTCGAGGTAGACCTGGTCGGATTCCGATCCGGTGATCGCGTCATGGTGGGCGCCGTAGGCCAATTGCACCCAAGCCTTGGCCAGGGCCGCCTCGGGATAGGTGGCGCCGGTGAGCAACCCGGCAAATACTGCGAACACCTCCGCGTGCAGGACCGCGTTCTCGGCGGCGCGGTTGGCCTGTTTGGTGTCGATGTAGGACACGTCCTTGCCCGTGTAGATCGGGTTCATGTCGCGAGTCTGAGGCGACACCGTCGTCCCCCGCTCGTCCAGTTCGTCGCGCACCGCGGCGAAGAACTCGCGGGGCAGGGCACACACAAAGCGCGGCCACGTGTAGCGGGAGTTCCAGTCGCGGTGGATGTCGGTGACCCATTTGTTGGGCGGGGTGTAGTCGGTACCGACGGGCAGCAGGACATTTCGGGTCAGCGCGACCTTCTTCATCCTGATGAACAGCTCGTAGGTGGCTGCCTCGGCCTCAAAGAGCGAAGCCGACGAGTCCATCCACCACCCGGCCGCGTAGTGCGCGGGCATGTAGTGGGTCAGCAGACCCCGCCCGGACGGTGCCATCCATTCGAACTCGCTCGCGAACTGCATGCGCTCTGAGTCACCGTCGCGTCCGTTCTCGGACGCCATGGGTCCCCATTGGTGGTGTGGACCACGCGCCCACGAACTCGACGTCAGGCCCGCATCCGCCGCCATTCCAGGGAATTGGGGGTCGTGACCGAACACATCGAGCTGCCATGCCGTTTCGGGGTCGGCGCCCATTACCTCCCGTTGGAAGCCGATGCCGTGCACAAAATTCCGGATGGTGGTCTCGGGACTGGTGAGGTTGGTATTGGGCTCATTGTAGGTGCCGCCCATGATCTCCACGCGCCCCTGCGTGATCATCCTGCGCAGATCTGCGCGGTCCTCAGGGTGGGTGTCCCAGAACGGCTTGAGGTAGTCGACCTCGGCAAGCACGAACTTGTACTCCGGCTCGCGCCTGGCCATCTCGAGGTGGGCGCTGACCAGTTCGAAACCGTTGGTCTGTCGGCATTGCCCGGGCGGGTCCTCGGTCCATTCGCTGGTGTAGGCCGCCTGGGTGTTCCACCACACCGGGTCGTAATGGAAGTGGCTGACCATGAACATCGTCCAGCCGGGCTCGGCAACGATGAAGTCGAAGTCGACGGCGCTCTCGGTGGCGACCGCGCGTGCCCGCCGTCGCTGTCCGGCAACGGGGTCGGCGACGCGGATCGCCACCTCGGCAAGGGCACCGCCGGGTTCCGCCGTCACGTCAGCGACGGTCTGCAATCCCGGCCCTTCGACGCGCAGCCGTGTCGGGATCGAGCAGCCGCGGTAGGACACCCGGACGATCTGGAGCGGTTCTTCGAGCGGTCCGGTGAACAGCTCGGTGGACTCCGCCGCGAGCACCTCGATGGGCATTGCTCGAGACTACCGAGCCGCACCCGCGATCCCGGCAGCTCAAGCGCTGGTCGGCCGGTGGCGCCTCCCGGCCCACCCGCTGGCGGATGTGACCGGATCCACAGGTTTTTTCACCCAACCGCAGACTTTGAGAGACTGCAGCTATGAGCACTACCCGCAAGTCACAGCACCGCGAGGGCGCCAAGCTGGACCGGGTGCCCCTACCGGTCGAGGCAGTACGCATCGGCGTGACGGGATGGCAGGTCACCCGCACCGGCGCCCGCGTCGCCACCAAGCTCGTCGGGCGCGGCTCCCTGCAACAAAAAATCGTCAGACAGATCCCGCGGACCTTCGCTGATCTGGGCCCGACCTACGTCAAATTCGGCCAGATCATCGCTTCCAGCCCGGGCGCATTCGGCGAGCCGATGTCTCAGGAGTTCCGCGGCCTGCTCGACCAAGTGCCGCCCGCAGATTCCGACGCCGTGCACCAACTGTTCCGCGAGGATCTCGGCGACGAGCCGGCGAACCTGTTCAAGTCGTTCGACGAAAAGCCCTTCGCCTCGGCGTCGATCGCGCAGGTGCACTACGCCACGCTGCACTCTGGCGAGGAGGTCGTGGTGAAGATCCAGCGGCCGGGGATCCGCCGCCGGGTGGCCGCCGACCTGCAGATCCTCAAGCGGGGCGCCTGGCTGGTCGAGCGGGCCAAGCTCGGCCAGCGACTGTCGGCCCAGGACGTGGTCGCCGACTTCGCCGACAACCTCGCCGAGGAACTGGATTTTCGGTTGGAGGCCCAGTCGATGGACGCGTGGGTGGCCCACATGCACGCCTCTCCGCTGGGCAAGAACATCCGGGTACCTCAGGTTTATTGGAATCTGACCAGTGCTCGGGTGCTGACGATGGAGCGCGTCACCGGTATCCGCATCGACGACGCCGCCGCGATCCGCGAGAAGGGCTTCGACGGCACCGAGTTGGTCAAGGCGCTGCTGTTCAGCCTCTTCGAGGGCGGCTTGCGCCACGGCCTGTTCCATGGCGATCTGCATGCGGGCAATCTCTACGTCGACGACGACGGCAAGATCGTGTTCTTCGACTTCGGGATCATGGGCCGCATCGACCCGCGCACCCGATGGCTACTGCGCGAGCTGGTGCATGCGCTACTGGTGAAGAAGGACCACGCGACCGCAGGCAAGATCGTCGTGATGATGGGCGCGGTCGGCACCGTCAAGCCCGAGGCGCAGGCCGCCAAAGACCTGGAGAAGTTCGCCACACCGCTGACCATGACGTCGCTCGGCGACCTGAGCTACGCCGAGATCGGCAGGCAACTCTCGACGCTGGCCGATGCCTACGACGTCAAGCTGCCCCGCGAGCTGGTCCTCATCGGGAAACAGTTCCTCTATGTCGAGCGTTACATGAAGCTGCTGGCCCCGCGCTGGCAGATGATGAGCGATCCGCAGCTCACCGGCTATTTCGCCAACTTCATGGTCGAGATCAGCCGCGAACATTCCGCCACCGACGGGGTCGAGGGCGGAGCGTGATCATTCGCACTGGTACGGCCAGGTCCGGCCCTCCGCACAACCCGGTTGACATCCACTACGAGGACATGGGCGACCCGGCCGACCCCGCGGTCCTGCTGATCATGGGTCTGGGTGCCCAACTGTTGTTGTGGCGCATCGGGTTCTGCGAACAACTCATCAACCAGGGCCTGCGCATCATCCGCTTCGACAACCGCGACGTCGGGCTGTCCACAAAATTGCCCGGCCAGCATTCGGGCGCGCCCCTGCTACCCCGGATGGCGAGGTCCTTCATCGGCATGCCCAGTCCGGCTGCCTACACCTTGGAGGACATGGCCGACGACGCCGCCGCGCTGCTCGATCATCTTGAGATCGACCGGGCACACGTCGTCGGCGGCTCGATGGGCGGCATGATCGCGCAGGTCTTTGCCGCACGGCACCGGGTACGCACCAATGCCCTGGGCGTGATCTTTTCCAGTAACAACCAACCGGTGCTGCCGCCGCCGGGGCCACGCCAGCTTGCAGCCATCCTGCAACGTCCCGCGGACACCACGCGCGAGGCTATCGTCGAGAACGCCATTCGGGTCCACAAGATCATCGGCAGCCCCGGCTACCCGGCGCCCGAGGACCGCGTCCGTGCCGACGCAATCGAGGGGTATGACCGTTCCTACTACCCGGCCGGGGTTGCCCGGCATTTCGCGGCGATCCTGGGCAGCGGCAGCCTCCTGCGCTACAACCGGCAGATCACCGTGCCTACCGTGGTCATCCACGGCAAGGCCGACAAGCTGATGAGGCCGATCGGTGGACGCGCGGTCGCCCGGGCGATCAAGGGTGCGCGGCTGGTGCTCTTCGACGGCATGGGCCACGAGCTTCCCGAACCGCTGTGGCCCGACATCGTCGGCGAACTGAAGACAACATTCGCAGCCGCGTCCTGACACTCTCGACCTTTCCGGCCCACACCGAACTACGCGTACGTCCAACCAGTTCACGCCGGAAAAGTAGCGGCGCACCAGACCTGGATTGGCTCGCCGGGCGGCCCACCAGCTATTCTCAACCCGTCAAGCGCGTGTTTGCAGAAAGTCGGGCCGCGCATCGGTACGGTCCGTAGGTCGTCGGTATTCAGAGCGAGGAAAACATGTCTGATCAATCCACCGGCACGAAGGAGCTGACGCCTCACTTCGAGGATATCCAGGCTCATTACGACCTGTCAGACGACTTCTTCGGCGTGTTCCAGGATCCGACGCGCAAGTACAGTTGCGCGTATTTCACCGGCCCCAACGTCACGTTGTCCGAGGCGCAGATCGCCAACGTCGACCAGCACCTGGATCGACTGGATCTCCGGCCCGGGATGACTCTGCTCGAGGTCGGCTGCGGCTGGGGTCTGACACTGCAGCACGCCATGGAGAAGTACGACGTCAACGTCATCGGTCTGACCCTGAGCAAGAACCAGCAGGCCTATTGCCAACAGTTGCTGAGCAGGCTCGACACCGAACGCACCTTCGATGTTCGCCTGGAGGGCTGGGAGCAGTTCCACAGCCCGGTCGACCGGATCGTGTCGATCGAGGCGTTCGAGCATTTCGGCAAAGACCGCTGGGACGACTTTTTCAAGACATGCTTCGAGATTCTGCCCGAAGACGGCCGGATGACCATCCAGAGCAGCGTCGGCTATCACCCGTACGATCTCGCCGAGCGGGGCAAGAAGTTGACCTTCGAGCTCGCCCGCTTCGTCAAGTTCATGATCACCGAGATCTTCCCCGGGGGCCGCGTTCCGACTACCCAGATGATGGTGGAGCACGGCGAGAAAGCCGGCTTTGTGGTGCCCGAGACCATGTCGCTGCGCAACCACTACATCAAGACGCTGGGCATCTGGTCGAGCCGATTGGAAGCAGCTAAGGAAGAAGCGATCGCGGCCACCGACGAGGAGAACTACAACCGGTACATGAAGTACCTGACCGGCTGCCAGTACTACTTCATCGACGAGTCCATCGACGTCAGCCTGGTCACCTACCTGAAGCAGGGTATCGCCACCTAAGGACGCAGGACCGGGCCCGCCGCCACCCATTGCCGGATCGCCACCGCACTACGTGAAACCTGAGAAAATAGGCAATTAGCGGCTAAGAAACTATTTGCTGGCTAAATCGACTGGTTTGCCTGAAATCGCCCAATAGCGCCACCATCGGCAATGTGCGGATGCTGAAACTGCAGGGAAGCCAGCGCATGGGGCATTATCGCGAGCGATAATCACAGATCACTACACCAATTCTTGTGTCGAGTGTAATGTTGCTGTGGGAGTGCTTCTCGGCCACCACATCGGAGTTAAATGGGGGATACGGCACCGATCTCTGGCCGTTTCGCCGAGCCATCGTTTCGTGGGGGGCGGTGGCGTCAGCCCGGCCCGATGTTTGCGGTGACCGAGGAGCGCTCCCAAAGACCTCGACTCCCAAAGAACTCGAAACGCGAGGAACCCCGCACCCTTCAGGCGCGGGGTTCTCTGCTATCCGGGCGCCTGCGAACCCGATGGTCGGCTCCGGCTGTCGCCTACGCCTGCGAACCCGATGGTCGGCTCCGGCTGGCGCCTACGCCTCCGCGAAATTCTTGGTGAGCGATGGGTCCACCTGAATACCCGGTCCGGTGGTGGTGGAGACGACGATCTTCTTGAGATAGCGCCCCTTCGAGGACGAGGGCTTGACCCGCAGAATCTCGTCGAGCGCCGCGCCGTAGTTCTCGGTCAGCGACTGCTCGCCGAACGACGCCTTGCCGATCACGAAATGCAGGTTGGCCTGCTTGTCGACCCGGAAGTTGATCTTGCCGCCCTTGATGTCGGATACGGCCTTGGCCACATCGGGGGTGACGGTGCCGGTCTTTGGATTAGGCATCAGACCGCGCGGTCCGAGGATGCGCGCAATGCGGCCGACCTTGGCCATCTGGTCCGGGGTGGCGATCGCGGCGTCGAAATCCAGGAAACCGCCCTGGATCTTCTCGATCAGGTCGTCGCTGCCCACGATGTCTGCACCCGCGGCTTCGGCGGCTTCGGCCTTGTCTCCGACGGCGAACACCGCGACCCGAGCGGTCTTGCCGGTCCCATGCGGAAGATTGACCGTGCCGCGCACCATCTGGTCAGCCTTACGAGGATCGACACCGAGCCGGATCGCGACCTCCACGGTAGCGTCCTGCTTCTTCGACGAAATCTCCTTGGCCAGCTTCGCGGCCTCGAGGGGCGTGTACAACCGAGCGCTGTCGATCTTCTCGGATGCTTCGCGGTATGCCTTGCTGTTCTTGCTCATGTACGTCTCCTGATCAGAGTTGTGGTTGGCGGGCCGCAGCTGGCCCTCCCACTGGTTGTTGCGTTGAGACTGCGCCGACGACTGCCCTTACCAGGACTTCGTCACCCTCAACGCAGACTCGATGCCGGACTTATTCGACGGTGATACCCATCGACCGAGCGGTGCCGGCGATGATCTTGGCCGCCGCATCGATGTCGTTGGCGTTGAGGTCTTCCTTCTTGGTCTCGGCAATCTCGCGCACCTGACCCCAGGTAACTTTGGCGACCTTGGTCGTGTGGGGCGTGCCGGAACCCTTTGCCACGCCAGCCGCCTTGAGCAGCAACTTTGCCGCCGGCGGGGTCTTCAGTGCGAAGGTGAAGGTGCGGTCCTCGTAGACGGTGATCTCGACGGGGATGACGTTTCCGCGCTGCGACTCGGTTGCAGCGTTGTACGCCTTGCAGAACTCCATGATGTTGACGCCGTGCTGGCCGAGCGCGGGACCGACCGGCGGGGCGGGGTTAGCCTGCCCGGCCTGAATCTGCAGCTTGATCAGCCCGACGGCGTTCTTCTTCTTCGGGGCCATTGGGTGTTCCTTTCTCGGGTTCTCTGCAACTTCGGCGTGCTTATCGTCGCTGACCGACGACGAGCACGCCGAAATCGCAGTTAGATCTTGGCGACCTGGGTAAAGGTCAGTTCGACAGGTGTCTCGCGGCCGAAGATGGACACCAGCACCTTGAGTTTCTGCTGTTCGGCATTGACCTCGCTGATCGACGCCGGCAGCGTCGCGAACGGGCCGTCCATGACGGTGACCGATTCGCCGACCTCGAAGTCGACCAGAATTTCCGGAGGTTCGAATCCGCTGGCCTCGGCCGCAGATGCGGTCGATGCCGCCTTTCCGGGCTTCTTCGCCGCGGCGGGTGGCAGCAGGAACTTCACGACGTCGTCGAGCGACAGCGGCGACGGTCGCGATGTCGCGCCGACGAAGCCCGTGACGCCGGGCGTGTTGCGGACCGCACCCCAGGACTCATCAATGAGTTCCATGCGAACCAGGATGTAACCGGGCAGTACCTTGCGGTTGACCTGCTTACGCTGGCCGTTCTTGATTTCGGTGACCTCTTCGGTCGGAACTTCGACCTGGAAAATGTAGTCACCGACGTCCAGGTTCTGCACGCGGGTCTCGAGGTTGGCCTTCACCTTGTTCTCGTAGCCGGCGTAGGAGTGGATGACGTACCACTCCCCCGGCTGCAGCCGCAGCTCTTTCTTCAGCGCGACGGCCGGGTCCTCGTCCTCATCGGCACCCACAGCAGCGTCAACCGGGCTGCCGGCCTCGTCGACCTCGATGGTGTCGACGGTGTCACCCGAAGGCGTTTCGCCGTCGAAGCTAGTCACGTGTAGTCCTCTTTGAATTTCACTGTCAGCGCTCGCCCACCCACCGGGATCAGCCGAACACCATCATCACGAGCTTGCCCACACCGAGATCGGTGAACCCGATCAACGTCACCATGAACACCAGAAACAGCAGCACGACGGTGGTGTAGGTGACCATCTGCTTGCGGTTCGGCCAGATGACCTTTCGCAGTTCGGCGATGACTTCCTGCAGGTAGTTCCAGACGAACATGAACGGGTTACGCGATGGCCCGTCCTTGCGCTTCTTGGCGGGCTTCCTTCGTTTCGCGGCCTTTTTGGACCCGCCGTCCTTCTCGTTGCCGTCGCCCTCGCCGCCCGAGCTCTCGATATCGGTCGAGAATTCTGGCTCCACGCCGGTGGTCACGGCGTCGACCTCAGCCACCGCACCGCGCCGCGAACGCTTGCCCGTAGGCCGCAGCGGTCGTGCCACAATCCCCGACTGGCCACCGCCGTCAGTGCTGTCCTTGCGGGCGCCAGTGTCTGCGGGGTCGGCACCTTCGCGCTCGTCGCTCACCGCATACCTTTCTCTGTCTGATCGGGTGTCTGGATGTGGGTTCACTTTCCAGTGTCCACGCTTGTCAAATATTCAGTTGCAGGGGCGACAGGACTTGAACCTGCAACCTGCGGTTTTGGAGACCGCTGCTCTGCCAGTTGAGCTACGCCCCTTCATAGCGGGTCAGGGGCCACACAACACGCGCGCCACCCGATCGGTCGATCTAGGCCGACGGACAGCGCGCTGGACTGGGAAAACCCCGAGGTCCGAGTGTAGCGTGCACCCGGGTGGAGTTACTAATCCCACCATCCACCCGTTGCCGGCGGACGGTCACTCGTCGATGGACTTTCGGACCACCTGGCCCGTCTCAGCATCCCACCTCACCGAGATCGAGTTGTCGCCCTCGTGGCCCATCAGCGTCGTGTACGACTCCATCACGACCTCGCCGTCGGGTCTTGCCACTACGTTGCGGGTGGTGACGATGTCGGCGCCGAAGCGCTCGTCCACCGTCTCGATGTACATGGTGCCGGTCAGCGTGTCACCGTCCTTGATCGGCTGGTGGAAGAAGAACTTCTGGTCCACCTGCACGATCTGCATCGTTTCCATGCCGACATCGACGTTTTGGAAGAAGTGCGTCTGGATCATCACCGCGAAGATCGACATGAAGGTCAGCGGCGCGACGATCCCGCTGTGCCCGAGTTCGGCGGCGGCATCCTCGTCAAGACTCGCAGGATCCTCAGCCTTGACCGATTTCGCGTATTGGCGAATCTGTTCACGACCGACCACGAAGGTGTCTGGGTACTTCCAGATCATCCCGCGGATATCTATTTTCAGAGCCATGTCACATCCGCCTATGCCAGCTTGGCGTGGGCGACGGCGCGCCCGAAGATCTTCTTGCCGCCCGACGTGGCGCTGATGGCGATGACCACCGACTTCGCCTCGGGATCGACCGACTTGACGCGGCCATTGAAGACAATTTCCGCGCCTTTGCCATCGTTGGGTACCGGCACCACCGCGGTGAACCGGACGTTGTATTCGGTGACCGCGCCGGGGTCACCAACCCAGGAGGTGACGTATCCGCCACCCAGCCCCATGGTCAGCATGCCGTGGGCGATCGCGGTGTCCAGGCCGACCTGCTTGGCGATCTCGTCATCCCAATGTATCGGGTTGAGGTCGCCGGACACCCCGGCATAGTTCACCAGATCTCCCCTGGTCAGAGGGATGGTTTTTGCTGGCAGCTCGTCGCCGACTTTGACTGAACTGAACTCACGCAGTGCCATTACTGAAGCCACTCTCCCCGTCTTCTTCGCTACGCCCCGCAAGGGTGGTGTAGGTCTCCTGGACAACATCGCCGCTCTCGTTACTGATGATGTTCTTGGTGACGATGACATCGGTGCCGTGTGCCTTACGAATCGAATCAATCCACACGTCGCAGTACAGCGTGTCGCCGGCCTTGACGGGCTTGAGGAACTTCAGCACCTGGTCGACTTGGACGATCTTCTTGTCGGTGAGGGTGACGTCGGCGGCGGCGAACATCGCCGTCTGCGCCTGGTAACCGAACACCGAGATGAACGTCAGTGGTGCCAGCAGGGCCTCGTGACCGAGCCCGGCGGCATCCGCCTCCTCGAAGAAGGCGGGGTCGTTGTTCTTGACCGCGGCGGCGTATTCGCGGATCTTCTCGCGGCCGACGACATAGTGGTCGGGAAAGCGAAAATGCGACCCGACGAGACTATCGAGGAACGACACGAGTAGTGAACCTACCTACCTTGCAGGCCTCAGTAACCGCGAATCGGCGACGGATCTGGATCGGGTCGCTTAGCGCGACTCTTTGTGAGCCTGGTGCTTGCCACAGTTAGGGCAGAATTTCTTGATCTCGAGCCGGTCGGGATCGTTTCGACGGTTCTTCTTCGTGATGTAGTTGCGGTGCTTGCACACCTCGCACGCCAAAGTGATCTTCGGCCGCACATCTGTACTGGACGCCACGTCAGGTGCCTCTTTCTCAGTTCTCGAACACTCGGTTCCTGCAAACCTGTGCTTCTTGTCCTACTTGTAGCGGTGGGGGGGCTCGATCCCCCGACCTCACGATTATGAGTCGTGCGCTCTAACCAGCTGAGCTACACCGCCCCGGATGACACAGGCGGCTTGCTTCACAAGTGAAGCTTGTGCTCTCGCCCCGGTGTCCGCCGAGCCCCCTAACGGAATCGAACCGTTGACCTTTTCCTTACCATGGAAACGCTCTACCGACTGAGCTAAGGGGGCCTACTGCCATGCGCGGCTCTCCGCCGAGCGAAGGGCCCTAAAGAGGGTACATTCTCACCGTTTGCGGCGCCAAACCGCTGGTCATTGCGAAACCGGGGCGATGGGGGCAGTTGCCGAAGTGTCCCGTGGCCCAGCTGTTCGAACCCTCGCCGCGATGGCGACTCCGCCGAGTGAATACGCTGACCGTCATGGCTGACTCGGACCGCCTCTACTTCAGGCAACTGCTGGCGGGCCGCGACTTCGCGGCCGACGACGTGATCGCTGTGCAGATGCGCAACTTCGCCTATCTCATCGGAGACCGAGAGACAGGTGACACGGTAGTGGTGGACCCCGCCTACGCGGCCCAGGATCTGGTGGACGCGCTGGAGGCTGATGGGATGCACCTGTCGGGCGTGCTGGTCACCCACCACCACCCCGACCACGTCGGCGGTTCGATGATGGGTTTTGAGCTCAAGGGCCTGGCTGAGCTGCTGGAACGTGCCAGTGTGCCGGTCCATGTCAACGCTCAGGAAGCAGAGTGGGTTTCGCGGGTCACCGGGATCGCACCCAGCGAATTGACGTCTCACCAGCACGGCGACCACGTCAGCGTCGGCGATGTCGACATCGAGCTATTGCACACTCCCGGCCACACCCCGGGCAGCCAGTGTTTCCTGCTCGACGGCCGTCTCGTCGCCGGTGACACCCTCTTCCTCGAGGGCTGCGGCCGCACCGACTTCCCCGGCGGGAACGCCGACGAGATGTTCCGCAGCCTGCAGGCGCTGGCTCAGCTTCCCGGCGACCCGACGGTATTCCCCGGGCACTGGTACTCCGCGGAGCCGAGCGCGGCGCTCTCCGAGGTCCGAAACACGAACTACGTCTACCGGGCGAGCAATCTGGACCAGTGGCGCATGCTGATGGGCGGCTGACGGAGCCCGTCACCATTGGGCCCGTCACCATTGGGCCCGTCACCATTGGGCCCGTCACCATTGCACCTCAGGGATCACCGTCCGCCATGTGGTCGT
>Ga0114921_10000081_pt1 | contig 38123 bp, 33 predicted proteins | sample BentaG_FD_87016 | JGI IMG/M metagenome (GOLD analysis project Ga0114921, IMG submission 87016) | Deep subsurface microbial communities from South Atlantic Ocean to uncover new lineages of life (NeLLi) - Benguela_00093 metaG | ecosystem: Environmental > Aquatic > Marine > Oceanic > Sediment ... | reverse complement strand
TAGGTTTATCTTACAATGTCGGAGGGTCGGGAGCTAGTGCAACAGCACACATTTTTAAGATGGGGTAACAATATGTTGGAAGATTCTCCTTTCACCATAGAAAGCTTCTATAAATTTTTACGCGAACGAAAACTTATGGCAATAAAATGTTGTAAATGCGAAACATTATTTCTACCACCAAGACCCATGTGTAATAAATGTCTCTCTACAAACTTTAACTGGGTGAAACTTGAAGGGAGAGGAGAATTAATTAGTTACACCGTGATTCACTTTTCATCAGAACAATTTCAATCTGAAACACCCTACACTGTCGGAATTGTAAAACTGAATGAGGGTCTCAACCTACCTGGTATAATTCGTGATGTAAATCCAAAAAAAATCAGGGTTGGTATGAACCTATTAGTAGACTTCGATACCTCCATTCCTCTTCAATGGCCTCAATGGTCCAAATATTTCTTTAAACTTGATGAATTATCACCTTAAAAAGCAATTTCGTGAGGATGTACAATCTTTTGATTTCTATATTTTTTCTTAAAATTTTCCTAATAAAAATGTGTATCCATTGACTATGCTTTCAATGATTTGCTTAATATCTCCTCTTAGTATGAGAATTTCAAATATGGATTCAAATAAAATGTCTTTATCCTCAAATGTCCAATTTTGAAATCGTTCAAGTAAATTCTTATGACTTTTCTTTATGTTAAGATCCATCAACTTTAACTGAGGATTCCTTTTTCATTTTTACAATTATTGAACCAAACAGTTTTCATTATAATGACCGTGTAACGTAGACACCTAGTGAAAACTATATTGCGAAATTTTTAGTCGAATCTTTTTTAGAAAATTAATGTTCGCAGAGAATACTTCTTAACCCTTCAACATTTTTTAATCTATTTTCATTTTCTGGTAATGTTAAGGATTCAATAAAACACTATTTTCGAATTATCTTTTAATTTTATTATAATCCCGAAATTTCTCCAACATCTTTCTAGGAGTTACTGGTGGTCTTTCATATCTATTCAATTCTTTATTTATCCCTGCTAGATATTTAGCTATATCCTTCAAAGGCTCGAGATCGTATCTTGACATCATTGTAATAGTTTCCATCTGAGGGGATCCACCACCATGTAATCCTGCTACTTGATTCACCCCAGCCAGATCTGAAACTAATAAATTCTCGATCATCCTGAAGCATCTGTGAACATTTTCCGAAGATATTTTTGGATTTCTTTTTATATATTTGTTCAGAAAGTCCCCTGTTTCCTTAGAGATGAAGTCTTCTTCGTATGGTAAGGTAGCTGCTAGACCTCCGGCTAGGTCCGCTAAGATCTTATACTCATTATAAATTTCTTCCCCTGCAAGCCTTCTTCCAGCATTAGTCAAGATTTCGTCAGGTATGTACGTTCCTGATGCTGATCTCTCACCATGAAGAGCGCTAGATTCACCAGCAGCATAGACGAGTTCTGATGTGCCTATCAAGTGAGACAACTTGCGTCTTACATGTTTAGTACTTTCAATTCCGTTATATTCCGCTACGAGTGCAGATGCGCTAGCCAAGATCTCCGATATAGCTGGTTTACACCCTGTGTACGAATGCCTATGGTAGTGGGCAAAGAGCAAGGCAAGGAAGCCTGCGTAAGGTGTTTCTCGCGCATCACCATTCGCATTCATAAAAATCCTCTTCTTTGGGACGAAGACATCATCGAAGATCGTGAATGATTCAGCATCGCCAAATTCCACAATGGGAGCATGTAGCTTGATCCTCTTATGATGAATCGCCGGTCTAACGACGAGTTTTACTCCCTCATAGTCAGCTGGGATGGCGAAAGCAACTGCATAATCTTGATCCTTATTTGTCATAAACCTTGTAGGTAAAACTATTATCTCATCAGCATATGGAGCGATCGTATTGTGAACCTTTGCACCCCTGACGATGATGCCATCGTCCCGTGACTCGACTACTCTAAGATAGAGGTCCGGGTCATCTTGCTCATGAGGTCTCTTTAACCTATCCCCTTTTACGTCGGTCTGAGCGCAATTGGCACATAAATCTTCTTCTTGGAAATATCTAAGATATTCCTCAAACCTTTCATAGTAATCGGTTCCCAACGCCTCGTCCATCTCATAGGTGACCACGGAAAGGGCATTCATAGCATCTATTCCCATGCACCTCTGAATACATCCCCCCGTCCTATAACATAGAAGCCTAGTCATCTTCTGCTTAACTAACAGATCCTCTTTGCTTTGGTGGATGTGACAGAACCTATTTATCTTCTCTCCTGTCAAATGAGATTTTGTGGTGCACACATCCTCAAAATTCGAGTCGTTTGCACAATCATATGTCACGCGAATAACGTTCTGTCCAGGCTTTAGCCTATCATCCGTTCTATCTACAAGCTTTCCATCTATGTAGACATTCTTTCTCATCTTCTTTAATCGGTTAAAATATTCAGAAAAGGTCTTTATCGTCATTTAGACCACATAACCATTATTTTTCTAAGGCAGTTGATAAACCTTTTTAATAGTTAACCACATTGCTGGTTTATAAAAATAATAGAGTTTTAAAAAAGGGGATTAAAAAAATTATTTCCCCTTATATATCGGTGATCTTTTCTCCATGAAAGCCTTGACACCTTCTCTAAAGTCTTCTGTACGCATACATGTATCGACTGCCTCCCGCTCAAGTTTTAAGCCTTTCTTCATATCCATTGTAATTCCTCGTCTTATTACAGATTTGATAAGTCTGACCGCTATTGGAGCTTTGGTTGCTAATTTACTAGCAAAAGCTAATACGGTTTCTTCTAGTTTCTCCATAGGTACAACAATATCAACTAAACCTATCTTTTCTGCTTCTATAGCACTGATCCTATCTCCAGTCATAATAAGCCTCTTTGCTTGACTGATTCCCACTCTACGTGGTAATCGTTGCGTTCCTCCCCAACCTGGTAAAAAACCCAAATTTATCTCTGTTTGCCCAAACTCTGAATTCTCAGAAGCGAAAATAAAATCACATGCCAACGCTAGCTCAGTGCCTCCACCTAGTGCATAACCGTTTACCATGGCTATTACCGGTTTTTCATACTCTTCAATGTAAGTCATTATTTCAATAGGTGGTTCTCCTTCACGTGGTTTCATGAATTCGGTTATATCTGCACCTGAAGAGAATGAATACTTTACCTCCTTCTTTCCCTGCCTTATTCTTACTCTAGGAGCCCCTGTGACGATGACAACCTTCATCTCATTGTCACTTCGTATGTTCTCAAGTGCTGCGTACAAATCCGACCTTAATGCTTTATTTATTGCATTCAACCTATTCGGTCGGTTAAGGACAATTTTGGCGATGTTACCCTTTTTTTCAAGCATTATTGTGTTAAAACTCAAATTTTTCACCTTTTAAAATTATAAAGTTTGCCATTAATATTAAGATGTGGGCCATAGAACCCAAAAAAGATTTCACTTAATAGGGGGGAGTAGTGGATTTAGTAGGTTTACCATTAGATTGATTAAAATATATCTAATATTCACTTATTAGATATTAATAATTTAATGGAATGGATTGGATGAAGATTGATGATGTTAAGAAAATTGGAGTTCTTGGTTGCGGATTGATGGGGAATGGTATAGTTCAAGTATGTGCAACCTTCGGCTACAAAGTTACAGGGCGAGACGTCAACGACGATGTTCTCAAGAAAGCAATGGAAAACATTGTAGATGGTAAATATGGATTGAACAGGGGACTTGAGAGAGGTAAAGTTACAAAGGAGCAATATGACTTTGCTGTTAGAACTATCAAATTAGTGACAAGCATGGAAGAATTAACTGAAGATGCTGATGTGATCATTGAGGCTACGCCGGAGATATTAACTCTGAAAATGAACTTATTAAAAGAATTAGATAAATTATGCCCAGAAAAGACTATTCTGGCGTCTAATACGTCTGGGTTTAGCATAACTGTGCTTGGGGGAGTAACTAATCGACCTGATAGAGTCGTTGGTATGCACTGGTTTAACCCCGCTCCCGTTATGAGACTTATTGAGGTAATTAAATCTGAGTCTACATCTGAGGAGACGGTTAATTGCATCAAAGATCTTTCAATAAAGTTGGGTAAAACACCAATAGTTGTAAAGGATTCGGTTAGGGCATATGGTTTTGTTGCTAATAGGGCGTATGGTGCTCTACGTCGTGAGTGCCAGTCAATCGTAGATGAGGGGATAGCGACCATGGAGCAAGTGGACACAGCTTTGAAACTTGGGTATGGTTTTCCATTAGGCCCCTTCGAATTGACTGGATTGATTGGACGGCTTGGACGTTCCAAGCTTAATACTGGTTGATGTGATGTAAATTTGGTCGTTGGAATAGTAGGATATGGTGTTTATCTTCCTTGGTGTAGGATAAGGCTTTCAGATCTCGCAAAGGCTTGGGGACGGAGCTTTCCAACCTCTGTTGAAAAAACTGTTCCGTTTTGGGATGAAGACTCTATCTCGATGGCTACAGAGGCTCTTCAAAACACAATTAAACATGCAGGAATAGGTGAAGATGAGATTGATGCCATCTACTTCGGAACAACGACAAATCCTTATCTAGAGATTCAGGGCTCTTCCATACTCAAAACAATGATTGAGGTGAAACCAGAGACCTTAACTATGGACTTCACAAATTCAGCTAGATCTAGCACTCTCGCCATAATAGCTTGCATGAATGCGGTGAAGTCGGAGTCTATCAATTACGGGCTTGTTGTGGCTTCAGACATGCTTATTGGGAAGCCCGGTAGTAATGTAGAATATCTGGCGAGTTCTGGTGCAGGCGCTCTAATTATTGGTCGAGAGAATTTAATCGCTGAATTTGAAGGAACCACCTCATATTCAACTGAGTTTACTGGAAGATGGCGAGGTGAATCTGAACGCTTTACAATGATGACTATGGAGAGGTTCATAAGAGGACATGGTTTCATAAAGCATGTAGCCACAGCAGGTAAAAGCCTAATGGAAAAAGTAGGGAAAGTCTCTGGTGACTTCAAATATGCAGTCTTCAGTACACCAGACCTAACCTATCCACGTCGTATATTACGTCCATTAGGGTTGATACCAGACCAAATTAAAGTAGGAATAGTGGCTAATTCTATAGGTTATACAGGTTCGAGTTCAGTCATTATTAATTTAGCTGCCGCTTTAGATAAAGCCAAGCCAGGGGAAAGGGTGTTAATGATTTCATACGCCAATGGAGGAAGCGACGCATTCTCAATATTTCCAACAGAAAATATTGAAGTGAAAAGGCAAAATATAGTTGATAAGTATCTAAAGCGTAAGAGATATGTTGATTATAATACTTACTTACGCTGGAATAGAATATTTGAAAAAATATCGAAGTGATTTAGATGGCAACTCCTCCTAATCCTCCTTTTTGGAGACTGGTTCCTGGAATGCACAGGTTAATTGGTTTAAAATGTAAAAGATGTGACAAGGTCAACTTCCCACCGAGAAAGAGGATGATATGTGCTGACTGCGGTGGCACAGAGTTCGATAAGGTACGTATAGGCAAGAGGGGTAGAGTATTGACATACGTAATTGCCATGCGTATGCCTCCAGGAATGGTGGGGCCAGCAGCGTTTGCAATAATTGACACAGATGATGGTGCCAGAATTTCAGCATGGAGCACAGATTGTATTCCAGAAAAATATGGTGTCGAAGAGGGAACCCCAATAAAGTGTGACATGCCAGTTGAACTTGTAATTCGAGTTATCGGAAAACATGAACCTACGCCCTATTATGGGTTCAAGTTTAGACCTATAATGTTATGAGAACCCTTTTAATAACAACGTAAAAATTTATGGTGAATTTTAATGAGTGTAAATTTAAGGAACAAAGTTGCTGTAATAGGTGGAGGATTGATACGATTCGGGGAACTCTACGATAAAAGCTTTGGGGACATGATGAGTGAAGCCTACTTAAATTGCTTAGATAGCATTGATAAGGGAATCGATCCTAAAGAGATAAATGCAGCTTGGTATGGAACTGTTAGAGGTCCCGCAACGGGCTCTATCGCGGGTACATTGCTCGGTTTAGGGGGCATTCCAATTACACGAATTGAAAATGCTTGCGCTACAGGAAGTGATACCTTTAGAAACGCATGTTTTGCAGTTGCAGCAGGTCTCTACGATGTAGCCTTAGTTGTGGGGTGTGAGAAAATGCTTGATAGACCAGGAGGATTGATCGGTTTAGATAGGTCAGGGCCCCGTTACTTCGACATGTTTGCCCTGACGATGCCTTCAGCATTTGGAGTTTACGGTACTAGGCATATGCATGTATTCGGAACCGAAAGAAAACACTTCGCGATGATAGCTGTCAAAAACCATTATTATGGTAAAATGAATCCATTATCTCACTTTAGACGCGAGATAACCGTAGAGCAAGTACTAGATGCTCCTATAATATCATGGCCTATGGGCTTATACGACTGTTGCCCAGTAACTGATGGAGCAGCTGCGGTTATAATATGTAGAGAGGAATTAACTACTAAATACACTGACTCACCCGTGTATGTGTTGGGAAGTGGCCTTGCAGTTCAACCTACGCGCCTTGGCTTAAGAAATGACTTTACATCAATGATGCCTGCTGTCTGGGCAGCACAGCAAGCCTACAAAATGGGTAAAGTAGGACCAGATGATATTGACTTCGCAGAGGTCCACGACTGTTTCACATGCACAGAGTTAATTCAATATGAGGATCTTGGCTTCTGCAAGAAGGGTGAAGCTAAAACTTTTGTTGAGAATCAGGAAATGTACATAGGAGGAAAACATCCAGTTAATGTAAGTGGTGGCTTAAAATCACATGGCCACCCAATCGGTACCACTGGAGTAGCGCAGATCGTTGAATTGTTCTGGCAACTAAGAAATGAAGCAGGGGGATCACCAAAAGGAGCGGGAGGACTGGCAGTGAGCGACCCTAGTGGAAAGAGACAAATTCCAAATGCTGAGATCGGCCTTCAACAGAATATAGGTGGAGCAGGTCCCCAAGTCTCTTGTATAAACATATTATCAAATAAGAAAAGATAAGCATCTCAAAAAAATATTTTATTTAGAGGTTATGCTGCTACTCTTATGGTCTCTATAAAGTTAACGGAGGAAAAATATTCTAATTAGAAATCTTACATTTTCCTCACCATGAAGCACAATCATTGTTATGTAGTCCCAAGGCAGTCAAAATACACGATTATATCAACGTTAAGTTATAACATCAGAGATAAAAAAAATTCGTATGTTAGAAGAGTAGAGAAATGTGTCTATCCTCCTTCACACTATAAATTATTCAGCTAATACACATTCAGTCTCTCCTGTTAAAGTTTTTTCGCCCATCTGATTATTACAAAGTATCTCACACACAATGTATTTCTCACCCTTTCTTCGATATTTTTCTATCACTTTTCCATTAAACGTCAATGTATCACCAGGCCTAACCATACTGGTGAACCTTACTTTCAACTTTTTTATGGTTCCATTAATACCCAACCAATCCATTATCATTTGTGCCGTAAACGCCATACTCAGCATTCCATGAGCTATAATACAACCAAGTCCGACCTTTTTTGCGAATTCCTTATCAATGTGGATTGGGTTAAAGTCACCAGATGCATTTGCATATCTATCTATCTGACTTCTTGTGATCGGGCCTTTCACGAGGGGAGTTATCTCAACGCCTTTTTTAACATCTTTGAAACGTAATCCTTCCCTATTAATCACTTTGTTTATTTTCACCTTCTTGTTATAGTTGTAGATCGTCCTATGACAACTTTTTCACCCAGTTGATTCTCAAACACTGTCTCTTTCACAACGAAATCTAAGATGCCAGTCCGTCCCTTCTTCGTATATCTTTCCACCACCTTCGTTCTGAAAGTTAATGTATCCCCCGGTTTGATTGAATGGAAATATTCATATTCTTGTTCGACATGTAGAAGTGCGTGTTCACTTCTCAACTCTTTTAACTGGGGGGTCTCTGGAAGTGTGCAGAAGCTACATGTGGTGACAAATGTTGGTGGAGCTACTATCCCACCGAAGCTTGTCCTCTTACCGTATTTTTCATCAATATAGAGTGGATTATTATCACTTATAGCTTCAACAAATTCACTTATTTTTTCTTTCGTCACCGAATAAGAGTACTTGAATTTTTTATCCGTAGAACTTCTATCAACACTCAAGGAGATAACACCTTTAACTTTTAGCGTTTCGAAATATTTTTTACTCTTACTATTTTTATATGTCTTCCACTATAAAATATACTAATTGTTTCAACCTTTTTTTGGATGAGTGAAGATATGGGTCAAAAAAAGTATGGAAATTATGTCAAAGCATCTCTTTGGCCTTACTATCCTGAGATCCCCGTGTTTCAGTTGTTGAGGGACACAGCAAAAAGACTACCAGACAAACCTGCGATACTTTATCCGAGAAGATTAACATTTCGAGAACTTGATCTATTGAGTGACAGATTAGCCTCCGCACTAGACAATCTCGATATATGTAAGAATCGGAAAGTTGCTCTATTTCTTTGGAACTCTCCAGAATTCTTCATCAGCTTTCTCGGTATCTTAAAAACTGGAGCCACCGTGACCGCACTGAACCCTTCATTCAAGGAGAAAGAAGCGAAATATCAGATCAAAGACTCGGAATCAACAACGATCATCTTAGATGAAGCGCAATATCCTATATTGAAAGGGATCCGAGATGAGCTAACTGGATTGGAAAATGTGATCATTATTGGAGAAAAAAGGTATACAGAAACGTATCTACTTAAGGATCTCCTAGAGATAAACGTAAATCCACCTAAAGTCGAGATTGATCCCAAAAAGGATATTGCAGTGCTTCAATACACAGCTGGCACAACTGGACTGCCAAAAGGATGCATACTAACACATTTCAACATAGTAACCAACGTCCTTCAAATCCTGTTCCCATCATTAGGCAAAGCTTGTGAAGATGACATTTTTTTAAGTCACTTACCATTTTACCACATCTACGGAATGACCGTCCAAATGCTCTCAGGAATCCGCTTGGGTGCAAGTCAACTTATACAAAAACGGTTTGAACCAAAGGAATTCCTTGGACTGATCGAAAAGTATAGAGCCACCATTGTTTACACGGTTATGCCAGTCATCAACACTTTAGTGAATTACCCTAACCTATCAAAATATGACTTATCATCCCTACGTTTCATAAATAATGGAGCTGTCCCCATAATGTTACCCATTGCCAAGAGATTCGAGGAGTTAACGGGAGTAACATTAACCCAAGGGTACGGTCTATCCGAGGCCTCACCCGTCACCAATTTCAATCCACTAACTCAAATAAAATTACAATCAATTGGTCCACCCCTTCCTGATACAGAAGAGAAGATCGTAGATCTAAAGACAGGGACTAAAGAACTGCCCCCAGGAGAAGTGGGGGAACTGATCATTAAGGGTCCCCAAGTCATGAAGGGCTACTGGAAAAGACCATTGAAAACTGCAAAAGCACTGAGAGACGGATGGCTCTACACGGGAGATATAGCGAAGATGGATGAGGACGGATACGTCTACATCATTGACCGAAAGAAAGAGATCATCAAGTACATGGGGTTTACGATCGGACCAGCCGAACTCGAGAGTGTCCTCCTAGAACACCAAGCAGTGGCAGACTGCGCCGTAGTGGGCAAACCTGACTCCATAGCTGTGGAAATCCCCAAAGGGTTTGTGTTGTTGAAAGAGGGAGTGAAAGTGACTGAGGAAGAGCTCATTAGGTTTGTAGAAGAAAGGGTTGCAGGTTACAAGAAAATAAGGGAAATAGAGTTTGTGGACACAATCCCGAGAAACTTAGCTGGTAAAGTCCTTAGAAGAGTATTTATCGAGAAAGAACGCGCAGCTAGAGTCATATAATTATTCAATCATCAATACAAATTATAGGAGGTATCAGTGTTAGTAACGAAGGTAGCGCCATATTAAAGAATGGTCTAAAGGTTGTACCGACGGGTTGTGCACATGATTGTGGTGGGAGATGTGTACTCAAGGTCCACATAAGGGACGGAAAAATCGTAAGGATTGAGAGTGACACTGGAGATCCACCTCAGCTTAGAGCTTGTGTGAGGGGTAGGGCTTATCGCCAGAGAGTCTATGCGCCTGATCGTCTGAAGTATCCGATGAGGAGGGTCGGTGCTCGCGGACAGGCAAAATTTGAACAGATTTCTTGGAATGATGCCCTAGACATTGTGGCCACCCAATTAAAGAAGGTGAAGGATAGGTATGGATCCGCATCCATTCTATACATTGGCTACTCCGGAAACAATACGTGTATTCTCCACACCCCGGCCGTTGTTATGAGATTACTCAATATGTTTGGAGGTTTCACCAGAATCTGGGGTGTTGCCTCTTGTGAAGGAGGAGTCTTTGCGTGCAGAGCCACCTATGGTACACTTACAACGGGTCACTGGAGGAATGATCTCTCCAACTCCAAACTTATCATAATGTGGGGTTGGAATCCCGCCGAGACAGTGTGGGTTCCCAACACGAGCCTTTATTTGGCTCAAGCCAAGGAGGCTGGCGCAAAAATTGTATGTGTTGATCCAAGGTATACAAATTCAACCGCAACCTTTGCCCATCAGTGGATACCAATAAGACCCGGTACCGATACGGCCATGTTAGTAGCCATGGCTCACGTGATAATTGAGGAAAACCTCCAAGATCAAAATTTCCTCGACAGATACACTCTTGGTTTTGACAAATTCAAGGACTACGTTCTTGGAGTCGATGATGGAGTTCCAAAGACACCGGACTGGGCTGAGACCATCACAGGAGTACTGGCAGACACTATCGAAAAACTTGCAAGAGAGTACGCCACAACCAAGCCTGCTGCGCTCATTGCGAGCTATGCTCCTGGACGAACCGCCTATGGAGAGCAGTACCACAGGGCAGTGCAAGTCTTAACAGCGATAACGGGAAACATCGGTCTTCACGGAGGTAATCCTGCCGGAATTGGGCGAGCACCTGTAGGGAAGCAGCTGGGACCGGTCATGCCCATTGGGATCAACCCCAACGAAGCCAAATACACTTACATCAGAGAGCGGCTTAAAAGACCGATCCCAAGGAGTGGTACAGTGCACATATCCAAGGTTTGGGACGCCATCCTCAATGGTAAGGATGGTGGATACCCAAGCGATATAGAGCTGCTCTATGTGACCCATGGCAACCCTCTGAATCAGTTTCCAAACACGAACAAAGGGGTAAAGGCCTTAGAGAGGTTGGAGTTTGTCGTGGTCCATGAACAGTTCATGACAGCGACAGCTAAATATGCAGACATCCTCCTCCCGATTAACACTCATCTTGCTAGAACTGACATTGGTAGACCTTGGACCTCGGGACCCTACTACATCTTCAATAACAAAGCCATCGACTCCTTAGGTGAGTCCAAGTCAGACTTTGAGATATGCTGTGAGTTGGCTCCAAGGCTTGGGATCGAAAACTACAGCAATAAGACAGAGGAGGAATGGCTGAAGGAGATCTTTAACATGTCCAAAGACTTATCAACTGACATTCAAGACTATGACGAGTTTAGGAGAAAAGGCGTCCACAAGATCAAGCGAAGTGAACCAGCTATCGCCTTCACAAGAGAGATCAAAGACCCCAAAAAATACCCATTCCCGACCCCTTCAGGTAAGATCGAGATCTACTCCGAACAGTTGTCGAACCTACATAAACCACAGATCCCACCAATTCCGAAGTATATCCCGCCATGGGAGGGTATTGGCGATCCATTGACCAGAAAATATCCTCTACAACTCATCACACCACATATAGGACGAAGAGCGCATTCCATTTATGATAACATACCTTTGCTGAGGAACCTAAAACCCCAAACCGTGTGGATTAACTCAAAGGATGCCTCACTCAGAGGTATCCAGAACGGCGACCTAGTCAAAGTCTTCAATGATCGAGGTGAAATGGTTATTCCGGTCAATGTGACAGAGAGAATCATGCCAGGTGTTGTCTCTATACCTCAAGGGGCTTGGTACAGACCTGATGAGGACGGAGTGGACAGAGGAGGTTGCGCCAACGTCCTCACTAAAGACAGATTCTCACCAGGCGGCGCATTCTGTAGTAATTCTTCCCTAGTGGAGGTCAAGAGAGTTTGAAAAGGGAACAAATCGGTTTTTACTTTAACCAATCCCGATGTATAGGCTGTTACACGTGCACAATAGCCTGTAAGGACTGGCACAACCTTGAATTAGAAGTCAACTGGAGAATAGTAACCACGAAAGAGCAAGGAAAGTTCCCAAATCTCTTTGTGACTCACCTCTCACTCTCCTGCAATCACTGTACTAATCCAATATGCGCCACCGTCTGTCCTAATAACGCCATCACAAAAAGGGAAGAAGATGGAATAGTCGTAGTAGATTTAAATAAGTGCTTAGGGAAGGATAAGTGCGGTGCGGTATGTAAGAATGTATGTCCTTATTCCTCACCGCAATTCGGAACCGAAGAAAACGCAAGGATGCAGAAATGTGACCTCTGCTTAGACAGATGGGTGGAGAACAAGAAACCAATCTGCGTAGAAGCATGCCCAATGAGAGCGTTAGATGCTGGACCTCTAGATCAACTGAAAACTAAATATGGAAATATTAAGAAAGTAGACGGGTTCTTTTACTCCACAAAGATCGATCCCTCCATCATCTTCAATCCAAAGACACCAAGCAAAGAAATCTAATCACCAAGTTATTCACATTTCAGCGATTTACTCACAGTTATCAGTTTAGTATTCAATTCATTTCCTTTTAAATTCATACGAGCATATGAATAAATGTAGTAATTCTCTCACTATGCGCAGGTAGAAGCCGGTGGACAGGTTATTTTTCTTTATTTTCCGCTTTTAAACGTTTGAATTCTTGTCTTTGAATTAGATAATACTAAAAAATTCGTTTATGTAAACAAGGAACATTCAACAATAATTACCTATAAACAGTAAGAACATAAAACAAATCTTTTCCTATTCCCTTTGAAAAAAAGAAAGAGTGGATTGACCTAGTCAGAAAAAGCGAAGACCTTCGATTAAAAATATTACATCAAAATAAAGAATTACTTTACACAAAAACACTTACACGCTAATACTACTTTATTTCAAAGATTATGTGAAGAAGATTGTATTTTCTAGTGCACGCTCTAACTTCATAGAAATGGGTTAAATCGGATAATTTAATCTGCGTTATCTAGATGCTTCCTTTTTTCTAATTTCATTTAATCAAAAAATATAAAAATGATAATAAAATTGGATTCATGGAGTTCTTCAATGAAACCTTTTTTTGAATACTCTGCTAAGGATAATTCTTTTTGGGCTAATGTAAAATTTATTTCAGAAAAACTTGGATATTCTGATAGAACTAGCAAAGGTCAAAGACTTAGAAGATATAATTTAGATGATATTACAAAATGTTATCGTGAATATGGCTTAAATTTAACACACATATATAATGAAAATGAAAAATCACCAACTGAATTCAGTAGAGACCTAGTATCATATTTGAATAGAAGAAATAGAGTTATAGAAACTAACGTTGAGCCTAACCTCATGAATCGCGAAGAAGTAGAAGTTGAGTTCATAAGAATTAGAGAATATGTAAATCCAACATGTACTCTACCAATGAATAAATAAAAAGGGGGACAAGAGATATTACATATTCTTGACTTGTATCGTGAAGATGAGATTTCTATGTATATAAATAGAGTTTATTGAAGTGATTCATTTGGGAAAAGAGATAATTCGTTTTGGAATCGCTATGCCATTCCATCCTTGGGAAGAGGTGTTGAAATGTGCCAAATGGGGTGAAAAGTATAACTTTGATTCTATATGGATGGCTGATCACATGGTTGGGATGGGTTTGAAGCGTTTAGATGCGCTGGAAGCCTATTCTACACTAGCAGCTCTAGCTATGACTACAAAGAAGGTTCGTCTCGGAACCTCGGTTACAAACATTCAGACGAGGCATCCAGCAGTGCTGGCACAAAATATCTCAACACTTGATCATATATCAAATGGGAGAGTTATCACCGCTGTTGGAGCGGGAGAAGCCATGAGCATCGTGCCCTTTGGTATTCCTTGGGATAAACCCGTATCGCGTATGGAGGAGGCCATCAAAGTAATGATAAAGCTCTGGACTGAAAAATCCGTTGATCATGAAGGGGAATTCTTTAAGCTTAAGGGTGCTTTCTTAGATCCAAAACCGATTCAAAAGCCATATCCTCCAGTGTGGGTAGCTGCTAACTCACCAAGAACCATGAGAATAACTGGTAGGCTTGCTGATGGCTGGCTGCCTGTGATCAGAGATAACTATGCAAAGGATTTAAAAAAAATCCTTGATGTGAGAAAGCGAGCGGGAAAACTCTCTGATCTAGAAAGAGGTGTATTATTATACTCGGTTGTCGCCAAGGACGACGACGCAGCTAAAAGAATTTTAGAATTTCCAGCGAAAGTATTTTCCCTATTCGATGTTAAGGGATTAGAAAAGTATGGTCTCAAAGTTCCAGAAAGGTTCTCTCTTGAAAAATTCGCTTATTCACCGAAAATGTTAACTGAAATTATTGAATATGCTCAAAAGAATGTTCCATTTGAAGTTGTTGAGAAGCGATACATTTGGGGTTCACCAACTAGCTGTATTGAAAAACTTGAAAAATGGATCAAGGCTGGAGTTAACTATTTTGTAATAGTTGCCTTTGTCTCAGAGAAATACAGGGAGGATCAATACAAGCTTTGGGGCAAATGTATATTGCCGTATATGAGAGAACAATACGCATGAACCATGAATGTGGAAGGAATATCTGAATATAAATCAACTAATGTTAGAATTTCCACCACGTTATCATAACTACTTCATAAACCTCTCATCAGATACGTTTTAGCACATTAAGATATTAAACATGCTCGTTTCCATCACCTCTCGATAAAAAAAACCTTTGTTATACCTTACCCAATACTCTTTTCGGGGAACTCAATAGTATCTTTCATTACACACATGATAATAAAAAGCTCTGGCATTATCATCAGGATATACAAAGTGAAAGATAATATTTTTAAACTGAACAAATCTTTTTGATGATGGTGATCAAGATGAATTTCGAATTAACTCAAGAGCAGAAGGACATTAAACGGGCAGCCCGTGAGTTTGCTGAAAAGGAATTTACGTCTGAGAAGGGAAGAGAATATGATCAGAGTTATGAATTTCCCTGGGAATTCTACAGAAAAGCAGCCAAGTTAGGATTTATCGGCGCAGATCTTCCAGAAGAATATGGAGGACAAAACCTAGGATGCATTGAGACCTGCATAATTCCTGAAGAATTTAGTAGAGTAGACTCGACACTTTCAGCAATACGTGCAGGTGCAGGTTTTGCCGCATTAATTCCAAGATTTGGAACTGAAGAACAGAAGCAAAAGTATATTCCCAAAATTTGCCAAGGAGAAACAGTATGCGCTATGGCACTCACTGAGCCTAACCATGGTTCAGATGCAGGAATCGCAGGTTTAGAAACAACTGCGGTAAAAGAAGGAGATCAATGGGTAATCAATGGCACCAAGACATTTATCACGTGTGGTTACATCGCAGAATTTAATATAGTTTGTTGCCTGACGAACCCCAAAGCCACGCCACTATACAGAGGAATAAGTCAAATAATAGTTGAAAGGGGAACTCTAGGATTAGACGCAACCCTTCTGAAGCCTAAAATGGGATCTAGGGGAGTCCCACACGCTGAATTATCATTCGACAACGTTCGAGTACCATTGAGTAACCTTCTAGGTCAAGAAAATAGGGGCTTCCATCAGATCATGTCGTATTTCGATTACAGTCGAACAATTATTGCCGCAGTGGCTGTAGGCATTGCCCAAGGAGCCTTTGAACGCGCTTTGAAATACTCTACTGAGAGAGAACAATTTCTCCAACCAATTCATAGGTTTCAATTTACACAATGGAAAATAGCAGAGATGGCTATGAAAATAGAAGCTGCTAGGCTGTTAACATATAAAGGTGCTTGGTTGCTTGATAATAAACCCAAGGAGTTAAGATTAATAACCAAACATGTTGCGATGGCAAAAGCATATGCAGCCAAGATCGTTCAAGAGGTTACTAATGAAGCCATCCAGATTCATGGGGGCTATGGCTACGTTGATTCTGACCTTGAACGCTATTACCGTGACGCTAGAATCTTAGATATTGTAGAAGGAACAGGCGAAATTCAAAGACATATTATCAGTAGAGAATCCTATAGGGAAAACAAGCTACCATTGCCATAGCTTTAAAGGAGATCTATACCTTAAGCAGTTATGCTAGATGTTCATGATTAAACAAGTTTTTTCAGGTATATTTCAGATAAAGGTTCCATTACCACACAGTCCCCTAATACATCTGAATTCATACCTATTAAGGTCAGAGGAGAAGAACATCCTCATTGATACTGGACTTAATTTCTCTCAGTCTTTTCAGTCGTTACGTAGAGGACTTTCAGAGGCTAGTATTGAACTTGAGGATTTAACCGAAGTTATACTAACTCATTTTCACGTGGACCATGTGGGTTTAATTCCACGTTTAATCGAAGCTTCAGGGAATATCAAAATTTCTATACATCCAATAGAAGCTGAATTGTGTAGGATTCTATCGAGTACGTATAAAGACCTTTTCGCAAAGATTGAGACTTTTCTTAAATCTAATGGTACACCTTCCTCGATTGCGTTGAAATTGACAGAGTCTCATCCGCTACATGAGCCTAAAATTATACGCCCATACCAAGAACTCGCAGTGGCCACGCATCCCTTGGAGGATGGTCAAGTGATCTCAGTTGGTGATTATCACTTTCAAATTGTATGCACTCCAGGACATTCTCCAGGCCACATATGCCTATATGAACCCTCATTTAAAATTCTCATTTCAGGAGACCATTTATTGCCTTCTATCACCCCCCATGTCGCTCTCTGGTGGTTTACAAAAAATATGAATCCGCTGGCAGATTACTTAAACAGTCTCAAAAAAATAGAAAAACTTGATATTGAAGTCGTGTTACCAGCTCATGAAGAAACCTTTATCAATCATTGTGAAAGAATTAAACAACTTCAGGATCATCACAATCAAAGATTAATGGAAATCCTTACTAGATCTAACTCTAGAAGATTTACAGCATACATGAAAGCTTCCCAAGTTCACTGGAACATTAACTACAAATCATGGAACATGTTTCCTCCGTTCCAAAAATATTTAGCTCTTGGAGAAACCATAGCACACTTGTATTTTCTTGAAAAAAAACAGCTAATAAAAAGAACTATGGTAGACCAGGTTCTTTATTATTCCATCAACGAGAAAGCTAAAAAAAGGAAGAAATATTAACCCTATAAAACCTAACTTTTACAGTTTCACTTTAAAAAATAAAAAAGGAAATCTAAAAAGGTTAATTGTTCTCGAAAAGATCACTCGGGCTCTCAATTTTTTGTTTCATAGTTTTTAGAAATCGAGCTGCTAAAGCACCATCTATAACTCTGTGGTCAAATGACAAAGTAATGTTCATCATTGGCCTTATTACGATTTTTCCATCCACAACCACGGGTTTCTGGGCGATTCTTCCAACTCCCAAAATTCCGGTTTCAGGTGGATTGATTATAGGTGCACCTTGGTCTACTCCAAACATACCTAGGTTTGTAATGGTGAATGTACCGCCGGTTATTTCATCTAAAGCTAGATTACCCGATCGTGCTTTCTCTACGAGTTCTTTTGTGGTTAAAGCGATATCAATAAGCGATTTTGTGTTTGCTTCACGAATAACAGGAACTATCAATCCAGCCTTTGTGTCAACAGCTACACCTATATTGATATCCTCAAGGATTTTAATTTCTTCATCTTTAAGAGTCGAGTTTACAATAGGGTATTCTTCTAAAGTCTTGGCTACAGCCTTAACCAACATATCTGTGTAGGTCATTCGAATATGCTTTTTCTTTTCGATTTCAGGAAGAAGTTTCTTGCGGAGTTTCACCATCTCTGACATATCCATCACCATAGTTACTGTCACATGTACTGCTGTCCGATAGCTGAATGATAAACGATCTGCCATCGTCTTCCTAATCCCTACTAGAGGTATAACTTCTCTAACTCTAGGCATGACTTTTGTCATCTCAATCGCTGCAAGTATATCCTTTCTCACTATCCTGCCATTTGGTCCTGTACCAGTAATTCGGTTAAAATCAATATCGTGTTTCTCAGCGAGTTTTTTTGCAACTGGAGAGATCTTCACCTTAACTGTAGTTTTCTTAGTCATCATACTTTCCATTTTTTCGACTGATGCTACTTGTGGAGTTTCTAGGATTACCTTAGCTTTTTCAAGTGTATTTTGAAGGGTTGAAATGTCCTCTTTAGGTTCAGCTATTATGGCAAGTACTTCTGATACGGGTACAGTGGATTCCTCAGGTATCAAGATTTTCCTTAAAATTCCAGTTCCTGGAGACTCGATATCCTTTACTACTTTCCCAGTTTCTACTTCGAGTAAAGGCTCCCCTTTCTCAACTTTTTCCCCTTCCTTTTTAAGCCAAGTTACTATGGTTCCTTCTTTCATAGTCCAACCAAGCATTGGCATAACAACTTGCGTTATCAACTTCTATTCACCACGAGTTACATACTACAAACTGAAGCTTACTTCCCTAACTAACTTTATTCGTATCATGTAACGATTTTTTTAGCTGCATTTATGATATCTTTCACATTTGGTATCCAAAGTTTTTCTAAAGCAGCGGAATATGGAATTGGTGTATGTGGTGCCGCAACTCGCATAATCGGAGCATCTAAAGAATCAAAGCCTTCTTCATTAACAATAGCCGATATTTCAGCCCCTATACCCCCTGTTTTAGGAGCTTCTTCAGCAATAATGAGCCTACCCGTCTTTTTAACAGATTGTAAAATTGTTTCTTTATCAAGTGGATAAAGGGTTCGTGGATCAATCACTTCTACACTTATCCCTTCCTTTTCAAGCTCTGTAGCTGCATTAAGCGCCTTATGCATCATAAAAGCCCAAGCAACTATTGTCACATCCTCACCTTCTCTCTTTACATCAGCAACACCAATTGGAACAGTGTAGTCCTCTGTAGGTACAGTTCCTGTTATCGATCCTAGAAATTTATGTTCAAAGAATAATACGGGGTTATCATCTCTGATTGACGCTTTTAAGAGACCTTTAGCATCATACGGGGTTGATGCATATACCACCTTTAATCCAGGAACATGGATAAACCAAGCTTCAAGACATTGAGAGTGCTGAGCAGCAAGACCTGCTCCAGCGCCTTGAGCTCCAACTCTAATAGTTATAGGTACCTTGAAGTTGCCTCCAAACATATACCTGTACTTAGCTATCTCGTTACATATTATCTCCATAGCGTAGGGAATAAAGTCTCCTATCATTATAATTGGCACGGGTCTTAACCCTGTCAAAGCTGCGCCTAAGGCCAATCCTGCGATAGCGTTTTCTGCAATTGGTGTGTCCCAGACTCTATTATACCCAAATTCTGTTAATAATCCTCTTGTAATCCCAAAAGAGGTGGCACGTTGAATACTCTCACCTACAATAACAACGCTTGGGTCTCTTCTCATTTCCTCAACTAAGGCGTCGTGAATCGCATCGCTTACATTTATCGTTTTTTCAGACATATACATGCACCATCCATTTACACATAAACGTCCTCGTATAACTCTTCGGGCTTTGGCCAAGGACTTTCCAATGCAAATTTTGCAGCGTCTTTAATTTCCACCATGATGTTTTCTTCTATTTTATTTGCTTCTTTCTCTGTTATAACTTTATTTTGTATGAGGTAAGATCTTAATCTTTTTATAGGGCATTTCTTCTTCATTTCCTCAAGCTCTTCTACGGTTCTTGTCTCTGGGGCACCTTCATAGTGAGGTCTCCATCTATACGTTTTACACTCGATTAGCGACGGACCTTCTCCTTTTCTCGCTCTATTAACTGCCTTTTGAGCGGCATTAAATACTGCCATAACATCGTTCCCGTCCACTATTATACTTGGCATTCCAAAGGGTTTACCCATGTCAGCGATGTTCTCCATTCCCATTACATCTTCAAAATGTGTAAACTGTTGGACTCTGTTATTTTCGCATACCCATATGACTGGAAGTTTCCATGCTGCTGAGATATTCAGAGCTGGATAAAAATCTGATTGACTGGCCATACCATCTCCAAAGAAATCCATTACAACCTGTTTAGTTTTCCTTATTTTTATTGACCATCCTACACCTGTGGCTATAAGAAGTGCTCCTCCAAGAATGCCGCTAAGACCTAGGATGTTGTGTTTTGGATCACAAATATGTGCGCCGCCTTTTCCTTTAGAAATGCCCGTTGCTTTGCCAAGATAGTCAGCAGTTAATCTCTTCAATGATAAGCCCTTTGTGATGGCATGAGCGCATCCACGGTGAGAAGGAACCATATAATCCTCTTCTTTAAGGGCTAAGCATCCGCCAACTCCTATTGCCTCCTGACCTTGACCAGAATGGGGTGACATTCCAATCATTTGTTTCTTTGCATGCATGTCATCGATATTATTATCCCAGAACCTCGAAGTCACCATCAGCTTATACATCTTGATTAAAATATCTCTTTCAATACTCTCCTGAACCATTTAAATCTCCACAAGAAATTATATATGTTTAAACTTCTATTTAATTTGTTTACTCAAGTCAAGCTTCCTCACCTTAAATTCAAGGTTTAATTAAAACTCCCAATTGTTCACCTTCAATCAGGCTAATAAAAGCCTCATTAATTTTATTCAGCGAATAGGTTGCTGTTATCATTGGGTCTACTCTTACCTTTCCTGTTTTGATTAAGTCTATAGCAATGTTAAACTGATCCCGTCTCCCTTCACCACGAGTTGGGAGAATCCCGGCAATATCTAGATTCTTCATCATTATACGGTTAGGATCGATCTCGAAAGGCTTCTCATATACTGCAACGATAACTCCTTTACCATGTCTCGGAAGCATATTGAGCATCTGCCACATCGTCTCTGGTTTACCAGCACACTCAAAAACGACATCAGGACCTAAACCTCCAGTTAGATCATTAATCATCTGGACAACATCAACCTTCTTTGCGTTAATAATCTCATCCGCACCAAATTCTTTTGCTTTCTTAAGTCTCAATTTCGATATCTCTGAAACATATACTCTACCAACTCCTGCAGCTATGGCACATTGTAAAGTAAATAATCCAATAGGTCCTGCACCTAAAACTACCACAACATCCCCTAATTTAAACCTCGACCGCCTAACAGCGCTTACTGCTACTGATACAGGTTCAACAAAAGCTGCCTGTTCATAGGTTACTTCATCTGGGAGATGATACACTCGAGATTCCTCAGATATTATGAAATCCGCATATGCTCCACGAGTTCTAACAGTAACACGATCTCCTACGTTGCATCCCTCTACTTCAGGACCTATATCCTCGATGTTCCCAGATACCTGATGCCCTAAAAGAGAATAAGCTGGAAACCCCAACACGCTGTCAAGAAAACTAACCAACTTTACCTCTGAAGGATCTTGAGGTTTAGGTCCCCATTTGTACATATGAATATCTGATCCGCATATTGAACAATAACGAATTTTTATTACAACACTACATGGGCCAAGTTCGGGCTTAGGCACTTCTTTTATTACAAACTTATATGAATCCTCAAGAATAGCCATTTTCACATTTCTTACGCTCCCTACTATTAATGATATAACCTATGAACAAGGCTATCCTATATCAATAATTTGTGCTGTGATATCATCTGCATCTTCCGACGCTAAAAATACTGCTAAGGCACCAATATTTTCAGGAGTGGTAGCTCTTTTCAACAATGATGATTGCACAATTTTATCAAATCTCACCTTGTTTTGCTCCCCGCCTACTCCAGCTTTCCACAGATCTGTCCAAATAAAATAGGGGCAAATCGCATTAGCTGTAATGCCATACTCCCCTAAAACCGCTGCAATGCTTTCAGTGTAACTTATGACAGCAGCTTTGGAGGCAGCATAATGAGCCAGTGTCCCACTTCTCCTCCTTCTCCTACCTGCACTTGAGGAAATATTGACTATTTTTCCGCTCTTTTGTTTCTTCATATGGGGAATCACAAATTTACAGCAAAGGTAAGTTCCCTTCAAGTTAGTGTCCAATGTTATATCCCAGTCATCTTCTTTCCACTCCAAAGCACTCGCACGCACATCATCAATGTGACTGGGCGCAATAGTCCCAGCGTTATTTACAAGGATATCGATCTTCCCAAATTTCTCAAGGGTCTTTCTAACCATCTCATCAACTTCATTTTCCTTCCTGACATCAGTTTTTACAGCCATTGCTTGTTGACCCAAAGCCCTAATTTCTTCAACTGTATTTTCAGCTAACTCAATATTTATATCTGCGATAGTTACATCCGCTCCTTCTTTTGCAAAAGATAACGCTATCCCTCTGCCTATTCCTTTAGCCCCTCCAGTAACTATAGCAATTTTTTTTTCTAGTCTACCCATAACTTATCTCCTAATTATTTTTTAGATTATTTTATATAAAATATTTTAAGAGATATATACTTCTCATCGAAAGTCATTAATGTAGAGAAATCCCCGATCACAGTAATTAGATAGTCCACCTTTTTGTAAAGCTTCCTATTCCACTATTTGTATAATAGAGTTTATAATAAAGATAACCTGCTTTTTAAAAGGTTAAGACTATCAGTATAGCCTACATTTAATCAAATTAATTTACTCAATATACTTATAGTACCTGTAACCTATGTTGGTGTCCTCTCTGCCAATATGATCTAAAGCGAATTCTTTCTTAGGTGAGATAAAACTTTCATCTGTTTTGAGTCTTCCTTCATGTAAATCCTCATACACTTTTACGGATATCATTTTCCTACGAGAAAGATCTCTCATTAATCCTAATTTTTTAATTCCTTCTTTATATTCTGGTTGAATAATGAAGCTGCACGCTATCGCACTACTTCCACTACCATAGGAACATATACCAAATCTTTTATCGTCTAAATCATCTCTTCCATTCCCAAAATGACTTGCCATACCTATCCATACAGAAGCAGTATAAGAATTACCGATAAGCTTTAAGGCAATCAATGAATCTGCAACTTTCTCATTATATTCATTTCTAAACTCTTCTAGTTTTGAAAAACGGCTTCTGAATTGTTTGTAATCTTTAGATATATAAAACTCTACATTTGTTAAACTTTTTCTAGTAGGTTCGGGTCCTATCTTAGATAAGATATTATCCCATTTTGGGAGATGTCTCCAATCATGTATTAAAAATGAGGCAAAAGCATACTGAACCATTTTTGGAAATGGAGAGTGAAATGATATTAAATCAAGTTTATCGCCCAAGTTTTCTTGATCTGATTTGATTACCTTAGATTTTATTAAATATTTTTTATACATATCGATGGCGATTCTCATATTTCGCAGATAACATCCAATAGAATATTGTCCATCAACAACAGCTGTAGTTCTCTCAATGGGTCTATAAAAGTCCCTATCATCTACAGTTCCAAAACCAGTAAATTCAGGTTCATAAACCAAAAGACGAGGATTTTCTTTTAAAAGTAAGGCAACCGCAGCTGCTCCTTGAGTTGACTCACCTGAGGAATATAGATCATATTTTGCAATGTCTGTAGCTATGACAATAGCATATTTACGTTTATTCCACCCTGAAGCGATGTATGCTAACCGGTCTATCAAAGCATACGTCGCTCCCACACAAGCAAATTTGGTCTCTGGTGCCCCGATATGATCTAAACATCTATTTCCATATACTTGCTCTAACATACCTTGGACATAGCATGATATTGGTTTTGCAGCATCTGGACCTGTTTCAGTAGCGACATGGATGAAATCTATGTCTTTTGGATTAAGATTATTTTTTTTCATCAGTTGCAGAGCTGCCATTGCAGCCATAGTTGCTGCATCTTCATGTGCATCAGGGATAGACATTTTCTCTATTCCAAGCCCTTTTGTGATCTTACTAGGGTCTATCCCTCGAGCCTTTGCTAATTCTTCTGCATCGAGGTAAAGTTTGGGGACATACACAGCTAAATCATCTATACCCACTTTTTTCTTCAAAAACTTACATCCTGATTGTTGCATATAGGCTATTTTATGTTATATTCCAAGTTTTTAAATGTATAAGTAAAATTATGAAAGTAATTTAGATGAAATACAGAAATTCTTCAAAAATATGTAAGATTCATAGTGTGAGTGAAACCAATTCTGCTACATCCATCACACGTATTTTACTTTCAAGACCAGTTGTTTTAATTGCATCGTCAATGGTTAAGAGACAGAATGGACATGCAACAGCCAATATTTCTGCTCCGTATTCAACAGCATCTCTGACACGGATTTCTGCAAGACGCTCTCCAGGGATATCAATCCACATCCTTCCTCCTCCTCCTTCACAGCAGAGACTTCGGGCTCTTGAACGGTCGAACTCTAATAATTCTACACCAGGTATACTTTCAATAACTTTTCGAGGTTCATCGTAGATACCATTCTGTTTACCTAAAAAACATGGGTCATGATAGATAACCTTCCTATTTAATTCTTTAGAGAATGATATTTTTTCATTTTCAATCAAATCAGCAAGCAATTGAGTGTGATGTTGTACTTCAAAGGATGTTTGTCCATATCGATTTTTAAAAGTATGATAAGCGTGTGGACAGTTCACAATAACACTCTTTATACCATACTTGACGATGTGTTTCATGTTTTCCTCGATTAAAAATTCAAATAAACCTTTTTCACCCATTCCATAAACTTCACTTCCGCAACAGTTTTCCTCATCACCTAAAATTCCAAAGTTTACTTCAGCTTTATTCAAACATTTTACAAGGCTTTTTGGTATGTTTTGGACTTGAGGATCATATGCGGATGTACAGCCAACATAATATAGGATTTCAGCACCTTGTGAAATGTGTTTAACATTTAATTCTTGAGTCCATTCAGATCTTTTACTTCTTATTCCTCCCCAAGGATTACCATTGTTAAAGATATTTTCTAATGCATCTCGAATCGTGGGTGCAATTTGCCCTTCTTCAACTTCTAAACTGCGGATATCTACTAAAAATTCGCAAGGATTAATGTCCTTAGGACATCGTATACCACATGAAGCGCAGGTTGTACAACTCCACAGTTCATTCTGTGGAGGTTTAATTTCTTTGTTGTAAACAGCAACCTCTCGCATATATTTTCTAACATTCAAGTTGGCCTTTTTCGAAACAGGACAACCTCCAGAACACAGTCCGCAGTGAATGCATTCAAGTAGCTTATGTTTTTGAACTAACTCCTGCAGATTCATTTCCAACATTACGATTTGCTAAAATAAGAATATAAGGTTTAAGTATTTTTCTTTTATATCATCTTTCACGTATATAATAGAAAACGGAGATTCCAGTGAATGGAGAACAAACTGCCAAGAATTGGTATCTTTCTTTGCGAGTGTGGCGGAAATATCAGTGATGTTATTAATATTACAACTATTATTGATCAGATTAAAAATTGGGATAATGTTGTTGTAGCAGAACAGAACAAATATTTATGCTCTCAACCCGCTCAAGAAATGATCATCAAGACAATAAAAGAGTTGAACGTAGACAGAGTTATAGTTGCTTGCTGTACTCCTAGAATGCACCTTACAACCTTTAAAAATGTTTTAGATATTGCGGGTTTAAACCAATATATGCTAGAATTTGTAAATATTCGAGAGCACTGCTCTTGGGTTCATGGCCCACAATCCTCCTTAGCAGCAACAAAAAAAGCTATAAACCTAATTAGAGGTAGCTATGAGAGAAGCCGAGAGCTTGAACCTTTAGAAACTATAAGTGAAAAATGTTCTAGGGATATTCTTGTTATTGGAGGGGGTATAGCAGGAATCACCTCAGCTCTTCAACTCGGTGATCTAGATTTTAAGGTTCATCTTGTAGAGAGAAACCCGAGCATAGGCGGAAATATGTCAAAACTAACAAAGGTCTTTCCAACTCTCGACTGTGCTCAATGTATTCTTGCGCCAAAGATGGCTGAGATTGGAAGAAACCTCAACGTGAATTTACTTACATATTCAGAGGTGCTGGATATAACTGGACGTCCTGGAAACTTCAATGTAAAGATTTTAAAAAAACCTCGATATGTCATAAAGGAGTGTACGAGTTGCAATGACTGTGTTGATGTTTGTCCAGTAATTGTACCAGATGAATTCGAAGAAGGAATGGCAGTAAGACATGCTATCTATGTACCCTTCCCCCAAGCTGTCCCTTCAACATATATAATTGACAGAGACCTCTGTTTCAAATCAGATACGTTGGCTTGCGATAAATGCTTTCAAGCATGTACCAGACAAGCCATAAACTTCGAACAACAGCCTGAAATAATCGATTTGCATGTAGGCGCTATTATAATGGCAACTGGCTATGAACTTTATGATGCAAAAAGACTTGCAAATTATGGATATGGTATCTACGATAATGTAATTTCGATGATGGAATTAGAACGGTTAACTTCAGCTTCAGGACCAACAGGGGGTAACGTAACAATGACTGGTAGCAACGTAAAAAAAATTGCAATACTTCTTTGTGCTGGTTCCAGGGATAAAAATCACATCCCATATTGCAGTCGTATATGCTGCATGTACGCAATGAAACAGGCTTATGTCTTAAAAAAAATGCTTAGTATTGATGTTCACATTTATTACACGGATATTAGGGCAACAGGTAAAGACTATGAAGAGCTTTATTGGCGGAACCAGGAATCTGGAGTTATTTTTACCCGTGGAAAAGTGGCTGACATCTGGAAGACTAAAAACAACAGACTTAATGTTATTGTTGAAGACACTTTAACCGGTAATATCTCAGAGGAAGAATTTGATCTTGTTGCTTTGGCTACACCTATGATTCCATCCTCTGGATTAAAAGACCTTGCTAGTAAAATTAAACTTTCCTTAGGTGAAGATGGATTTATACAGGAGAGACATCCAAAACTTGACCCTGTTGATTCTTTGATTACAGGAATATTTGCATGTGGATGTGCCTTAAGCCCAAAAGATGTCCGTGACACCGTTTCCGATGCTTTGGCAGCTGCTGCCAAAGCTTCCTTGTTCCTCAAGAGTGAATACATAACTACAAGTCCTGAAAAGGCCTTTGTTATAGCAGAATTATGCGATGGCTGCGGAATTTGCATCCAGACTTGTCCATCAAACGCAATAACCATACAGGAAGGGAAAGCCACAATTGATCTATTCATGTGTACGGGTTGTAGTGCTTGTATTCCAGTCTGTCCAAAAGAATCTATTGACTTCAAGAATTCAACAACAAGGCAGATAATTGCTCAATTACGTGGAGTACTTATGGACAAAGAACACGATGAAGTGAGAATAATCGCCTTTGTCGATAAGAATGTTGGCTATACTGGAATGGACTTTCTCGGACTTGCCCGTGTGGACTATCCAGAAAACATTCGAATAGTCTCAATTCCATCAACTGCAATTCTAGGCTTAAAACATCTGCTTTATGCTTTTATGTTTGGAGCTGACGGTATCCTCATGATTGAAGGGCAACAAGACATTGATGAAGAGTTCACAAGGAAGAGGATGCTTGAGATGAGTCATTCCCTTGCAGAGTTCGGAATAAAAAAAATGAGAATTCGCTACAGTTATGTACCGTTACCGGTTTACAAGAAAGCAGCGGAATTGTTCACTAGATTTACAGAAAGAATTAAAAAATTCGGTCCCCTTTCCAATGAGAAACGTAATGTCATAAAACAAAAAGTTCTAAGTTAAGTAAGATGTTGCATAATAATTATAGAAAACATGAATCTAAAAAAGAGAGTTTTAAGGATTATCTAACTTTTTTCTCCCAATGAAGTAAGGTGCGCCCAAAGCGCACTTGGAGGTAACGCTATTAACGTTTGCGTCTTTGTAACCCCCTTAATGGTCTGTAATTTCTTTATAACATTGCTTAGTTCATCAATTGTCTCACGTTCGATATAGATAATCACATCGAATTGACCTGTAACCGCCTGTGCTAACTTTACGCCCTCAATCTTTCTTATTTCTTCAGCTATTTCCCATAACTTGCCTGGTACTGTGTTAACTAAAATGAAGGCTTCCATACCTGAAGCTAATACCACATCCTTTTTAACTTTTTTATTTTTTTCCATTCTCTTGTATATTCGATTTGAAAAGCTCTATTCACCGTCATTCGAAGTATTTAATTACTAAATATTAAGGAAGAATAATAATACTGTAATAATACATATTATGAACTCTTAAAACTGTAATTCTTTAGAAAAAGAAATAATTTCAAGAATACACTTGTAGTTAGGGGGAAATGATTTGGATATAATTATCTGCATTAAGCATGTTCCAGAGACAGCAGAAGCAGAAATAAAAATTGATAGTAGTGGAAAGGCGATAGAAAAAACGGGTCTTGTCTTCGACATCAATGAGTGGGATGACTATGTATTGGAAGAAGCGGTTCGCATTAAAGAGAAATTTGGAGGTACAGTCACAGCTATAACTGTGAATACAGAAGAAGCAAATCGCACATTAAGAAAGTGTTTGGCTAGAGGTGCTGATAAAGCAATAAGACTAACAGATGCTAAGTTTGAGGGCTCTGATGGTTATGCCATTGCAAAAATATTACATAGTGTGATTAAGGATTTACCCTTCGATTTAGTACTAACAGGAGTTCTTGCAAGTGATGATGGGTATACAATGGTTGGCTCCATACTTGCTGAGTTACTTGGGATTTCCCATTCGACCATGGTTAAGAAAATTGAGTTTGTTAATGGTGTTGCTAGAGTAAACCGTGAATTGGAGGGAGGTCTAGAGGAGATAGTTGAAGTAAAATTACCTGCTGTTTTAACTATCCAGACAGGAATAAATGAACCAAGATACGTTTCTATCATGGGAATAAGAAAAGCCATGAAAAAGGAGATAAAAGTTCTCAGTTTGGCTGATACTGGTCTATGTGAGAGTGAAGTTGGTGAAGCAGGGTCATGGCTAAAAGTTGAGGAACTATTCATTCCTCCAGTGGAAAAGCACGCAGAATTCTTTAGGGGAACTCCAGAGGGAATTGCAGCTAAAATTGCTGAACTCCTCAAATCGAGAGGGTTGATATAAAATGAAAGACATCTTTGTATTAGCTGAACATAGAAAAGGACAAATCAGAGACATAACCTTTGAGATGCTCACAAAAGGGGAAGAACTAGCTGAAAATACAAACACACATTTAACAGCAATTCTGCTGGGTAAGGATGTTAAAAAATATGCTAAGACCCTCTCTAAATACGCAGAAAAGGTTTTACTCATAGAAGATGTAAAATTCGAAAACTTTAATTCTGAAACCTATCAGAAGACGCTTTCTGAATTAATTAACAAAAAAAAGCCACTGGTAACATTCATTGGTCACACATCTTATGGTTTGGATTTGGCTCCTAGCTTAGCAACTGAGTTGAATCTACCTCTTGCAACGGATTGTATAGACGTAAAATTTAATGGAGAAACCCTTGTAGTTACACGGCAAATGTATGGCGGTAAAGTAAATGTCAAAGCAACAATCCGTAAATCTAAAAGTTATATTATCACTGTTCGCCAAGCCACTTTTACTGCTAAAAAACCTACGATGAATGGCGAAATAATAGAAATAGCTTCTCCACTTTCTGAAGAAACATCTAAAAAGCGTTTCATCAAGTATCTTTTACCTTCAAGTGGAGATATTGATATAACAGCAGCAGACATACTCGTCAGTATTGGCCGTGGAATAAAGGACGTAAATAATAAACCTATAGTTGAAGAGTTAGCGAAGACTCTTGGAGGAGTGCTAGCCTGTTCGCGTCCAATTGTAGATAAAGGTTGGCTTTCAAGTGACCGTCAGGTTGGGACGTCAGGTAAGACTGTAAAACCTAAACTCTACTTTGCTATTGGAATAAGTGGAGCTTTCCAGCATATTCTAGGAATGAAAAACTCAGATCTAATTATCGCTATAAATAAAGATCCGAATGCTCCAATCTTTAATTTCGCAAATTACGGTGTAGTTGATGATCTATTCAAAATCGTACCTGCTTTAAAAGAAAAAATAATAGAATTAAAAAGCGTACGTACACAAAGTTAAATATCTTTCTACTTAATTTAAAACAGAGGTTATTATAGTGAAAAAAGTAGCTATTATAGGTGTTGGAAACTCAAAATTTGGGATTAGACAAGACGTTAATATTGCGGAGTTAACTTTTGAATCTGTGAAGCCAGCCTTTGAAGACGCCGGAGTAATCGGAAAAGACATTGACCTCCTTGTGCTTGGCTCAGTGGGTTCTGGGGGTTGGTATGAGGAGATGCTTCCAGCAGTAATTGCTGCTGAGTATTGTGGATTGACTGGAGCTGGTCTACTCCGATGTGAGGCAGCCTGTGCTTCTGGCAGTGCCGCAGTTTTTACAGCTTATTCTGCTGTTGCTAGCGGAAACGCTGACTTAGCTTTAGTAATCGGCCTTGAGAAAATGAGGGAAATAGACACTCCAACGACAATGGAGTTAATCGGAAGGGCTGGGTACTACTTATGGGAATTCCACAACTTCGGGATGACCTTCCCTGCTTATTATGCCCTTTATGCGACGTCCCACATGGCCAAGTATGGTACAACTGAGGAAGACTTAGCTCGAGTTGCGGTTAAAAATCACAAGTATGGGGCAATGAATCCTCTAGCCCAATTTCAACGAGAGATAACAATCGATGATGTTTTATCCTCTCCTATAGTTGCGTGGCACCTCAAACTCTACGACTGTAGCCCAATAACTGATGGTTCATCAGCTATCGTCCTAGCTTCAGAGGAGAAGGTTAAGGAACTAGGTATAGATACACCAATCTGGATATCAGGTATAGGAAGTTCTTGTGACACAGCTAACCTCAGTAAGAGATCAAATTACGTTGGGCTTCGTCCATCCGTCATCGCTTCACAGAGAGGTTATAAAGCTTCTGGAATAGAACCAGATCAGGTTGAAGTAGCTAGTGTACATGACTGCTTCACCATCGCTGAGATAATGGCTTACGAGGATATAGGTTTTTGTATGAAGGGTGATGGGGCCAAATTGATTCAAGATGGGCAAACTGAAATAGGTGGTAAGATACCCATAAATCTAGATGGAGGTCTTAAAGCCAAGGGTCACCCTATAGGCGCAACTGGAGTCTCTATGATGTACGAGTTAACTAAACAATTACGAGAAGAAGTGGAGAAGACGAGGCAGGCTCCACTAAATAAGTACATTGCTTTAGCTCATAATGTCGGTGGAACAGGCCACTACTGCTTTGTAACCATTTTGAGGAGATGAAGAACTATGGGAATTAGTATGCCAACTGTTAAGTCAAGGTCAATCACCTTGATCTATGATATACCTAACAGTAAAACTCTACAATTCTGGGACGGTTTAAAAGAGGGTAAGATATATGCCACTAAATGTAAAAAATGTGGAAAAGCAATCTTCCCTCCAGTAGCTGATTGCTCTGACTGTTTTTCATCAGAGATGGAATGGTTTGAACTGCGGGGAGAAGCTGAGATAGAAGCTTTCACTCACATAATCATTAGGCCTGCATCATTCCAACAAGAAAAACCATATACTGTTGCAATCGGAAGGTTAAAGGGCGGTATTAAAATCTTAACATGGCTTAAGGGAGCTAAATTGTCAAATGTTAGAGTAGGTATGAATGTAAAGCTCGTGGTCCGACCCAACTTCGAAGGTGAACCAATCTATATGTTTGTACCAACCTAACTGACTAATCCTCTTTTTTAATGTTAATATTATTTAAATCAGAAAAAAAAGGGGGTGAAGAGGAGTAGGAGTGTTAACTGGGTCTATGTAACTATTTTGTGGTTTCTCCTTCTTTTGTGAGCTCTTCCCTCAATGTTCGTTTCAGGACCTTACCAACTGGAGTTAGGGGTAATTCTTCCCTAAAAACTACATCGCGTATCCTCTTGTATGGTGCAACTATTTCTTTGACGAAGTTGATTAATTCTTCCTTTGTTGCTGTTGCTTCCTCCTTCAAGACGATGTAGGCTATAGGTATCTCTCCAGACTCCTTGTCTGGTTTACCAACGACAGCACACAGCTTCACTGCTGGATGTTCATATAGGACATCTTCAATTTCCCTTGGGTAAACGCTGTAACCCTTATATTTTAGGATATCCTTCTTCCGATCCACTATGTAGAAGAAACCATCCTCATCCACCCTTGCAATGTCGCCTGTGTAAAGCCAACCATCTTTTAGGGTATTAGCTGTTTCCTTTGGCATCTTCCAGTAACCCTTCATAACTTGTGGACCCTTTACGACGAGTTCACCTATTTCACCAATATTTAGTTCCTTTCCAGTATTCAAGTCAACTATCTTAGCCTCTGTGTCAGGCCATGTAATTCCTATTGAGCCTACCTTCACAGTCTTCATGGTCTTATCTAAGGGATTTGCATGAGTTACAGGTGATGCTTCAGTAAGCCCGTAACCCTCTATCAGAACACCCCCGCTCAATTCCATAAACTTCTTCTGTACTGCTGGTGGTAGTGGAGATGCGCCAGAAATACACCAACGTATGGATGATAGATCGTACTTGTCGATATCTGAATAGTTTATTAGCATGAGGTACATTGTTGGGACGCCGCATAGAACTGTAACCTTATACTTCTGAATTGTGGTTAAGGAATCCATAACATTACCTGGATCGATTATAGGAATTGTTAATCCAGCGATGTAGATCGGTGCATGTAAAGATAGAGTCATACCATATATGTGGAAGAATGGTAATGCTCCTAGAAAGACCTCATCGCCTTCCCTCCCTCTTAACCACTTTGAGCACATAACTGCATTGGACACGAGGTTATAATGCGTCAGAATTGCCCCTTTAGGAATTCCCGTTGTTCCTCCTGTATACTGCAGCACAGCGATGTCTTCCTTTGGTTTGATCTCGATTTTTGGTGGATTTGGTGGATACTCCTTAAGAAGTTCTTCAAGATAGTAGACTCCTGCTTCTTTGGGAGGTAGTGGTGGAATTTTACCAAGTAACCCCGCGAAAAACTTCTTTATTCCGGGTAAATACTCTTTGATACTCGTCACTATGACTCGTTTAAGTTTGGTTTTTCCACGAATTCTCATGACAAGAGAGTAGAGCTTAGTGAGGCGTCCTGGACCCCAACCCACGACGATGGTCTCAGCATCAGAATTGTTAAGTTGATACTCCAGTTCTCGCTCACGATATAAAGGACTTATAGTTGTAACTATGCCACCAACTCGAAGAGTTCCATAGAACGCGATGATGAATTGAGGCATATTTGGCATAAAGAGGGCTACTTTATCCCCCTTTTGTACGCCTAATGCATTAAGAGCTGTAGCGAAACGGTCAGTAAGTTCATCCAGTGTCTTGTAGGTTATTCTACCATCCATAAAAATGATAGCGGGATTATCCGGATACTTCTTTGCGGATCTTCTTAGTACTTCATGAAGAGGTATCTCCGGATATTCGATAGATTTAGGAACATCTTCAGGCCAGAACTCTGGATTTGTTTTTACATTCATTCTTAATAGTTCCCATATTTATGGGGAGTGTTTAAAGAATATAAGAATTTCTAATCATTAGCTTTACAAGAAATAATCGTAAAAAAATCTAAGTTACTTATTCTTCTCTCTATAAAAAAGGTCTTTTCAAAGGATAGGTTTATACCAAAATGCATCTTTTTAGAAGCCGTACTTGTGCAAATTAGTCGTTAAAATCCGATATCTGAATATGCTGAATTTTTTTGAATAGGTTTCTTTTCTTCAATTAAATGTGAGTTCATTCGTCATTTTTTTGAATAAATAGAATAGATGTGGTGAAGATAAAGTTTGGATTACATAAATCTCTGTCATTATGGTAAACTTGAGCCCTATTGTTATCTTGCTTAAGATATAAAAAATGCACTTATTGGAAGAATCTGAAAAACGCATCAGAAAGTTGAGTAGTACTGAATAGTATCTGTATAGAATAAAAGTATCTGTATAGAATAAAAAAGATTGATATAGCGGGCCTGGTGGGATTCGAACCCACGATCTCTGGCTCTCCCCTATTATTATAGTCGGAGGCCAGCGCCTTATCCAAACTAAGCCACAGGCCCTCATGATGACTTTATATCAAAGGTTAATGACTAAATACTTGATCTTGATAAGTTACTTTAAGAGCTCTCTTGGTATAGTGCTGTCTTAGATTATTATCTTTTGTTAGAATCGTTGATCTATGAGGTTAAAGTTCTTATCTCATAGCTTTGACTATATCAAGAAGAGCTTTACGTGGGTCTCTTGCTTTAACTATACCGCTCGCTATAAGGATACCTTCTGTTCCAAGGTTTAATGCTGCAGAAACATCAACTCCTTTTGTTATTCCTGCTCCACATAGAATTGTAATTGTGGAATTCACTTTCCTGACAAGGGATACTGTATCTGTTACAACTTCAGGTTTAGCCTTAGATACAGGTATACCCGTTCCGATAAGTTCAGGTGGTTCTATTGCAACGATATCAGGTCTAAATGAAGCAACTTTCGCTGCCACTTCAGGCGTATTTGCACATACAACCGATATTAACCCCAATTCTTTAGTTCTCTGCACGATTGATTGAACCTCTTCTAAGGGTAACTTTCTTTCAGAGTGGTTTATCAAAGTTCCGACAGCTCCAGATCCTTTGATAGCCTCTGGTAGGATGTGTCCCGTGTGGCTTCCGGGAGAAATGGGGTCTATGTGTTGTGCGAAAACGGGAATGGAAACATTTTGAACTATGGTTGTTATATCCGTGTATTGGGGTGCTACTGCTATGTAGATTCCTGATTCGATACTTACTACCTCAGCAGTCTTTGAGAGTGTTAATGCACTTTTTCCGGTTCCTTGTAGATAAGTTTTAAAGTTCACTATTACTATGGGTTTCCGTATTTTCATCTTAATAGTCCTCTTTCGTTTGCTCAAAAAATATTCGTTTCTTGTATTAAAACGTTAAAGTATCTTTAACTTCATATTAATTCTTCTGTAATCATGCCATAAGATACTGGTAAGAAATCTGATACATCCTTTATTTTGAATCGAGTTTATATCAATTCAACATACATTGAAAAATATGTGCTAAGATGCGGTTTGTAATAGACTAATCAAATGCAGTGGTTGTATTTACTTATTTGCTTCTGGAATGTAATAATATTCGCCAATACTTTTCTGGTGCCTATCTAGACGAGAATCTTCCTTATTTACGCGAGGTCGTCCTGTGTTTAGATCCCGTCGGAATGTTATGCCCATAATCTTTAAGAATGAGTTCATTCCATCCCTTAGGTTTTTAGGTGAATGAGCATACCCATGTAAACCTGGTTCTCCATCGAAAACCATGATTCGGTCAGCTATAAAATCTTGAGCTGCTACATCATGTTCAGCCACAAATGCGGTTACTCTATAGTTCTCTACATTTCGACGGATAGTTCGTGCAACAGCTAAACGTTCCTCAACATCAAGATAAGCACTTGGTTCATCGATTAGATATAACTCTGCCTTCTTAGAGAGACAGGTGGCTATTGCAACTCTTTGTAACTCTCCTCCACTAAGTTTATTTACGGTCCTATCAAGCAATTTTTCTAGACTAAGCGGTCGGATCATTTCTGATTTAAATTGACTTGAGTCAAAATGATCCTTTACAATAGCTCTTAAAATAGACTCCACGGTATCATCTTGATCTGCGGTGATATATTGAGGTTTGTAGCTGACACTCATCTTCAATGAGTTTTTGTTACCCTTATCCGGAGTCTCTAAACCAGCAAGTAGCTTAATGAAGGTTGTTTTACCAATCCCATTTGAACCAAAAATTCCGATTACTTCTCCTTTATGTATTTTACACCCTTCAACTTCAAGAGTGAAATCTTGGTATGTCTTTTTCATTCGTTGCCAACTTAGGACGATGTCATCTACGTTCCATGAGATAGTTGGAGGTTTGATGTGGAAGCGGATTATGTTTTTCCTGAAACGGATGTTTTCGTCAGGTATGTAACCATTAAGATAAATGTTTATCCCAGCCCTTACACCTTGGGGGTGACAAACTACTCCATAGCTCGCTGGTTCTCCGTAGAGGACACTGATTTGATCAGAGAGATAATCTAAGATTGTAAGATCATGTTCAGCTACTATAATTGATTTCTCACTTTCCTTAAGGCTTCTAATGACTTTAGCTACTGCGATCCTCTGTTGGACGTCCAAATAGCTGGAAGGTTCATCAAAGAGATAAACTTCTGCTTCTCGACAAACGGCTGTAGCAATAGCTAAACGTTGAAGTTCTCCTCCACTTAAATTTTCAACTTGCCTATTTTTTATGACTTCAAGTTGAAGCTTTTGTGAAACCTCATCAGCCTTGTTCCTTTCATCAACTCTATCTAAAATCTCCCTAACTCTGCCTGAGACAATCTTTGGAATTCTGTCAACATATTGAGGTTTGTGGACTACCTTTAGCTTCGCTTCTTTTATTTTCCTAAAGAATTCTTGGAGAACAGAACCACGATAATACTTAATTATATTTAACCAATCAGGTGGATTCGCAAATTCTCCAAGGTTAGGTTTAATCTCTCCAGCTAGAATCTTTAACGCAGTACTCTTCCCAATGCCATTCTTCCCGATTAAACCCAAAACAATACCTGGTTGAGGAATGGGAAGTCTATAGAGTTTGAACATATTCTTACCAAACCTGTGGGAACAATCACGTTCCAACTCATTTGGAAGATTTATAATAGATATAGCTTTGAAAGGACATTTTCGAATGCAGATTCCACATCCACTGCAGAGCGTTTCAAAGATAGTCGGTTTCTTTTCTCCCTTTTCGATTTTAATGGCGTCAATTCGACTTCTAACCATTGGACAGAACTTAATACAGATAGTTCCACAATCATCAGGTCTACAGCGATCTCTTTCCAGAATAGCTATTCGAACCAATCAACATTACCTCAAGATTGCAGAGACCATTATTTTTGTAATAAACTCTCAAATTTGCAAAGAACATTTTCTTAAATATTCTGATAAAAAAAGTGGAATGAAGTATAAAAGACCAGATAAGTGACTTTTACCATTCTTCCTCTTCTTCCTCCTCGTTCCACTCTTCCCATTCTTCATCTGTATCTTTATCTTCCATTTGTATACATCCCTCATCTAAATGAAGTAAACTTAAGGTTACTAGGGAGGTATAATGTTTAAAAAATGTGTTGGATGATACCGAAGAGAAGCAACATTTTATACATAAAACAGGGAACCTATGAGGTAAATATTATCACTCCGTATAGTTACTAGATCAAGGTATTATCTACCTTGAAAATTATTGCGTACAATTCTTTTACGTATTTCTTCAGAAAAGGGCGATAAAAAAATTTATCATTTACTTGATTATTTGCTTCTTACTTTACTTGACGATCTTGTGATAACGTCTCTTGATATTTAAAATGAGTTGGAGTAATAATATAGGTTCACCTTGATTTCTAAATTATTTATGATATAAATGTTTAATTGTAAAAAAAAGAATTGTGCTCAATAATTAACCACATTAAAATTTTTCCTCTGTCAATATTGTTCTCTGCCATTGTTTCCAATTCTAATTTCGAGATTTTAAAGATCTTACCTAACTCCTCAACTTTGTTTTCCTTCAGTATTTCTAAGACACTATTATCTCGTATCCCTGGAATGAATTTATCAATTTTCTTTTCAGTTTCCTCTGCTTCTTTCTGACTTGACGTTATCATTAGTATAGCAAGTTGGGTTGATGTAGGCATATAACCTATCATTTTAATAGCTTTATCAATTTGTCTTTGACCTGAAGCGTAGAGTAAGGTTTCCATTTCAAGAGCGTCAGAGATGTTCCTTCCCTGCTCAAAAGCTTTCAAAGCGTTTATGGTAGCGAAAAAAAGATGCTTCTTTCCTGCTATGTGATCAGCATTAAAAATTTGAATGAGGGTTGGTGCCATTCCTATTCGTATATTCTTTAAAAATGCGTCAATATCATCAATGATGACCTCTTTGAATCCAAGAATTA
>Ga0114921_10000080_pt1 | contig 38178 bp, 35 predicted proteins | sample BentaG_FD_87016 | JGI IMG/M metagenome (GOLD analysis project Ga0114921, IMG submission 87016) | Deep subsurface microbial communities from South Atlantic Ocean to uncover new lineages of life (NeLLi) - Benguela_00093 metaG | ecosystem: Environmental > Aquatic > Marine > Oceanic > Sediment ... | reverse complement strand
TCAGGAGGTGGGTCTTCTCTCTTAACTCTCCCGGCCAACTCTATCGGTCTGAAAGAGTTTCGCATCACCAACGAACTTCTGGTAACCGGGGGTGCTTCTATTCAGGAAATAAACACGGTAAGAAAACATCTGTCCCAGGTAAAGGGAGGAAGACTCCGCATGGCAGCCCCAGAGGCAAATTTCCTTACCTTAATACTTTCAGATGTAATAGGAGATGATCTATCCTCCATTGCTTCCGGGCCGACTGTCCCTGACTTTGGCACCTTCCAGGATGCCATTCAGGTGTTACAAAAATACGAGTTATGGGAGAAAATACCAGCGCAGGTAAAGCTTTACCTGCAGAGAGGAACCGAAGGCAAAGAAGAGGAAACCCTCAAAGGGGAATTGTGGGAAAAGAAATTAGCCAAGCGCACCTATAACTTTTTAGTGGCATCTAACTCTTTTTTGTTGAAAGCCCTGGAAAGGGAACTGCGTAAACCCGGTTACCGCGAAATAGGGCAACTAGCAGTCGATTTCACACCAGTCACAGGAAAGGTGGAAGAGGCAGTAGAAAAGCACTTCCATAAAGCAAGGGAACTATTCGAAAAAGTCAAGAAAGATGGCATTTCCAGAATTCTTTTGTGCGGTGGAGAAAGCACAGTAAAAGTTCCTGAATATGTGAAGGGTAGAGGTGGACGTAACCAACACTATGCCCTTTTGGCTGCCCAAAAAATTACTGGCTACCCCTGGGCAGTCCTCTCTGCTGGTACTGATGGGATAGATGGAAACTCACCGGCGGCTGGAGCAATAGTAGATGGAAGCACTATCACACTGGCACGAGAGAAAGGAGTAAATCCAGAAGAGTCTCTGGCAGATTTTGACTCTTACGGTTTCTTTGAGAAATTGGAGGAGAGAAGTGGCCAGAGGTTTCTCATTCGCACTGGTCCCACAGGCACTAATGTTAATGATATTATGCTCTGGTGGATGTCAAGATCTGTTAGCGAAGGGCCAAAATAGTAGACTCATCTAAATTCTGTGTATCTGATGTTGTCAGGGTCAAGCTTTGTTATAGTATGCAGCTCCTCTTCGTTGGGCATTTCCGTTGTGGGAACATCTGGTGGTATTTCGATATCAAACCCAGTGTTCTCACGAATCATATCGGCGGTTATGCCAAGGTGAATCGATTCCACTTTCATCATCCTAGTCTTCTCATCAAATCCGTAGACAGCCAGGTTTGTCACCACCTTTAATATAGTTGGCCAGGCACCTGCCTTTTCTCTGCTGTCCCCTCCATCTAAATATCCCACCCCTGTCTTAAAATCTACCTTTTCCACAAATACCCTCTTACTTTGCCTCGTCGCCCAGATGACAATCTTGGGCATAATTGATGTTATATGGGCGGTTGCTGCCCCTCCGGGGAGTCTGACTTTAGGCCTATGGTATTCACCTATAGCGCTAAGGTTTGTATTGCCATATTTGTCTATCTGAGCACCACCTAAGAACACCACATCTAGTTCTTTTCTCTGGCAGAGATCAAACGCATCGACAAGCTCTGAAAATGCTATAGCCCCTACCAATAACCTTGGGTCAGCGGAAGAAATTGTCAGTTTTACTTTGCCAAGGTCTGGATCGAGTCCCTCGGCAACAGACAGGAAGACTGAATTAGGTGCATGGGTAAACTTGGCTAACAACATAGCAAGAATTGGAAGAGGAGATGCTAAGCCATGCAATACTTTGTCGCCATTCTTTATCTCCTTAGCCATGGCCTTAATCATAAGCTCAGGGATTAATTCAGCTTCAGCCATTTATATCACCTCGCCTTTCCATAAACATAATTATCGAGATATTCCTGGAATTTATTGTCTTTAACTGCCTGTATATACTCTCTTACATGCTCGTAGTCAGCATCGTAAACCCCGTAACAAGAGGCAGGATAGGCGCCTTTGGGCAAGTGTACAACCGCCTCTACATAAGGATATGGCAAGGTAGTGTTATAAGGCTCAAGCCTAATCGCCTCGTGGTCAACTATCTCTTCTACAGATACTATCACTTTCTTGGCTGCTTTAGCCTTCCAAACATCTTCAAATCTACCACCCCATATCTGAACGTTGCCATAGATATCTGCTCGTTGGGCATGGATCAATGCCACATCTGGCTCGATAGCCTTCACCGCCACTATATCTTTCCCAGTAAAAGGGTCTTTGGTAACCTTGTAATTTCCCTGCTGAATGCCAATTTTGAGGAGGTCGCTACCGAATATCCCCCCAACTGGAATGAAAGGTATCCCCATAGCTGCAGCACGCAGGCCATTGATTACTGCGCCACAGGTGTCCTCAAGTATTTCTATGTTACCGGCCTCCGCTGCCTTCCTAAAATTCAAGGCAAATCCAAACAACTCGAAACCGAGCATGGCAAACCTGACGCTACTTGCTACACCTGCCCCGATGAGAAGGTCAAAGCCTATAGCAGGTTCTCTGTCTACAAGCCTGAGGTCCTTTTTGCCTTGCCTGATGATTTCTCTGATGAGCTCCATGGGAACTCTATGAAAGGAGACACCACCTGCAGTTAATAAATCGCCATCTTTAACAAGCCCAATTGCTTCCTCTTTGAATATCAATTTCTCCTTCAAATGCTATGCCTCCTTTCAATACGCTCATAAGGTGAATGGCGGTAAATATGTTACTATTTGAGTGATTTTACAGGGAAGGGTTGGGAAATGGCAATTTGGAGAGCTCTTTTGCTGGAGGTTACCAAGAGGTGAAAAAACTTACCCAAGGGCTGAGTGATCTAGGGCTAGAGCTTGGCTCTACGCAAGCAAAGCAATTTGAGCTTTACTATCAGGAGCTACTGGAGTGGAATAAAAGAATCAATCTCACCGCCATAACAGACTATGAGGAGGTTCAGATAAAGCATTTCCTTGATTCTGCTACGGTGACTTTGGCTCTGGCTAAAGAGGATATGAATAAGCCAGATCTGAGTATCATCGACATAGGCACAGGTGCTGGTTTCCCTGGTCTGCCACTCAAAGTTCTTCTCGACCAATCGAGATTGGTACTCCTTGATTCCACGGCTAAGAAGGCGGCTTTCCTTCGCCACATCTCAGAGAAACTGGAGCTAAGCAACGTGGAGATAGTAACTGGCAGAGCTGAGGAGATAGCTCACTTGCCATTATATCGTCAACAATTTGATTTGGTCGTTTCTCGCGCCGTGGCCTCGTTGCCTACTGTAGTGGAACTAGCCCTGCCCTTTTGCCAAATTGGCGGAAAATTTGTCGCCCAAAAGAAAGGTGAAATTAGCCAGGAAATAAATAAGGCGGGCAAGGCGATCAATGTTTTAGGGGGCAAATTAAACCAAGTAAAGGGAATAGAGCTGGAAGAACTTGGCGATGAGCGCTATTTAGTAATTATTGATAAAATATGTCCTACGCCTGAGAAATATCCCCGTCGCCCTAGCATACCAAAAAGACGTCCGATTTAGGAGAAGCATGTGGCGTGGAGCGTCTTTGGGGTATTTCGGACTTCCTTAGGCAAGAAGTGCAGGGAGAAAACAGAAAGGAGGTCTGTGCAGCGTGGAAATTAAGAAGGTAGGCGTCGTTGGTTGTGGATTTATGGGTTCTGGCATAGTTCAAGTTTGTGCTCAATCGGGCTACCAAGTGGTGGTCTCGGAAACAAATGACGAGCTGCTGAATAAAGGAATAGCATCAATTGATTACTATCTGACTAGAGGTGTGGAAAAGGGTAGGATATTTCAGCAAGATAAGGACTCTGCACTTGGCCGCATCAGAGGCACTACCAATATTAAGGACTTCAGTGACTGTGATTTAATAATAGAAGCTGTTCCTGAGGATATGGATTTAAAGAAAAAGATATTTGCCGAGCTAAATAAAATCTGCCTGAGGCGTGCTATCCTGGCTACCAATACCTCTTGTTTATCTATCATCGATTTGGCTATGGTAACCAGTAAACCTGATAAGGTACTGGGAATGCACTTCTGCTCTCCGGTACCTGTTAATAGATTGCTAGAAATCGTTAAAACTATCGCTACCAGCGATGATACCCTTGAGGTCGGCAAGCGATTTGGTGAGTCACTGGGAAAGACCGTAATCGTTGCCAAGGATACTCCAGGCTTTATTTTCAACCGTTTACTGATACCTTGGCAACTTAATGCCGTGCGTATGCTAGAAGCTGGTATTGCTACCAGAGATGACATTGACAACTCTATGAAGCTGGGTTTGAATTACCCTATAGGTCCGCTGGCCTTATGCGACTTTAATGGCATAGATGTTGTCTACATGGTAGCCCGGGCTATGTACGAGGAAACTAAAGACCAGCAGTATGCTCCACCTGTTCTGATGAAGAGGATGCTTGCTGCCGGTTGGCTCGGGCGCAAGACAGGAAAGGGATTCTACGAATATAATAAATAGAAATCGGGCAGCATTTCTCTCAGGTGAGATAATCATAGTTGCCCACTGGGATTGCTCGCTTGAGTTTATCTGGCAAAGAGGAGGTAATAAAGATGTGGCGTAGAGGATCTTGGAGATTCTATTTCGGGCTTCCCCCTTTTGGTTTCTATTTTCACGGGGCAAGACCTTTTCCGAGCAAAGAGGAATACCTTGGCATACTTGAGGACTATAAAAAGAATTTAGAAGAAGAGCTAAGGGAGGTAGAGAAGGAAATCGAAGAAGTAAGAAAAAGCCCCTAATTCTTGTTACTTTTTGATTTTCCTTAATATCTGCCTTATAATGGTAGTTGCTATGGAAAAAGGCACTTGGAAAGCTAAAGCTGGATTGGCTCAGATGTTGAAGGGTGGTGTGATTATGGATGTGGTCAACCCAGAGCAAGCTAAGATTGCCCAAGATGCTGGTGCCTGCGCCGTTATGGCATTAGAGCGTGTACCGGCAGATATTCGCGCCGCTGGTGGGGTGGCTCGCATGGCTGACCCGTCTATAATCTTGGCTATAATGGATACAGTGAGCATACCGGTGATGGCAAAATGCCGCATTGGACACTTTGTTGAAGCGCAACTGCTGGAGGCGCTGGGCGTTGACTTTATTGACGAATCCGAAGTGCTCACTCCTGCCGATGAAAGCCACCATGTTTGGAAGCACGATTTCAAGGTCCCCTTCGTCTGTGGCTGCCGTGACTTAGGTGAAGCGCTGCGCCGTATTGCTGAGGGAGCGGCTATGATAAGAACAAAGGGCGAAGCTGGTACAGGAAATATTGTTGAAGCTGTAAGGCATATGCGAGCAGTTCAAGATGAGATTCGCAAGCTCCAGGGTTTGCCTGAGGAGGAGCTGGTGGCAGAGTCAAAAGCCATTGGTGCTCCTCTTGAGTTGGTATTGGAAGTGCATAGCACGGGAAAGTCGCCTGTGGTGAACTTTGCTGCTGGTGGCGTGGCTACACCGGCTGATGCTGCGTTGATGATGCAACTGGGCGCTGACGGGGTTTTTGTCGGCTCAGGCGTTTTCAAGTCAAGTGACCCACCAGCCAGAGCACTGGCTATTGTCAAAGCCACCACTCATTATCAAGACCCAGCTATTATTGCTGAGGTGTCTAAAGGCTTGGGAGTAGCTATGCCCGGTCTGGACATAAAAGCTATACCTCAGCAAGAGCTGTTAGCTACTAGAGGCTGGTAAAGATACGTTTGCCGAAAATAATTGCTGCTGAATTGGATGCCTTGCTTGATGTTTTGCCCTCGCACATTCGCGAGCCAGTCTATCAGCAATCTGATCGTAGTGAACTGCTGGAAGTGATCCTAGACTTAGGACGTCCCCCCGAAGTCCGTTTCCCTCTTCGAGAGTTAATTCTCGATTCTAAAGAAGTTGACCGTGCTGATATCGACTACGTAGTGTCGCGTGTTGGTGAATTCACCGGGGACAATCGTGCTGGGATTGAGCGAACCCTGCATCGCATCTCAGCCGTGCGCAACAGAAATGGGCGCATAATTGGCTTGACCTGTCGTGTGGGCAGGGCTGTGTTCGGCACGGTGAAGATGATTCAAGATCTCGTTGAATCAGGCAAGAGCGTCTTGCTGCTGGGGCGGCCAGGTGTGGGTAAGACAACTATGTTACGGGAGGTGGCTCGAGTACTGGCTGATGATTCTAAAAAGCGCGTTATTGTCATTGATACCTCCAATGAAATTGCTGGAGACGGCGATATTCCTCATCCTGCCATCGGGCACGCGCGACGAATGCAGGTAGCTACTCCTGCCATGCAGCATGCCGTCATGATTGAAGCGGTGGAAAACCACATGCCCGAGGTTATTATTATCGATGAAATAGGCACTGAGCTTGAAGCCCAAGCTGCCCGAACTATTGCCGAGCGCGGGGTGCAATTGATAGGCACAGCTCATGGAAACACTTTGGAAAACTTGATAATGAATCCTACATTGTCAGACCTCGTTGGCGGCATTCAGACGGTTACCCTGGGTGATGAGGAAGCTAGGCGTCGACACACACAGAAATCTATCTTGGAACGCAAGGCACCACCTACCTTTGACGTGGTAGTTGAAATCATGGGCTATTATAAGGTGACTGTTCACCCTAATGTGATTGATGCAGTGGATGCTGTCTTGCATCAGCAACCTGTTCAAGCCGAGCTTCGCTCGATGGATGAGCAAGGGGAGATAAAAAGAGAGGAAATAATCGCTCCTTCGATGCTAGGAAACAATCAAAAACTTGTCCTGAGTGAACCAAAGGAACTGGGGAAGCAACCTTTGCGATTTTACCTCTTTGGTATTAACCGTTCCCGACTGGAACAAGTTGCTAGGCAAGGGCAACAAAAGTTGGAATTTGCTGCCGATTTTAGGCAGGCCGATCTTTTTCTCACTACACGAAGCTATTACCGCCGCAAGCCACAGAGGATAAGAGATGCTGAAGCACTGGGTATACCCATTTATGTCCTTAAGAGCAATGATGCTGCTCAAATGAGACGGTGTCTGGATACCGTTTATCCTGTCTCTTCTCACTCTTCCTATGTCCACCATTTGCAGCATCTCTTAGCTGAGCAGCACAACCTTGACTTTGATAACCGTACCCAGAGGAACGAAGGAAGATAGCATTACAGCAGGAGGCTCTAGATAATCTATTGGGACTGTTTATCACGTTTGAAGGTGGTGAAGGCTGCGGCAAAAGCACCCAGGCGAGAGCTCTATGGAAAAACCTGCGCCAACGAAATATCCCTGCCATAATAACGCATGAGCCTGGAGGCACAATTCTAGGTGCCGAGACAAGGAAATCTCTTAAGCGGAAACGAGAGAGGCCTATTTCGCCTGAAGCTGAATTGCTCCTTTTTGCCGCTTCCCGTGCCCAATTGATAACCGAAGTAATTCGCCCTGCTCTAAAAGAAGGCAAGACAGTCATCTGCGACCGCTTTAGCTATTCTACCCTTGCCTATCAAGGCTATGGGCGGGGGCTTAGTTTAAATATAATAGAGATGGTTAATAGTCTGGCAACACAAAATCTAAAGCCAGACATCGTTGTTCTCTTAGACCTGTTGTCTGAAGAAGGACTAGCCAGAAAGCAAAATTTAAAAGACCCCTTTGAGCTGGAGGAATTATCATTCCATCGTCGGGTGAGGGAAGGATACCTTAAAGCGGCAGCGACCGAGCCTGATCGCTGGTTGGTAATAGATGCTTCTTTGCCCAAAAGGAGAATCGCTAAGATCATCTGGGGAAAAGTGAGCCAACTACTACCTAACCTGTCATTCTGAGCGAAGCGAAGAATCTAGGAATATGACTAAGGGAAAAGTAGCTGTAGCATTAAGCGGAGGAGTGGATTCCTCTGTGGCCGCCTTGCTGCTCAAAGAAGCTGGCCACGAAGTCACAGGGATACATGCATGTCTCTGGGATTCTCCCCGCTCCGAACGTCAAGCACATCAAGCTGAGAGTATCTGCAGCACTCTAAACATTCCCTTCTATGTAGTAGACTTGAAAAGAGAATTTGAGCTCTACGTAGTTAACTCTTTCTGTCAGGAGTACAAACAAGGGCGAACTCCTAATCCTTGTGTCATCTGTAATCAGCATATAAAGTTTGGCTTCCTTCTCTATAAAGCCCTTTCTATGGGGACTGATTACTTGGCCACAGGTCATTATGCCAGGATTGAGCGTTTGGAAGATGGCTATCACCTACTTAAAGCCAAAGATACAGGCAAAGACCAATCTTACTTCATCTACACCCTAAGTCAAGAAAAACTCAGGTGTGTCCTTTTCCCTCTGAGTAGCTATTCCAGAGCCGAGGTTCAGCAGATAGCCAGACAGAGAGGCTTACCTGTAGCAACTAAGCCCAGTCAAGATATCTGCTTTATTTCTCAGAAGCATTACCATACTTTTCTCAGCCAGCGTTTCCTGAGCTTGCCCGGAGATATTGTAGATCCCCAGGGAAAGATATTGGGGCACCACCGGGGGATAGCATTTTACACTATTGGGCAGAGGCATGGCTTGGGATTAGCCTCAGGTAAGCCGCTCTATGTTGTGAGGATAGAGCCGGGGCATAATAGAATTGTGCTTGGCAGCGAGGAGGAGCTTTATAGCCAGGAAATTGCTATTAAGGAGCTTAACTGGATAGCAGATGAGGTGCCATCTGAACCTGTTCCTGTGACTGCTAAGATACGCTACAAATCAAGGGAAGTGGCAGCTACACTATTCCCTCCCTGTTATTGCGAGTCTGAACGAAGTGAAGGGGAAGCAATCTCCGATGTTTGGTTTTCCCAGCCACAGCGGGCAGTCGCACCAGGGCAAGCTATTGTGTTTTATAGAGGCGAGGAAGTGCTAGGCGGTGGCATCATATCAAATGGAGAAATTAAAATGCAAAAATAGAGGGCCAAAAATGAGAAAGTTTTGCTGTTGGAGTTGTCATTTTGATTTTTGACTTTTAACTTTCGTAGGAATATGTCGCAGCCTCCAAACTTTGATCAAGAGGATAAGCTTAAGTCGAAAGGCTATAAGCTCATTGCTGGCCTTGATGAAGCTGGGAGAGGAGCTCTTGCTGGTCCTGTGGTTGCTGGTGCTGTCATTCTGCCTAGCTCTAGTTACCCCTCTTGGCTCAAGCTGGTTCGGGACAGCAAGGAATTGAGCCCGAGAAAGCGTGAGTTCCTTTTTAACTTAATTAGCCAGGAAGCTTTGGCGGTGAGCACTGGCATTGTTCCCTCTCAAGTAATTGATTCCGTAAATATCCTCCAGGCAACTAAACTGGCTATGATGCAGGCGGTAGAAAAGTTACCGGTGACAGCAAATTTTCTTCTTATCGATAGACTGACTTTGCCTCAATGTTCCATCCCTCAAAGAGGCGTAACTAAAGGTGATAAATTATGCTTCTCCATTGCCTGTGCCTCCATTGTGGCTAAAGTTACCAGGGACCACATTATGGAGGAGTTCGATAAGGTTTACCCTGGCTATGGATTTGCCAAACATAAAGGTTATGGGACACGTGCGCACATCTCCTATTTACAGCAACTGGGGGCTTTGTCAATTCACCGCTTATCTTTTGCGCCCGTTAGAAACGTCGCTGCGGGCCGCATTTCCTCTCCCTTGATGGGAGAGGATTAGAAGGGTGACCCTCGTCCACCCTACCCTTCATCTGGCGAGGGACGTGAGGGTGATGAATAAGGTGAAGCAATCTCAAATGCGCATGAATCGTGAAGAAGTTGGTAAGCTAGGGGAGAAGTTAGCCCAGAAATTTCTCAAAAAGAGAGGATACCGTATTCGCGAGACGAATTTCCATTGGCGCAGAGGGGAAATCGATATTGTCGCTCAGCAAAAGGATTACCTTGTCTTTGTCGAAGTTCGCACCAAGAGCAGTTTAGACTTTGGCACTCCGGAAGAATCTATAACGCAAAGCAAAAAGGAAAAGCTCATTGCCTTAGCCTTAGCTTATATTAATGCCCACCAGAACTTACCGCTGCTGTGGCGTATAGATGTTGTAGCCGTAGAAGTTGACCAGAAAGGTAAAGCCAGGCGCATCGAACTTATACAAAACGCCATCCAGCCTGGTCAACTTTCCCCTTTGCGTTGTTCTAGGTACATACCGTAATGTGCCAGGGAAGCGATACATTTGGCTGCTCTGTCCACATCTGAGAACACGGGAACTCCCCCCTTATTTATGATTTGCAGTGCAGGAGTCTCTTCATCGCTCAAAGCACCGTTATGCAGCAAGACCGGTTTGCCATACTTTTCTGGCATCCTGACAAGTTGGTATGCCGCCTCTTTTTCCAAATCTGCTACCCCAAACCAGCGCGAGTATCCACCAAACTCCATCCCGGCTATCAGCAACCCATCTACATTTTCATCTTGTAGCATGACGCCAGCGGCCTTTGAAATCACTCTTACGTCGGCCGTTATTGCACCAGCGAAATCCACAGGATTGGATACCGGGGAGTTCGGAGCCAGTATGCCTCTTAACAGCTCTTGAGTTTTGTCTGGAAGGGCTGAGAGTTTCAGCCCATATTTTGAAGCTGCATCACACGCCATTGTCGAATGGCTTCCACCACCAACCAGCACTCCAATCTTATTACCCCGCATAAGTGGTAGTCTTACCAGTACATCGGCAACATCAACAAGCTCGTAGGAGTTATTGACCCTTATAACTCCTGCCTGTTTGAATGCGGCGTCATAAATTGCATCCGTCCCTACCATCGAACCGGTGTGAGAACTAGCAGCTTTTGCTCCCGCTTCAGTCACCCCCACTTTTATGGCTACAATTGGCCTGCTTTTGGTGACCTGTTTGGCAACTCTCAGGAAGTAGCTTCCCTCATTCTGCTTAAATCCCTCGATATACATCAAGATTGCCTTAGTGGCTGAGTCGTCAGCAAGGTATTCAAGAAACTCACAGAGGCTCACATCGGCTTGATTACTGGTGTCTATAATCTGAGTAAAGCCAATTCCCTTTCTGCGGGCAATATATTCTACCTCGTCTACAACATTGCCACCTTGAGATATAAGAGCGAAGGGGCCCTTTAGGGGACGGAGGAATGAGATATTCAAATTGTGAGTAAGGTTGGCAATTCCCATAGTGTTTGGGCCAACTATTCTCATCTCTCCGGCTGCTTTGACAATTTCTTCTTGGAATCTCTTACCCTCGCTCCCCATTTCAGCAAATCCGCCAGTGATAATTATTGCTGCCTTAACGCCCTTGTTCTTGCAGTCTTCTATAGCTTTGAGAACAAGATCGGCCCTTATTCCTATTACGGCAAGGTCAATTGGCCCTTCCACGTCTAGCACGCTGGCATATGCCTGCAGGCCAAGAATTTCACCAGCTTTTGGATTTATGGGGTAAATCTTTCCTTGGTAACCACCCTCGATGATGCCTTTTAATATGACGTGTCCCCATTTACCTTCGCTGGCTGAGGCACCAACTATTGCGATAGATTTGGGTTTACATATATAGTCCAAGCTGGACAGTGTTGTTGGCATTCTGATACCCCCCGTTCTAATCGACATATTTTACCACGTGTTTAGTAGCAGGAGCCTCATCTGGAGGGCGTCAGGTTTCAGAAGTTGACCTTGTCAAGTCCCTTCAACTCCAGCATCTGGCGAGTCTCATCAGCCGTAGCCACCTCTAAACCCATGCCCTCTATTATTTTGACGGCCCCTTGTACCTGCTCAGCGCTGCTTTTGGCAAGGACCCCATGTCCGATATACAGAGCATCTTCCAGGCCTACTCTGACATTGCCGCCCAGGGCCAGGGATATTGCTACTATAGGCATCAGATTCCTGCCTGCAGATGCTGCGGCGAATTCAAAGTCGCCCAGCGTTTCGCGAGCGGTCTTGTGAAAGAAGATGAGGTTATCTACGCTGGGGAGCATGCCGCCTCCACCGAGGACGAACTGTAGGTAAAGCGGTTTCTCTATGATTCCTGCACTCAGCAGCCAGGCAACAGTATCGATATGAGACACATCGTAGAGTTCTATTTCTGGCTTGGTGCCGTATTTAGCCATAGTCCGGCCATAAGCCTCGAAGATTTCATAGGTCCAGTCTTCACAGTGGCTGTAAGAATCTTCCAGGAATTTCCTTTCCCAGGGGTACTTAAATTCCTTGTACTTCTCCAGTATTGTGAACATGGGCATGATCCAGGGTCCCATGTTGTAGGTGCACATTTCTGGTTGGAGTTCGGGAATAACAGCTAATCGCTGTTCTAGAGGCTGGCCTGGAGCCCCGCCAGTGGTGGGGCAGAGGATAATGTCGCAGCGTTTTTTCACCTTGGTAGCCACTTCTCGAAAGAACTCCAGGCTTGCGATGGGTTCACCGGTTTCAGGATTTCTCACGTGGTAGTGAGCGATAGCTGCTCCGGCCTTACAGGACTTTACTATATCCTCGACAATCTGGTCTGGCGTGATGGGTAGGTAGGGGCTCATTGATGGGGTATGAACGCTCCCTGTTACTGCTGATAGAATGATAACCTTTCTCATTTGTTTATCTCTCCTTGGTATTTATTTCAGTTACTGGCATCTCATGTGCAGGCAGATTATACCGTCATTTCTTATCGAAGTATAATTGCTTTAATCTTTGCAGGAACTGTTTATCTCTTTCCTTGATGGTGGCCTGAAGCTTTTCTTTGGGCCATTTATAGAAGCCCTCACCTGTCTTAGGGCCAAATTTGCCCTCGTCAACTAGGTTCTTTAATGTCTGGGGCACCTCGGTGGAATTCTCCAGTTTAGGCAACATCTCTTCGCTTTCCAGAATAACTTGATCCAAGCCTGCTAGGTCCAGCAGTTCAAAGGGGCCGAGGCTGGGCATGCGGAAGCCAAAGCTGGTTCTTACCACAGTGTCGATATCTTCAATGCTGGCCACACCTTTTTCGAGGATGGAGAAGGCCTCGCGGAACAGAGCGTACTGCATTCGGTTAGCCACGAAGCCTGCTATCTCTTTCATAAGCCTCACTGGCTTTTTACCCACCTTATCAAGAAGGGCGTAAGTACGTTCCATGGTTTCTACAGAAGTCTTAGGCCCTTTGACCACCTCTACCAAGGGCACGATATACGGTGGATTAAACCAATGTGCGATTATATGTCTATCTTGCCGTTGGCACAGCTTACCGATGTCGCTTATTAGAAATGTAGCAGTATTGCTCGCCAATATAGTGCCTTGGCGACATACTTCTTCTATGTTGTGAAAGATCTCCTGCTTCACACTCAGTATTTCCGATACAGCTTCCAGAACAATGTTTGCTTCACTAACTGCCTTAGCCAAATCTGTGGTGGTTTTAATTTGTGACAGTGCTTGCTGCTTCGCTTCTGTTGTGGCCAAACCGTTCTCTATGAAACTATCGAGATGAGAATCGATGAGAGCCACAGCTTTTTGCAAAATAACATCGTCTATATCGTACAGCATGACATTATATCCACTTAGAGCAAATACTTGGGCAATGCCATGCCCCATGGTGCCTGAACCAACTACCGCTACGTTTTGAACCCTTTCTAGCCAATTTTCAATACTTTCAACCATTATTCTACCTCTTTTGTAATTGATATTCTCTCTTCAAGTTAAGTACATACTATATATCTGTGTTGACTTCACCTCTAACCCATTTTCTAACTAGACAGGCTGTAGCGCTTGGGATGCGTCTGTATCTCCTTTGCGAAATCCTCTATGATGGCATCTGCATCCGGATAGAGGAGCTTCCAGCCCCATTCTTCTTGTGCCCGGCTGTCGTCAACCTCAACCTGGAACTGCTGTCTTAGGATGTTCATGATCTCCGGGTTTGGCTTATAGGAAACCTGGAAATCTGGATAGTGCTTTTTCAGCGTAGCTTCGAGTTCCTTGGCTGTAAAACTGGGTTTCAGCCCGCTGATGTTGTAGTTCACGATTTTGATCTGCTCTGGGGCTGCATCATAGCACATATACAGGCTGCGAACAGCGTCCTTAAAGTATATTATGGGAAGCTTGTTGTCTTGGGTTACATAACACTCATAGGGCTTACCCATTACTGCGGCTTCTATCAGCCAGGCATTATACTGTGATGTGGCAAACGTCTTTACTCCTGGACCAACCAAAGCGGCGCAGAAGCGCACACCCCGAAAGTCCAAGCCGAACTTGCTACGGTAATAACGGCCGAGTAGCTCGCCACACAGTTTGGTGATGCCATAAATATTGATGGGTCTCTGAATGGTCTCGTCTGTAATCGTGTCCTTGATGCCAAGCCCATAGGTATCAGCAGTGCTGGCGAACACAATTCGTTTTACGCCAAAAAGGCGGGCAGCCTCCAAAACATACATGGTGCCCATAAGGTTTGCCTGGAAGGAAGCCCATGGGTTGGCCTCCGAAGGCATACTAAGCATGGCCCCAACGTGGTAAATGCCTTCTACATTATTCCCCTTGATTACATTGAAGACTTCATGCCAGGATCTCAGGTCTCCCTGCACCACCTTCACCTTATTCTCAATGCCTTGTATGCGGTCATAATTGAGGATCAAGTCGAACAGCACAACGTCTTCGCCTCGTTCCACTAGGTCATGAGCCAGTTGTGCCCCGGTAAATCCCATTCCCCCAGTGATAAGTTTAGTCATACTCCTTTACCTCCTTACCGCTGACCCGCCGAACATAGCGCGTTTCAAAAACTCAATTGGAGGAAAAACCACAGGCACTCAAGTCCCGAATATGAGCCCAGGCAGCCATAATATAATCTCGGGGAATATCATGCATAATATCAAACCAGTTAATTGAAGCCCTATGAAGGGGCCGATGGAGCGATACAGGTCCAGCATAGTGATTCCGGGAGGAGCAACCCCTTTCATATAGAATAGAGCGAAGCCATAGGGTGGTGTCAGAACAGCAATCTGCATATTGACTATCATGACAACCCCAAACCACACAGGGTTGAATCCCAGACTTATGACCACTGGAACATAGAGGGGGGCTGTGATCAGAACGATTATGAACTCGTCCATAATCATCCCCAGGAGAATCAGGCTCACCTGCATCATGATAATGACCTGCCAGGGGCTTAAGCCCAGCGTGCGTATTATGTTCTCGATCAGATGTCTGCCACCAAGGAACATGTAGATATTGCTGAAGATCGAGGCTCCTATGGCTATCCACATAATCATTCCCGTCATCTTCATGGTTTCCATGGCCGAGTCACTCATAAGCTTCCAACCAAATTTGCGGTAAACAACAGAAAGTAAAATAGCTCCAACGGCACCTACGGCGGCGGCCTCGGTAGGTGTGGCCAGGCCGCCAAATATTGATCCCAGAACCAAAGCAATCAGTGCGAATGCTACAAGTGCGTCTTTCCCGGTAACAATTTTTTCCCTGAAGGAGACTCTCTCTTCTGGAGGTAGAGGTGGTCCCATTGCTGGCTTGAGTTTACATCTTATAGCTATATAGGTGATGTAAATAGCCGAGAGGATCAAGCCTGGCATGATTCCTCCGGAGAACATCTTGCCGATTGAGATAGCGGTGACAGAGGAATAGAGTATCATGCAAATGCTGGGTGGGATGAGCATTCCCAGTGCTCCCCCAGCCATCACGGCTCCTAGGGTCAGGTGTTTATCATATCCACGCTTGAACATGGGAGGGATGGCTATCAATCCCATGGTCATGATGCCAGCTCCAATAATGCCAACCATAGCTGCCATAAAGGTACAGACTATCACTGCTCCTATTGCCAGACCACCTCCCAGGCGACCTGTCCAAACGTGTATGGCTTTGAACATAGCCTCGCCGGCGCCAGAGCCTTGTAATATCTTTCCCATAAAGAGGAATAGCGGGATTGCTAAGAGAACGAAGCTGGACATAGTATTTATAGAAGTGGTGGCTACAGTGTAAAAAGACTGCGGGCCCCATAACATGAGGCCGAATAGCATGGCCACGCAGCCCAAGCCGAAGGCGACCGGAAATCCAGCGGCAAAAACCAGTATGATGCTCAGAATTAGCAGTACGGTAATAAGGCCGATGCTCAAACTGATAACTCCTTATTGGTAACGGCTAAATATAGACTGCGGACCCAATTAGCCAGACCCTGCACAAGCAGCAGAGTGGCACCTACGGGCAGGACTAGCTTAAAGTGAGCTATGGGAGGACTCCAGGGAGTGGGTGAGTGTTCATGCGTAGCCAGAGCGACCATCCCCATTTTCCAGCCTTCGTATATGATCAAAGCTATGATGAAAAAGAACAAAAAGCCGGTTACGACGTCTAAAATAGCTTCCCTCCTGGGGGATAGACGGGAATATAGGATATCTACATTAATATGTGCATGGTGCTTTAAGGTGTATGCTCCAGCAAGTACACCACAATAGCCCCAAAAAAATATGCTTGTCTCGTGGGCCCAAATGGTGGGAGCGTTGAAAGCATATCTTACTACTACCTCATATACTAATACTGCAGTCATGCCAAAAATGAGGAAGCTGAGTATCTTCCCCAATCTCTCGCTTATCGTATCAACAGTACGGATAATAGATCTCAGCATCCTCATTTTCGTTTTGTCTCTCTAATTCAGACAATGATTTGAAGGCCAGAGAATCAAAACCCTAGCTCTTTCATGAAATCTGTCATGATATCAATCAACTCAGCGCAATATTCGTCCTTCTCAGCGTACTTGTCCCATGATGCCTGGCCAGCCTGGAGCCACTCGGCTTTCTCGGCCTCAGAAGGTTCGGGGCTCCACTGCAGGCCGCCGTCCAGCATCTCAGTTAGGGCTTCTAGCTCCCAAAGGTTAGATTTACGTTCCCATAGTTCAGCATGCTTGTATTGGCTAATCTCGATGATAGCTTGCAAGTCTTCAGGCAAGCTGTTCCAGGCATCCATATTGACGATGAGTGGGGCAACCTGAGAGGTTGTCAGAGGCAGCGGGTACATGTATTGGGCAACTTCATAGAATCTCCCGTCCCGATGGTCTACGATGTTACAACCATCAACACCGTCAATAACACCTGTTGCCAGGGCAGTATAGACTTCGGCAAAGGCCATAACCACTGCTGAGCCACCAAGGTTGTTTATCAACTCTCCGTAGGCGCCGGGACATCTGATCTTCATTCCTTTGATATCGTCCAGGCTCTTCACTGGCTGTTTGCTACACAGGTAAGTTCCTATCAGGAACATCTCGGCATCGAGTTTGTACAAATTATGGGCGGCGTAACCCTCTTTTATCACATCATTGAAACGCGTCTCATAGAACAGTAGTTTGAGATCTTTGTTTGATGGTGGACATCCCGGCAGGCCTAGCTCGATGACGCCGGCGGGAAAGACACCTGCGTGCAGCGCCGGGTATGGGGATCCCATCTCTACCAAACCTGCGGCAGCAGCATCAAATACTTCTGTAGCTGTTACACCCTCTCCGTCACAGACCAGATCAACTACCAGTCGGCCGCCTGACATCTTCTTCAAGTCGTCGAGATATATCTCATAAAGAGGTATATAGGCGACCCCTCTAGGGTAGAGAACTGCCATTCTCCAATTAAACACCTCTTCCTCTGGTGCTGCTGGTGGGGCTTCCTCTTCTTCCGTTGGTGGGGCTCCTTCTTCCGGTGGAGGTGCTGCAGCGGGGGCGCAGCCAACAACCAGCAAGCTAACGATTGCTACCGCTGCAACCAACAGAACCAAAAACCGTTTCTTATTCATTTTTTACCTCCTTTTCTATTCTGTCTCCTGATAGCCTCATAGCTCCCCGCACTCGTAGTTACTACTATGGAATACGGGCCCTTGAGCTTGAAGCACGCTCGGACTTTCTTTTACATTTTTAGACACCTCCCTTCATGGTAAACTTCATTATGTGTAAACCGATAGTATATACTGCTTTCTAATTTCACACAATCCCCTTACGGGTGAAGGTCTTCTTCTTTGAGGGTGCGGATCTTGCGTACCATTCGGTCACGCCAGCGGCAAATCTCACTGATGGGCGCACCACCCTCCATGGTGTCCACTCCCTGGCCTATACGCTCGATCATTTCGGTGTCGAATGAGGGTGGCGTCGGATCGAGGTCTCTCATGATGGCCTTGTAACTTTCACCGAACCGGCGATAGTATTCACGAACGCCTCCGTCAGCATTGGTATTGTTTACGCCAAAGGTGCCCAGCAGCGCCCAGCGCAGGCCAAGGCCATCGCGCATGACTGTGTCAACAGCGTCTACATCAGCGACGCCGCTTTGCACCAGATGAATCGCCTCGCGTACCACTGCAGCCTGGATGCGATTTATGAGGTAGCCACTGATGTAGAAGTTGACTATTACCGGTTTCTGGCCTACTTGCTTGAGAAAGGCGACGGTTCGTTTGACTACTTCAGGTTTAGTCTTTTTGGTTGGCATGACTTCAACCACCGGGACTATATGCGGTGGATTGAACGGATGTGCCATGATGCAGCGGGAAATGCCTGGCAGGGCTTTGGCGATATCGTTCATGTCCAGGCCGGAAGTGCTGCTGGCAATGATGGCTGACGGATTGGCGGCCTTATCTGTCTCGGCAAAAATGGCCTGCTTGATCTCGAGCTTTTCCGTACCACTCTCCTGGATATACTCTGCCTCTGAGAGAGCTTCCTTTAAATCACGGTGGGCGGAGACCAGAGACCGATGTGTATCTGCCTCCTGGGTAGAAAGCACTCCGTCGGCTACGTCTTGCTCCAAGTTTTCCTCAAACCAGGCTAAGGCTTTTTCAATCTGGGATGCGTCTGTGTCGTAGATACGGGTGTGACACCCCGCTCTGGAGAAGACCTGAATCCAGCCTCGCCCGATCACCCCTGTGCCCACCAGGGCTACAGTCTTCATCATTGGTTCGGTCATTGTTCACCTCCTTGAGTTCATGATCCTTGCTATACTCCGACTCTCTTTATTGTGATTCATGCAAGCTCGTGGGCTGATTGGACCAGTTTGATCGGGTACTCAACATTTCCCTAGGGCTTTCTTCTATAAATTCCTCCTGCTTTTTGGACAGAGGGGCGCATCCGATTCTGTACCAAGCGTATAGACAATCTTTGCTCCGTATGTTTGCGTAGTTTTTGTTCTCTCAACACACATCACGTCAGGAAAAACAAGGTTACAGGATAACATAACAGGCTTCCCTAGGTAAACATTAGCATTTTTGCCTGTTGATAATCTTGGGGTTATTCAGACTGAGGTGGCGTTAGATGTACAGGGAATGTCTGACATAACTCTTTGACCCTTTGCTGGATCTGTTCCAAATTTTTCCGATCGCCTTTGGAGTCTATTGCTTCTGTTATGAAGTTTCCAATCTGTCTCATCTCCTCCTCTTTCATCCCTCGAGTCGTTACTGTTGGTGTTCCTATTCTAATGCCGCTGGGGTCAAAGGGTTTTCTTGGATCAAATGGGATTGTATTCTTGTTTACAGATATACCAGCACTATCAAGTACAGTTTCTGCCTCTTTCCCAGTGATGCCTTTATTCCGTAAATCAACAACCATTAGGTGGTTATCTGTTCCTCCAGTTACTAATCTGAAACCATTCTCCATCAGGGATTCTGCCAAGGTTTTGGCGTTTTTCACGACTTGTTCTGCATAATCTTTAAACTCTGGCTTTTGAGCTTCACCAAAAGCAACAGCCATGGCCGCTGTAACATGGTCGTGAGGTCCTCCCTGCATTCCGGGGAAAACCGCTTCATCTATAGCATTGGCAAATTTCTCTTTGCACATTATCATTGCCCCTCTTGGTCCTCTAAGAGTTTTGTGTGTCGTCGTCGTTACAACGTCTATGTAAGGGAAAGGTGATTGATGGACACCACCAACAATAAGTCCAGCAATGTGGGCGATGTCGGCCATGGAAATTGCTCCTGCCTCTTTTGCTATTTTATGAAATGCCTTGAAGTCAATCTCGCGCGGATAGGCAGTCGTTCCACAAACAATTACCTTAGGTTTTGCTTCCAGAGCAATCTTCTCGATTTCATCGTAATCTAATAATTCTGTCTCTTTATTTACTCCGTATTGAACTGCGTTAAATAACTTGCCAGTAAAGCTTACTTTGTGTCCATGAGTTAGATGTCCTCCATGATCCAATCTCATCCCCATGAGCGTATCTCCAGGGTTCATGAAAGCAAGGTAGACTTCCATATTAGCCGGACTGCCAGAGTATGGTTGGACATTTACATGTTCCGCTCCAAATAAGAGTTTTGCTCTTTCAATGGCCAGATTCTCGATAACATCAATAAACTTGTTCCCACCGTAGTACCTCTTACCTGGATATCCCTCAGAGTACTTGTCATTGAAGACAGAGCCCAGAGCTTCTAGAGTCGCTTTGCTAGGGAGATTCTCTGAAGATATCAAATCAAGGCTAGTGTTTATCCTCTCTATCTCTTTCAGCATCGTCTCGTAAACAGCTTTATCGGCATTCCTTAAATGTTCATATTCCATCCTTAGCCTACCTCCATTATCAGAACAAAAACATGCTTATTCTATAATTTTATAATACGCTGAAGATTTTGGCCATTGCCCAGGGATACCTCCTCGCATTTTCCATAGAAGTCGGCATAGAGCCCTTCAGGGTTTGATATGAAAGTGCTATACTACAGCAGAAGCCAAGTGGTGCAAAAAATAGAGCAAAGCTACAAGGTGACGTACGTGCAGCGAGATGCTTTTTTTGGAGCAGTCTAGCCTTGTCACCCTGTATACGCTATTAATGGACTCGACCCATCATCTTATAAACGGAGATAAACCTTCTTTGGTGAAACCAACAGCCTATTTAGTTAAAGCAGTGCGGGGAGCAGTTATTAAATAGTGCTACACAGCAAACATGAGATGGAATGGCACAGATGGTTGCGGGAAATGTAGTTGCCGCCTTGTCCGGAAGAAATCCGTCGAATCTCGTCACTAAAGAACTTCTTGGGAAGGTGTAATAAGGGGACAAACAAAATATGGAACGTCGCATGTACTTGTTCAAAGAAAGGAGGTGGTGTGTCTGGAGAAGTTTAAGCAGGTGAGTGTGTGTTTGTCTGCACAAGAAGGTGTTGGAACGGGGATAGTAATGACATAAAGAAAGGAGAGTGAACTATGCCTAAGGCTAACAGAAGAGTAGCTATATGTGGCGGTGGAATATTCAGACCAGATCTCTGGCACGGGGAGAATGCTGAAGAAGGGGTTGCCGTAGCTTATCAGGATCTGTTGCGGCAATGCCCCAATTTGGGGGCAGATGAAATAGATGCAGTAATGATGAGTTATTTCAGTGACCATTTGAATCAGCAGCTATGTATGGGCTGGATAATCCAAGATTATCTTGGCTTGCACAGTAAACCTGGTTACAGAGTTGAGTCTGGAGGCTCTACCCCAGTAGATGCATTAGTTAATGCTTACTACTTGATACAGTCGGGGTTCTTTGACGTTATCTTAATCCCTGGTTGGGAGTGGATGTGCGAGGTTGATGTTGCTAGCACAAACGAAATGATTGCTTCCGCGGCCGATACTGATTGGGATTTCCCTGTTGGTGGCTATTACAATGCATATTACGCTGCTTTGGAAACGCGGCACATGCAATTATATGGAGAGACTTGTGAGGATCTTGGTAGGATTGCTGTGAAGAATCACAACAATTCTACTCATATTCCTTTCTCTCAGTGGGTAAGCCAATATGGCACTGCGCCCATAACGCTGGATGATTACTGGAAGAGCAGACTAGTATGTTGGCCTTATAGAGTATTAAATAATGCTGTGATGAGCGAAGGGGCATGCTGCATACTGATGGCAGCCGAGGAGAAGGTTAAAAGGTTTACAGACACGCCTATGTGGATAACCGGTGTTGGTGTGGGGACGGATTCGATGAGACCGGGAGACCGAACAGCAGATTTTGTCTACGAGGGATTTAAGGATGAAACGAGGATATATCCAGATTTCGTCAAATTACCCAAGACACCTTATCCTGACATGGCAAACTTTGCCTCTCTGCACGTAGCAGCAAAGAGAGCCTATGCCCAGGCAGGCATTACTAATCCGCTAAAAGAGATGGATTTGATGGAGCTCTTTGCTCCCTACGATGGTGTTGAGCTTTGTCTTTATGAGGATTTAGGTCTTTGTGGCAGAGGAGAGGGAAAATATATGATACGAGAGGGTGTGGTGGAGTACGGTGGTGAATGCCCTGTTAACGTGAGTGGTGCTCTGACGGCAACAGGACATCCAGTTGGAGCTACTAGTCTCTACTACACCACCTTCCTTTTCTGGCAGCTTGCCGGGAAGATAAAGGAGAAGTGTGGTCCAGATGGTCTACAGGTGCCGAACGCAAAGAGGGCACTTATTACTGGTCATGGTGGCACAGGTTGTCAGGGCGCAGTAATAACTTTTGAGCGGGACTAAAAGGGGGAGAGAAAAAACGAGGAGAAGTGAAAATGGCAGAAGAAAAAGGATTAACCGAAATAAAGTTAAGAGTAAGACAAATAAAGAGAGGTCGAGAGAAGAAATATAGGGACTATCCTGTGGTGGCAGATAACTCGACGGCAGCTCACGAACTTTGGGAGCCCATAATCCACCTTGGATTATGGGATATCAAGGGACATCAGATAGTAAAGGGTCCCTGGGGCGGTGGCACAATCGAAGAATCGAAGAAGAGAACCCCCAAAGAATTTATGGTGATAGACCGTGCTAGTTTCGCTTTTTATTCTCACAGCTATGGTCTTGTTTCTCCGTTTTTCAGGGGGCTACTAGAGGGAAAGCTTATGGGAACAAAGTGCCCTAAATGCGGCACAGTATATTGTCCTCCTCGAGCTCACTGCTGGAAGCCAGAGTGTAAGGTAGCTGACTGTTTTGAGAATTGGATAGATCTTTCTTTAACCGGTATCATTCATACTTTTACAGTGCAGTGTTTGGCAGCAGCTCCTTTTGAACACATGCTGCCTTTCTCAATGGGTTGGGTTCAAATTGATGGTGCTGATACTACTTTGCCTACATTACTGCACATTCCACCAAAGGAGATCTTCATTGGGAAAAAGGTGAAGTTTGAATTCGTGCCCAAGGGGAAGAGGAAGGGAGATTTGATGGATTTGTATGCTGTGGCAGCGGTTCAGGGAGAGAAAGTTCCTGAATGGGCTTGTCTGCAGAAAGATCCCAAGGAAATGGAATTTGTCGAGACCTCGATGAAAGCCACCCTAGAATTCATCAAGAATAGGTATGGAATAGATAATAGTTCGGAAGCAAGAGGGTGGTAAGCCAGGTACTGATTTGCTGGCTAAAAGCTGTCACCAGATGAATATTATTGGGGAGAGAATATATGGATTTTAGCTTTACCGAAGAGCAAAAGATGATTGCTAACTCGGCCAGGGAAATAGCTAAGGATTTCCCTCCAGAATACTGGCGGGGAAAAGATCTCAGGGAAGAATTTGGCGAGGAGTTCTGGAAGGCGATAAGCAGGGCTGGATTTACTGGCCTGATAATTCCTGAAAAATATGGTGGGTCGGGAAAAGGCATGACCGAGTTGCTGATAGCAATGGAGGAGTTAGCTGCAGGTGGGTGTGGCATGGCTGGCCCGTGGTACCTCATTCTAACTGAGATTTTCGGTGGCTTAAGCATAATTCGGCATGGAACTGAGGAGCAGGGACAGAAATATCTTCCTGGCATGGCTTCGGGGGATATCGAATTTTGTATGGGCCTTACTGAGCCAGACGCAGGCACAAATACCCTCGACACCAGAACAACCGCTAGGAGCGTGGATGGTGGATGGATAATAAATGGCAACAAGACGTTCATTAGTGGAGCTGATAGAGCCAAGGGAATGATGGTGGTAGCAAGAACAACGTCAAAGGAGAAAGCTCCCAAGAAGACATTTGGGCTAAGCCTTTTTCTGGTAGATTTGCCAGATCCCGCCATTATGGTGACCCCTATCCCGAAGCATGGAATAAATTACTCCCATTCCTGTGACATTGGCATCAATGATCTAAAGGTGTCTGAAAGCGCTTTAATGCCACCATTGGATGGTGGTTGGCATTCAATACTTGATACCCTAAATACTGAGCGGATGTCCTTTACCGCGGCAGCTATCGGCATTGCCAGACTGGCGATGAGTAAGGCTATCGACTATTCTAAGGAAAGGAAAGTTTTCGCCGGCGTGCCAATTGGAAGCTACCAAGGTTTACAGTTTAACTTAGCTGAAGCTTATGCTAACCTCGAAGCAGCAAAAGTCCTCAATTTCAAGGCTTCTACCCTGTATGATAGCGGAGCAAGCATTAGAGAGGTAGGGGACATTGCCAACATGGCGAAGGTTATAGCAGTTGAAAGCGCCACCAAGGCCGTTTACTGGTCAATGCAGACTTTTGGGGGCTATGGATATGCCCGGGAATACGATATCGAGAGGTGGTGGAGGGAAATAAACTTAATTAGACTTGCTCCAGTCACACAACAGATGGCCTTGAATTACATTGGGGAGCATATACTAGGAATGCCAAAGTCCTATGAAACATAGATACCTTCTTGACCCATATAAAGCTGTAACACCTCAGGCACTAATACCGTGCCATCGGGTTGTTGGTAGTTCTCAAGCACGGCGATAAGGACTCGTGGTAAGGCCAATCCTGAGCCATTAAGTGTGTGAACAGAACGAGGTCTAGCGCCAGGTTCAGGGCGATAGCGAGTATTAACTCTCCTTGCCTGGAAGTCGCCACAATTGCTGCAAGAACTGACCTCGAGCCACTCGTTAGAGCCAGGAGCCCACATTTCAATATCGTAAGTTTTGCAGGCAGCGAAGCCAAGATCTCCAGTACATAGTTGCGCTACACGGTAAGGTATAGCTAATCTACGGCATACATCTTCGGCATCAGCTACCAGCTTTTCCAGCTCCTCATCAGATGCCTCAGGCTCAGTGAACTTATAAAGCTCCACTTTATCAAACTGGTGCCCCCTCTTGATGCCTCGGGTATCTTTACCAGCAGCCATCTTTTCCCGGCGAAAGCAAGCGGTATAGGCAACGTAGTAAAGGGGCAAAACTTTGGCATCTAATATTTCATCACGATGCAGATTAGTTAAAGGCACCTCCGCTGTAGGTATGAACCAAAAATCATCTTCATCGTCATGGTAGAGATTATCGGCGAATTTAGGCAGGTTTCCTGAGCCTACCATGCATTCTCGTTTTACCATAAAGGGAGGGTAAATTTCCTTATAGCCATGCTCCTTGACATGCAAATCGAGCATAAAAGAAATGAGTGCTCGCTGAAGATGTGCTCCTAATCCTTTGAGAACATAAAACCTGGTCCCTGAAAGCTTTACTCCTTTAGGGAAATCTATTATGTCCAAATTTTCCCCCAGCTCCCAGTGAGGCAACGGCTTAAAAGAGAAATTTTTTGGTTCACCCCAAGTACGCACTAAGATATTGTCGCTCTCGTTTTCTCCTAAAGGTACACCGGGGTGAGGGATGTTTGGCAATCCTAGCAGCAAGGAATCAAGGTTGCCTTTAGCCTCTTTGGTCTCCCGCTGCAAGGAGGATATCTGCTCTCCTAACTGGCGCATCTCAGCGATAAGCTCAGGTGGCTTCTCTTTGGTTTTACCCAGTCGCTTGCTTGTCTCGTTATGTCGAGCGCGCAGTGCCTCGATCTGACGCAGCAAGTGGCGGTAATGGCCGTCAACTTCAAGGACAGCTTCCACGGAGGCAGCATTGCCCCTTTTTTCCATTGCCTGACGAACAAGCCCAGGATTTTCGCGAATAAGCTTAATATCAAGCATTTTGTTTTGCCTTTAATTGGGGGAAGAGTATAACTTCGCGGATTGATTGCTGACCAGTCAGCAACATTACCAAGCGGTCGATGCCTACCCCCAAACCACCAGTTGGTGGCATGCCATACTCTAAAGCTTGAAGAAAATCCTCGTCAGCAATCTCAACTGCTGCACTTTCGACTTGCTCTTTCATCTGTTGCCGAAACCTCTCTCTTTGCTCCACAGGGTCATTGAGCTCGGTGAAAGCGTTGGCAACCTCTACCCCACTAATAAAGGTCTCAAACCTCTCTACCAGGCGGTCATTGCCTCGCTTCCTCTTAGCCAAAGGTGACATTTCTACCGGGTAATCGAGGAGAAAAGTTGGCTGGACAAGGTTCGGTTCAACAAAAGAGGAAATCAATTCATCTATGAGCCTACCTCTTTCTTTGTTGGGATCGACTTCCATTCCCATTTCTGCCATTCGCGACCTCAAGGAAGCAGTGTCAGTATGATCTTCAAAATCAATACCACAATAATTTTTAATAGCCTCACGTAGATAAAGCCTTTGCCAAGGAGGAGCAAGGTCAATAGTTTCCCCATTGTGAGTAATCTTGGTATTGCCTAGAACCTCTCGAGCAACGTCAGAGAACATCTCCTCAACTAAATTCATTATATCGTTATAATCAGCATAGGCCTGATAGCACTCGAGCAGGGTGAATTCGGGATTATGTTTAATAGAAATGCCTTCATTTCGGAATACACGTCCCATCTCATAAACCTTGTCAAAGCCGCCCACTATTAGCTTCTTGAGAGGAAGCTCCAGGGCGATGCGCAGGTAAAGGTCTTCGCCAAGGGCGTGGTGGTGGGTGACAAAGGGACGTGCTAAAGCTCCTCCAGCCTGTAGCTGGAGAACGGGTGTCTCTGCCTCTATGAAGCCATGGGCATTGAGGAAATTTCTTATCGCGGTGATAATCCGACTACGTAGCGTAAATATTGTTTTGGTCTCTTCATTGGCAATGAGGTCAAGATACCTCTGCCGATAGCGCTTCTCCACATCAGCTAGCCCATGCCACTTCTCCGGTAAGGGGCGAAGAGACTTACACAGCATGGTAAAGTTGGACACCTCAAGGGTGATTTCTCCGGTCTTTGTTCGGAAAAGCTCGCCTTCCACCCCCATAATGTCACCAATGTCAATATCCCTGAGAAACTCATACCTCTCTTTGCCCAGAAGGTCACGGCGAAAACACAGCTGTATTTTCCCTGAGCTGTCACGGATATCAAAGAAAGTCATCTTACCCATTGAACGCTTAGCCATAACGCGCCCGGCGAGGGAGATAGCGTGTAACTTCCCCTTTTGGTGTTCAAAAAGAGCTAGCGCCTCTGTGGTAGTATGACTGGGATGATAAGAATGGGGATAGGGGTTTACCCCATAGGAACCAATCCTTTTCAAACTGTCCAACCGCTGCTCAATTATGCGCTCTAACCTTGAACTCATAGGCTAAATTCCTAAGATCTCCTTGGCTTCTTTGGCCAGATGACTGGGCACCAATATCTTTACCTCACCTAAGCCATCAACAGTAAGTCCATAAACTAAGCTAGCGCTCTCATAGCTTAGAATGGCTGGGACGCCTTCGCTCTGCAAACGGCCTTGGATTATTTGCGCCTCCATTTGTCTGGCAGTACAGATAGTAATCAGTTGTTCCTTTGCCGACATAAGCTTTGTGACTGATATTGTAACAGAAACCTATACTCGCTCCAATGTTGCGAATTGCCTCAAGAATATTGTTACCGAGAGGAGGGATATGACAAGAGGCAGCATACGAGGGTACACCGAGGTGGTGCGAGGGCGATATTCTGTGGCATTGAAGAAAGAGAAAGGCAAGATTTTAGACGAGTTCACCAAAGTCACTGGCTATCATCGAAAGGCAGCTATTCGGCCGTTCCATCGTGGAAAATAGTCCAGGACAAATAAAAGACGTGGGCGCCCCAGGGAGGTATGGACCCGCTGTAACTGAGGCGCTAAGGGTGGTCTGGGAAGCCACTGACCGTTTATGCTCCAGACGCTTACATCCGTTTCTGCGAGAGGTGGTTAAAATTTTGGGGAGACATGGCCACAGGAGCATGACTGCTGAGATTGAAGCCGAGTTGTGTCGGATAAGCCCGGCAACCATTGATCGGCTGTTGCGCCCCTACCGGCGGTCTGGAGGGCGCCGCCCCTTTGCCACTACCAAGCCGGAAAGCTTGCTGAAGAACGCCATTCCTATTAAAACCTTTGCTGATTGGCAGGATGACCGTCCCGGCTTTCTTGAAATCGGCAGCAATCTACCATGGTCTTAATCCTGCCGCACTCCTGACACAAATCAATGAGAATCTAGAGCGTTTGTGGAATTTGGTGGAACGTCCTGCCCATCAACAAAGGAGGGTCAAAACTGATAAGGCTTTGGTAACCTGATTTATGACGCAACCATACCCTTTTCGGTAACCGTTTGTTTTGACGCAACACGCCTAGACCTCTTGCTTTGGCAAATTTTGCCCAACATAGCCTCTCCGTCCTCGTGCCGGATGTCATACCCTTGGTTAATGTCTCAAATTCACAAATTTGAACGGGTTAAGTATAATACTGGTGGCGATAGTAATGCGTTCTCGCCCTGAAGTCTGGGCAGAGATCCGAGGAGCAAATTGGTTTTCTGTACTCGGCTGTGCGGCTGCCATTGAACGAAGTAAGACCTATAGGTGCGACTCTACTTGGCAGAGACGGCCGGGATAGTTGCATGTGTGACGAGGAACAAGTGCAGATATGAGGAAGCAGCAGAGAGGCATATTCATGGAGGTAATATGACAGACTACAACAAAATACTATTCGAAAAATCGGGGGAGGTAGCTACAGTCACTTTCAACAATCCAAAGCTGTGCAATGCTATGGACGGTGAGATGCTCATTGAGCTCATAGATGTGTGTCATAGGCTGGAATGGGATGCTGACACTCGGTTTGCAATATTTACCGGCGCGGCGAAAGGTTTCATGGCGGGGGTTGATCTGAAGAGCGAGGCGATGTCCAGGAAGGGCGACCCCATTTCAGCAAGGTTAAAGCAGCGGCAGGGGCAAGAGCTCATGAAGCGTATGTGTGGCCTTGAGCAAATTACGGTTGCGGCAGTTAGTGGCTCGTGTTTGGGCGCTGGGATTGCCCTAGCCATTGCCTGTGACCTCAGGATAGCTTCCCAAGATGCCGTTTGGGGACTGCCAAATGCGGGTCTGGGCTATTTCTTTAGCTGGGCATCAACACCACTGCTTGTTGGTCTGGTTGGTCCTGCCAAAGCCAAAGAGTTGGTGTTGACCTGCGACAGAATAAGCTCTGACGAGGCTCTCTCAATAGGTCTAGTTAATAAGGTTGTCCCTCTGGAACAACTGATGGACGTAACATACCACATGGTTGATAGAATGGCGGCTAACGGCCCGTTGGCTGTCAGGATGGCAAAGAAAATAGCCAACGCAGCTGCCGCGTCATATTTTGGGGACATATCTGTCTGTGAACCCGAGCTGGTTGAGCGATTATACCTGTCGACAGAACCCGTAGAGGGCACTAACGCGTTCTTTGAAAAAAGAAAACCCCGGTTTCGTCACCGGCAATAACACTGAACGTCAAGGTGCTATTTTTTTCTGGCCATCAGCTTGGCCTGGGGCAGCTTACTCAGGATAAGCGCAGACACCGGGGCCAGCAAAGCTCCTATACCCAATATGGCAAAGGGAGGACCCCAGCTAGTCCCCTGGGTAGGATCAATGGCCCTGCCGTTCAGTGCTTCCAGCAGCTTACCAAAAACCAGCGGAGCGGGAATAGTCATGGCATAACCAGCGGCAGACTGAATGCCCAGCGCGGTGGAGCGGATGTCTTCTCTGACCATCTCGGTCAAGCCGGCTTTGTAGATGCTCGAGTCAGCAATGACCCAGAAGCCTATCCAGACGCCCACGATCACAACCAGTGCCAAGGATTGTCCATAGAGATAGCCGAAGAAGAACTCGGCCACCAGACTGCAAAGGGCGGCAAAAGTGATTGTCCTAGTACGCCCCAGCTTGTCGGAGAGCATGCCTAGCAGCCAAACCGCCGGCACACCAACCAAAATAATCAGGGTGGACAATAGCCCTCCCAAGAAGACACTCCCGCTTTCTCCGTATCCCGTAGCTATGGAATTTGCTACCATGAATGGCCCCACCCAACCCCAAAAGGCATATAGTTCCCACATATGGCCCATGTAAGCAGTAATAATCAGCACTGGGCCAGAATATCCCATCTTGGGTGCCGCTTTCGCAGGGACACTGTTCCTTTGCCTCTTGGCAGCTTCTTTTGCCGCGTCGTTTCCCCGTTCTATGTTCTTGGGGCTTTCCTCAACCAGGAAGAACATTATGAACGCAGCTATGAATACAGGTAAGGACGTGCCCAGTATCCCTATTCTCCAGCCGTAGATCGACCCTAACGAAGAAGCCACCAGGTACCCGCTGGCATACGCTGCGGTCAAAGCGGCCGTGTACGCACCCAGTGCCCTTCCTCTTTCGTTTGACGGAAACCAACCTGAAAGTAGCGACATACCCGGGGCGTAAATGGCTCCCGCGGATAGGCCAGTGAGCAATCTCAGAACCAGGATACTGGCAAAGTCCCTTACCAGCCATGCAAACATGATGGAAAGTACACCAGTGCTCAAAGTAGCCCAAGCTACTACATTCTTATTGCCTACCCTGTCCGCCAGCCAGCCAGTTGCTATTACTGTGACCACATAGCCGACCTGAAATGCTGATAGGATAATCCCCATATCACCTGCAGTAAGGCCGAAATCGGTCGTAATATATTTGGAAACTGCAGAAAAGTTATACCATGGCATATACCCTAGCATCATAGAGATACACATTAATATCAGGATCCTGTTTTTGGTGGGCATCGTCTAGTTATCTAGTTTCTTATCTAATTCTGCACACTCGAGTTTCTATAGACGGCGTGTTGCGGGTGAACCAAAGGCTCTTACCGCTGAGCTAACTGCCTAGAACTATGTTCATTTTAGGATAGAGGCTTTCTATTTGCAAACATAATCTCACGATGGAGCCAGGCGCTTGATAATAATGTCTGGTATAGTCATAGTGGTGCTGTGAATCGGCGGAGAGAGGATATCCTTCCGCAGCACATCGCCCTTAGCGTGGACGGCAATGGCCGGTGGACCAAGCAGCGTGGCTTGCCTCGTCTAGCTGGCCATCGGGAAGGGATAGCCAATGCTCACCGCGTGGTGGAAATTCTTTTCGATTACGGAATCAAGTATGTCACTTTGTATGTCTTTTCCACCGAGAACTGGAAGCGACCGAAAGAAGAGGTGGATGGGATTTCCCAAATTTTAATGGACGCGGCTGATGAGGAAACTAAGTTTGCCCAGAGAAAAGGAATAGGAGTTTGCCATCTGGGGAAACTTGATGGACTTCCATCAGGATTAAAGAGCAAGATAGAGCGAGCGGTGGACTTGACCAAGAACAATAGAGCGATGGTTGTTGGCCTTGAATTATGGGGGTGGAAGCGAGATAGTGGAAGCGATGCGTCGTCTTGTGCGGGGTGGCGTCTCTCATGAAGATGTGGATGAAGCTCTGTTTAGTCGCTATCTTTATGCCGTGGATATCCCCGATCCTGATGTTGTTATTCGCCCAGGCGGGGAAATAAGACTGAGCAATTTTCTGTTGTGGCAAATAGCCTATGCTGAGTTTTATTTCACCCCGGTCTTATGGCCTGATTTTGGTCGTGATGAGGTCGATAAGGCTCTCATGGCCCATAAAGAGCGCCAGCGCCGCTTTGGCTCTCTAGCACCCTCCGATGCAAGCTCTTGACCCTTAGTAGCGCGCAATATAGAATTTGTTTTGCCGCGTCGAACGCTTTATCATTGAGTTAAATCTAAAGGAGGGAAGGTGATTTGTATGCACTGGGAAGACATCTGTTACTGGAATTAGAAAACTGCAACAAGGAGATACTGGATGACTCGGATTTTTTAAGAGATTGCCTTAACGAAGCTGCTATTAAATGTGGGGCTACTGTAGTTGGCGAATCCTTCTACCATTTCTCTCCCTGCGGAGTAAGTGGCGTAGTTAACATTGCCGAATCGCACATCTCCATCCATACCTGGCCTGAGTATAGCTATGCTGCCGTTGATGTTTTTACCTGTGGAGACGATGTGAAACCGGACGAAGCTGCTAAGTTAATAGTAGGAAAGCTGGAAGCCAAAAATTACTCTGTTGTTGAGTTGCGAAGAGGCATTGTAGAGGATAGCCGAGTTAGTTATGCAACAAAATGAAAGATAAAGACCCTGATAAACATAAATGGTTTCATGACTATATCAGCCCCAACCTTACTGTTTTGCATAATATTGAGAGGGTGATATATTCAGGGCAAAGTGAATTTCAGTCGATAGAGATTATCCACACCGGTAGCTTTGGTGTTTGCCTCATCCTCGATGGAAAAATTCAATCCAGCGAGAGCGATGAATTTGTTTATCATGAAGCTCTGGTGCACCCCATCATGCTCACTCATCCCAAGCCAGAGAACGTATTTATCGCTGGTGGGGGGGAAGGTGCCACGCTAAGAGAGGTGTTGCGACACAATTCGGTCAAAAAGGTGATTATGGTAGACCTGGATAAAGAAGTGGTAGATATCTGCCGTCGATTTCTACCCTCCTTTCATCAGAACTCCTTTGATGACCCTCGGACAGAGCTCCACTTCGCTGATGCCAGGGAATATCTGAAAAAGTGCCAAGATAAGTTCGATATTATAATCATTGACCTGGCTGACCCCGTGGCAGAAGGACCAGCCCGCTTGCTATATACTCAAGAATTCTATCAAATTGTTAGACAAAGGCTAGAACCTGATGGCATTATGTCCGGGCAAGCCGAATCAGCCAGCTGGACTGATCTGCAAAACTTCGCTGCTATTGCCAACACCTTAAAAACCGTTTTTGCTATAGTTCGCCCCTACCAGGCACACGTACCTTCGTTCACCAGCGTGTGGGGATTTATCTCTGCCTCCGAAAACCTAGACCCCACCAAATTAGTACCCGAGGAAATTGATGCCAGAATCCGGGTGAGAATATCAAAAGAGCTAAAGTCCTATGATGGGCTCACCCACGAAGCCATGTTTACCATTCCCAAACACATTCGCCAGCAGCTGGCCACAACAAAAAAAATCGCCACCGATAAAGAACCCATTTTTACTTATTAGATTAACTTCCTCGTTTCCTTTCAGCTTAACCGCTTACTGTCTTATCAGTAACTACTTGTTAACGAAAAAATCCTTATAGGTGACACGTATGTCTCTCTTCAAAATTTTTCCTGTTGGCGTTTTGGGAAGTACACCGACAAAGATTACGCTCTTTGGCACTTTGAAAGGTGCCAGTTCTCTCTTGCAGAGAGCCACAATTTCCTGTTCAGTTATCTGCTCTCCCTTCTTGGCAACGACAACTGCGGTAACAGCCTCAATCCATTTTTCATGGGGGAGACCTATAACGGCCACCTCTTGAACCCGGGGGTCTAAGTAAATGGCCTCTTCTACCTCTCTGGTCGAGACATTTTCGCCACCAGTTTTGACCATGTCTTTTTTTCTATCAACCACGGTGATAAAGTTGTCTTCGTCCAGCTCTCCCACATCACCTGAATGGAACCATCCATCGGGCATTGCCGCTTCAGTCTTTTCAGGATCTTTAAAGTAAAGCATCATAACATGGGGTCCCCTTCCACAGATCTCACCAGGTATACCAGGTTTATCAATGACATTGTATTCAGCATCCTCAAGCCTCGTTTCCATGTTGATGCCACCCTGACCAGCTGAACCGAGTTTTGTCAGGGCATGCCTTGCCTTTAGGATTGTATGATAGGGAGCCAGTTCCGTCTGCCCATAATAGTTGTAGATCTTAGCCTTAGGAATCCTCTGGATTATTTCCTTTAACACTTCGGTCGGCATGATTGCGGCTCCGTAATAGCATTTTTGGAGGCTGGATAAATCGTATTTATCAAAGTCAGGATGCCTCAATAGTGCAATCCACACGGTTGGTGGTGCAAAAAACAGGGTTGCTTTGTACTCTGCAACGGTTTTCAGGATTTCCCCGGCATCCGCTGTTAGCAACAGGATGTTGGTCCCCCCGATCCAGAATATTGGATTCATAAACACATCACGCTGGGCGCAATGATATAAAGGTAGTGCGTTAACATTGATGTCCTCGTCGTCATACTCTCCGTCTACGATGCACCCCATATATTGTGCCATCAGTGCCTGGTTGTTGATAATAACCCCTTTAGGCAATGTCTCTGTTCCGCTGGTATAGGTCATTTGCACCGGGTCTTCAATGCGAAGGATGACCTCAGGCTCATCAGAAGGATACTGTTTGTACCACTTATCAAAATCCACAAATTTATTGATTGCCGACTGCCCCTTTCCTTGATTTGACCAGATAAGGGTTTTCACCGTGGGCATTTCATCAAGGACATCTTTGACCAGGTGGTAAAGGGCATCTTCAATGATGAAAACCTTGCTCTCAGAGTGGTTGATGCAGTAGGAAATGTCCTTGCCCCGAAGGAGATAATTAACCGCTAGGTAGATGCCTCCAGTTTTGGCAGTCCCGAGCCATGTTAAAACGTGGTGAATGGTGTTGTGCGCCAGGATGGCAACACGATCGTATTTTTTCACTCCCAAGGCTATCAATGCGTTAGCGACCCTATTGCATTCGCCTTCCAATTCCGTGTAAGTGAGGGTTCTATTTCTAAAAATTAGAGCTTTCTTGTTAGGATAGTGGTAGCGGCTACGTCGGATTATATCGGCGATGACCCATCTATTGACCTTATTGTATCTCTCAAGGAGGAAGTCTATATTTTCATCATTTAAAGTGTAAAAACGTGCCTTTTCCTCATCAGCCATTGGTTTCAAGAAATCTGGCATGTTACCCTCCCTTTCTGGAATTTTTTGCTATAGCGTTCTAGCAATGACCAGCCTGGGACGCTCTTGCAGGATGGCGCAAGCCTTATATGAACTGTCCCTCTTGGCCACCAAGATTAGGACTACATGCATGTCGTTAAACACTAGCTCTGAGGTATCAGAGGCCCTGATGCCCCTTTTGCTTTCATGTTTGCCTAAAGAAGGCCCCGGTATTTCTTTCGTTTCAAAATATCATACAGGAGCGGAAAAGTCTAGAGGTTTGCTTTCAAAGCTAATCAGCGGCGTTATAGTAAACTTAAGAGGAGTATGGCTAAGGCAAGTTTGATTTCTTTTGAAGCTGTCTCCGCTCGTGTTATAATGCCGTTGAGCCCTTATGGAAATCCTAGCCTCGCTTAATCCTGCCCAGAGACAAGCCGTAGAAGCCATTGAAGGTCCGGTGCTTATTTTAGCTGGCCCTGGCAGCGGCAAGACCAGAGTAATCACCCACCGTGTTGCTTATCTAGTTAAAGTTTGCGGCGTAAGTCCACAGCGTATTATGGCAGTTACCTTCACTAACAAGGCTGCCCGTGAGATGAAAGAAAGATTGGAGCAACTTTTGGGGCAAGTGAGTGAAGCTTTGACTCTGGGCACTTTCCACGCTATCTGCAGTCGAATTCTCCGTCGTGAGGGCCAGGCCATAGGACTTAACTCCAGATTTGTCATCTACGATGACGAAGACCAGTTGAATTTGATAAAGCGGAGCCTTCAGGAATTAAATCTCGACCCTAAGCAATATGCTCCTCGCGCATTACAATCGGGCATTAGCGCTGCTAAGAGCCGCCTTATTACCCCTCAGGACTATGCCCAGCAGGTTAATAGTTATTTTGAAGAGATAGTGCAAAGGGTCTACCAGCGCTATCAACAGTTGCTCAGTCAGAGTGGGGCTGTAGATTTCGATGACTTGTTAATGAAGACGGTACAAGTATTCAATGACCACCCTGAGATTCTGAGCAGATACCAGTTACGTTATGGTCATGTCTTAGTTGATGAGTTTCAGGACACCAATATTGCCCAATATGAGCTTATCAAACAGTTAGCCGGAAAATATCACAATATCTGCGTTGTTGGTGACCCCGACCAATCCATTTATTCTTGGAGGTTCGCCGATTTGCGCAATATTCTGAGCTTTGAGAGGGATTATCCTGAAGCCAAAGTAATGCTCTTGGAGCAGAATTACCGCTCCACCAGGATTATTCTAGAGGTGGCTTCAGACGTTATCTCGACAAACGTGCAGCGCAAGCCCAAAAACTTGTGGACGGAAAATGAAGTCGGCTCTGCGGTGGTTATTATTGAGAGCTACAGCCAAGAAGAAGAAGCTCAATCTGTGGTCAATGAGATAGAAAAGCTAGTCAGCCAGGACCAAATATCGCTCAAAGATTGTGCTGTGATGTATCGGGTCAATGCTCAATCACGAGTATTGGAGGAAACTTTTATGCGCTACGGAGTGCCTTATAAGCTTGTTGGTGGCACACGCTTCTATCGCAGACAGGAGATCAAGGATATTATTGCTTACCTTAGAGTTATTCATAATCCACATGACAATGTCAGTTTGGCTCGAATCATAAATACTCCTGCGCGAGGCATTGGTCAGGGAACACTCGGCAAGCTTCAGGCTTGGGCCACGTCCCAAGATGCCTCCCTTTATGATGCGTTAAAGCAGGCGGTGGAGAGTAAAGCTCTATTCCCTCGCGTTATTCAAGCCCTGACTGGATTCGTTGCTCTTGTTGACAGACTTATTGCTGAGAGTCATGAACTAAATCTTGCTGAACTATTGAATGAGATATTGGAGCATACTGGGTATAGAGAATACATTTTGGAGAAAGAGGGTGGGGAGGAGAGATGGGAAAATATAATGGAGTTGAAGAGCGTTGCCAAAGAATATGCTGAGTTTAATCCTGAAGAGGCTTTAGCTGCCTTCTTGGAGAAGGTTAGCTTGGTATCAGACATAGATGAACTAGATGAAAGAGCCGATGCTGTAACCCTAATCACTTTGCACCAAGCTAAAGGATTGGAATTTCCTGTAGTTTTTATTGTCGGCATGGAAGAAGGGGTTTTGCCTCATAGGAAATCGTTTGATGACCCAGAAGAAATGGAGGAGGAGCGTCGTCTTTGCTATGTTGGTATAACTAGAGCTGAGAAACGACTCTACCTCTTGCGCAGTTACCGCCGCAGCTTGTTTGGCAATAGCTTGGCGAACCCGCCGTCACGCTTTCTCCAGGATATTTCACCACGTCTAGTAACCACCAAAAGATTATGGGAAGAGGAAAGCCTGAACTTACCGGACGCTGTTTATTCTCAACCGTTGACTCGCTCCTTGGGTACTTTGGATTTGAAAGTGGGCGACTGGGTGCGGCACAGCAAATTTGGCGATGGCGTAGTGATGGATTGTTCTCCTGACAAAGGAGATCAAGTAGTAGCCGTATCCTTCAAGGAAGCTGGAGTTAAGAAGCTGCTGCTCAGCTTGGCACCTTTGGAGAAAATCGAAAAAGACCAAGATTTTCCTGCATGAACTCTTGACAAAATACACGAAAGCGTGTAAAATCATATATAGATGCCTATTAGAGTTTTAGTGTCGGAGGTAATCTCCAAGATCGCTGCTGGAGAGGTAATTGAGAGACCAGCTTCAGTAGTAAAGGAGCTGGTGGAAAACTCTTTGGATGCTGGAGCTAGCCAAATTAGTGTAGAAGTACAAGGCGGTGGGATAGACTTAATTAAGGTAAGTGACAATGGAGCGGGTATTCCAGCATCGGAGGTAGAGCTTGCCTTTTGTCGATATGCTACAAGCAAGATTAGCAACTTAGACGATTTGGGGAACATTTCCAGCCTTGGTTTTCGGGGCGAAGCCTTGCCCAGCATCGCCGCTGTGGCTGAAGTGGAAATTTCTAGCAAAACAATTTCGGATACTATTGGTAGTTACCTATATTTGAGGAAGGGCAACGTAGTTCGTAGAGATAATCGTGCCAGACCTCTAGGTACTACTGTAACTGTGCGTCGATTGTTCCGCTATTTCCCCGCCAGGCTCAAGTTTCTGAAATCAGTGAATACAGAGAACAGCCATGTTGCTAACGTATTAAGCCATTATGCACTGGCTTTTCCTGAGGTCAGGTTCAGCTTGCTCCTTGATAGACATCTTAGCTTGCGTAGCGCAGGCAATGGCGATATGCGTGATGTGGTAAACCAAATATACGGTTTAGAGCTGGCCCAGGCGATGCTGGAGGTAGAAGGAAGGGATACCTTTACTAAGGTTAGCGGCTTGGTGAGTCCACCTTCCTTAGCTCGCCCCAACCGTAGCTATCTCAGTTTTTTTATTAATCGAAGGTGGGTACGCAGTCCCTTACTGATTAGAGCAGCCGAGGAAGCCTATCATGGCTTGCTTATGGATGGAAAGCATCCTGTAGTCATAATCAATATCTCGTTGCCAGCGGAGGAAATTGACGTCAATGTTCATCCTGCCAAAGCTGAGGTAAAGTTTCGCCACGAACAAGCTGCCTTTGCCAGCGTAGAAGAGGCGATAAAGCAAGCATTAGCCAGGATGCCCGTGGCTACCAGTGCTACTACTAAGGTTGTGTCTTTCCCAGCTACTTCGCGCCAGCAGCAGAGCACCTGGGTAGTAAGTGAAAAGGAGCCAACTTTTGTTGCTCCCTTACCTATTCCTGGCTTACCTGTTTTGCGTGTAATGGGACAG
>Ga0114921_10000079_pt1 | contig 38663 bp, 26 predicted proteins | sample BentaG_FD_87016 | JGI IMG/M metagenome (GOLD analysis project Ga0114921, IMG submission 87016) | Deep subsurface microbial communities from South Atlantic Ocean to uncover new lineages of life (NeLLi) - Benguela_00093 metaG | ecosystem: Environmental > Aquatic > Marine > Oceanic > Sediment ... | reverse complement strand
CCTACGCCCTCAATAACAGACCACGCAAGGTCCTCGACTGGAAGACCCCCTCCGAAGTCTTTGCAGAGCAACTACACTCACTCCAACAACCCGGTGTTGCATCGACCGATTGAACTCGCCCAGTACACCTCGGTGGCATTCACCCAGCGGCTCATCGACGAAGGCGTGGAACCCTCGGTCGGCTCGGTCGGCGACGCGCTGGACAACGCGTTGGCCGAGACCACCGTCGGGTCGTTCAAGAACGAACTCATCCGCCGGCAAGGACCCTGGCGCGACGTCAACCAGGTCGAGCTGGGGACCGCCGAGTGGGTGATGTGGTTCAACACCGAACGCCCGCACGAGTACCTCGACGACTTCACCCCCGCCGCCGCCGAGAAGCTCCACTACGATCACAGACACACCCCGCCGAAGGCAGGGTGATTCAACAAGCACAGTCTCCGGACTCACCGGGACGGGTCAGGCGGCCGATAATACTTCGTTAGTGCGCTCATCTGTCTGCGCTCTTGCCTTCATCGGTCGGCTCAGCCAATCCGTTCGGCGTGGACTTCCGCTTGGCCTGCACCCAATACAGGAACTCCTCGACCGCTTGAGCGGTGTAGTGGGCCCGCGGCGATCCGTAGTAGAAATCGAATGAATGCTGAGCGTGCGGGATCTCGGCGTACACCACCGGCGAGGTGGAAATCTCCCGCAGTGCCGCGCTGAAGCGCCTGCCCTCACGGACCGGGATGAGCGAATCGTCTGCTCCGTGCAAGATGAAGAACGGCGGCGCGTCGGCCCGTACCCGACGAACCGGCGACGCGTCGATGTACACCTGCCGGTTCTTCACGATCGGCGTCTTGACGACGAACTTCTGCAGTAGAGCCAGGAATTCCCTTCGTCCGCGACCTTGGGCGGAGACCCAGTCGTAGCGGCCGTAAATCGGCACAGCGGCCACCACGGAGGTGTCGGCGTCCTCGAAGCCGGGCTGGAACTGCGGGTCATCGGCGGTCAGCGCGGCGAGCGAGGACAGGTGACCGCCAGCCGAGCCGCCGGTAACTGCCACGAAGTCGGGGTCACCGCCGTACTCGACGATGTGCTCCTTGATCCAGGCCAGTGCGCGCTTGACATCCACCATGTGGTCCGGCCAGGTGTGGCGCGGGCTGACTCGATAGTCGATCGACACGCACACCCACCCGTGGTCGGCGAGATGGCTGAGCAACGGATAGGCCTGTGGCCGACGCATCCCGATGGCCCACGCGCCACCCGGAACCTGCAACAGGACAGGCGCTTTCCCGTCCCGGGGCAGGTCAGCCCTTCGCCAGATGTCGGCCCGGTTGACGCGGGGGTGCGGGCCGTACTGAACGGTGTCCGCTTTCTCGACGTAGCGGCGCCGGACCAGCCCGTGGGGGGGCACGCCGACTCGGCGGCGGGTGGCCCTGGCCTTCTCCGCCATCTCCTGGTAATCATCGCCGAGCGCCTCCCGCAGCGGATCCTCGAAGTGCGGTTGCGCGGCTACGTTGCGGCGGTGGATCAGCCACAAGATGCCCCAGGCGAGCGCGGTGATCAGCAGCGCGATCCGCCCGCGCGGCCCCCTGAAATCGCCGCGGATGCCGCGGCGTACCGCATCCAACATGGAGCCCGCCATGTACAGCGGCGACATCTCGGAGGTGGGCCATCCGAACGCGAAGACAGGGAGCGTCGGATAGCCCTCGCGGGCCAGCGGGCGTGCACCGTTGGCGGCGTTGGCTAGTTCAGCAATCGCGCGCAGCAACGGGCGGGGTTTAGCCATTGCGCGGCGTCTTCTTCTGCGCCTTTCTCACCGGTTGCGTCTTCTTGGCCGGTTGGGTTTTTTGGGTTGGTTGGGTCTTTTTGGCTGGCTGAGCTTTTTTGGCCGGTTGGGTTTTTTTGGTCTGCTGTGACTTCTTGGCTGGTTGGGTTTTTTTGGCCTGCTTGGTCGTTTTGGTCTGCTGTGACTTCTTGGCTGGCTGGGTTTTTTTGGCCTGCTGGGCTTTTTTGCTCGGCTGTGACTTCTTGGCTGGCTGGGTTTTTTTGGCCTGCTGGACTTTTTTGCTCGGCTGTGCCTTTCTGGCCCGGCCCTGTAATTCCTTACGCGAGATCTTGCCGGTGATGCTGCGGGGGAGTTCATCGAGCAGGGTCACGGCCCGCGGCACCTTGTAGTTCGCCAGCGTTTCGCGAACATGCTGCTTGAGCGTGTCCGGTGTGGCCGAAGCTCCGGGAGTGAGCACGACGAAGGCCTCGAGACGCTGGCCGTACTTACTGTCGTCGACCCCGAGCACGCTGGCCTCAGCCACATCGGGGTGGGTGGCCAGTGTTTTCTCCATCTCGATCGGGTAGATGTTCTCTCCGCCGGAGACGATCATCTCGTCGTCACGTCCGACTACGAACAGCCGTCCGTCCTCATCGAGATATCCGACGTCCCCCGACGACATGAAGCCCTCGTGGAAGTCCTTCGTCTGCCCAGAGGTGTAGCCGTCGAACTGGGTGGAGTTGCGGACGTAGATGCTGCCGACCTCGCCGGTAGGAACCTCGTTGAATTCGGCATCGAAGACCAGAATCTCGGTGTCGCCGGCGGGTCTACCTGCGGTGTCGGGCGCAGCGCGCAGGTCGCGCGGTGTGGCGGTGGCGATCATGCCGGCTTCGGTGGCGTTGTAGTTGTTGTAGATGATGTCGCCGAAACGGTCCATGAACTCGATGACGACGTCAGGGCGCATCCGCGACCCGGAGGCCGAGGCGAAGCGCAGGGAGCCCCCGCTGTATTTGTCGAGGACCTCTTCGGGCAGTTCGATGATGCGGTCGAACATCACTGGCACGACGCATAGCCCGGTGGCCCGGTGCCGATCGATGAGATCGAGGGTGGCTTCGGGATCGAACTTACGACGCGTGATGATCGTGCAGGCCATGGATGCCGCGAAGGCGAGTTGCGATAATCCCCAGGCGTGAAACACCGGTGCGGCAATCACGACGGATTGATCTGTTCGCCAGGGGGTTTGGTCGAGAATTGTCTTGAACGCGCCCAGGTCACCGCCGGAGTGTTTGGCGCCCTTCGGTGTCCCGGTGGTGCCGGATGTCAGCAGGATCGTGTTACTTCTCGTGCTGGCGCGCTCCGGCTCCTGCCCGTCGTGGTCGGTGATCATCTGTTCGACAGTCAGCAACGATTCTGCGAGCGATTCAGGGGCGTCGGCCCACGCGACGATGCGGGTAGCAGCGGGCATGTCGGCCAGCGCGCGGTCGACCGTTTTGGTGAACTCCTCGTCGTAGATCACCGCGACCGACTTCGCTCGGCCGTCTTCGCTACCCTCGCGCTTCAACACCTCAGCGAGCGCCGGCCCGGCGAACGAGGTGTTCAGCAGCAGCAGGTCCGCGCCGATCCGATTGGCAGCGATCAATGCGTCGATGAATCCGCGATGATTGCGGGCCATCAGGGCGATGATGTCGGGCTGGCCGTCGGGCAGAGCCTGCAGTGCGGCGGCGAATGCATCTGCGCGCCGGTCGATCTGCCGCCAGGTCAGGATGCCGATCTCGTCGACCAGGCCGGCCCGGTCTGGGCAGCGCTGTGCCGACGCGGCGAACCCCGAGGTGATGGCCATGTTCTCGCGCTGCATCGCCGTGCCGATACGCAGGTACTTGTCCGGGCGCATCGGCGCGATGATGCCGGCGCGCAGCATCGTGGACAGCAGGCCGAAAGTGTTGGTGAGCGGGTCAGTGATTGCCATGTTGCAGCTCCTGCTCAGCCCAGCACCGGAAGGCGACGTTCATCGGCCAGCTCGTCGAGGGCCCGCTGCATCACCCGTCGGACGTGCGCGTCGACCTCATCGATGTCTGGGTCCTGGCCGAACTCCTCGATGATGTCGATCGGGGGTAGCGCTTTCATCGTTATTTTGGCCGGCAGGGGCACGTTGACCGGAAGCACGACCGAAAGGCCGAACGGGAACCCGAACGACACCGGCAGGATCTTGGCGCGGAACAGCCGCGCGATGGGACCCAGCGCCTTGGCCACGTCAGTTCCGCGGGTCAGGAACAGTTGGCTCTCCTGGCCGCCGATCCCAACCGTGGGCACGATGGGAACGCCCGCGTTGATGGCCGCTCGCACATAACCCGTCCGGCCGTCGAAGTCGATCTTGTTGGCGTTCAGCGACGGGCGGTAGACGTCGTAGTCTCCGCCGGGGAAAACGACGACGACACCGCCCGAGCGCAGCGCCTCGTCCGCATTCTTGTGGTTGGCGAGGATGAATCCGGCCTTCTTGAAGAAGGCTCCCGTCGGACCGAACATGATCATGTCGTGGCTCAGCGTGTACACCGGCCGGTCGAAGCCGAACTCCTCGTAGAAGCCGGAGGCGAAGACCGGAATATCCATCGCGAACATGCCGCCGGAGTGGTTGGCCACCACCAGGGCGCCGCCCGCGGGGAACGTGTCCAGACCGCGCACCTCGGCGCGGTGATAGCCCTTCAGGAACGGCTTGAGCAAGCTCATCACCCGCCCGGTGAGCACCGGATCCCACTTGGCTATCTCGGACGGCGCGATCTCGGACGGCGCGCTTTCGGGCGGGTCGATATCTGGCGAGCTCAACGTGGCCCTTTCGGTATCGACGCTTAGCGGGTTCTGGTCGAGATTCTAATCAGGGCGGACGGTCGGTAAGTGGGCTTATGGCAAGTACAGCCCCGCTGGATCGAAGAATTTCAGTACCGGCGGCAAGCAGTCAAGATCGACGATGGGATCGAGCCCAGACCGTCATCAAAGGGGTGATGGTCGAGGTAGGTCCATGCTGGCACTGGTCGAGCCGGCCGTGAAGGCTGACCCTGAGCCAGTTCCGGTGGTGGATATCGAGTCAGTGGTGAATTTGATTGACTGGGCGTTATGACTGCGATGCCGACCAATCCATACGGTGGAGGCCCGGGCACTGGGATCAGTCTGCCTGATTACTTCAAGCCGACCCCCTCGGTGCAGAGCCGTAACCAGTACTTCCCCGGCACCGAAGAGCTCGGTCCTGATGAGATGCGGATCTCGTTCGTGGGTTCGACGCCGTTCCCGCCGCGGCGGGATCAGGCCGGGACGTCGATCATGGTTGAGCTGGGTAACGGGGAACGGCTGTTCTTCGACTTCGGTCCGGGCTGTCTGCGCAACATCATCTCGATGCTAGGTGCCACAGCAAGAAGTCAACGACATCTTTCTCAGCCACCTTCACGTCGACCACTACCACGATCTTTCTTACCTCCTTCCGTTCTCCGCGTGGTCGGGCCGCTATACCCCGCTTCGGGTCCACGGTCCGTCGGGCCGGACACCCGAACTGGGTACCCAGGGAATGGTCGACGGAATGAAGCAGATGCTGCGGTGGCACCTGGAGGCTTTCGACCACTTCCCGATCGGGGATGGCTACGAAGTCGACGTGAACGAGTTCGATTGGAAAGACGAGAACGGCGTCTGCTTTGACCGCAACGGCGCTCAGGTCAGGCATTGGCGGCGCTCACACGCGAAGGACGGTGCGAGCGCGTAGCGACTCGATTGGAATGGACTCAGCTTCGTCTGGACCGGTGACGGTCGACCCGACGAACTCACCGCCAAGTACGCCGAGGGTGTTGACGTGTTTGTCACGGAATGCCAGACCGACACCGCGAGACTGATCCAACAGAAATACGGGGTGCCCGAATGGCTCTTTGACTACACGATCGACACCCATCACACCCCGCACTATGCGGCCGGCTACTTGATGAAGCAGGTCAACCCGAGAATCGGCATGGTGACCCACATTGAGTTCGAAGAGGACCTGATCGCCGAGACCGTCGCCGGTATTCGGGCCCACTGGGACGGGTTCCTCGCGTTCGGAGCCCCCGATGTGGTGACCGTCAATGTGACCTCGGACGCGATCTGGATCCGCAAGGCGGTGCTCCCGGGGCTGACCGGATCAAGGATTCCCGATTTCCGAAAGGTATTAGGTATCAGGGACATTCCTGAGGAAATCGATCTGCCGCGTCCTCGTCTCCCGCGCGAGGAGCAGCAGGAGCAGCTCACCCGAGATCTGGAAATCGATCCCCACAAGTACTACCCGCCGGACGTCTACAAGGAGCCGCTGGTCCAGCTTCCTGAGCCGCTGACGATGCCCATTCGGCAGATGATGGAGAATTTCGGGTATGACGTCGACTGACGAGAACGGCACCGAGGTGTCGTCGGTGTCTCGTCACGCCGTGGAGAACGATCTTGTACCCGCAACGGTGCTCACCGGGTTCCTGGGAGCGGGGAAGACCACCCTGCTCAACCGCATCCTGACCGGCGACCATGGTCGCAAGATCGCCGTGCTCGTCAACGATTTCGGTGAGATCAACATCGACGCGGATCTTGTCGTGGGCGTGGATGAGGAGATGGTCTCGCTGGCAAACGGGTGCGTCTGCTGCGAGGTGCGCGACGATCTGGTGGCCGCGACCATCGCCCTACTGGAACGCGACATCAAGCCGGACCACATCGTGCTCGAGGCCAGTGGTGTGGCCGAACCGATGAGCCTGGCCATGACCTTCTCCCAGGAGATGTTCGCCGCTCGACTCCGACTCGACGGGATCATCACCGTGCTCGACTGCGAGCAGTTCCTGGATATCCCCGATCTGATGGAACACAAGCTGCGTCAGATCGTGTGCGCGGATCTGTTGCTGCTGAACAAGACCGACCTGGTTTCTTCAGAACGGCTCAACGACGTACAGGCGTGGATCAGCAATAGGGCACATCGCATCCGTTACGTCCCTGCCACCTACGGCGATGCACCGCTGGACGTGCTCCTCGGCATCGGCAGAACTGACGGCGCCAGTTTGGTGGACGGCGCCAGTTTGGTGGACGGCGTCGAACGCGACCCCAGCGACGAGCACACTCACCGAGCGCAATTCGCCACAGCCAGCTTCAGCACCACCCAACCCATGGACCCGCAACGCTTGACGAGCGTGGCAAAGGGGCTACCCGGGAGCGTTTATCGAATGAAGGGCGTGGTGGCGAGCTCAGCCGAACCCCATCGTCGCTGCATCCTGCAAGTCGTTGGGCGACGGGTGTCCATCACCCCGGACGCGCCCTGGGATCAGGAAACTCCGTCCACACGGATCGTCATGATCAGAGCGAATAACATGCCGGCCGACGACGTCGTCACCCAGTTGCAGGGCTGTGAGACCCACCGGGTTTAAGACCGGGAGCGTCCGCCGCCGAAACTGACAGGCTTGATCCGACCGGCGAACGGCCGCGGCGTCGTAGGCTGTCAGCAAAACCGCAGCAGCGGCAAGATTTTCCAGCTGGACGGAAGGCGCCTCATGGGCCACTACAGGAGCAACGTTCGCGACCTCGAGTTCAATCTCTTCGAGGTTCTTGCACTGGAGAAGGTTCTTGCGACGGGCGCCTTTGGCGACCTCGACGCCGACTCGGTGCGCCAGATGCTCGACGAGGCAGCCAGATTGGCCGAGGGGCCGTTGGCGGAAGCGTTCGCCGACACCGACCGCGACCCACCGACATTCGACCCCGCAACCCATACAGTGAGCATTCCCGAATCCTTCAAGAAGGCGCTTCGGATCTGGCACGACGCGGATTGGTTCCGCGTCGCCATGGCAGAGGACATCGGCGGGGTTCCGGCACCCTCGATGGTTGAGTGGGCGATCAACGAGTTCGCGCTCGGCGCCCAGCCGGCAGCGTTCATGTACCTCGCTGGTCCTAAAATGGCGGACATCGTCTACGCCATCGGCAATGAGCAGCAACGGCACTGGGCGTCGCTGATGATCGAACGAAACTGGGCCGCGACGATGGTCCTCACCGAGCCGGACGCCGGCTCGGACGTCGGCGCAGGCCGCACGAAGGCGGTCCCGCAGCCCGACGGCACCTGGCACATCGAAGGCGTCAAGCGATTCATCACCAACGGGGACACCGACGATGTGTTCGAAAACATCGTGCACCTGGTTCTGGCGAGGCCGGAGGGTGCGGGCCCGGGCACCAAGGGCCTCAGCCTGTTCCTGGTGCCGAAGTTCCACTTCGATCCACAGACTGGTGTGCCCGGTGAACGCAACGGTGTCTTCGTCACCGGCCTCGAGCACAAAATGGGGCTGAAAGCCTCCGCGACGTGTGAACTGACCTTCGGCCAGCACGGCCCCCCGGCCGTCGGGTGGCTCATCAACGACGCCCATAATGGCATCGCCCAAATGTTCAAGGTGATCGAATATGCGCGAATGATGGTGGGCACCAAGGCAATCGCGATGCTCTCCACCGGGTACCTCAACGCACTCGACTACGCGCGGGCCCGGGTGCAGGGCGCTGACATGACGCAGATGACCGACAAAGCCGCGCCGCGGGTGTCGATCATCCACCACCCCGACGTACGCCGGGCATTGCTTACCCAGAAGGCCTACGCCGAGGGTCTGCGCGCACTGTATCTCTACACCGCGGCGCATCAGGACGTGGCGGTCGCCGAGATCGTCTCCGGCGCGGACGCCGCGATGGCGGGCCGAGTCAACGATCTGCTCCTACCGATCGTCAAGGGCGTGGGCTCCGAGCGCGCCTATCAATGTCTGACAGAGTCGCTGCAGACCTTCGGCGGATCGGGGTTCCTGCAGGACTACCCGATCGAGCAGTACATCCGCGACGCCAAGATCGACTCGCTCTACGAGGGCACCACCGCAATCCAGGCGCAGGACTTCTTCTTCCGCAAGATCGCTCGGGATCAGGGCGGGGCACTGATGCACGTGGTCACACAACTCCGCCAGTTCCTCGAGGCCGGCTCGCCCGATCCAGAACTCGCCGAGGGCCGGGCATTGCTGACCACTGCGGTCGAAGACGTGGAGAAAATGGTCACCACGATGACCGGGTTCCTCCTCGATTCGCAGAAGAACCCCCGCGAACTGTATCGGCTTGGCCTGGAATCCGTCCCCTTCCTCCTCGCGGTCGGTGACCTGCTCATAGGCTGGCTGCTGTTGTGGCAGGCCGAAGTCGCTCTGGCAGCATTGAACGGCGCAGCAGACGAACGTGACCGCCATTTCTACGCCGGAAAGGTCGCAGCGGCGCAGTTCTTCGCCAAGAACGTCCTGCCGCGGCTGACGGCGCAGAGCGCGATCCTGACCGCGGCTGACCTCACTGCCATAGAGTTGTCCGAAGAAGGTTTCTGATCTGAGCCGACGTGGCCGCGCGGGCTGAGCTTCAGTCGGCTCAGGTGGGCGGCGTGTAGCCGAACGGCAGCAGGATGCTCTTGGATTCGCAGTATGCGTCGATGCCCTCGGGGCCGTTTTCACGGCCGATGCCGGAGTTCTTGTAGCCGCCGAACGGTGCGCCCGGGTCGAACGCGTACATGTTGACCGCGTAGGTGCCGGTCCGGATTCTGCGCGCGATCTGCAGCGCCTTGTCGTTGTCGGTCGTGTACACGCTGCCGGCCAGGCCGTAGGCCGAGTCGTTGGCGATGCGCACCGCGTCGTCCTCGTCCTCGTAGGCGATGACTGCGAGCACGGGGCCGAAGATCTCCTCCTGGGCGATGGTCATCGCGTTGTCGACGTCGGCGAACACCGTCGGCTGGACGAACCAACCACTGTCCAGCCCCTCGGGTCGCCCGCCGCCGGTGACGACCCGTGCGCCTTCCTCGACACCCTTACTGATGTAGCCCTCGACGCGTTCCCGTTGCTTCTCGCTGACCAACGGGCCGACCATGGCAGCGGGGTCGTCGGGCAAGCCGATCGGCATCGCGGCGACGGCCGCGGACAACTTCTCGACCACCTCGTCGTAGCGGGATCGTGGTGCCAGTATCCGGGTCTGTCCGACACAGGCTTGCCCGCTGTTCATCAGGCCCGAGAACACCAGCATCGGCAGGGTCGAGTCCAGGTCTGCGTCTTCGAGAATGATGGCCGCCGACTTGCCGCCCAGCTCCAGCGTGCACGGTTTGAGCTTCTCGGCGGCCAGTTTGCCGATCTCCTTGCCGACCACCGAACTGCCGGTGAAGGTGAACTTGTCCACCTCCGGATTGGCCGTCAGAGCTCGCCCGGTTTCCATACCGCCGGGCACGATCGAGAGCACGCCTTCGGGAAGCCCGGCCTCGGCGAACATCTCTGCCATCGCGAAGACCGACAGCGGGGTCTCGGCGGCCGGTTTGAGCACGACGGTGCAGCCGGCCAGCAGTGCGGGCCCGAGTTTGTTGGCGGCCAGGAAGAATGGCACGTTCCACGCCGTGACGGCGCCCACGACGCCGACCGGCTCCTTAACCACGAGGGTTTGGCCGTAGATGCCGTCCCGGATGTCCTGCCAGGGGAACTTGTCGGCGGCGCCGACGAAATAGTTGAACGCCGATATGGAAGCGCCGTACTGCATCATGTCGACGATCGTCGGCGGCTGGCCGGTTTCGGCCGCCAGCAGGAATTTCAGCTCATCGCCGCGCTCTTCCATGATCTTGACCGCGCGGCCCAGAATTTCGGCGCGCTCGGCCGGAGACATCTGCGGCCACGGACCTTCCTCGAAGGCCCTGCGTGCGACCTGGCACGCGGCGTCGACGTCGGCTGCCGAGGCAAGCGGCACCCTGCCGACCAGTTCGCCGGTGGCCGGGGAGCGCACCTCAATCACATCTGAGGTGGTCGGCTCGACCCACCTGCCGCCGATAAAGAGCTTGTCCCACTCCGACGTGAACCCAGTGGACGTGCTCGCGGTGCTCTGTGTCATGAGCGCCACAGTACCGACCTCGAGGCAAAACGAGAACCTGTTGCAGTCCGACGGTCAGTGGCGCCCGGACGGCTGAAGGACCACCACCAGATTGCTCACCGTGAATTCCCGCAACATCGGCACCTTCGTCAGTCCCCAAGCCCATCGTGGGTGGTAGCGGGGGAATGCGGCGACCAGAGCGCCGGTGCTTGCGGCCCATTTCAGACCGTCGGACGCCGACACCGCGAACAACGACGAGCCGTAGTCGTTCTTGGCTCGGTGGCCATGCTTGCGGGCGTATCGTTCGGCGGCCCGGCGGCCGCCGAGGTAGTGCGCCAGCCCCATCTCGTGCCCGCCGAAGGGCCCCAGCCAAACGGTGTAGGACAGCACGGCCAGACCGCCGGGCCGGGTGACCCGCAGCATCTCATCGGCCAATCGCCACGGCTCAGCGACATGTTCGGCGACGTTGGACGACAGACAGATATCGACACTGGCATCGGCGAACGGCAGCGCGGTGCCCGAAGCCCTGACGAATACCCCTGTGGGGCAATGCCGTCGAGGTGCGGCGGCGTGCATCTCGCCAGGTTCCGGTTCGACACCGATGTAACGGAGGCCGGCACCGGTGAACGCCGACGCGAAGTAGCCGGGGCCACCGCCGACATCCAGCACGTGCAGACCCGTCGTTGCGGAGCCGTTGACCGAAGCCCACAGGGCCGTGACCATCTGCACGGTGTCGGCGGCGAGCGCGCCGTAGAACCGGTCCGGGTCACTCTGCTCGAAGCGGAACTCCGCCAGCAGGCGCAGCGACCGCGACAGCGTCGCCTGACGCGCCCAAAGCCCCAAAGTCGTCATCGGGGCCACCTTAGGACGCGCTGGGTGCGATGGTCGCCCTCCGACTAGTGTGAACCGCGATGTCTGCCGCCCCGACCCACCCGTGCGCCGAACCCGCCCGGGTCCGATCGGTTCTGCTGCTGTGCTGGCGCGACACCGGTCACCCACAGGGCGGCGGCAGCGAGACCTACCTGCAGCGCATCGGCGCGCAACTAGCTCAGTCCGGGATCCGCGTCACCCTGCGAACCGCCCGCTACCCCGGCGCCGCGCGACGCGAGGTTCTCGACGGCGTCCAGATTCAGCGCGCCGGCGGGCGCTACTCGGTATACGTGTGGGCCGGGTTGGCGATGGCCGCGGCCATGATCGGTCTGGGCCCGTTGCGCCGCGCACGTCCTGACGTTGTCGTCGACACTCAGAACGGCCTGCCATTCCTGGCCCGGCTGGTGTTCGGCAGGAGGGTGGTCGTGCTGGTGCATCACTGCCACCGCCAGCAGTGGCCGGTGGCAGGCCGGTTGATGGGCCGCATCGGCTGGTTCGTGGAATCTCAGGTGTCACCCCGCCTGCATCGGCGGAACCAGTACGTCACGGTGTCGCTGCCCTCGGCGCGGGATCTCACCCTGCTCGGAGTGGACGCCGGCCGCGTCGCCATCGTTCGCAATGGGATCGACGCGGCTCCCGGCGGCACCCTGACCATGCCGCGGTCGGAGACGCCGCGGGTGGTGGTGTTGTCCCGGTTGGTGCCGCACAAGCAGATCGAGGACGCGCTCGAGGCGGTAGCACAACTACGCGCACGGATTCCGGACTTGCATCTGGACGTACTGGGAGGCGGTTGGTGGGCGCAGCGGCTTCTCGCCCACGCCAAGAGCCTCGACATCTCCGGCGCGGTGACCTTCCATGGCCACGTCGACGATGACACCAAGCATTCTGTGCTGCAGAGGAGTTGGGTGCAGCTGCTGCCATCCCGCAAGGAAGGATGGGGCCTGGCCGTCGTCGAGGCCGGGCAACACGGGGTGCCCACCATCGGTTACCGGTCCTCCGGCGGTCTGTCGGACTCCATTGTCGATGGGGTCACCGGGTTGCTCGTTGCTGACTACAAGGGCCTGGTGGACGGACTCGATCGGGTCCTGTGCGACGAGACCATGCGGGAGCAATTGGGCGCTAAAGCCCAGGTGCGAAGCGGTGAGTTCTCGTGGAAGCAGAGCGCTGACGCGATGCGGGTGGTACTGGATTCGGTGCACGCCGGCAGTCTCAGCAGCGGCGTGATCTGACCGGCTCTTTCAATGCCGTGCGCAATGCCCTGCGCGATGATCCCCCACCTGCTGGTGGCGTGGCGCCGGCCGGACTAGGGGTTCGTGTCGGCCTTGTGCGCAGCCTGAACCGGCCGCCGGCGCAGCCAGGACAGCACCATCCCGACGAGGCCGCAACCCAGTAGACCCAGCCACATCGCGTGCGCCGCGAGCATTGCGGTTCGGTGTGGCGCCCTCGGGGCTTGCCCGCCCACGAAGTAGACGGTGATGTCGTCGTCGCGGTAGCTCACCGGCAGCGCCAGGCCAGGATCGGGACCTTCGACAACGACCCAGCCCACTCCTGCGGCGGCAAGCTGCCCCCGATCAGCCCCGGAGACCAGCAACCGCTGAATCTCACGGGCGCGCGAACCTTCGCCGAGCACGGTGCGCCCGGCGACGGTCAGATCACCGGTGCTGAACACTTCGGCACGCACCCATCGGGGTAACGGATCGAGAACCGGGGCGTCGCCTGCCCACTCGAACCGGCGCATAGTGTCTACCGGCAACACCGCGACCGGTCGGGGGTCGGCATTGATGACCGCAGCCGCGATCGTCCAGCCCACGGGGTACCGCACGGGTGACACCCGGCCGCCGACTCCCCAGGCCAGGTCGGGCATCGTCGTTACCAGCGCCGCGCAGCAGACCGCCGCCGTGGCCGCCGCAGGGATGCGCGGGCGCAGTGTGATCACCGCAGCAGCCCCGGCCAGGGTGTAAGCGGGCACCGCCAACGCCACCCACTTCTGGCTGTCGCGCAGCACGCCCAACCCCGGCACCGCGGCGGTCACCGCCTCCAGCAGTGCCAGACCCGGACCGGTTGCCATCAGGGTCGGCCCGACGATGGCCGCCGTAGCGACGACGAGCAACGGCACGGCGCCCCTTCGACGGCTCAGCAACGGCACCCCCACCGCAACTATGGCCAGCAGGGCGGCTGCCGAGACTAGCGCGAAAAGCGTTGTCCGCGAGGCAGGTACCGCTTCGGCGTTCCAGATTCCACCGAGACTGGCCAGGCTCCCGAGGGTGCCCAGTCCGGGCTCTGCACGCGCTGCGAACGCCGTCACCCCTGACGCATTGGCGGTCTCCGTCCATTCACCCGCGACGGCAGCGGCGACCAGCCAGGGCAGCGCAGCAGTTGTTGCGGCAGCCAGGCTCACCACCGCGCAGAAGGTCCGCGACCGGCCATCACCTGGCGCCAATCCGGTCGCCAACGCAATCACGGCCGCCAGCAGCAGCCCGGTGGGAGTCAGACCGGCCAGCGCGATCCAGAACAGCAATGGCCAAACGGGGGGCGGCGCAAGCTCGCGCCCGGTGCTCCCACGCCCGTTCCCGGCACGCAAAGCCAGCACCGACGCCGCCACCCAGGGTAGGCAGCCGTAGCCCACCAGCAAGCTCCAGTGCCCCTGCAGAAGCCGCTCTGCGACATAGGGATTCCAGATCGCGATGGTCACGGCGACCCACTGGCCGGGGATTCCGGCGTCGGGCAGCACGGCGGCCGTCAGTCGCGCCGCCCCCCAGCCGGCCAACCACAGGCTGATCATCAGAAGTGCCTTGACCACCAGGCCGCCATCCAGGAGCGCAGACGCCAGCGCCACAGCGTAATCCTGCGGCACCGCCCGTGGTGCGGCCTGGGACAGCCCGAGCGCAGAATCGGACAGATAGGACCGTGGCGTGGACACCGCGTCGCGTAACAGGAGATAACCCGGGGAGAACAACGGCGCCATCACCGTCAGAATCAGCACCAACGCATAAACCGGCGCCGCCACCGAGCGCGCCCGAACGGGCGCAAGGAAACGCGCTATCAGCTGGGTTCGTCCGGTTTCAGGTCGGACGGCCGTGCGGCCGGAAGTTTCTCGGTCTTGGCCTCTGCCCCCGGCACCGGTTCGCCCTCATCGCCGCGTCCCCCGAAGAACCGCAGGCCGGCGTCGTCGAGGCCAGGATCGATCAGCATGGACTCCGCGCGCAGGGTAAAGGACCCCAGCAGGGCACCGCCAACCATGGCGATGAGTCCCAGTGCGGTGAAGGTGATGGGCAGGATGCGACTCCACAAGGCGAGAGTGTCGCGTTCATCCTGCGCGGCCGCCACCTGGGATTCGACCGACTCCGCATTGGTGGTCACGCTGTAGTCGACGAACGTCACTTCGGGCTCGAGCGCTTCGCGCGCGTAGTAGTGATGGGCGCGGTCGGTCTGCTTGACGATCGTGCCCGACACGGGATCCACCCAGAACGTGCGCTGAGCGGCGTAGTAGCGCGTCATCGTGATCGGCTCTTCGGGGTCGTCCGCCTCGACGCCCCACATGCCGGCCGGGGCGGTCGCCTGGCCGTCGGCGTCGTCGTCGTACAACGACGAGTACTTCACGGGCTCGACGAGCTTGCCGTCGGAGTCGTAGCCGACATTCTGGTTGAATTTGTAGGTGGTCAGCCCGTTGACGTCGTCCTCGCCGGAGTAGTTGGCGTCGAACGCTTTCTGGGCGATCGGGTCGAACACCGGGTAAGTCTTCTTTTGGGTGTCGAACGGGAAGCGGTAGGTCAGCCCCTCGTGGGGCAGCGCGATGTTGGTGGGTGGGTCCTCGCTGTCGATTGTCCGAGGCTTCTGGATGGCGCCACCGGGGTTGCTCTCGCTGGATACCGCGAGCGCGGTCGTGCGGTCCAGCGTGACCGTGTCCACCATCGCCAGCAGCAGGCCGTTGTCCCGCTGCTGATCGCTGCGCCGCAGGGTGCTGCCGACCTACAGGATCACCACGTCAGCGTTGGACGGCGACTCCACGCTGATTTGTTGTTGCATGACCAGCGGCACGTCCTCGTCGATGACGAACTGCTGGCTGTTCAGGGATTCCGGATCGAACGCCTCACCGGAGCCGTCGCTGACCAGCGCCGCATCGATGTTCAGCGGGATCTTGGCGATCTTGCCCGTGGTGTAGGTGGACAGCAGTAGTGCCGCGATGAGCAGGGCGGCACCGAGCCCCATGATTCCGCACGCGGCGATCCGCAGCGCAACTGCGCGGTTCAATACCGTGTCTCCCTTCGCGCGCCGCCACTGGCCACTACCCCACCGTGTCGGCTGTCGGTGACGTGCCAAAACCTGTTCGACCCTAACAGCACACGCCGGGGCCGTGGCCTACTGCGACCTCTTCGCCATCGTGTTCACGAAGACGCCCGATCTCCAGGGCCGTTGCGGGCATGACTACCCGTTTTCGTCTCGGTCGACCGGGCGGGCACACTGGTGCTTGTGAGCGGAACCGTGACGGTGACGGGTGTGCTTCCGGCGGACGCCGGCGCCGTCGGCGGAACCCGCGGATTCTTGCCCGCCGTCGAGGGCATGCGCGCCTGCGCGGCCATCGGGGTGGTAGTCACCCATGTCGCTTTCCAGACTGGTCACACCGGCGGAATCTCCGGACGGGTGCTCGGTCGATTCGACCTTGCAGTGGCCGTGTTCTTCGCCCTCTCCGGATTCCTGTTGTGGCGCGGGCACGCCGCGGCCGCGCGCGGTCTGCGATCGCGACCTGCGACCGGGCACTATCTGCGCTCACGCATCGTGCGCATCATGCCGGGTTACCTGGTAGCCGTCGTGGTGATTCTGACCCTGCTGCCGGATGCCAAGGCGGACCTCACGGTATGGCTGGCGAACTTGACGTTGACCCAGATCTACGTGCCGCTGACGTTGACCGCAGGCCTGACCCAGATGTGGAGCCTGTCGGTGGAGGTGGCCTTCTATGTGGCGCTACCGTTCCTGGGGCTGCTGATGCGGTGGATTCCACTGCGGGCCCGCATCGGCGTCATCGCCGCCGCGGCGGTCGCCAGCTTCGGCTGGGCGCTGTTGTGGCAGTTGGTTCCCCTCGACACGCCCTACGGTGTCAACCCTCTGAACTGGCCGCCGGCGTTTCTGTCGTGGTTCGCGGCGGGGATGCTGCTCGCCGAACTGACCGTCAGCCCGGTCGGGTGGGTGCACCGGCTGGCCCGTCGCCGCGTCCTGATGGCCTGCGTCGCGGTGGTGGCTTTCCTCGTGGCGGCCTCGCCGTTGGCCGGCCCGGAGGGCCTCACGCCGGGCAGCGTCGATCAATTCATCGTCAAGATGGCGATGGGGGCGGTGGTGGCCGGCGCTCTGCTGGCGCCATTGGTGCTGGACCGGCCCGATACACCGCACAGGTTTCTGGGCAGCGCCACGATGGTCACGTTGGGGCGTTGGTCTTACGGTCTGTTCGTCTGGCACCTGGCCGCGCTGGCGATGGTGTTCCCGGTGATCGGTGAGTTCGCCTTCAACGGCCACATGCCTGTTGTCCTGGTATTGACGGTGGTGTTCGGCTTCGCCATCGCTGCGGTCAGTTACGCGTTGGTCGAGTCTCCATGCCGAAATGCTCTGCGTCGCTGGGAGAGGCGTGTTGATCCGACCCCGCTGGACAGCGCGGTCAACGAGGTGATTGAGCCTGCCGTCGCGCGATGATCGCTTTCGGCCGAGCGTCATCGGTCGGCAGTAGTCAATCGGCAGTAGTTAATCGTCGAACGAGTTAATCGTCGAACGGCAATGCTGACACCGCCACCGCGACGACGGACAACAAGGTGAGGAATTGCAACCCAGCAGAGTGTCCTGCGTATCCGTCCACCGAGCGCCACGGATGCTGACTGAGCACCGCGCCTGCGAGGACGAGTCCTGCCGCGGCGGTGCCGACAATTATTCTTTGCCATAGTGTTTCGCGCGCGCGCAGCAGGTGCCGGAAGCCGAGCGCGATGCCGGCTACCGCGGCCCCCGCGACGCCGGAGATCACTGTTGCCGCTACGACCAGCGCCGTACCGCGTGCGGTCGTCGTCGGGTTCCTCGGCGGGGCAGGCGAATTGACGGCCCGCGTGCCCCGAGCCGGCAGGAACGCCAAGCCGACCAGGAGCGGCAGCAGGGCGAGGCCACCGATCAGCCCGGCCTGGTAGGTCGCATTGGACGGGAAACTCAGCGTGAGAGTTCCGGCAGTTCCTGCCGGCAGAACCCACCCCTGCTGCCAGCCGTTGACGGTGACCGCGGTTAGCGCCGCGCCGCTGCTGGTGCGTGCGACCCACCCTGGGTTGACGCTCTCGGGCACCACCAGGACCCGGGTCGCCTCCGACGGTGGCACCTCGACTTCGCGGTGGTCGCTGGTCCAACTGCCGGTGTCGGCGGGAAAGGTGGTGGCCGAAACCAGTCGGGCTGCCGGCGGGGCAGCCAGTTGGATCCCGTCGACGATGAACACCGGACCGGGGCTGATCAGCAGTTCCTGCGGACCGGCAGGGAGCGTGATCGGCTCATCGCGGCAGGGACGTGCGGGGATCGGCGCGTTGTCGAGGAGAGCTCCGACGGTCGCGGTAACCGAAGTCTGCACGAATTGGCCCGCGACGCCGATGATCGGGCCCTGCCCGCACGGCACGCTGATGGCGCGGGCGCGGTTGGTGGCTGCGTCGGCGGCCCCGATCGGGACGCCATCTGCGTCGAGCGCCACGATCTCAGCCAGCCCGGGGGGCTTGAGCTGGTCGAAACCGAGTGCCGTGCGGTCGATGACGTCGTTCCAGTCCAGCAGCGACACCGTGATGGAGTCGGTGACGCTGGGCGTGAGCTCCACCGTCTGAGGGCCTCCGGTGAGGCGGCGCACCTCCGGCCCGTACCCGAGGTTGACGGCCAGCAGCGTCGGCGCCGCCGGGAGCGCGGACGAACTCGGCGTCACCCTCAGCGCCGCCACCGTCTGCGGTTCCGGCAGCTTCAGAACGAGCGTGGCAGGAGTGTGCGGTTGCACGATGCGCTGAGGTGCCGTCCACGCCGTGCCGGGATTCCCGTCGGTGGCCGCATAGGCCGACCCGAGGACGTCGATCAGGTCGGAATCGCCTGCGGCCCTTGTCATACCGGGTGCTGCGATGAGGTCGGCGAGGTTCGGACCCTGGCGGGCACGGACCCACACGGTCGGCGTCACCGGGGTCTGCTCCGGCACCATCAGAGTTCGGCTCAGGTTGACCGGCTCCTCGGAGGACAACGCCATCGCCGCAGCACAAAGAACACCGGTGGGGCTCTCGGCGCAGCCCGCCCGGCCCAGCAACTCGGAGCCCAGGTCCCATTGGGCGACAACTGAACCCGGTGGCGGACCGGGTACCTCGACGGTACGGCGGAGGCTCACCGGGTGGGCGAAACCGTTCGCGTCGTACTGGGTGACGGTGAAGTCGGTGATGCCGAACTGCACGCCGGGGGAGCCGTCGTCGGTAGCCACGGCGGTGATCCGTACCCAGGGCGACTCGCCGTAGGGCAACGCGACGGTCACCGGTTTGCCTGCCTCCTCGAAACGTACCGTGCTCGTGCCGTTGACAGTGGCCACCTCAAGCCGTCGGACCTGGGCGCCGACGGCGGTGGCACTCGGAGTAATCGTGACGGTGGCGTTGGTCACCGGGTGGTCGAAATCGACCTGCAGCCACTGGCCGACTGCGTTCTGCAGCGCATTGGAGACCCAACTGGTGGACGAGTCACCGTCGATGGCTGCGGCAGCCGCGGAGGCGGGCGAGACGTTGGGCAGCGCCGTGGAGTCCGACGCCGAACTCGAAACCGAGATGCGGCCGCCGTCCCATTGTGCGTAGACCGGTTCCGTGTCTCGGACGGGGTAGTCGGGCACCCTGTTGAAGGTGTTGCGCGGATCCTCGACAGTGCGAACTGCCGAGGAGTGGTCGTCAACGCGGCCGTAGTCGGTTTCGCGCGCCAGCGGAGTGTCGGTCACGGTGACGACCGGTGCGCGCAGCCCTGCGCGCAGCGAGTCCGCGGTCAGCAGCATCGGCCCCAGTGGTGGCAGGCCAGATAGCCGCCGTCGCTCGTCGAGGCGCAACAACACCTCCGGCCCGCCGTCCACGCGGGCCATCGTGTCGGCATCGACCAGGTAGGGGGCAGATGCTGTGGAGCCACCCGGTGCAGCCCGTTGCACCGCGAAGACTTCGACGGCGGGGTAACGCGGGCGCACCCCGCTGTCGGTGACGAACCCCTCCAGGCTGCCCGGGCCGACCGGATCGCCGAACTCGGCGACCCTCCTCAAGCCCGGCGAACCCTCGATCGCCCGGTGGACCAGGATGGGGCGCGCCGATCTGGACATGTCGGGGTCCAGGTCGTTGCGCACCACCACATACGAAATACCCTGACGGGCAAGGGTGTCGGCCAGGCCTGCGGACGGCCGTCCGGCAGCCAGCAGCCGCTGCACGGAATCCAGGGCGCGGATCGTCTCCGGCGGGGTCAGCGGGATGGAGTCTCGGACACCCCAGGGACTGCTGCCCAGCACCTGGAGCGGCTCGTCGTGGCTGTTTCCCCACACCTGGGTGGCGAACGGGGCGCCGGGCACCACCAGAACCCGCCCGGGCTGAGGTGATCCGGTGTTGTTGGCATCCAGCCAATCCGCCGTGTCGTGCCAGTACTGCGGGATCGCGTCAAACGCACCCGGTGGGCTCAGCCGGCCGGTCCAGGCCAGCGACGTAGCGGCGGTAAGCGTGGTGAGCAGCACGATGCCCACGGCGATGCGCTTGTCCTTCTCCGGGTGGGCGAAGGCATCCCGCCACGCTGCCCGCGGCGCGCTGCCCGGCAATGGAATGCGCCCGAGCAGGTGGGCCAGCCCCAGCGCCAACGGCAGCCGCAGCAATGGTTCCAGCTTGTGCAAGTTGCGCAGGGGAGTGCCGTCCGCGTCGAGGAACGCCTGGACGTGGTGCGCGATCGGTGAACCCAATCCGCCGCCGTAGCTTGCAGCCAGCAGCACGACACCCAGCATCAGGATCGTGATCAGCCTGCCTTTGGCGGGCATCGTCGGCAGCGCGAGCCCGGCCAGGCCGCCGGCCGCCACCAGCGTGGTCGCCAGCACCGCCACCGAACCGGTGACCAGCGGCGCACCCGCAGTGGCGGCCGGAGCCACATATGGTGTCCACGCGCCGGTGCCGCGAAGCATCTCGGTCAGCGACATCCATTGGGTGGTGACGCCGGAGGACTCGATGAAGTCCAGGAACGGCGGGCTGATCCGGCCCAGGTGCGCCAGCGCGACGACCCACCACGTCACGGCCAGCACCGCGCACAACAGCCACCACGCGGTGAAGCGCCGCCACACCGCGGTGGGGCGATAGCAGGCCAACCAGACGAGCGCGACCAGACAGGCTGCCAGCGTCGCGACGGCGTTGACCGCACCCATGAGCGCGATGGCCAGGCCCGAACGCGCGGCCAGCATCCTCAGCCCCGGTCCAGTCGGGTCGTCACCCGCGCCCTCATTCCCGCCGCGCAGAGCGATGATCACCGGTAGCAGCACCCACGGCGCCAGCATCATCGGCAGCGTCTCCGATGAGATCGCGCCGATGGTGGTGAGCACCCGCGGTGAGAGCGCGTACGCGATGGCGCCGATCACCCGGGAGGAAGGGCTGCCGATGCCCAGCACTTCGGCCACCCGCAACAGGCCCCAGAAACCGACGGTCAGCAGCAGCGCCCACCACAACCTTTGCGTCACCCAGTCCGGCACGCCCAGTAGGTCACCGGCGAGGAAGAAAGTGCCGTGCGGAAACAGGTATCCATAAGCCTGGTTCTGCGCCTGACCGAAAGGCAGGTCGCTGTTCCACAGGCTGAATGCGCGGGTCAGAAATCGCAGCGGGTTGGCAGTGAGATCGAGCTTGGTGTCGGGTGAGATCTGTCCGGGCGACTGGGCGAAACTCAGGGCCAGTGCCGCCGCGGCGGCCACCCAAAGCCAGCGTCGGGGAAGTGGTTCGGCCGCTACTGGGCGGGAACGGCTAACGGCGGAGGGCAGGAGCGTCGCGACCCGGATCTAGCTTCTGTCGCCGTACTCGACCCTGTTGAGCACCGATGACGCCGGGTCGCCCGCCTGTAGCGGTGGTTTGGTGTCCTGCTGCACCATCAGCGTCACTCCGAATACAGCAGCCGCGCCCAAGAGCAGGCCGACGACGATGCTGGCCGCGGCGGGCACGAGAAACCGGTCCATGGCGCCAAAACTAGCACGTGCGGCACGACGGAGGCGGTGCGATCAGTCCATGACGCAGCCGGTAGCGGACCAGGGTTTCGAACGCGACCGCCGCTGCCGTTAGTGTCGTCTGTTATGCCCCGAGCTCTATTGAAAGCCCCTGGTGCTCTGCTCGCGGTGATGGCGGTGCTGCCGACAGCTGCGTTCACCCTGGGATGCACGTCGACCACCGAGTCACCCCGTTCATCGGCAACCAGCCTGCCACTGTCGATGGCTGCCGGCCCGGCTCAGGGTATTGCGGCCGCGCCGGCCGCTCCCGCGCCGATGGCGCCGGTCTGCGGCGATCCGGCCGCGATGCCGACGCGGGCCAAACTCGCGCAGCTCCTCATGGTCGGGGTGTCCGGTGCCGCGGATGCCCGCGCGGTCGTCGACACGCACCAGGTGGGCGGCATCATGATCGGCAGCTGGACCGATCTGTCGATGCTGTCGGACGGTTCGCTGGCCGACGTGGCGGCGGCGGCCGGACCACTGTCTCTGGCGGTCAGCGTGGACGAGGAAGGCGGCCGTGTCTCGCGGCTGTCGGGCCTGATCGGTTCACAGCCTGCGCCCCGGGTGCTGGCCCAGACCAGGACTCCCGAAGAGGTCTACGCCATCGCGCTCGACCGGGGTCGGCAGATGCGCGGCCTCGGCATCACCGTCGATTTCGCACCCGTGGTCGACGTCACCGACGCTCCGGCCAGCACGGTGATCGGCGACCGGTCCTTCGGTTCGGATCCGACCACGGTCACCGACTACGCCGGCGCTTACGCTCGTGGACTCCGTGACGCTGGGGTGCTGCCGGTGCTCAAGCACTTCCCGGGGCACGGCAATGCATCGGGAGATTCGCACGCCGGCAGCGTCGTCACGCCCCCGCTGGCCGATCTGCAGGCCAGCGACCTGGTGCCCTACCGGACGCTGACCACCCAGGCGCCGGTGGGGGTCATGGTGGGACACATGGAGATCCCCGGGTTGACCGGCAGCGAGCCGGCGAGTCTGAGCCCGGCGGCCTATGGACTGCTGCGATCTGGCAACTACGGCGGTCCACCGTTCAATGGGCCGGTGTTCACCGACGACCTTTCCGGCATGCGGGCCATCACCGACAGATTCGGGGTCGCCGACGCGGTGCTGCGCTCCCTGCAGGCCGGAGCCGACGTCGCGTTATGGGTGACGACCGCCGGGGTGCCCGCAGTGCTGGACCGCTTGGAGCAGGCGGTGGAGGCCGGCGAACTGTCGATGGCGGGCGTGGACGCCGCGGTGATGCGGATCGCCGCGTTCAAGGGCCCCTCGCCAAGCTGTGGCGGCTGATTCGCCGGCCATTGCTTACCCTGTGGGTAGGAACACGTCGCGTTTCGGCGGGGAAGGCACAGCGTATGTCAGGTGGAACCAAGCGGTTGCCGCGTGCTGTCCGTGAGCAGCAGATGCTCGATGCCGCTGTCCAGATATTCTCGGTGAACGGCTACCACGAGACCTCGATGGATGCGATCGCGGCCGAGGCGCAGATCAGCAAGCCGATGCTCTACCTCTATTACGGCTCGAAAGAGGAGTTGTTCGGCGCCTGCCTGGATCGGGAGCTGACCCGGTTCGTCGACGAGGTCCGTACCGAAATCGACTTCGACGACCCGCCAAAAGAGTTGTTGCGCAGCGCGGTTCTGTTGTTTCTGCAGTACATCGATGCCCACCGCACATCCTGGATGGTGCTCTATACCCAGGCGACGAGCTCTCAGCGGTTTGCCCATACCGTGCGGGAGGGCCGCGAACGCATCATCGAACTCGTCGGACGTCTGCTGCGTTCCGGTACCCGATTCCCGGAACCGGACGCCGACTTCGACCTCATGGCCATCGCACTGGTGGGCGCGGGTGAGGCGGTGGCCTCGCGCGTCAGCACCGGCGATGCCGACGCTGACGAGGCGGCTCAGTTGCTGATCAACCTATTCTGGCTGGGTCTGAAGGGTAAGCCTTCCGACGCGGCCGGCGCCGGGCCCGCCGATGCCGATGCCGAGGCAACGGCGAACGCGTCGACGTAGCCTTCCGGCTTCAGGCCGGTGTCACCGAGCCGGTCAGGTGTGGGTAACCCTTGGACAGGTGGCGCAGCGTCAGCTGCCAGCCGTCGGCGTCGCGGTCGACGTACAGGCCCGCGCGGGCGGGTAGCACCACGGGTTTGGCGAACCGCACCGAGTACTTCACCGCCTCGGGAAGTTGGCCTTCGATATTGCCCAGAACAGCGGCGGCGCTGTACATTCCGTGTGCTATCACGGTCGGAAATCCGAACATTTTCGCCGCAATCGCGTTGGTGTGTATCGGGTTGTGGTCCCCGCCGATCGATGCGTAGCGGCGGATCTCCGCGGGCGTGATGCGCAGCACCGCGTTGGGCGGCCCCAACTTCGGCTGTTTCTCCTGCGGCGGCTTGGGCTTATCAGAGAGGCTGGTCCGTTGCTGATGAAGGAATGTCGTCACCTGGTGCCAGGCGGTGTCGTTTCCGACGTTGACGTCGGTAACGATGTCCACGAGCAGGCCCTTGCGATGCTCCCGCAGATTCTCGGCATGGACAGCCACGCCCACCGTGTCGGTGACCGCGATCGGGCGGTACTGGGTGATGTGGTTCTCCAGGTGCACCGAACCCATTGCGGCGAAGGGGAAGTCGAAGCTGGTCACCAGCGACATCACCGTCGGGAACGTCAGCGCGAAGGGATAGGTCAACGGCACCGTGTCGTCGAACCGCAGGCCGGTGACGTTGGCGTACCCGGCCACGTTGGCCGGATCGATCCTCAGCTCGTGGGCGCTCAGCGTGCGGTCGGGCAGGGTGTTGTCGCGAGGTACCAAGGGCACGGCGCCGGCGGCAGCGCGAAACAGATTCTTCAGACTCATGGTTGGTCGATTCGCTCCGTGAACTTCACTCATGCCCCCAGCATCGCCTGGCCGCACACCCGGATGGTGTTGCCGGTGACGGCGTTCGACGCCGGGCTGGCGAAGTAGGCGATGGCCTCGGCGACATCCACTGGCTGACCGCCCTGGAACAGCGAGTTCAGCCGCCTGCCGACCTCACGGGTGGCGAGCGGGATGGCGTCGGTCATCTTGGTCTCGATAAAACCCGGTGCGATCGCGTTGATGGTGATGTCCTTCTCGGCGAACTGCGGCGCCAGGCCATCGGTGAGCCCGATCATTCCGGCCTTGGTCGTGGCGTAGTTCGTCTGGCCGCGGTTGCCCGCGATGCCTGCCATCGACGATAGCCCGACGATTCGTCCGCCTTCGGCGATCGTCCCGTTGCCGACCAGGCCCTCAGTAAGCCGCAGCGGTGCAAGCAGGTTGACCGCGATGACTGAGTCCCAGCGGCTTTCGTCCATATTGGCCAGCAGCTTGTCGCGGGTGATGCCGGCATTGTTGACCAGGATGTCCAGCCTGCCGCCGGTGTCCCCGTAGTGCTGCTTCAGGTGTTCGGTAATGCGATCCACCGCATCGTCGGCGGTGACGTCCAGCGTCAATGCGGTGCCGCCGACCTTGGTGGCGAGTTCAGCAAGCGCGTCGGCGGCATCTTTGATGTCCACCGCGATCACCTTGGCGCCGTCGCGCGCGAACACCTCGGCGATGGTCGCGCCGATGCCTCGTGCGGCTCCGGTCACGACCGCGACCTTGCCCTCCAGCGGCTTGTCCCAGTCCGCCGGCGTGACGGAGTCGGCTGCGCCGACCCGGAACACCTGGCCGTCCACGTAGGCCGACTTTGCCGACAACAGGAACCGCAGGGTGGATTCTAGGCCCGTTGCGGCCGGACTCGCGGCCGCCGAGAGGTAGACCAGCGCCGCGGTCGCGCCGTCGCGCAACTCCTTGGCCAATGAGCGGGTGAATCCCTCTAGCGCGCGCTGCGCCGTGCGTTCTGCGACGCTGCCGGTTTCCTCGGGCGTAGTGCCGACGACGACCACGCGGCCCGAGGGCCCGAGGTTGCGCAGGACCGGGGTGAAGAACTCGTAGAGCGCCTTGAGACCCTCGGGTTCGGTGATTCCGGTGGCGTCGAACACCAGCCCACCAAACGAGTCTGCCCAACGGCCTCCGAGGTTATTGGCGACCACCTCGTAGTCGTCGGCCAGCGCGACGCGCATCGGCTCCACGATGCGACCCGCGCCGCCGATCAGCAGTGAGCCGGCCAGCGGCGGCTGGCCCGGCCGATGGCGGCGCAGCGCCTCAGGCTGCGGGACGCCCAGTTGCTTGGCCAGGAACGAACCCGGCCCGGAGTTGACGACTTGTGAGAGCAGATCGGAAGCCACGGTGCTACCTTTCGGAATCTGAAGTAAATCATCGCGCAACGGGTGCCCATCGCGATCGGACTGTCCTGCCTACCATGAACTTACTCCAGAGTAAGAACGGTGGGTAGTATGACGCTCGACACCCTAACGATCCTCGCGACGCCGGGAGGCACACGTGGCTGACAACAACACGACCCGCCGGGTAGCCATCGTCGGAGGCAACCGGATACCGTTCGCGCGCTCCGACGGTGCCTATGCCCACGCTTCCAACCAGGACATGTTCACCGCGGTGCTGGACGGTTTGGCCGATCGCTTCAACCTCGGGGGGGAAAAGCTCGACGCAGTGATCGGCGGCGCGGTGCTCAAGCACAGCCGCGACTTCAACCTGATGCGCGAATGCGTGCTGGGTAGCTCGCTGTCTTCCTATACGCCGGCCTTCGACCTGCAGCAGGCCTGCGGAACGGGGCTGCAGTCGGCGATCGCCGCTGCCGATGGGATCGCCCGGGGTCGCTACGAGGTGGCTGCTGCCGGTGGCGTGGACACCGCATCGGATGCGCCCATCGCTTTCGGCGACGACCTGCGCCGCGCCCTGCTGGGTCTGCGGCGCGCCAAGTCCAACATCGATCGGCTCAAGCTGGTGGGCAAGTTGCCCGCCGCGGTAGGCGTGGAGATTCCGGTCAACAGCGAGCCCCGCACCGGCATGTCGATGGGTGAGCACGCCGCCGTCACCGCCAAGGAGATGGGCGTCAAGCGGGTCGACCAGGACGCCCTGGCCGCGGCCAGTCATCGCAACATGGCTGCCGCCTACGACAGCGGCTTCTTCGACGATCTCGTTACCCCGTTTCTCGGGCTCTACCGGGACAACAATCTGCGCGCCGACTCCTCACCGGAGAAGTTGGCCAAGCTCAAGCCCGTCTTCGGGGTACGCGACGGCGATGCGACCATGACGGCAGGGAACTCGACCCCGCTGACCGACGGCGCTTCGGTGGCTCTGCTGTCCTCGCCGGAGTGGGCCGCCGCACACTCGATCCCGGTGCTGGCGTACTTCCTCGACGGAGAGACCGCGGCGGTGGATTACGTCAACGGCCGCGACGGCCTACTGATGGCACCGACGTATGCAGTGCCGCGTCTGCTGGCCCGCAACGGGCTGAAGCTGCAGGATTTCGACTTCTACGAGATACACGAGGCCTTCGCGTCCGTGGTGCTGGCAACACTGTCGGCGTGGGAGTCCGACGAGTACTGCAAGGAGCGCCTCGGGCTGGACGGCGCGCTCGGCTCGATCGACCGGTCCAAGCTCAATGTCAACGGCTCTTCGCTTGCCGCCGGGCATCCGTTCGCCGCGACCGGCGGCCGTATCGTCACCCAGCTGGCCAAACAATTGAGCCTGAAGAAGGCCGAAAACGGTGGAGCGGCCGGGGCTCCGGTGCGCGGCCTGATCTCAGTCTGCGCCGCTGGCGGCCAGGGCGTGACGGCCATCCTGGAGGCCTGAGGAAAAACACGTGCCGGGACGCTGTAACGCGCGCCGGTAGGCGATCGATACATGGGATAGCTCCGTGTTGCCGTCTGACCCCCCGACCCGACGGCAACGCGGAGCTCTTAGCTTGTCGGGTGAGATCCGGGTTAGATTCAGACCATGCAGATCAGCATGTTCGGACAGCTCAGCGGTGCCGACCCCACGACAGATGGTTCAACGATCGACGCGACGATCGCCAACCTCACCCAGTTGCGGGACGAGGGCTTCCGCCGCGTGTGGATGAGTCAACTGCCTTACGAGCCAGACCTTCTCACCGTGCTGGCGGTGGCGCTGCGGGAGGTTGACACGATTGAGGTCGCCAGTAGCGTGGTCCCGATCCAGAACCAGCACCCCATGCAGATGGCGCAGCGCGCGCTGACCGTCAGCATGGCCTCGGGTGGCCGGTTCCTCCTCGGGCTGGGAATGACCCATGCTGCGGTCACCGAGGGGATGTGGGGCATCCCGTGGGACAGGCCGGTGCGCAGGCTCAATGAGTACCTCGACGGGTTGCTTCCGCTGTTGGCCGGTGAACCGGCCAACGCGATGGGTGAGACGGTCACCACCCGCGGCGCCTTGATGATCCCGGGTGCGCCGCGCCCCGACGTGTATATCGCTGCCCTGGGCCCCCAACTGCTGCGCCTGGCCGGCCGAAGGACATCGGGCACGTGCACGTGGATGACGGGCCCGGCCACGCTAGACAGTCACGTCGGCCCAACGCTGCGGCAGGCGGCCGCCGACGCTGGTCGTCCCGAGGATGCCGTGCGGGTTGTTGCCGCGCTGCCGGTGGCAGTCACCGACGATGTTGCTGCGGCCCGTCGTCAGGCCGCCGAGCAGTTCGCGATGTACGGGACGCTGCCGTCCTACCGCGCGATGCTGGACCGAGAGGGATTCGCCGGGCCGGAGGATGCAGCGATCATCGGGGACGAGCAGACGGTGTCCCAACGGCTCGACGAACTGGCCGCCATCGGTGTCGACGAGTTCGTCGGAGCACCTTTCGACCCCTCTGCGGAGGGACGGGCCCGCACGCGTGCGCTGATGCGGTCGCAGGAGAGCTGACCACGCCAAGCAAGGCGCCCCCGGGAAGAGTCCGGGGGCGTCTCGCGTGGAACGTCGGTGCAGCGGTGATGAACTAGAAGGCTGCCTCGTCCAATTCCATGACCTCGTTGTCGAGGTTGTCCACGACGGCGCGGGTGCTGGTCAGTAGCGGCAGGAAGTTCTTCGCGAAGAACGATGCCACCGCAACCTTGCCCTCGTAGAAGGCGCGGTCATCGCCGACCGCTCCTGCGTCGAGTTTCTCGATCGCCACGGCTGCCTGCTGTTGCAGCAGCCAACCCAGAATCAGGTCGCCGACACTCATCAGGAAGCGCACCGAACCCAGCCCCACTTTGTAGATGCTGCTCGGGTCCTCCTGGGAGGCCATCAGGTAGCCCGTCAGCGTGGCGGCCATACCCTGGATGTCCTCCAGCGCGGTCGCTAGCAGAGCACGCTCTGCTTTGAGACGGCCGTTGCCTTCCTCATTCTTGACGAACTGCTCGATCTGTCCACCGATGTGCCCCAGCGCGACACCCTTGTCACGGATGATCTTTCGGAAGAAGAAGTCCTGCGCCTGGATGGCGGTGGTGCCCTCGTAGAGTGAGTCGATCTTGGCGTCGCGGATGTACTGCTCGATCGGGTAATCCTGCAGAAATCCGGACCCACCGAAGGTCTGAAGGCTCTCGGTGAGTTTGGCGTATGCCTGTTCGGAGCCGACACCCTTGACGATCGGCAGCAGCAGGTCGTTGACCTTGCCGGCAAGGTCGGGCTCGATGCCGTGCAGCGCCTTGGCCACCGCCGCGTCCTGATGGGTCGCGGTGAACAGGTACAGCGCGCGCAGACCCTCTGCGTAGGCCTTCTGAGTCATCAGTGAGCGACGCACGTCCGGGTGATGGGTGATGCTCACCCGCGGTGCGGATTTGTCGGTCATCTGGGTCAGATCTGCACCCTGAACACGGGTCTTGGCGTATTCCAGGGCGTTGAGGTAGCCGGTGGACAGGGTGGCGATCGCCTTGGTGCCCACCATCATCCGGGCCTGTTCGATGACCTCGAACATCTGCGCGATACCGTCGTGCACCTCGCCGACCAGCCAGCCCTTGGCGGGCACGCCGTGCTGCCCCAGCGAGAGCTCACACGTGGTGGAGATCTTGAGGCCCATCTTGTGTTCGACGTTCGTGACGAACACGCCGTTGCGCTCGCCCGGCTCGCCCGTCTCGGTGTCGAACAGGAACTTGGGGACGAAGAACAGGGACAGCCCCTTGGTGCCCGGGCCTGCGCCTTCCGGGCGGGCCAGCACCAGGTGCATGATGTTCTCGAAGAGATCGTCGGAATCGGCAGACGTGATGAATCGCTTGACGCCGTCGATGTGCCAGCTGCCGTCGGCCTGCTGGACGGCCTTGGTACGTCCAGCGCCGACGTCGGAGCCGGCATCGGGCTCGGTCAGCACCATGGTGGAGCCCCAGCCGCGATCGGCGGCGAGCTGGGCCCACTTCTGCTGCTCTTCAGTTGCGAGGTGGTAAAAGATGTTGGCGAATCCGGCGCCCATCGCGTACATGTACACGGCGGGGTTGGCGCCTAGGACGTGCTCCTGCAGGGCCCAGGCCAGTGCGCTGGGCATCGGTGTGCCACCGACCTCTTCGTCGATACCGAGCTTGTCCCAGCCGCCGTCGACCACGGCGCGCACGGACTTCTTGAACGCGTCAGGCAGCTTCACCGAGTGTGTCTCGGGGTCGAACACCGGCGGGTGGCGATCGCCTTCGGCGAACGACTCGGCCACCGGGCCTTCGGCTAGCTTGGCCATCTCCGACAGCATCTCGGTCGCGGTTTCGACATCGAAGTCGGCATAGTCACCCGTGCCGAGCGCCTTGTCGACGCCTAATACCTCGAACAGGTTGAACACCTGGTCGCGGACGTTGCTCTGGTAGTGGCTCACGTTTCCTCCTCGTTGAGAACGCAGCATGCGGTTGGGTACTGACTGTCAAGTTACCCACCAGTAACTGTCAATGACTATACCGGCTGGAAACGTCAAAACAAGACGACTGCGAGCAATTTCCATCGTCCGACCAACCCAGTAGTTGGGAGAAGGCTGAAATTGCCAGCTTTCACGCCTCTGAACTCGGTGTTTATCGAATTGTGATGATGGTCACTGCGAGCCGCGCAGAGCTGGAAAGTAGGCGGTTCAGTCCCCGGATTTGGGTGCTGTGAGGGGTCCGGCCTCGTCCGGCTGCGCATCAGGCGATGCGGTAGCCGGGGATGCGGCATCGGGCTGTACGGCATCGGGCGATACCGCGTCCGGGGACGGGCTATCAGGCGATGGCGCGTCCGGGGACGGGCTATCAGGCGATGCCGCGTCTGGGGATGCGCCATCCGAATCGGGTAGCTGATCCACGAGGTACTCGGCCAGCCCCCCGATCGTCGGATAGTCGAATACCGCGGTCGCGTTGATCGTGAATGCGCCGCCGAACTGACTGTGCAAGCGATTGCGAAGTTCAATTGCCATCAGGGAATCCGTACCCAGGTCCAGGAACCGACTGGTCGCGGCGGGAGGTTGCGCAAGTCGCAGGAAGTTCTGCACCTCTTGCTGGAGGAATTCGGTGACGAATCCGGCGCGCTGCGGCACCGGTATCTCCTGCAGTTGCTTGAGCAGCTCACTGTCACCGGTGACATCCCCGGCGGCGCTGGGCAACACGAGGTCGAGGATCGGCGGGCGCGATGTGCCCAGCACCTTGGCAGCGCGCTGCCAGTTGGCCTTGATGACGGTTGCCTGGCCGGTGCCGTTGGCCACCACCTCGGCGAGGGCGCCCAGCGCGGCCGCAGGTTCCAGCGGAACCAGCCCTTGGGCGCTGATGTTGGCAGTCGCCGCCTCCGACGAGGCCATGCCGCCTTGGGCCCACGGGCCGAAGTTGACACCGGTGGCCGGCAGGCCGTGCGCCCTTCTCTGCGCGACCAGTCCGTCGAGCAGCGCATTGGCAGTCGCGTAGTTGGCCTGCCCGGGTAAACCGAACAAGCTGGACACCGAGGAGGACACGATGAAGAAGTCGAGATCGTCGTCCTTGGTCAGACGGTCCAGGTGGCAGGCGCCGTACGCCTTGGGTGCCAATACCGTTCGGAATCGTTCCAGGCTCTGCTGGGCAAGCAGCGCGTCATCGAGTATGCCCGCCAAATGCATCACCCCGGCCAGCGGCGGCAACTCCGCGCGGATTCGATCGAGAAGTTCGGCGACCTGGGACTCGTCGCCGACATCGGCCGTGAAGACGTGGATACGGCACTTGTAGTTCTCGGTGATGTCATCGATGACCCGTTGTGCGTCGGCCTCGGGGGCGCGCCTGCTGGTCAATACGATGTCACCGGCGCCGAGTTGGGCCAGATACGACGCCGCGTGCAGGCCGATCGCGCCGAGACCGCCGGTGATCAGGTAGCTCCGATCAGCCTGCGGTTGTAGCGGATTGGCAGCTGCACCACGATCTTGCCGATGTGCCGGGCTTGCTGCATGCGGCGGAAAGCGGCCCTCGCCTCGGTGATCGGATAGACCTCGGCGGGCAGCGGGGTCCAGTCGCCCTCGGCCAATCCCTTCGATACCTCGGTCAGCAACTGACGTATGCGTTCGGGTTCAGCCCGGGTCACCACGTCCAGCGCCACGATCTCGTAGGCGATGTCAGGGCGGACCTCCGCCATCTGCGCATGCGTCCAGATGTCGCGTTTGGCGATCTCGGCGAAGCGGCCATTCTGGGCGGTGGCCCGCACAGTCGCTTCGAGGAAGCCTTCATTGGTCAGGCTGTTGAGCACCACATCGACACCCGAACCGCCGGTATCGGCGAGGATCTGGTCTGCGAAATCCGTTGTGCGCGAGTCGTAGACGTACTGCACGCCCATCTTGCGCAAAGTCGCACGTTTGTAGGTGCTGGCGGTGGCGAATACCGTGGCGCCGCACTGGAGGGCCATCTGGATCGCTGCCAGGCCGACACCGCCGCTGGCGGCGTGAATGAGGACCCGCTCGCCGGGTTTCAGCTGTGCCCAGTCGAACGCGAGCCGGACCGTCAGGGCCGCAGCCGGGATCGTGGTTGCCTCGACGGCGCTGACTCCGTCGGGGATCGGTGCCAACAATTGTTCCGGCACGTTGAACCGGCTGGAGAAAGCGCCCTGCATCATGCCGTAGACACGCTGGCCGATCTCGAGTCCGGTGACGCCGGCACCCAACTGTGTCACGACGCCGGCGAAGTCACCGCCGATCGGGCCGGGGTCGCCCGGGTAGAGGTCGAGGACGTTGAGCACATCCCGGAAGTTGAGGCCGGCGGCCTCCACTCGGACCTGAACGTAGTCCTCGTCCGGCGGCGGCACGTCCGCCTCGGTCAGACGCAGGTTGTCTATCGCGCCGCGTTCGGTCGGCGCCAGGACGTAGTCGCTCCCGCGCGGCACCGTCAGATGGCCGCTGCGCGCCCAGGGCAGCAGTCGGGAGGCCAGCAGCCTTCCTTGCCGCAGAGCCAACTCAGGTTCCTCGGTGGGTGTGTTCAACAGGCCGACCAGCAGGTGCAAGGCCTCCGGAGAGCCGTCGCTGTCGACAAGCTTGCACCGCAGCGCGGGTTCCTCATTGATCGTGGTGCGACCGAAGCCCCACAGTGCGGCCTGCGCCGGGTCGACCGGCTCGCCGGACTCGCACGCTACCGCCCGCTCGGTGATGATCCACAGTCCGTTAGGCAGTTTCAGTTCGCCGCTTTGCACCGTGTGCACCGCGCTGAGCAGGTTGTCGATCTCGCTCTCGATCCAGGCGGAGACGGCCCCCGACGGCCCGCTGCTCGAGTCTTCGCCGCGCGAGTCTTCGGTACTCGGGCCGGTAGCGCGCCAGACGACACCGGAGATTGGCAGGCCGCGCTCCTGAGACTGGGTCAACAGCTGTCCGAGAAGCTCCGGATCGGTGTGCCGGTCGAATGGGATGCAGCCCGGCACCTGGGCGGCGAGTTCGTCGAATCCGGCGATCAGCCAGGTCCCGTTCGTGTTGGCGGCTTCGCCGGCATCACCGCTCGGCGCCGACGATGGCACCTCGTGCCAGCCAAGGGTGTAGAGCAGCCGTGTGGCATCGCCGCCGAGGCCGCGCAGCAACGCCTCGCGGGGCGCCCGTTTAACCGTGAACTCACGAATCCCCCCGAGTGGGCGGCCGTCCAGATCGATGAAATCGAGGTCGAAGGCCTGAATTTCGCTGTTGAGCTCGCTCTGGTGCCACCTTGAGCGGCAATAAAAGCGGCGAGGCATCTGCTCGCGGAGCGTGACCTGCCCGTATCGCAAGGGCAGGAATAGATCATTCACGCCCTGCTCGGCCGCGAGCATCGCTGGAAATGCCGGGAAGGCGACTCCGGTGCACAAGTCCATCAGAACCGGATGCATCGGCTCGCTGCCGAGGTGTTCGGCCAGTTCTTCGCCGACCAGGATGTCGCCGATCGCCTCGCCCTCGCCGAGCCACAACGATTTCAGAGATCCAGACCAGGTCGGCCCCCATGCCAGTTCCATATCGGCGAAGACCTCGAACAACTCTTGTGGACGCATGCGGTTGCACCGCTCGATCGCTTCGTCGACCGGACCCGCAAGCTCGGATGCCGGATCGTCGGAGGTGTCGCCGACGCCGCCCACAACGGTGCCGTCTGCGTTCAAGGACCATTCAGCGGCGCGGTCACCGTACGGCCGGCTGTGCACCTGGAAACTCCACTGACCGTCCTTTTCGCCCGAACCCTCCGACGGATGCAACGTCAGCTGCACCTCGCGAGAACTTTTCTCGGGCAGGATGATCGGCTCGTAGAAGAAAACGTCTTTCACGTGCGCCGGCGGACCCACTGCGGCCAATGCCATCGCTGCATACGTCGCGCCGGGAACAACCACCGTGCCGTAGATCACGTGATCGGAAAGCCACGGCTGCGTCTTTACGGACAACCTGCTGGTGAAGACGGAATCGCCGGAGGCGAGATCCTTCGCACTGCCAAGGATTCCAGATACTCCGGTGCTGTTTATCTCCGAGCCGGCGACGCTGGAAGTCTTGGGCCAGAACCGGCGGTGCTGGAACGGATAGGTGGGCAATTCGATCCTGTGCGCGGGCCGGCCCTGTAGCGCAGCGAAATCCGGCTGGAGGCCGCCGACGTAGGCCGCGGCCAGCGCGTCGGCGATCTGACGGCGGTCCGCAACGCCTTTCCGCAGCGATACGATCGCCCGCGGTGCGGCCAGGTGCTCCGGCCAAACCTGAACGGCAGCACCGGTCAGCACGGGTTGCGGACCGATCTCCATCAATACCGAGCATCCCAGCGCCGCCACGGTGCGAATACTTTCGGCGAACTGCACCGGCTGGCGTGAGTGTCGCCGCCAGTATGGCGCGTCGAGGGGTGTTTGCGCGGTCAGCACCGCGCCGGTGCGGTTGCACACCAAGGGCAACGTAGGGGCGGCGAACTGCAGCTGCGCGGCGTACGACTCGAATTCATCGAGCACCGGTTCCAGCAGCTCAGAGTGAAAGGCGTGGCTGGTCTTCAGCCAGGTGCATCGAATCCCGTCCTCGCCGAACCTGTCGACTACCTGTTCCAGATCCTCGCCCGGACCTGAGAGCACGGTGTTGGGTCCGTTGTAGGCGGCGACCGACACGTGAGGGAAGTCGCCGGCAACTTGCTCAACGTGTTTGGGGTCAGTGAATACCGCCACCATCCGGCCGCCTTCAGGCAGGCTGCCGAACATCCGGCCGCGCTGGGCCATCAACTGAGCGCCGTCCTCGAGGCTGAACACTCCCGCAACACATGCCGCCGCGTACTGGCCCACGCTGTGCCCCAGCACCACGTCGGGCTCGATGCCCCACGACTGCCATAGTCGGGCCAGGCCCATCTCGACGGCGAAGAGCGCCGGTTGCGCAAATGACGTGTGCTGCAACATCTGTCCAGCCTCACGACCGGATTGGCGAGTGCCGGCGAACAGCACATCCAGCAACGGACGCGCCAGGATGGAATCGACCGCGTCCGCGCAACGCGTCACGGTTTCGGCGAAAACCGGTTCGGTGTCGAATAACTCAGCTGCCATCCCGGGGTACTGGCTGCCCTGCCCGGTGAACAACCACGCCGTCGACGGGCGGTGGGTGTGCTCGCCGCGCACGACACCGGGGCGTAGGCGGTTTTCGGCCAATCCGGCCAGGCTCTCGCGCGCATCACCCACCGAATCCACCACGAGAGCGGCCCGATATTCGAAATGTGAGCGGCCCGCACCTGCGGTGAGGCATACCTCGGCGAGGTTGGCATCCGGATGCGCGCCGAACCAAGCCTCATAACGCTTCGCCAACTCCACCAGCGCTTCCGGCGACCGCGCGGAGAGCGCCAGCACCTCAACTGGTAGTTCCCGGGTGTCGGGTTGCAAGGACTCTGGAACGGCACTGCCTGCTGAGCCCGAGGGGGCTTCGGGGGCAGTGCCTTCGACGCTCTCGGCGGTGGCCCCCAGCGGCGCGATGCCCTCCGCCTGCGGGCTCATCGGCGGCTGCGGCGGTGCCTCCTCGATCAGCACATGAGCGTTCGTGCCGGTGAACCCGAAGGAACTCACCCCTGCGCGGCGGGGCCGGTCGCCGGCCTGCCACGGAATCGCGCTGTCCACGACCCGCACCGGCAGCGAGTCCCACGGGATGTGGGGCGAGGGATTCTCGAAATGCAGGCTCTGTGGCAGTAGCCCGTTCTGCAGCGACAACACGACTTTGATCAGCCCGGCTGCCCCGGAAGCCGACTCGGTGTGACCGATGTTGGTCTTCACCGAACCCATCAGCAGTGGACGGTCGGCGTCCCGCGATCCGCCGTAAGCGGCCGCGGCCGCCTGGACCTCGATCGGATCCCCCAGGGGGGTGCCTGTCCCATGAGCCTCGAGGTAGTCGACATCACCGCCCGCCAGGCCGGCGCGAGCCAGCGCCGTCCCGATAAGTCGTTGCTGCGCACCGCCATTGGGCACGGTCAAACCGCTGGATGCGCCGTCCTGGTTCACCGCGCTGCTGGAGATGACGGCACAGACCCGATCGCCGTCGCGTTCTGCGTCGCTCAGCCTCTTGAGCACGAGAATCCCGCAGCCTTCGCTGCGCACGTATCCGTCGGCGGAGGCATCGAAGGTCTTGCACCGACCCACCGGGGAGAGCATCCTGGCGCGTGAGGCGGCGACCACGGTTACCGGGCTCAGCAGGACGTTCACTCCGCCGGCCAACGCCACGTCGCAGTCACCGGAGTGCAATGCCTGACAGGCCTGATGGACAGCCACCAAAGCCGAACTGCAGGCGGTGTCCACCGCCACTGCCGGTCCTTCGAGTCCCAGAGCGAAGGCGACCCGACCGGAAATGGCATTGAGCGGATTGCCGGTGATGAAGTAGGGCTCGATCTTGTCGATCGACTCGGAGGACAGCAGATGGGCGTACTCGTTGGCAGCGACTCCTACGAAGGTGCCGGTTCGGCTGCCGCGCAAGGCTGAGGGTGCGTATCCAGCCCTTTCGAGCCCCTCCCACACAGTCTCGAGCATCAGCCGCTGCTGTGGCTCGATCCAGACAGCCTCGCGAGGCGAGATGCCGAAGAATTCGGGATCGAATCCGTCGATTTCTTCGAGGAAACCGCCGAAGCGGGTGTAAGTCTTGCCCGCAGCTTCTGGATCTGGATCGTAGAATTCGTCGATGTCGAACCGGTCCTCGGGGACTTCCCGGATCGTGTCGACACCGCCGGACAGCACCTCCCAGAACGCTTCCGGATCGGGTGCGCCGGGGAAACGGCACGACACCGCGACGATCGCGATCGGCTCGTCGGTGCGAGCCGTCACCACCGGCGCCGTCCTGGACCCTGACGTGGCGGGTGCCTCGCTGAGCCCGAGCACCTCGCCCAACAGGTAGTCGGCCACGTCTGACAGTCGGGGGTGATCCATCGCCAGGGTGGCGGGAATCTCCTTGGCTACCCCCTGTTCGATGCGTTGACGCAGTTCGACAGCCATCAGTGAGTCCATGCCGAGGTCGAAGAATCCTGCGTCTTCTCGGATCTCCGCGGCATCCACGCGCGTCACTTCCGCCACCGCGGTGCGCAGGTAGTCGGTCAGAAGCTTCTTGCGTTGCTGCACTGGAGCGTTGGTGAGCCGCTCGACCAGTTCGGTCTTACCGGAAAGAGTCGCAGGTGGTGCCGATGCCATCGACTGGGCGGGCACCTCTGCCGCCAACTCGGCCAGGAATGCCCGCGTACCCGCTTGCTGGTACAGCGGTAGGAATCGGGCCCAATCGACCCGGGCAACAACACCCTGTGCCGGACCCTGTGCACTCGAGGCGGCAACGACATCGGCGAGACCGGCCAGTGCGTCGGAAGGAGACAACGTGCGGATTCCGCGCCGATCCAGGCGTGCACGCGATTCCGCGTCGGCCATACCCGTCGACCAGGGGCCGAAATTGACGCTGAGCCCCGAGATTCCCTGCTCGCGCAGACGCCAGGCCAGACCGTCGAGGAATGCGTTCGCTGCGCTGTAGGCGGTTTGACCGAACCCGCCCTATACCGACGCGATGGACGAGGTGTTGAGGAAGAAATCCAGGTCAAGGTCAGCGGCTGCATCGCTCAAATGCCAAGCACCCCATACCTTTCCAGCAAATACGCGGTCTACTTCCGCGTCATCCAGATCGCTGAGGGGTGTGGTGCCGATCTCGCCCGCCGCATGGACGATGCCGGCCAATGGCGGCAACTCGGCCCGAATTCCTGCCAACAGGCGTGCGACGTCGTGCGCATCGGCGACGTCGGCAGTGACAACCCGGACTTCGCAGCCGTGCTGTGCGCCCAGTGCATCGATGCGCTGTTTCGCGGCATCGCTGGGAGCGCGGCGACTGGTCAGCACCAGATGACCGGCACCGTGCGCGGCCAGATACCCGGCGATTTCCAAACCTATCGATCCCAGCCCGCCGGTAACCAAGTACGTTGCGGTCGAGCGCAGTTGCAGCGGCTCGCCGCTCGGCTCGTCCACCCGCCGAACGAGCCGGGGGACGTAGGCGGCCTGATCGCGCAGCGCGAACTGGTCCTCCCCCTTGGCCTTGTCGCGCGGGGTGGCGATCACGTCGACGAGTCGAGACCATTCGCTCGCCCCGGTGACATTTCCCGTCGCTTCGCTCGCCCCGGTGACATTTCCCGTCGCTTCGCTCGCCCCGGTGACATTTCCCGTCGCTTCGCTCGCCCCGGT
>Ga0114921_10000078_pt1 | contig 39289 bp, 34 predicted proteins | sample BentaG_FD_87016 | JGI IMG/M metagenome (GOLD analysis project Ga0114921, IMG submission 87016) | Deep subsurface microbial communities from South Atlantic Ocean to uncover new lineages of life (NeLLi) - Benguela_00093 metaG | ecosystem: Environmental > Aquatic > Marine > Oceanic > Sediment ... | reverse complement strand
TAGTCCATGTGGAAGCCATTAAGGGGATTATAGCTTTGGCTAGCATGCCCCAGGGTATTGTAGTGATAGTATTCGTAGGGGCAGTGGTATAGACAGAGATTATTCAGTAGTACGTTGAGCTCGCACTTTACGGCACCTTTAATAGCCTGGAGCAGTTTGAAATCTCGATTTATGTTGAAGTCCAGGGTAATGGAATCAGCGCCCAGCGATTCAAACAATTGAGCTCTAGCCACGCTGTTCACCTTAGCTATAGTTGATACCCTCACACTGAGATGCGGGAACTGCTTTTTTATCAACTCAAGCAAATAGGGAATAGTCACCGTAACACTATCTACTCCAGCATTGCTGATCCACTCCAGATGCTTTAGCAGCTCCCGATGGACATCCTCATCCCATTCCATATTGTTCATACAGGGGGCATTTAATAGATAATCAAAGGTTAAGCCTGCGGAATGAGTTAGTTTGATATACTTTCCCGCTTGTTCCTTTGTCAATTGGGGAATATCGGGACCCCTTCCACCACTGCCTGTCATTGATGTGGGCAAAACACCATATATCTGGATATCCGCCTCCATCTTACTTAACGGCGCTATCAGGCCCTCATCCCAATTAGTTGGTACTAATAGGCGCATGTTATTTCACTGGTTGCCGATGTTAGCATGGGTTATAGGAAGTTTACAATAGTTGCCCTTGCCCCTTCCCGCTGTTGGAGGAATAATACATCGGACTGCGATACATTATACATGTTATTATGTATGAAGGAAGATTGTCAATATTGCCTATCAAGCATTACACCAGCGATATACCGTTGGCAAAAATCTTCTAAGGGTAAGAATGAATATTATACAGATACTAGAGAAACCTGCTAGTGAAGTGCCACAAAAAACGGCTATTATCCTTGGTTCTCGGAGAGTTACCTATGGGGGGTTGAATGAAGCTTCTAACAGGATAGCCAACGCCCTTATCGGACTGGGAATGGAGAAGGGTAACCATGTAGCTATTTTACTGTCTCATAGCCCTGAATGGGTTATCAATTATTTCGGAGTTATTAAGGCTGGCGGAGTAGCTGTGCTGTTGAGCTCCATGCTCAAAGCACCTGAGCTTGGCTCCTTATTGCGTGATTCCGATGCCAAAATCCTGATAACGGAGAGGGGATTCTCTCAGATGCTTTCCCCGGTTTTGCCCGATATCCCCTTGCTAAAGCGGGTTCTGGAGCTTGCTGGAGATTTCTATAAAACAATGGTAACTGGCAGTCCTGCTGTATCACCTGGTGTTGCTATAGATGATAAGGATGAGGCTACTATCATCTATACCTCTGGCGTATTGGGGAAGCAAAAGGGTGTGGTGCATACCCATGCTTCCTTTATGGGGACTCCTGACATAGTTTCCGCGGGCATAAGGCGGGGCAGAGAAGATGTAGTCATAGATCCGGTTCCTTTCTTCTACCTTTTTGGATTGAGCGAGGTTCTTTTTGGTTCCATTATAGAAGGGGCCACCGTGGTAATCATCCCTCATTTCACACCTAGAGCTGTTTTAGAAGCTATAGAGAGGGAGAGAGGAAGCATCCTTTTTGGGGTTCCGGCAATGCATAATGCTTTAGCCATGTTGCGGAATGAGGTTATTAAAAAATATGACATTAGTTCACTGCGGGTAGCCTCCACCGCCGGGGCAAAGTCCTCTCCTCGCCTTATGAAGATGCTGGAGGATAAGTTCAATTTAACTCTCTGTGAGACATATGGTCTTTCGGAGCTCTCGGTTGTTTCTATGAGCACCCTAGATAACCATAAACTAGGGACGGTGGGCAAGCCAATTTGCGACCTCAAGGTAGTAGATGATAGTGGTAAGGAAGTTACTCGGGGTGAGATAGGGGAGGCTGTTTTTAAGGTCCCCTGGGTGATGAAGGGATACTATAAGGCGCCTGCCCTTACGGCTCAAGTTCTCAAAGATGGCTGGTTTTATACCGGTGATTTAGTCAGGATGGATGAAGGCGGTTACCTAGAGTATGTGGAGAAGAAATCTTTCATAATAGTGACCCCCTCTGGGCTTAAAATTTCCCCCTGGGAAGTTGAAGATGTGCTCTTAAGGCATCCCAGCGTAGCTGAAGCAGCTTATGTAGGAGTTAAAGATATACAGGGTAGGCAGGTTCCCACAGCTTTTATAGCACTTAAGGAAGGGCAAAGTGCTACCGCAGAGGAGGTAGCCAGTTTTTGTTGCCAAAATTTGGCTGACTTTAAACAGCCCAAGCAAATTAAGTTTACCGATAGCATACCCAAAACTAGCTCGGGGAAGATTGATAGACGACGACTCAAAGAGGAGATGCAATTCTAAAATTAGCTTGAACTAGAGCGTTGAAGCCAGTAACGCCCGGTTTTGCTTATTTGACTTCGAGATAGATATTGACAATGGTAAACCCATTTGTTAGCGTTACTTGCTTAGTTTTACGCATCCAGTGCTCAACCATGAAGGAGACATAATTTGAAGATACTTCTTGTTTATCCACAATACCCAGATGCTTTCTGGAGTTTTAAGTACGCTTTAAGATTCATTTCAAAAAAGGCGGCTTTCCCTCCTTTGGGATTGCTAACTGTAGCTGCCATGCTTCCTAATGAGTGGCAGAAAAAGCTTGTAGATATGAATATAACAACCTTAACCGAGGAAAACATTAAATGGGCTGATTATGTATTTATCAGTGCTATGATTGTGCAAAAAGAATCGGTGAAGGAAGTTATTGCCAGATGTAGGAAATTCAATACTAAAATAGTTGCCGGTGGTCCCCTTTTTACCACATCATATAAACAATTTGCGCTATATGAACAGGTTGAGCTTAGTGATGTAGACCATTTTGTGCTTGGTGAGGCCGAAACTGCACTTCCACTCTTCTTAGAAGACTTACAGAAGGGATGTGCTCAACATATTTACACCTCTAACGAGCACCCTGACATAACAAAAACACCTATCCCACTTTGGGAGCTTATTGACATGAAAAAATATGCTTCAATGAGTGTCCAGTATTCTCGAGGCTGCCCTTTCAATTGTGAATTTTGTGATATTATCATCTTGGACGGGCACAGGCCACGGACAAAGGATAAACACCAGCTAGTAGCTGAACTTGAGGCATTATATTGTCAAGGATGGCGGGATGGCGTATTTATTGTTGATGATAATTTTATCGGAAACAAGAGGAAGTTAAAGGCAGAAACACTACCAGCGATAATTAAATGGTCCCAGGAGAGAAAATACCCCTTTGGGTTTCTTACGGAGGCATCTATAAATCTTGCTGATGATGAAGAGCTAATGCAATTGATGACCAAAGCAGGGTTTGACACAGTATTTGTTGGCATTGAAACTCCAAATGAGGAGAGCCTAGCCGAATGTAGCAAGTTTCAAAATGTGAATCGTGATTTGATAGCCTCAGTTAAGAAGATGCAAAACTATGGACTACAGGTACAAGGGGGGTTTATTGTGGGCTTTGACAGCGACCCACCTTCAATTTTTAAAAGTCAAATCAATTTCATTCAGAGGAGTGGAATCGTTACTGCAATGGTTGGTTTGCTAATTGCTCCTCCTGGCACAAGACTATACCAACGACTGAAAAAGGAAAGGCGTTTATTGCCCGGCGGTTCTGGCGACAATACAGATGGTACAACCAACTTCATCCCTAAGATGAACTATGAAACCCTCATCAATGGCTATAAGAATATCGTAAAGACAATTTACTCATCCAGACAGCATTACGAGCGGATTAAAACATTTCTAAAAGAATATAAACCTCGAGGAGTGAGGAGGGGCAGACTCCACTTTTACCAGCTTGGAGCGGTTGTTAAATCCATGTGGTTTTTGGGTGTCAAAGAAAAAGGAAGGAGATATTACTGGAGGCTTTTTGGCTCAACCTTGTTCAAAAAACCCCGCTTTTTCCCTTTATTCATAACTCTTAGCGTCTATGGATTCCACTTCCGTAAGGTTGCTAAGAAAATATAGTAGCACCCCAATTTTGCATCTGTATTAGTGGGCTAATCACTCACTGCCATAAAATCTAAACTCAATAAGCCCCTCCTATGCACTGCGGTTGCCGCTGAGGCTTCATTAACATAAAGCTCATCACACTGAAACTGAGATAGAACCATCTTTCTTAGCTGTTCAGCCTGGTCGGGGACTGTGATGCCATGTTTCATGGTCACTTCTAATGGCATAAAAATAGTAGAATCAGCCATAATGACAACTTTTGTCGCTCGACCTCCTGTTATGCACTTGAGGCTGTTTAATTTTGCCTTCGCGTTTTAATAATCTTTACCCCCCTCCCAAGATTTTCGTAGTGTGACCCTTCAGGGTCATGCACGAGGTTAAAGCCTCGCACTACGTTTTTAAACACCCTATGTACTTGTTATTCCTGCAAAGGTATCCATGGTTTTAGCGGAATCTTAATTGTCTTATGGTTTAGTCCTCACCGTACCATGCGAGCCAGATACACCCCAACCCATTGTGAATTGCTATCAGTGGCAAGACTGGAGTAACGTAAAGCTCGGCACAATCGAAGTGGGATAGAATTCTTCTCTTTAATTCCTCTGCCTCATGGGGCACATTGGCGTGATTTATCACAGCGTGCAGCTTTTTACTTCCTTTTTTCTCTTTCACTATCTCCAACATCTTTTCCATCAGCTTGGTTTTAGTTTTAGCTCTTGTCAGTGGTGCTATCACTCCTCCAGTGGAAGCATCCAGCCCTAAGAGCGACTTTGTGGGGATTGTAGGGCTAGCCCAGTGGCGAGCTTTGCCTATTCTGCCTCCCTTTGCCAGGTAATAGAGGTCTTCGACTATGAAGACCTGGCTTACTTGCGTTACCATGTTGTTAGCCATCTTGGTTATTTCGGCAAGGTTTTTTCCCTTGGTAGCGGATTTTGCCGCTTCCAGAGCAATAAGCATTTGAGCTCCACAACCGGTGCCACTATCAATTATTTCAACGGAGACCTCATCTAACTCACCTTTGAGCATCTCTTTAGCTTGCACCGCTGTACTATAGGCCATGCCTAATCTTGGGCTATAAGTTACACACAAAATGGATTTTGCCTTCTTGGCTAGCTCCCGATAAGCCTCCAAATAGTCCGATACAGAGGGAGATGAGGTAGTAGGGAGATTTTCCGATTCCCTCAATTGGGCTAATTGAACATAAAACTCACTTAGATTTATATCTGTTTCCAAATAACCTTTGCCATCCATCATAATGTGGACTGGTAGTACTTTGATACCGTGAATTTCTGCTATTTCCCGTGTCAAAAGAGAAACTGAATCAGTCATTACAGCTACTTTTTTCATTTTAACCTCCCTGAAAAGGCATCATAAAACAATGCATCGCAGTCCGATATATTATAAGAAAATAAAAAAAGTTGTCAATAGTTTCCAGAAATACGATTAATAAAGAGGCTAAAGCGAGGAAGCTTGCCGGGAGAATCCCCTCTCTACCACTGAACGAACATGGGCATGATTACATGGACATAATTGTCCACACCCATGGGCCGGATGATCCCCGGGCTCGAAGGAGTGGTGATTTCCACAGCAACCTGGGCTTGATGAAAAACGCTTAACACATCAGAGAGATACTTGGCGTTGAAGGCAATTTTGGCCTCTTCCCCATCAACAAGAGCATCAATTTCGCTGACATTACCACCCACCTCTTCGGCCTGAGCAGAAACAGTTACCTTTCCTGGTGTGAGCTCCGCACCTGGGGTGATAACCAAGCGCACGATACCACTAGCATCACGGGCAAATATAGAGGACATTTTAATAGCCCGAAGAAATTCGCTGACATCCACTACCGCTCGAGTAGTATAACTCTGGGGGATGACCTGAGAATAATTGGGGAAGGAACCTTGAATAAGCTGTGAGACTAATTCAGCATTCTTGAGATGGAAGAGGGCCTGGCTTTTTTGTTGATTTATGGTGATTTCTACCGGCTCTTCTTGGTCACCAAGAAGACGATTTAATTCATTCAGAGTTCTCGCCGGGATAATCACTGTGCCTTTTTCACTGGCCGGCGAGTTGAGAGTGGCTTTATACACAGCTAGCCTGAAACCATCGGCAGCCACCAGATTGAGTTGCTCTCCTTCAAATTCAGTATTAATCCCAGTTAACACCGGGCGAGATTCTTCAGTGGCGGCAGCAAAAACAACCTGCGTAATTCCTTCTCTGAAGACGCCTGCCTCAATCTTCGTGGTCACACCATCACTCACCTCAGGGATAGGCGGGAAATCCTGAGCATCAATGCCATTAATGTGAGCCTGAAAGCGGCCACTTTTAAGCTCCAGGGTACGGCTTTTAGGAGGAAGGCTGATTTCAATTAAATCATTGGGCAGGGAATTAACGAAATCGATGAGTAGCCGAGCTGGAACGGTTATGGCTCCATCTTGTTCTATTTTAGCCCCTGCCCAACATGTGGTAGCCATTTCCAAGTTGGTGGCGGCTAGCTTGAGTCGTGATTGCTCACTGGCTAAAAGAATATTTTGAGTAATGGGCAGAGTAGACCTAGTGGCTACAGCTCTACCCACTATGCCTAGCCCTCGGCTCAGATTTTCCTGAAGACAAGATAATTTCATGGAACGCCTCCCAAAATTATAACTGATGCTATACCATCAGTGGCTGTAATGTCAATAAGCTAGCTGTGGAGTTGTTTTAGTACCTGTCGTGCTTTCTGACTAGCTTGAGCTCGATGGCTAACTTTGTTTTTTATCTCCAGGGGAAGTTCAGCCATAGTTTTACCCTTGGGGGGAAAGTAAAAAATGGGGTCATAGCCAAAGCCGCTCTCTCCTTTAGCCTCAAAGGCGATTATGCCCTGGCACTCGCCAGGGCATAATTCTAGTTGACCCTCCAGTGTAGCTATGGCAATAACGCACTTGAAGCGGGCAGTTCGTTTCTCCCAGGGTATGCCATCAAGTCTAACTAAAAGGGCTCTTGCCTTGCCTGCATCTGTGGCATCTTTACCGCCAAAGCGGGCTGAATAAATTCCTGGCTCACCGTTAAGGATATCCACTTCAAGCCCTGAATCATCAGCCAGAGCAACAAGCTGGCTTAGCCTGGCATAAGTAATGGCTTTCGAGCAAGCATTTTGTTCATAGCTATTTCCCAACTCAATAGCAACTTTGCTTACTCCACACTCAGCCAGAGTAGTTATTTGATAGCCAAGGCCAGCAAGGAGAAGGCGATATTCCTTGATTTTCCCTGGGTTAGTGCTAGCCAGGAGCAGCTTGGGCATTATCCCCTAAATATCCTGAAATCTTGAGGCTAGCTTTTTGCTTACCTCAGGCATAGTGGTATATTCCATTTCCTCTAGAGGTAAGCGATGAGGCTCGAAGGGACCCATGCGACGCAGGTAGTCAGCTATAGTATTTGCCTGCTGGCGGGCTAAATCGAAGGCTAGGTCATCAAAGAGATCATTAGCACCAACAAGCTTGCCATTCGCAAGTTGAAAACCAGCAGCCATCACCCTTGGTGGGCCATCGAAGCGAGTGCACTTAGCCTGGCGAAAAGCAACAGGCATCAATGGACCATGATGCGAACCCCTCATCCAGCCCTTCACTATATTCGGTGAGGCAAAAGGCTCAAGTATTTCACCTACAGCGGGGAATTTACCCTGGGATCTAACAATACATACGGGGTCATCTTTACCTACGTATCTGCCAGCGATTAAGGCTAAGCGTTGGGTGGAGGAAGAGGCTGCAATTTCCCCACTCGCCTTGTGATGCACTGCCTTAAGAGCATAACGGCTGGGTGAACCTGCGAAAGCGAGCAGGTCATAGATTTCCTCGGGGGCACTAAAAGTGATTTTTTGGGATTTTAAAACATCGTGAACCTCGAAGGTGAAGCCAGAATGCATATTGGAGGCAATTACCAACCCGATGGTGTTAAAGGGGTCAGCGAAGATTTTATATAAGGGCAAATTCCAGGCGCCGGAAGCTGTCTTATCTGCCATAAATATGATTATGGTTTCAGCTGGACGCTCAGTGAATTGCATCTCAGCCACGCCAGGCCCCATCCCCCTAACATTGCCAGCGAAAGCATCGGCTAAAAGGTCTTGCCCCGCGCCATGTAGCTTCAGACTCTTAGCTACATTGGTACACTCTACGAATGTATCCCAAGCTAATTTATGTATTTGCTCACTATCTTCACCTTGCTGGTGGGTCATTATTAATTGAAGGTCATCACCACAGGCTGTAACATAATAATCCAGGAGTAAACCCTGCCCCTTAGCACGTTTCATGCTTTCCTTAGCTTTCTGTACCACATCTGGATGAGAGCTAGAGTGCCCCACATAGCCACCAACATCTGCTTTAATAACGCTCAAGGTTATATCCATCACATCCTCCTTTGCTTAATAATCAATATTCTTACAGGAATGTTTCCGCTGAAGTCACTTAAGAGAGCTACTCGCTAGCTCATCCGAAAACACCTACTCAGTTTAGCAAGCGAAGAGGCTGGAAGTCAAGATAGCCTTTTTTACAGCTTAAGGTCAAAGTCGACCTGGTCGCTGTGGGGGATAAAAATTAACCCTTCCTCCTCATTGCCTATAGCATCCACCATATTTTGACCATGGAGAAAAGCAGTATAAGCTGCTATGGCAGCATCGCAAAGGTTGTGGTCGAACATGCTGAGATATGGTTTGAGACCAGGTAAAAGTTCCTCCAAACGTGCTTTGTGGAAGGCTAATCCCTGCAGCGTGTTTTTCCTGGGCATGTCTTTACCCAAAAGGCGAACTTTGCTGCCATAAGGATAAACTTCGATAACTTTAAACCCCATTTGGCAAAGCTTACTTTTGAGTCTGATACCACGATAAATCAGAGGTTTAATAAAGGTCTTTTTTGTAGTGGGGTAGCAGGGAATTCCCAGCTGCCTCAGTTCCTGGTCACATTGTCGGCTTTTGCGGTGGAATTTTGGTTTACAGGAACAACTCTCCTCAAGACAACACAATCCCATTGGCAAGCTCAAAGGAGCATCAATGGCTATTATCTTTGCAGAATAGAAATTTGTTATGTCAATAATATCGCTATCCTTAGCTAGAAAACCTAGGTAAACAACCTGTAGCCCAGCATCCAGACCCAAACAGGCGCTGGGTTTGGTTTCAGCTGAGGTTAAATCAATACCAAAGAGTGTATCCTTCGTTTCGAAATCTCTCACTTCGTTGGGGATAGTTTTTTACCCAGCCTTTTTACTATCTCTCTAGCTGCCACTACCCCCGAAGCTGAAGCCTGAACTAAACCTCGACTTATGCCAGCACCGTCGCCAGCAGCAAACATATTGCTAATCTCGGTTTCCAGGCAAGGAGTCAACTTCAATTGGCTGGAGTAAAACTTAACCTCAGTTCCGTAAAGCAAAGTATACGGAGAGGCAACTCCAGGAACTAATTTATCCATATTTTGGAGCATCTCCACTATGCCTTTAAGATACCTGAAGGGAAGAGCAAAGCTTAAATCTCCTGGAATTGCTGCCTTCAGGCTCGGCTCTACGAGGCTGCGTTGTATACGAGTTTTTGTGGAGCGGCGGCCATCCATTAAATCTCCTAAACGTTGCACCAGAACTCCACCACTAAGTATATTAGCCAGATGTGCTAAGTGTTTGCCATAGGCGATGGGTTCATGGAAAGGCTCAGTGAAAGTAGTGCTTACTAAAATAGCAAAATTTGTGTTCTTTGTTTTACGCTCCGTGTAACTCACACCATTAACGGTAACTACTGGGTCAGCACCTCCTGTAGATTCCATAATCACCTCGCCCCCTGGACACATACAGAATGTTCTAACTCGGTCATCAAAACTCTTGGAGTAGAACTCAAGTTTTGACTCATATAGCACCGAAGCTAATTCTTCCATGATTACTGATGGCACCTCTGCTCTCACGCCAACATCTATAGGGTTAGAATTAAGGCTAAGTTTGAGTCGTTTGGATTCATTAGCTAGCCACTCTGACCCTTCTCTCCCCGGAGCCAAAATCAAGTAGGAGCAATTCAATCTCTCACCATTATCGGTCTCAACAGCTTTGACCCTTCCATCTTCAACTATGACGCTCTTAACCGCTGTTCTTAGCCTTATGTCTATTTTAGAGCATAGATGCTTCTGCATAGCCTTTAACACCCGGCGGCAACGCTCCGTTCCCAGGTGGCGCAATTTAACCGGGCTTAATTTAAGCCCAGCTAAGATAGCTCGACGCTCTAGTTCAGCTACTCCCTTCCCGGTTCCATAAACTTTATGTGGCGAGCCAAATTTGAGATAAATGCTGTCGACATAGTCGACCAGTGCTTTAGTCTGACCAAAACCGATTAGCTCTTTAAGCGAGCCGCCTATCTCCGGGGATAAGGTCAATTTGCCATCGCTGAAAGCTCCGGCACCTCCAAAACCACTTACCAGATGGCAAGGAGAGCAAAATACACAGCGTCCACCTCCTTCTTGAATAGGGCAAACGCGAGCATCGATTTCTCTGCCCTTATCTAGAAGCAAAACATCAATGCCAGCATGAAACAACTCCAAGCTAGCAAAGATGCCTGCTGGCCCACCACCCACTATGATAACATCATATTTCTTAGCCACTCTTAATCAAACCACAGCTAATTATATGCCCTCAGAGTTGATATAGCTAGTTTTTTAGCGGTAATATCTCTGATTAAGTGATGAAAGCATCTCAAGTTAAAGCCTTGCTTCGCCAGTCTGGCCTTAAGGCAAAAAAGAGATTAGGACAGCACTTCCTCATCGATGAAGATGTGCTGAAGTGTATTTTATCTGCTGCTGAGCTCAGCCATGAAGACATCGTAGTTGAGGTAGGAGCAGGCTTAGGCATAGTGACTAAAATGCTAGCCGAGATGGCCAGCGAAGTCATTGCTGTAGAGATTGATTCCAAATTAGCCAGCATATTAATAAAAAGATTAGCTCCTTTCCCCAATGTTAGAATTATCCAGGCAGATATACTCCAAGTTGCTCCTCAGCAACTTCTAGGGAGTTATTTAACTACCCCTAAGTTGACCCAGAGTTATAAAGTGGTAGCCAATCTTCCCTACTATATTACTTCCCCCATACTTCATCACTTTTTGGAGGCCTCGCCAAGACCTTCGTTAATGGTGGTAATGGTGCAAAAGGAAGTTGGCGAAGTTATAGCCGCTAGCCGGGGTAAGATGAGCTTGCTTACAGTAACTATGCAATTTTATAGCAAGCCCACTCTGATAACCTACGTGCCAGCGAAAAGCTTCTACCCGGCACCAAAGGTAGATTCGGCTGTTTTACGCCTTGATGTTTACTCCAAATTGCCTATAGAGGTCTCCGATGTTAACGGTTTTTTTGATATAGTTAGCTGCGGCTTTAGGTCACGTCGTAAACAGCTTCGCAATTCCTTGGCTCAAGCTCTGGAAATGCCACCTGACCAGGTGGCTTCCCTGCTGGGAAAGGCTGGTATAGAAGCTAAACGACGCGCTGAAACCCTCAGCCTGGAGGAGTGGAGGGAACTATGGCGGGTTTTTGCTCCTTTTAGAAAATAATTATTATGCTGACTGTTCATGCACCGGCCAAAATAAATCTTGTTCTGGAGGTGTTAGGGAAATATGATGATTACCACCAAATCTCAAGCATCCTTCAAACAATAAATCTATACGATACTCTTAATTTTAAGCTGTCTCAGGAGCTATCCCTTAAATGCAACGAGCCAAACCTGGAATATAATAATTTAGTACCGGCGGCTGCCATGCTCCTTAAGAGAGAGGCAAAGTATGGCAGAGGAGCACAAATTGAGCTTTATAAAAATATACCCTGGGGAGTGGGATTAGGCGGTGGCAGTAGCGATGCCGCTGCTACCCTTCTAACGCTTAATAAACTCTGGGGGCTAAAACTACCCCTTCCCAAGTTAGTTCATTTAGCCGCTAAGTTAGGCTCAGATGTCCCCTTCTTTATTTATGGAGGCACAGCGCTAGCAGAGAGAAAAGGGGAAAGGATAACTACACTACCATCTTTATCTCCAACTTGCTTTGCTTTGCTGGTACCACCAATACCTAAAATCCATGACAAAACAAAACAACTCTATGCTAAATTGAATGCCAGTTATTTTACTAAGGGGCAATTTGCTTGCGCAGCCTTGATGTCTTTAAGACAAGAAAAAACAATTCCTCCACCTCTGTTGTTCAATGTCTTTGAAAAAGTGGCTTTCGATTCCTTCCCTAACTTAGCCAATTATAAAAAGAGCTTTGAGGAAGCCGGAGCCTCAAGTGTTCATCTAGCTGGCTCCGGTCCATGTCTCTTTGCTCCTGCCTATAAGGAGGGAGAGGCCAACAAACTGTGTTTACGCCTGAGAAAGCAAGGATTAGAATGCTATGTAGCATTTTCTCTCCCCAGAGTAGCCAAGTAGCTAATTTAGTCATAAGCGGAAATGGAAAAGGAAAAACGAAAAAGATGGCTTAAAGCCGCGATTTATGGCGTTATCCTCATTGCACTCAGTATCGGCCTTGTTTTCTTGCTCCAATTCCTGAAAACCCATTTTGATATATCAGCAGGGAAATTTGCCACTACGGCTTATTTAGTCGTCTTTGGAACTACTCTAGCATGTAACGCCAGTATCATAGTCCCTGTGGCTATCCACACAGCTATAATGATGGCAGCAGCATCAATATGGAACCCTATTCTTATAGCTTTTATAGCTAGTGTAGCGGGAACTTTAGGAGAAATAACTGGCTATTATGCCGGCCGTTTAGGAAAAAGAATAATAGTTACTGAGAGTACACCGGGATACAGCAGGATTGCAGAGTGGATGAACCAATATGGGCCCTGGGCTATCTTCCTCCTTTCTTTTCAGCCCGTTTTGCCCTTTGACATAGCTGGTTTAATTGCCGGAGCCTCGAAAACACCACTGTGGAAGTTCTTATTACCTTGCTGGGCAGGAAGGTTCCCTAAGTATATTTTGTTTTGTTATTTTGGTTTTGGAGTTTTCCGCTTCTTGCCTTTATGGTTTCAGTGATAGAGCCAACTTTTCCTCTTCAGCCCTGGTCTTGACCTCTCCATCCAACTTCGCCTTATGCAATACCTGAAGGATTTTCCCTAACTCTGGCCCTGCGGGAATCCCCAGCCTTTTTAGCTTTTCCCCATTAAGAGAAACCTTTACAAATCTCAATTTAGTTAGGAACAGCTCAAGATTGGAGCGCACAGTTGAAGATTCCGAGACTAGCATGTTGGCTTGGATAGCCAATGGGTCATACTCATGAAGCAAGTAATAAATTTCACTATGGTTTATAGAAGATTTATCTAGGAGGCAAAGCTGATTCTTCAGGTGAAGCATATCACGGAGTGTTCTAGCTAGCTTCGTGGGCATATTAAGGCGCCGAATGAATTGCTCGTTTTCCCTCTCACGAAGAGAGTAAATAAAAAGGCATAGATAGAGCGAGGATAGCTGGCTGGGTTTACTTAATGGCCTCACTTTATCGAATTTCTCAGCTATCCAGCTATTGCCTCTGAGCGAGGGATTTATCCTCTGTAGGACTCCCAACTCACCAAGCCGTTTAATAACATGTTCCGGATGTTTCTCCTTGAATATCAATTCTAATTCATGTCTTATGCGGTCGCCACTTATAGTGTCGAGCATGGGAATATACTGCTTAAGTAGATGAGCTGTTTGCAGCTCAAGTTCAAATCCCAGTCGTTGTTCGTAGCGAATAGCTCGCAAAATCCTGGTGGCATCGTCGCTGAAACTCTTAGAATGCAAAATGCGGATGAGGTGATGTTCTAGATCGCTTCTGCCTTGATAGGGGTCGACCAACTCTCCATAATTGTTCGACATGAGAGATATAGCCATGGCATTGATGGAGAAATCTCGGCGAAAGAGGTCATTGTTGATGATACCAGGAGTAACCGTTGGTAATGCACCAGGCTTAGCATAGGTCTCACCCCGCGCTGTAGCCATATCTAAAGTAAAATTGCCATAGTTAAGCTTAGCAGTGCCAAAACGAGAATATATAACCAATTTTATCTGCCTGATTGCAGCTACTTGTTGAGCTAATTTTACGGCATCACCTTCGATTACCAAGTCTAGGTCGAGGTTAGGGTAACCTAGAAGCAAATCTCGCACCACACCACCAACAAGATACACTTTTTGTCCCAGCCGGCTAGCTTCCTCACTAATATCTCTAACCAACTCCAGGACTTGCTGGGGTAAATATCGTTCAATTTGTAAAGCAAGCTTCATTGCTTACCTCAATCTAGGCCCATTTAAAATCCATTATAGCTGATATTATTATATCATCGCTCTGCCCTTCACATTCCTCATTTTACCACCACATTTTCTTGACTACAGCTAGTTAAAGAGGATAGGCTATTAGCTCAAAACATCGGGAGGGATATACCAAATGCATTGCCGTGGTATCAGAGGTGCTATAACAGTTCCGGCAAATAATAAAGAAAGTATTATAGCTGTAACCAAAGAGCTGCTTGAGGAAATGATACGAGCTAACAAAATTGAAATTGGGGAAATATCAGCTATATTTTTTACCACCACATCAGATTTAAATGCTGAATTCCCAGCAGCAGCAACACGAGAGTTAGGATGGCCACAGCACCTTGCTTTGCTTTGTGGGCACGAGATGAATGTCCCCCATAGCCTACCTCGCTGTCTGAGAATTTTAATGTTAATAAACACAGAAAAGGCACCCGAGGAGATTAAACATATTTACTTAGGAGAGACCAAAAAGTTAAGGGGGGATGAACCATGATCATAGTTATGAAATCTGGCTGTAGCCAAGATGAGGTCAAGGCAGTTGTCAAGCGAATCCAAGAAGCAGGCATGAGGGAGCATATATCACAAGGTGTCGAACGTACAATCATAGGTGTATTGGGCCAGAATATTCTTGGCCTTCTAGATATGCTACAGCTACTACCTGGGGTGGAGCAAGTTATCCCAGTTAGTAAACCTTATAAACTCGCTAGTCGGGAGTTTCACCCCCAAAATAGCATAATTAAAGTAAATGATATCGCCATTGGCGGTGATGAGATAGTTATTATAGCTGGGCCTTGTGCTGTAGAAAGTAAAGAGCAACTTCTGGCTACAGCGCGGGAGGTTAAAGCAGATGGCGCTAATATCTTGCGCGGTGGTGCCTTTAAGCCACGCACCTCACCGTACCATTTTCGCGGATTGGGTGAAAAGGGACTTAAAATACTAGCCAGGGCTCGAGAGGAAACAGGAATGCCCATTATCACAGAGGTAATGACGCCAGGTGACGTCGAGTTAGTAGCTAGCTATGCTGACATTCTCCAGATTGGAGCACGAAACATGCAGAACTATACTCTGCTGGATGAAGTGGGAAAAACAAAGAAGCCAGTCATGCTCAAAAGAGGTTTATCATCTACAATTCAAGAATGGCTATTATCCGCTGAATATATTCTGGCTCAAGGTAACGAGCAACTTATCCTTTGTGAACGTGGCATTAGAACTTTTGAACCTTATACTCGCAATACTATGGATATCAGTGTTATCCCCATCATTAAAAAAGTTAGTCAATTGCCTATAATTGCTGATCCCAGCCACGCTACAGGTAAATGGTATTTGGTAGCTCCACTGGCACTAGCAGCAATAGCCGCCGGAGCAGATGGATTGATGATAGAAGTCCACCCCAATCCTGACCTAGCACTCACAGATGGCCCGCAATCACTTACTTTTGAAAACTTCCGACGATTTATGTCTCAAGTAATGTCTATAGCCCAAGCCACAGGTAGAAAACTAGCCACCTCCGACATAAAAGTTAAATCCTAAACTTCAATGGGAATTGAACAAGAATTAGTTAACCTGGCTCCTGAAAGAGAAACACTTCTTACTGTGGGTGCCTTTGATGGCCTTCATAAAGGACATCGTTACTTGATTGAAAGATTGAATCAGCGGGCGCAGGAAAGGGGATTGCTCAGCGGCGTAGTCACATTTAACCCCCACCCCAAATCAGTGCTTCAGCCACACAGTCCACTACTTTGGCTAAGCAGCCTAGAAGATCGAATTAAGTCCCTTCGAGAATTAGGCATAGGCTTAGTCGCTGTGCTATCTTTCACTCCAGAGGTGGCTCAACTTAGTGCCCCAGAGTTTGTTGCCTTGCTCAGGAAATATCTCAAGATGAATGGCCTCATAATTGGCCCCAACTTCGCCTTAGGAAAGGGACGTGAGGGCGATGCTAACCTGCTTGGCTCACTAGGGCAAGAAATGGGGTTTAATATGGAGATCGTGCCCCCTCTTACAATAAATGGCGAAATAGTGAGTAGCTCCCTCATTCGTCAAGCACTAGCTCAAGGTGACATGATGAAGGTAAAAAATTTAATGGGGCGCTACTTCACCCTTAGTGCCAGAGTTACCTCCACAGATAAACGTGGCCAGGTTTTAGGATTTCCTACCGCTAACTTAGATATAAAGCCAGGGCAAGCATTACCTAATGATGGTGTTTATGGCACTATTACTGGTATAAATGACAAGCAATTTGCTTCAGCCACCAATATTGGCACCCGCCCCACTTTCGGAGGCAGTGAAAAAACTGTGGAAACTCACCTTCTTGATTATGAAGATAATTTATACGGTAAAGAACTCAAGGTTAAATTTATTTACAAACTGAGGGATGAGAAACGCTTTGCTTCACCGGAGGAGTTAAAATTTCAGATTAAAAAAGATGTTGACAAGGCAAGAATAATAGCAGCTAGAGAATTAAAATGACTAATTTTAAATTTGGTCCCCTGCTTCAACGAGGTGTAGCAGAAATCATTGTTGAGCAGGAGCTAATAAAGCTACTAGAGTCAGGAAAACACTTAAGATTGAAACAGGGCTTTGACCCCAGTAGCCCTGATATCCACTTAGGGCATGTAACTGGTTTGAGAAAATTGCGCCTATTTCAAGAACTTGGGCATAAGGTCATCCTCGTAGTTGGTGACTGGACAGCGCGAATTGGAGACCCCAGTGGTCAATCAGCTACTCGCCCTATGCTTTCTTCCCTAGAAGTGGAGGCTAACGCCCAAACTTACATGAAACAATTCTTCAAAGTGCTAGATAAAGATAAAACAGAGGTAAGATGGCAAAGCGAATGGTACAATAAATTCACTTTGGATAACGTCATTAAGCTTACTAGTAAATTTACTTTAGCACAACTCCTAGCTAGAGAGGATTTCAATAAAAGATATGGCTCTGGCAATCCTATTTCTCTAACTGAATTGCTCTATCCACTGCTCCAGGGCTATGACTCAGTGGTTACCAAAGCCGATGTCGAATTTGGCGGCATTGACCAAAAATTCAACTGCCTTTTAGGCCGGGAATTACAGCAATCTATGGGGCAGCCCGCTCAACAGGTTTTCCTCATTCCTCTTCTCATTGGCACTGATGGTAGCCAGAAGATGAGCAAAAGTTTAGGTAACCACATAGGTATTGACGAACCTCCTCAGGAAATGTACGGCAAAGTTATGTCTATTCCCGATTATCTTATTACTGATTATTTCGAGTTAGTAACTGATATTCCAGATGAAGAACTTGCTATGTTTGAAGAGCAGTTAAATACGCACTCGGCTAACCCTATGAGCCTTAAGAAAAGATTAGCCCATGAAATTGTAAAACAATTTCATGGTAATCAGGCAGCGATTGAGGCAGAGGAGCATTTTACTGAAGTATTTCAGAAAAGGGAGATACCAGATGACATCCCCAAATATACCTTCACAGCTAAACACGCCCAAGATAAATCGTACCAGATTGACATAGCCCCAACCTTACTTCAAAAGGGGCTAGTTAAAAGCAATAGTGAATTGAAACGCTTACTGGCCCAGGGAGCGATTGAGCTAAATGGCCAGAAAGTAAGCAGCACTATTATTGACACCCAAGATGGTGGTATCCTCAAAATAGGAAAACGCCGCTTCATCAGGATAGCCATCAAGTAAACTTTTAAAGGAGCTAACAATGCAACTACGCATACCAGGGCCAACACCCTGCCCATCACAGGCCCTTCAAGCTATGACCAAACAGATGATAAACCATCGAGGCAGGGAATTCGCTGAGCTCATTAACTCCATAACAACAAAATTAAAACAGGTATTCCAAACTACAGGAGACGTTTTCCTCCTTACATCCTCAGGTACTGGCGGCTTGGAGGCAGCTATTGTCAATATCTTGTCTCCAGGCGACAAAATTTTAGCCACATCCTGTGGCATTTTTGGTGACCGCTTTGCTGACATTGCTGAAAAATATGACGCCAAAGTAAAGCGCCTTAACTTTGAGTGGGGAAAGCCAGTTAGCCCTGAAGCAATAAGTAAGGCATTAAAAGCAGCTAGTGACATTAAGGCAGTGTTAGTAACTCATAATGAGACCTCCACAGGAGTAACTAACGACCTTGGCAAGATAAGCTCTATAGTCAAGGAATTTGACAAACTTCTTCTAGTAGATGCTGTAAGCAGCCTTGGCTGCATTGACTTACCTGCGGATAATTGGCACTGTGATGTAGTTGTTACCGGTTCCCAAAAGGGTTGGATGGTTCCCCCTGGATTAGCTATGGTTAGCATGAGCGAAAAAGCCTGGCAAGCTCACACCCAGGCTAAAATGCCACGCTATTACTGGGATTTCACTAAAGCCAAAGATTATCTACAAAGAGGACAAACTCCATGGACACCAGCCATTTCTATTTGCTACGCCCTGGATGCTACTTTAAACTTAATGCTGAATGAGGGACTATCTAATATATTCGCCCGACATGCTAAAATAGCTCAGATGACCAGAACTGGAATAAAATCACTGGGATTACCCCTTTTCGCTGAAGATAATTGCGCCTCCAATACCGTGACAGCAGTGAAAACTGATGATAAACTTGATGCGGCTAAATTAATCCAGATTCTCAGGGATGAATATAACGTGGTTATTGCTCCAGGGCAGAGAAAACTAAGAGGTAAAATCTTTCGCATCGGCCATCTTGGTTTAGTTGAAGAGAACGACATTAAAACAGTATTAGAGGCTTTAGCCAGAGCTTTGCCCAAAGCGAAATTCTAATTTAGAAGCCAAAAGATGCAAATTCTAGTTACTGACTCAATTGCTGAAGAAGGACTGGAAATCCTTCACAAACATGCTCAAGTTGATGTTAAGCTCAAATTGACCTCCGAAGAGCTTAAAACCGCAATTGGCAATTATGATGCCCTGATTGTACGCAGCGGCACTAAAGTACCCGCTGAAATTATTGAAGCTGGGAAGAAACTTAAGGTGATAGGCAGAGCCGGAGTAGGTATAGATAATATTGATGTTGATGCTGCTACTAAAGAGGGCATAGTAGTAATTAACACTCCTACGAGTAATACTATCTCTGCTGCTGAACATACCATCGCTCTTATGCTTGCCTTAGCACGCGGTATACCTAAAGCAGATAGCCAGCTTAAATCAGGTGTTTGGCAAAGAGAAAAATTAGTTGGTACTGAACTTAGAAACAAAACATTAGGCATTATCGGTTTAGGCAATATAGGCTCAGAAGTGGCTAAACATGCTCGAACATTTGAAATGCGCATTATCGCCCATGACCCCTTTATATCCACAAATTATGCTCACACTCTTAAAGTAAGCTTGATCTCCTTAGACCGATTGTTTAAGGAATCCGATTTCATTACTCTCCACGTGCCATTAACAGCAAGTACTGAGAATTTAATTGGCGTCGGGGAGTTAGCAAAAATGAAACCAACAGCTCTAATTATCAACACTGCCCGAGGGGGGTTAGTTGATGAAGAAGCAGTTGCTAAAGCAATTAAAGATGGGAAAATAGCCGGCGCTGCTTTCGATGTTTTTAGCACCGAACCACTAACTGCCAGCCCCCTATTTAAAGATGACAAAATAATTGTTACTCCTCACCTTGGTGCCTCTACAATCGAAGCTCAAGCTAACATTGCCAAGGATGTTGCTGAGCAAGTTTTGACAGTGCTTCAAGGGCAATCCAGCAGGTACGCCGTTAATGCTCCATACATTCCTTCTGAATTAGCGCCATTCATAAAAGCAGCTTCCATTATCGGCAGCCTTGCCAGCCAATTGATGGAAGGACAAATAAGCAAGATACATATTAAGTATTACGGTGAAATCAACCACTATGATTCCAGCTCCATAAAGGCAGCCATCATCGCTGGCCTGTTACAACAAGCAAGTGGAGGGAGAATTAACCTAGTCAATACCAGTTTCATCGCTGCTCAGCATGGCTTAAAAATCAGCGAAGAAAGGGAGTCAAACTACCAAACTTATTCCAACTTGCTTACTCTGAAAATTGACACCGAAGCAGGAACCACTATCATATCAGGCACAGTTAGAGATAAGCAAACTCATATCATTCAGGTTAATGACTTCTGGATGGACATTGTAGCTACTAGTGGCTATTTCCTTTTCTGCGACCATCTTGATCAACCTGGTCTCGTGGGCATCATCGGTAACATAACTGGTAAAGCCGATATTAACATCAGCTCTATGCATCTAAGCCGACTTCAGTCACGAGGGCCTGCGCTTATGATTTTAGCCCTAGATGAACCACTAGGCAAGGAGCAAAGGCAGGAAATATTGGCAATTCCTGGCGTTCACACAGCTAAGACAGTAAAGCTTTAATCAACCGAGTGGATTTATAATCAAACCAGTGGGGAGTTTAGGATAGAAATAAGTCGATTTGCGTGGCATCCTATCTTTAGCCTCAACAATAGCCTTGACTATTTCTGGTTGTGGAGGGCTTAGCAGAAAAGCTAATTGATATTTCCCCTCCTCTATCTGCTGGCAAGCCTCATCTACATCAACAGTATAAGCGATATCCTCACTATCCTGTGCCACGCCTAGCATTCTACCTAGAATAAGATGATTGAGAAGGCTAACATTAAATTTTTTGTAAGGTTGGGAATGATTCTCCGGCATCATAGCATCAACAGAAATACCCTGGCGTTGCTTCAGTAGCACCAAGGACTGTGGAACCAGCCCCAAAATTACTAAAAACGCCCCTCCAATCATTTTGTGTTTCAAACTGCTAATCAAGCTATCGGTTAACGGGATGATCTTCAGGATAAAAATTTGGCTCAGCTGACCCTCTAGCCTGGCCAAAGCAGAGGGTGCTATGCCACGCACCAACCTGTGAACAGGAAAGAGAACCAACCCTGGATCGAAAAAATCAACCAGGGTCATCATCACATAATTGAAGGCCTCCTTTCCAGCTAAAGATTGCTTCCCCCCGCTCACAATAATATGGGCCCTCTCTTGCTGGTAAGCTAGCGCTGTTTCATACCTATGATGGCCATCGGCCATATAGAGAGCTTGAGTAGTTATAAATTCACTAATTCGATGTATGAATTTAGGCTCAGTTATTGCCCAAACAACATGGCTCTCTCCAGAATCAGCAAACTTGATTACGGGCTTACCTTGTGAAGCTTCAGATAATATTTTGCCAAACTTACCTTCCGAATCTTGGTATAGAGCAAAAAGCGGGCTGAAGTTAGCTTGGCAGGCCCGCATTAACTGTAAACGATCGCTCTTGGTTTTGGAGAATGTTTCCTCGTGAGGATATATGCCATTACCCCATGGCCCTAACCTAACCCGGGCTATTAATCCGCGCCTCCTCTTTTTTTCCCCTGAATAAGTAAAGTAGTGGTCATGGAGATAAAAGGCTGGACAATCCTCAACTTGAAGAACTCCCTCCTTAAGCCACCGCTGAAAGGTAACAGCTGCTCCACTATATTTGTTATAGTTAGATTGCCTCGTTGTTGCAACAACGGGTAAAAGGTACTCTAGACGGATAGCATTATAATCACTTTTCCCATAATAATGTTTTTGTTGCTGAGGAGTGATAACGTCATACGGCGGACAGATGACTTGAGCTAAATCTTTAACTACCTCTCGATTATAACGTATCCCTAGAAATGGACAAACTTCAGCCATTTACTTGAAATTCCTTATACTCTTGACAAACCTCCAACCCACCCTGCCAAGGGTAAACAGGTATAACCTTTAATTGATAATCGCTTACCGCCATCTGCCCCCAACAAAATTAGTAACACCTGCTATTTTGCAGCCATCTGCCCACAACCTCACACATTGGCTAGCAATTCTGAAACTACCTCACTGACTTCCTTGCCATCAGCCCTACCCCTAAGTTGGGGCATGAGTTGAGACATAACTCTTCCTTTATCCTTTACCCCTTTAACTCCCATTGCTTCTATTACTTGTTGCACCGCAGCTCCGATCTCTTCACGGCTCATCTGCTTGGGAAGATACCCCATGAGGATAAGCAATTCTGCCTCCTCCCGAACTACCAGGTCATTGCGATTTCCCTGTCTAAAAGCTTCAATGCTTTCTTTGTGCCGTTTTACTTCCCTACTAATAATATCAAGGATCCTATCATCATCAAGAGGTTTCTGCTGAGCGATTTCAGTATTCTTTATCTCAGATAAGAGCATGCGTAACACAGAAACTCTTGCTTCTTCCTGCTGCTTAAGCGCCTCCTTAAGATCTTCCCTTATCTTAGCCTCACACGTCACCTTAGCCACCTAGAGCTCTTTCGTCTCTTCGCCGCCTCTTTTTTCTTGCGCTGCTCACTGGGTTTCTCATAGAACCTGCGACGGCGAACCTCAGCTAAAATACGATCTTCCTGCACTCTCCTATTAAATCTACGTAGTAAGCTTTCAAAACTCTCACCTGAACTAAGTTTTACATTAGCCATTTTTTATGCGAAACACCGTATTTTATCCACCGTATTTCGCCCATGTCAAGCACTTATGAATTCTACGAGCCACATATTGACAAACAACACCGCTTAGGAGATAATAGCTCAGTTAAAAGTGGTTAAAATTAGATTACGCCGGGTAGGGAGGAAACATAAACCCATTTACCGAGTGGTGGTAGCTGATAGTAGGGCACCTCGCGATGGTGCTTTTATCGAAATCATCGGTCATTACAATCCTTTGACTGACCCCGCTAGTGTTGATATTAATGAAGAAAAAGCGTTGAAATGGCTTAACTGTGGGGCTCAGCCTACGGATACAGTTTGTAGTTTATTGCGAAAATTAGGCATTATAGATAAATTAAAGCAGCAAATCCCAAAACAAAATTAACTGCTAAGGAGATAAAATGAAGGAGCTAGTAGAATACATTGTTAAATCCATCGTGGCAGAGCCTGATAAGGTAAACATTACTGAAGAGAGCAATGAGGATGGCCTATTACTCAAATTGGAGGTTGCCCCTGAGGATAAAGGCAGGGTTATTGGCAGACAGGGCCGAGTAGCTGAGGCGATGCGCACTCTACTTCGAGTAAAAGCGGCTAAGGACGATACTAGAGTCAGATTAGAAATAGTGTAACCACCACTGCTAATCCGCTGTTAACCCTTTATAATCTTTTACTTAGTTTCTACAAGGAGCACAAAGCTCGACAACTAAATTCATAGTAGTTCGTTTGCTCTCCTCATGAGGTCTCAACACTCGCTTCTCCAGCTTTAAAAATGGCATATTTCGTTAAAGGTGGCGCGATAAGTTCGTTTATGATAGTTGAGGCTAACACCGCATTTAACATCACAGCTCCAAAGGTAGGAAATTCCAGGGCTGCTAGAAGAGCCAGACCAATAGTAACTCCTGCTTTTGGTAATAAGGCAAAACCTAGGTATTTTTTCACTTTATCTGGCGCATGAGAAATCCCGGCTCCTGTTCTTGCTCCAAAATATTTGCCTGTACACCTACTTAGAACGATTAATAGCGCCAATATACCAGCGACTTTCAGCACGCTTAAATCGAAATGCAATCCCGCTAGTACAAAAAACATGGCATAAAGCACATCCTCAACTTCCTCGACTACCAGAAACATTTCCTTTCTTTTTACCTTATTTGCTATAACAAAGCCCACAACCATATTAGCCAAAATTGATGAAAGACCCAGGTAACTGGTAACACCAGTACATAGCATAACCATCCCAAAAACCACCACCAATAGGAGTTCACGGGCTCTCGCAAGTTTACTGATGTACACCAAGGCAAGGGCAAAAACAATACCGATGGCTATCGACTCAACTATATGTAAAAGAGGAATGGCCAACACCTGATAAAGTGAGATACTAGCGCTGTTCACCAAGGGTTGGCATATGCCTGAAGCAATGGCAAAGGCTATGACCGCAATCACGTCATCGAGGGCAACTACCGCCAATAAAGTGGTGGTCAAAGGGCCCTTCGCCTTGTATTCACTGATCATCGCCATTGTCGCCGCTGGAGCGGTAGCGCATGATATCGCACCTATAATAAAAGCCATGGGAAAATAAGCCTGCCAAAAGGTTAGGCTTGGGATGATTAAATGACCTAAAAAAGCTAAAACTAGGGTGACTAAAAACCATGCGCCTAAACTTTGAAAAAATGTTATCCAGGTGATACTTTTTCCTAAGCCTCGCAAGGATTCTGTTTTCAGACTGCCACCAATTAAATATGCAATGAATCCTAGAGCAATGCCGGTAATTATATCCAAGTTTCCTACAGCTTCTCCCCAGCCGCTAACCCACCGAGAAAACCAGCCAGCTTCTCCCGGTATTATGTTTAGAAGGGAAGGACTCAATAGAATGCCAATAATGATATAGCCACTAATCCTGGGGAATTTGAGCTTTCCAGCCGCCAACCCACCGAGAAAACCAGCAACTACCATTATGCCTAATGCTAATATCAAGTTCATCTCTCTATAAGATCTTTCCTTTTATGTGGAGTCCGTGAAGCTAAAGAGACAGAAAACCTCTATTTAAATCTTCTCAGGATTGCGATACCACCTTAAAAGGCACCACTTTATGTTTTAACCAGGATCTTTCTAAAAGCTATCTCATATAGAAAAGTAAGTATGTATCACGTTAGTTAGAGACAGCTCCCCAATGATTTCGTCATTTTCTGTTACTGCTAATCTCCTTACCCTATGGCTTGTCATAAGGTGAAGTGCTTCTTCCACTGTCACCTCAGGATGACATTTTATTACAGGCTTAGCCATGACATCCTCCGCTTTCTCAAATTCGGCGTGACGCAAAGATTTGGGTCTTATCACACCAACTGTATAACCCTTCTTGGGTAGCGGGCTAATAATATCTAAAAGGTCTTTTTCGGTGATAACGCCAACGATTTTCCTGCTATCTTTCTCCTCAACTACCCAAATATGCCGCCTTTTCATACTTACTTTCTTCGCAACTGCATGTAAAGACGCATTCTTCTCAATCAACGGCGGATTGCAGTTCATGATCTCTGCTACCGGAATATTGTAGAAGCTTGTTTCGGATATCATATGCCAAGGATGAATCTAGTGTTTGTTAACCTGCTAAGATTGGCGTTTCTTAAAATCCTCCAGGTCCAGTGTGTTTATGAAATCTTTATACGCCGACAAATCCTTCAACTCCTGTTCATCCACTTTGCCTTCAGAAACAGGCTTACCCGTTTCCTCCTCGAGTGTAATCCCAGCCCTATCCAACACTGATTCCTCAACGTATATCGGTGCCTCAGTTCTTACTGCCAGAGCTAAAGCATCACTGGGCCGAGAATCAACCTCAACCTCTGTACCATTAACGCTAAGAGAAAGCTTAGCATAAAAGGTGTCATTTTGAAGTTCATTAACCACGACAAAGTTAAGTGAAGCTCCTAAAGCATTTATCACAGATTGTAATAAATCATGTGTCAAGGGGCGGGTTAGCTCCACATTTTGCAGTTTTACTGCAATAGCATCTGCCTCAGCAGGGCCAATCCAGATAGGTAAATAGCGACCAAGCGGTTTTTCCTTCAAAATTACTACACGCTGGTAATTCATCAAACTTACTCTGATGCTGTCAATCGCCATCTCTATCATAATACCGCTCCCTTTTAAGCCAAGAGATTTTTATTTTACTCTCATAATCCTAGCTAATCAATGAATTTAAGTCAACTATTTTAGCTGAAAATCAACTTCTTCGAGTGCCACTGCTGCTCAACACGTGTATTTGTTCAGCTATCGTTCCACGTGATATAATTCATCTATCACACGTAGGGAGATATATTGAATCATGAGGTTTGTGAAATGGTTTGAGGAAATTGGAGCCAGAGATGTAGGTTTGGTCGGGGGTAAAAATGCATCCCTTGGCGAAATGATAAGGAATCTGGGCAAAAAGGGAGTGAACGTTCCTTCTGGATTTGCTATCACTGCTGAAGCATACAAGTATGTGATAGAGAAAGCGGGCATAAGCCAAAAAATAAGAGACGCTCTAACAGGCTTAGATACACATGATATGGGAAATTTGTCCCAGAGAGGCAAAAAAATAAGAAATCTAATAAGAAATGCGCCTTGCCCTAAAGAATTGGAGGAGGAAATAAAAATTGCCTATCAAGAGATGGAAAAAAGATATGGCAAGAACATCGATGTTGCAGTGAGAAGCAGCGCAACAGCGGAGGATTTGCCTACAGCTTCATTTGCTGGGCAGCAAACAACCTATTTGAATGTGAGAGGGAAAGAGGAATTGGTAGAGAGGGTTATGGAATGCTTCGCATCTTTGTTTACAAATAGAGCAATATCCTACCGGGTTGATAAGGGTTTCGATCACCTTAAAGTTCTTCTCTCAGTTGGCGTGCAAAGGATGGTCCGTTCAGATTTAGCTTGCTCTGGTGTCACATTTTCTATAGATACAGAATCCGGTTTCGAAGATGCGGTTTACATAACTGGTGCATACGGTTTAGGAGAGAATGTAGTGCAAGGAGTTGTAAATCCTGACCAGTTTTATGTCTTTAAGCCCACCCTAAAAAAGGGGTTCAAGCCTATTGTAGAGAAGAAAATAGGGACGAAGAAAAAGAAATTGGTTTATAAAAAGGATGGGACAGGCGTAGAGCAAAAGGAGGTTAAACCAGAGGAGCGAAGAAAATCTGTGTTGAGTGATGATGAGGTGCTCACGCTAGCAAAATGGACTTGCATTATAGAAGAACACTATGGCAGGCCGATGGACATCGAGTGGGCAAAGGATGGAATAACTAATGAACTTTTCATAGTTCAAGCAAGGCCAGAGACAGTACATTCACAAAAAAACTTAGCTTCGCTCAAGACCTATATACTTGAAGAGGAGGGGAATTTGTTGCTCAAAGGGGAAGCAGTGGGCACAAAAATAGGGCAAGGTGAAGTAAGTCTAATAAAAGAGCCCAGGGAAATCTACAAATTCAAGCCTGGTCAAGTTTTGGTTACTGATATAACAAATCCCGACTGGGAACCCATAATGAAAGTTGCTGGTGCAATAGTTACAAACAAAGGTGGGAGGACATGCCACGCAGCTATAGTTAGCCGTGAATTGGGAGTACCTTGCGTAGTTGGAACTGAGAAAGGAACAAATATATTAAAAAACGAGAGGAATATTACAGTAGACTGTTCACAAGGCGAGGGTAGAATATATAAAGGGAGGTTAAAATACAGGATAGAAGAAGTGGAGTTAAGTAAACTCCCAAAACCACACACCAGGGTAATGATGAATCTTGGTATTCCAGAGAGTGCATTTATCCAAGGTCAAATTCCTAATGATGGCGTAGGTTTAGCCAGGGAAGAGTTCGTCATCAATTCTTATATCGGCATACACCCAATGGCACTAATCAAATATAGTCAACTAAAGAAGGCAGCTAATAAGGACAAGAGGATAGCAAAGGTAATTAAAGATATAGATGAAAGAAGCGGATCGAATAAGGATAAGGCGCAGTTTTTCATCGACAGCTTAGCAATGGGGATAGCAAAAATAGCAGCAGGGTTTTATCCTAACGATGTTATTGTTCGTTTCTCTGACTTCAAAACAAATGAGTATGCCAATTTAATCGGGGGGTATCTTTACGAACCAAAAGAGAATAACCCAATGCTGGGGTGGAGAGGAGCCTCCCGTTATTATGATGAGAGGTTCAAGGCTGCCTTTGGCTTAGAATGCAAGGCGATTAAAAAAGTAAGAGATAAGATGGGGTTGGCTAATGTAAAGGTGATGGTTCCCTTCTGCAGGACACCAGAAGAGGGTAGGAAGGTAATTAAAACAATGGCAGAGTTTGGGTTAAAACAAGGGGAGAACGGATTGGAGGTGTATGTGATGTGTGAAATACCATCAAATGTGATTCTGGCAGAGAAATTTGCTGATGTGTTCGACGGATTCAGCATAGGGTCAAACGATTTAACACAATTAACTCTAGGCATGGATAGGGATTCTGACTTCATTTCTCACATATCTGACGAAAGAAACGAGGCGGTTAAAAGACTTATAAAACACGTCATAAAAGTTGCGCATACGCATAAGCCAAGGAGAAAAATAGGGATATGTGGCCAAGCACCAAGCGATTTCCCCAAATTTGCAGAGTTTCTAGTTGAATGTGGCATAGATTCGATATCTTTAAACCCTGATGTAGTATTATCAACAAGGCTGAACATAGCAAAGGTGGAGGAAAGAATAAAAATTGGAAAGCAAAAATGATATATGCGCGGGACTGTGGAAGTAAAGTTAGGACTTTAGTGATTCAAGAACTTGGTATACGTCAACAAGCAGAAAAACGAGAGGAAAGTCTCTCTCCTTACGCAACTAAGAGTAAACTTAGCCGGGGCAGGTTAAGATGGGAGGAACCATGCCCTATAAGAACCTGCTTCCAGCGTGACCGTGACCGTATTATCCACTGCAAAGCTTTCCGCCGATTGAAGCATAAGACACAGGTTTTTATCGCTCCCTTAGGCGATCACTATGTGACCAGGCTTACTCATACTCTAGAGGTATCCCAGATTGCCAGAACTGTATCGCGAGCTTTGAACCTCAACGAAGATTTAACTGAAGCTATTGCCTTAGGACATGACCTAGGCCATACTCCCTTTGGTCACATAGGTGAAGAAGTTCTAAATGAACTTTATCTTGGTGGCTTCAGGCATAATGAGCAAAGCCTACGAGTGGTTGATTTATTAGAGAAGGGCGAACAAGGGCTCAATCTTACCTGGGAAGTACGAGATGGCATTCTTAAGCACTCCAAGGGGCAAGTAGCCATCTTGGGAGAGGAATGGACAGATGTCAGTACTCTAGAAGGTCAGATCTGCAAAATAGCAGATATCATTGCCTACATCAATCACGATATTGGTGATGCTATAAGGTCTGGCATCATCACTGAAAGCGATTTGCCTGAGCCAGCAATAATGGTTTTAGGCCATACGCATTCACAGCGAATTAATACTCTGGTTTGCGATGTTGTGAATTGCTCTTGGTCGGCTAGCGGACACAGCAACTCAGCAAAACCAACTATTGCCATGAGTCTAGAGACCATTAAGGCAGCCAACAGCCTTCGCCAGTTTCTATTTGATAAGGTGTATAATCCTAGCTTGGCTATCAAAGATGCAGAAAAGGCCAGAGAAACAATACATATCTTATATTCTTATTTCTTAAACCATGCGGATAAACTACCACAAGAATTTGCCTCTTTGAATGATAATAGGGAACGCAAAGTCGTTGATTACATTGCTGGAATGACTGACCAATATGCATTACGATTAGCTGAAGGAATATCCAAATGAGTATCATCAGCGAAATAAAACAGAGAACAGATATTGTGGAAATTATCTCCGACTATGTTCCTTTACAAAAAGCAGGGCGTAATTTTAAGGCTTTATGTCCATTTCACAGTGAGAAACACCCTTCCTTTTTCGTCTTCCCTGAACAACAAACTTGGCATTGTTTTGGTGCCTGCGGCACTGGCGGTGATGTCTTTTCCTTCATCATGAAAAAGGAGGGAATCGATTTTAGCCAGGCTCTCCGCTCCTTAGCTCAAAAAACAGGTGTGCCTTTAAGTTCACCCGATGTGTCAGGAGGCGTTGAGGATAAAAAAAAGGAGAGATTATTCCAAATTAACGAGGCGGCAACTGAATACTTCCACCACTTGCTTTTAAATACTAAAGCTGGCCAGACAGCCAGAAATTATCTCAATCAGAGAAAGATTGCTCCTGAAACTATCAGGGGATTCCGATTAGGCTTTAGCCCCAATAGTTGGGATGCTCTTAAGAAATTCTTAAGGGGTAAGGAATACAAGGAACAGGAGCTAGTTGAAGCTGGTCTGATAATAGTAAAGGAGGCAGGAAACAGCTACGATAGATTCCGCAACCGCTTGATATTTCCCATATGCAATGTACAAAGTCAAGTTATTGGTTTTGGGGCTAGGGCCTTAGATGAATCTCTACCTAAATATATTAACTCGCCCCAAACACCAGTTTTCGACAAGAGTAGTAGCCTTTATGGGATTGGCCAGGCTAAAAGTGCCATCAAACAAAAAAATCTAGTAATAATCGTGGAGGGTTACATGGATGTTCTCACAGCCCATCAACATGGGTGGCAAAATGTAGTTGCCTCAATGGGAACTTCCTTAACTGCGAAGCAAGCAGCTACCATCAAGAGGTTAACTAAAAACATAACCTTGGCTCTTGATGCCGATGTTGCTGGAGAGGAGGCTGCCCAGCGAGGTGTGGAAATATTGGCACAGTCTCTAGATAAAAAGGCAACCTCAACGATAGCGTGGTCAGAGAAATTAGCTCGCTCTGTAGACAGAGGGGAGAGGCCATCTCCATCATTAGCTGATTATGTGGGATTCCAAAATATCCTTGATGCTGAAATTAAAGTCATCTCCCTGCCTCGGGGCAAAGACCCTGACGAAGTAATAAGTAGTGACCCAGGCCATTGGCAAAACCTTGTGGAGCAAGCTCCAACTGTACTTGATTTTGCTTTAAAGACTGTACTAAGCAAGGTTGATATTAATAAAGCCAAAGACAAATCCTTAGCTGTACAAAAACTTCTGCCTTTAATTTACGAAATAAAAGACCCCATACAACAATCTCATTGGGTACGAAAATTGGCACGTGTATTAGAAATCAGTGAGCCTGCCATAACAGCGGCTTTACGAAAATCACAAGCTACTCAGAGGAGACAACCATTAACTAAGGCGATAGAACAACCTCTCTCCACCCATCAACTCACATCCAGTCCTATCGAGGAATATTGTTTAGCCCTGCTATTTCAATATCCAGAACTTCGCCAGATAGCTCAAGAGCTATCAATAGAGCATTTCAAAGGCACAGAGACCCGTGAGATTTTCACCAAGTGGCAATGCTCCCAAAACATTTCCGAGCTTAGAGAGAAACTTGACGCTAATCTATTAGAACATTTAGACTATTTGATGAATAAACCAATTTTAGATAAAAATGGTAGGGAACAGCACGCTCTGAATGATTGCATCCTTCGTCTGCAAGAGCGGTTGTCGAAGAGGTTAGAGGCGGGAAGAGAACTAATGTTTAACCACACCAGAGAGAAAGAGGGGCTGAATGCCGAATTAGCTAAACTGGATGAACAAGGAATAAAACCCAGTGAACAGCTCAAGGAGATCTTCATTAAACGGGGAAAACTAACAAGAAAAGAGATTAGATGACAGATTTAATTGAAAGTAGAGCTCTCAACCTAAATAAGTGTGAGAAACCAACACTAAAGGAAAACCTCACCAACGAAGGGGAAATTGAAGATACTGGCGTTGCGGCTGATGAAGAGGCAACAGAGGAAACGGCTACTACTGAAGAAGCTAAACCAGAAGCAGAGCAGGAGGAATATGAAGTAAGTGATGACCTAGCTCGCATGTACCTTCATGAAATCGGTAGAGTGCCACTTCTCACAGCTGCTGAAGAGAGAGAACTATCACGCAAAATAGAGGAAGAAAGCTATTTAGAGAAAATTGAAGATGCCTACTTCAAGAAACACAAGAGATTTCCCTCAGCAGTTGATATAGCAGCCGATCTAACCTCACGACTATACAAAGCTTATCCTATCGTTGAACTTATCAAAGAATACTTAAGCCTCGAGCATTCCCGTAGTGCAGTAGAGACTCTCACAAATCCTGAATTTCTCGCTGCTATCAATAACCAGATAGACCCAGCATTGATAACAGCCGTTGCTCAAAGGACTGACAAGGAAAATGCCGTGGCAGAAAAAGCTCTTGTGGCTCTTTCCGTGAACAGCCGCCTCCTGCCGCCGCAATTGTTGGCTCTCATTGGAGATAAAGCTTCGTGGCAGGAAATAAAAACTTTACTAGCTAGCAATGAATTCCTCCCTCAGCTCCGTTCTCATAATAGCCAGCTTAAAGCCCACTTTGAAAGGGTGAAAGAGGAGGCGAAAAAAGCAAAAAAACATCTTACTGAGGCAAATTTACGCCTAGTGGTTAGTATTGCCAAGAAATATATCGGACATGGCATGTCCCTCCTTGACCTTACCCAAGAGGGGAATATTGGCCTCATGCGGGCTGTAGACAAGTTTCAACATAGAAGGGGTTACAAATTTAGTACTTACGCCACGTGGTGGATTAGGCAAGGCATTACTCGATCTATAGCTGATCAATCTCGCACCATCCGTATTCCAGTGCATATGGTAGAGACAATTAATAAATTATTGCGAACGACACGGCAATTAACTCAAGAACTTGGATACGGACCGAGCTATGAAGAAATTGGCAACCAACTAAACATGACCTCAGAAAAAGTAGAAAAAATTATGGATTTATTTCATCACGAACCAATATCCCTAGAGACGCCCATTGGCGAAGAAAGAGATAGTCGCCTAGGTGACTTTATTGAGGATGATACTAGCCCTGCACCAACCGAAGTTGCTGCACAGCAACTACTAAAAGAACAAATAGATAAGGTGCTTGATGAGCTTACTCCCCGAGAGAAGAGGGTGCTACAACTTAGATTCGGGCTTAAAGATGGGCGCACTCGAACCTTAGAAGAAGTAGGGCACGAATTCAATGTGACCCGAGAGAGAATCCGCCAAATCGAAGCTAAAGCTTTGCGCAAGTTACGCCACCCCAGTAAGAGTCGAAAACTCAGGGATTACTTAGAGTAAACCAATTTGGTCAGCTTTTGTTCCTGACAAAATTGACCTGAAGCCTAACAATTTCTTAAAATTAAGCAATGTACTTGACCAGTATGCTATTGTAATTGACTCAGAGACAGGATAATATCATACCAAGCCAATGGAACGGATTTGGGCACCATGGAGGATAGAATACATAGAGAAACCAAAAGAAGGTGGCTGCATCCTTTGCCAAAAGCCTAGAGAAAATAATGATGAGGCAAATTTTATCCTCTATCGTGGCCAAAATAATTTCATAATTTTGAATGCCTTCCCATATAACCCTGGTCACTTAATGGTAGTCCCCTATCGCCATATAACAAATCTCCAAGATCTAACGGATGACGAAGCAAAAGAGCACCTCGATGTCGTTAAAAGAGCTGTGAAACTTTTAACGGAAGTGTTGAAACCCGCGGGTTTCAACATTGGTTTAAACATAGGTAAAATTGCCGGAGCTGGCATAAAACATCATCTTCATACTCATATAGTGCCTCGGTGGCAAGGTGACGTTAATTTTATGCCTGTGCTGTCTGACACCCGAGTTATATCGGAGGCCCTAGCTGCCACATACAAGAAACTAAGAGCAAGGCTGATCTAGCTATTGCTTAGCTTGAGGATAAGAGCCCAGTATCTTGACAAAAGTAACTTCTCTTCGTAGCTCTTTTATAGCTTCTTGATAAATCTCATCATCCGAATGGCCTTCAAAATCAACATAAAAAACATACTCCCAGGGCTTGCTTTTGCTTGGCCTAGACTCTAATTTTGTCAAGCTTATATTTCTAGTGGCAAAAATACCCAAGACTTTATACAGAGCACCAGGTATATGCTTAACGGAAAAGACAAGAGAGGTCTTATTTCTTTTAACTGGCTTAGCTTTTTGCTTAGCAATAGCAAAGAACCTAGTGTAGTTATTGACGTTGGTTTCAATTTGTGGCCTTAATATCTCTAAGCCATAAATAGCGGCAGCCCTACTACTGGCTATAGCAGCAACCCCCTTCCATTGATTCTCTTTTATCATTTTGGCGCTACCGGCGGTATCATAACTAGGCACAATCTCAACCTTTAATTTGGTTAAAAATTCCTCACATTGAGCCAAAGCTTGAGGGTGGGAATAAATTGTCCTTATGTCAGTCAACTTTTTCCCAGGCAGAGCCATTAGACAATGGTTTATCCTGAGAATAACTTCAGCAAATATATTAAGAGCGTATGTTAATAGCAAATCATATGTCTCATTGATACTGCCAGCTTGAGAGTTCTCCACAGGAACTACACCAAAATTAACCTTATCCTCTAACACAGCTTGAAAAACATCCCGAAGGTGAGCACAGGGCGAAAAGTCAACGCCTTCTCCAAAAAGCTTTATTACAGCATCTTCACTAAAAGCTCCCCGCTCTCCCTGAAAAGCAATCTTCACCATTTGCCTATCTTAAGTATAGCCTGGGTATTCCTACCTTTCCACTAGAAATCATCTTAATTATCCTCTCCAGAAGTGAGGCCAAAATATCATTAAAACTGTAAATAATTCCAACCTTCCTAACCACATACAGATAATTAAAAGCAACTTCCCTGCTCCAGGAAGCCAGGCATAATTTGAAGCAGGCCCAACCCCACCCAATCCAGGCCCTACATTCCCTAAAGTAGCAGCCACTGCTGAGATCGATGTTTCCAAATCAAGCCCTAAAAAGCCAAGTATTATAGAGGCCACAGCCGCCACAAGGAGATAAAGAAAAAGAAAAGAGATTATATCTCGCATTATCTCCTCTGAGAGTGGCTTTTGGTTATACTTAACTGGGATCACAGCTTTAGGAGAAATAGCCTTCCTCATCATTACATTGGTATGTTTCACTAGGGCTAAGCTCCGTACCACTTTTATCGCCCCACCGGTAGAGCCAGCACAACCCCCAATGAACATCAAAACCAGAAGTGTCATTTTGGCGCCGACATGCCAAGAAACAAAATCGCAAGTAACAAAGCCGGTGGTAGTCATGATCGAGAGCGCCTGGAAGAGACTATATCTATATGAGCCAAGACCCTGTGAAAAAATTAACAGCGCGGCAGCTACCACTAAAAGAATTAAGTAAAGCCTGAATTCCTCATTTTTAAATATTTTGAGGTTTCCCCTTAAAACGTGATAATGGATAAGGAAACTTGTGCCAGCTAGAAACATAAAGACCATGATGATATATTCAGCTAAGGGGTTAGCATAAAATCCAATACTCCCTGTAGTAGGGGTAAATCCGCCAGTAGGGAGGGTACAAAAGGAAATGCAAATTGAGTCAAAGAGGTTAAGTTTAGCCAGAAAATAGAGGAGCGCTATCTCAGCAAGAGTGAAAGCCACATAAATCCTCCAAAGAATTCTTGCCGTGGTTTTAACTCTAGGGCGAAGCCTTTCAGGCATAGGGCCAGGAAATTCCCGCTCAAAGAGCTGAGAGCCTCCTACTCCTAGTCTTGGTAAGATAGCAATAAAAAGAGCTATTACTCCCATCCCACCTAGCCATTGGGTAAGGCTACGCCACAAAAGGACACTTCTAGGCAGGATTTCTACTTTCTCCAGTATAGTAGCACCAGTAGTAGTGAAACCAGACATGGCTTCAAAAAAGGCGTTAAGGAAACCCCAGCCTAAAAACACATAAGGAATCGCACCAAGGAGTGGCACAAGAAGCCAGGTAAAAGCCACTATGGAAAACCCATCGGCACGTTCTATTTCTTTGTCGGTTTTAAATCTAAATTCAAGGAATAGCCCAATAGCTAAAGTGATTAGCAGTGAATATAGAAAGGTCCACCAGTTCTCGCTGTAGTAAAAAGCCGTTGCTAAGGGGAAAATGTAGATTAAAGCGAGATATTTCAGAATCGAACCAATGACGTGCAGGGTTAATTTCACCCTTTGGTAAACCATTTACCCATAAATTCGACTCCCTTTTTTGTAGATTTTCGGTCTACGATGAGAGTCACCCAATCTCCAGACTCTATCTCAGCATCCTCACTCAAATATTTTCCCTGCCGCTCTATCACCAGGATTTTCATTCCATTTGGAGTTCTCACCTCAGAGACCTTCCTAGCTGCGCACTTCATACCCTCCTCAATTTCTATGGCAAAAATTTCCGCCCTCTCAAAAGAGAGAGAATCTTTTACATAAGGCTGCAAAATCATTCGGCAGATATGCTTTGCTACCACAGCATGGGGCTTAACCTGGAAGTCAATCCCAGCTTGTTTAAAAGTTTCCATATGCACTGGATCATTCACCAGAGAAATCACCTTCTTTGCTCCCATTTCCCTGGCTGTCATACAAATCATTAAATTGTCTGAATCATCATTAGTTAAGGCAACCAAAGCGTCTGCACCACTGACCCTCGCTGCCTCCAAAACCGACTTTTGAGTAGCATCCCCTGCCATCACCATAACATCAGAAGACGTTGCCATTTCAGTACATTTCGCTTCATCTGAGTCCACAACCACCACTTCACTCCCTTCCTTAACCAGAAGTTCAGCAAGATTCTTTCCTGTACCGCTCAAGCCTGCTATTATAAAGTGCATTTTTTCACCTTCTCACTAACAAAATTTGGCTCATCCTTTAAGAGGATGAGCTTTAACTCAAGGATAGCACACTCATCTATGTCTAGATTCAGGATACCAATTAATATCCAAATTTAAACCACCCTATACAACAACTGCGCTGGTTTCACTGTGGAGGCGATTTTAGTTTCTTTAGAAATCATTGTCAACTCCCCCTTAGCTGCTCCAGCCAAGTTATTGATTTAACCTCCCGCTGCAAAAGATACTTCATATACTCCTGTATCACCTGCCTCAACTGCGAAGATAATTCCGATTTCACCTTTACTCGCTTTGCAGTGCTATAATCACAATCTTGCCACAAACGAAGAATCTTCAAAGCATCTACCGCGATAGGATGAGACTCAGACTCCTTCTCACTACACTGGGGGCACAGAATTCCACCCTGCCTAGAACTGAAGAAGTTGACCACTGGTTTGAGAGGTAAAGTGCAAATAACACATTGGTGCAATTGAGGGCGGTAGCCAAGATAATCAAGAAAATGAAGCTCAAAATAGCGTAACGCGATTTCACTGCTATCCGTCTGACATAGCCAACATAAAGTACTAAGTAATAAATCAAACAGAGGGGGATTTCCACTATTCACTACGGTAAAGGAATCAACAAGCTCCAAGAGATAAAGGCCACAGGACATGCGCCACAAATCACTTTTCAAAGCTAAAAAGCCATCAATAGTTTGACTTTGGGTAACAATATCAAGGTTACGCCCCCTGGCTAGCATCATCAAACTATGAGTCAAAGGCTCTACATTGCCCCCCAAATTGCTTCCTGGACGACAGGCTCCCTTGGCTACCGCCTTCAGTTTGCCAAATTCAGGAGTATAAACAGTAATAATTTTATCAACTTCGCCAAGTTTGATTTGTTTAATAACAATGGCTTGAGTTTGATAGCTTCGGGGTATTCCCATCCAAACCTTTTTAGAATTCCTGTCGGTCCTCAAGAGCCTGACCTAAGGTCATATCATCGGCATATTCCAAGTCAGCACCGAAGGGCAAGCCACGAGCTAGGCGGGTAATGCGAATGCCTAAAGGAAGTATCATACGGCGAAGGTACATAGCAGTGGTTTCCCCCTCTAGATTAGGATTGGTTGCCAGGATTACCTCAGCTACCGAACTGCCCTGAAGACGAGATGAAAGTTCCTTTATCTTCAACTCCTCAGACCCTATCCCCTGCGCCGGGCTAACAGCCCCATGGAGCACATGATAAACACCTTTATATTTCCCAGTCCGTTCTAGAGGAGGAATATCCGAAGGCCTCTCAACAACACAAATTTTAGAATGGTCACGCTCCTTATCCTGACAAATGAGGCAAGGGTCACAATCAGTGATATTAAAACAAAGTGAGCAAAGCCTTATCTTCTCCTTCAGAGCCAAAATAGCCTCAGCTAAAGCTTCGGCTTCTTCATCTGGCCTCCGCAATAAATAATAAGCCAAGCGTTGAGCACTTTTGGGCCCGATGCCGGGTAATTTATTAAATGCTTCCACTAACCTAGCTACAGGTTCGCAAGAAATCACTATTCTCCTAAACTAATCCTGATTATTAATTTCACCTCCCCTCACTATCCCTGGTCAACAATCTTGGCTCCCATTTCCAGGACAGCCTTAATCAAAGGACTTTGCTCCCTTGCCTGAGGTGGGGTTTCCCTTTTCTGCTCCACCAAGATACATTTTACCTTATAAGGCTGACCAAAGACTTCTTTAAGCTTTTTCTCTATCAGATGGCTATACTTGGGGTCTTCAATCTTTTCTTTATGAAAGGGATAATAAAACCCTAATATCAAAGTATCGTCCTCAAGGGCCACTGGCTCACAGGCACTGCGCAAAAAAGCATCTAAATTGCCGCTAGAACCCTCCCCCCGTAAAGATTGAATGAATTCCTTCCACTGGCTACGCACGTAATCGATACCTTGAGGTGCCTCTGTATGTGAAGCCTTAGCACTGCTTGCCGCTACAGGAATTTCAGTTTCTTGAATAGCTTGGATTGATTCAACTGATGTTTCAGTAACTTCCTTTATCTCCAGAGGCTCAGTTATGGTTACTGCTCCCTCCTGCCCATTCATTGAAGATAAGGTGCAGTCCATTAAAGCTAACTCTAGAGGCAAAGTGGAATAACTCTCACTGCGAAAATCTATATTTGAGAAAAGTTTGACTGCCTTAAGCAGGTATCCCAATGCGGTAGTAGCTACAAATTGTTTCATCTCAGATAAATCTTCACTAGTAACATCTAGAGCCTCTTCACACTGAGATTTAGCCAGTAATAATCCTCGGAGATACTTTACTAGTTCCAGATTAAACTGGTGGAGGTCAATGCCATCGCTATTGACGCTATTTATAACTTGGAGGCCAGCGGAGGTATTCTTATCTACAATATGTTTTGCTAACTGCTTAACTCTCTGATCATTGCTTAGTCCTAATCCTATCTGAACTTGCTCCAGGTTAATTTGGTTGCCATGGTAAGCAAGTAATTGCTGCAATATATTTTCAGCATCACGGAGGCTTCCGGTGGCCGCCTGAGCAATAAGCTTGAAGGATTCAAATCCAACATGAATGTTCTCTTCCTGACATATTAGCTTCAGTTTATCTATTATCGCTGTTTGAGACAGACGACGAAAATTGAATCGCTGACATCTCGACATAATAGTAGGTATCACCTTATGTGGCTCTGTAGTAGCTAAGATAAAAATCACATAGGGAGGCGGCTCCTCCAAAGTCTTGAGCAAGGCATTAGAAGCCGCCTCAGTAAGCATATGGACTTCGTCTATAATATATACCTTGTGCGGAGCAAGGTTAGGAGCATAATTCGCCTTTTCCCTGAGGCTACGAACTTCGTCAATGCCGCGATTGCTAGCAGCATCTATTTCTATCACATCTAAAGCTCTACCT
>Ga0114921_10000077_pt1 | contig 39548 bp, 41 predicted proteins | sample BentaG_FD_87016 | JGI IMG/M metagenome (GOLD analysis project Ga0114921, IMG submission 87016) | Deep subsurface microbial communities from South Atlantic Ocean to uncover new lineages of life (NeLLi) - Benguela_00093 metaG | ecosystem: Environmental > Aquatic > Marine > Oceanic > Sediment ... | reverse complement strand
TGCAGGCTGACAGATTAGATGTAGCCAGATGAACCCATCCCCTTTTTTATCTCGCGTCAGCCAATGTGAGGTTGACAGGCGTCCGTGGTGTCTGCCTCGCAAGCCGGTAAGCTTTGAAGAATGCAGTTGGAGTGCCGTTAAATCCTATGCCCCTGAGGCCAAGGGGGTTGAAGCCGTCTTTTAGGCGACCAGGAACCACGTGAAGTGATCTTACAGCGGTTGCAGGAGTGAGGGATGTTGAAGGTAGAGGACTTGAAATTGACTCAGAACGGCTATCCCATACTTCGAGGGATAGATCTGGAGGTCAAGGCCGGCGAGACCCACACCATTCTGGGTGTGAACGGAGCCGGGAAGACCACGTTAGCCTATACTATAATGGGAAGCGGCGGATACAGGCCAGATAGAGGAAGGATCACATTTCTTGGGAAGGATATCACCAATTACTCCATTCCTCAGAGGGCCACGTTAGGCCTCACCCTGGCCTGGCAGGAGGCTGCTCGATTTGAAGGGTTGACCGCAAGGGAGTATCTTTCATTGGGGATGGCTGACAAGAAGGATGACAATGGAATTGCCCGGGCCTTAGGATTGGTGGCTTTGGACCCTGGGGCATTCTTAGACCGAGCAGTGGATGGCACCCTGAGCGGTGGGGAGCGAAAGCGGATAGAACTGGCAGCGGTTCTGGCCATGAGGCCAAAGCTGGCCATCCTGGATGAGCCTGACTCAGGGATCGATATGCTATCTGTGGGGGATATCCTGAAGCTCATCGAGGCCATGGCCAACGACGGGAGCACCATCTTGCTCATCACACATAGGGAGGAGCTGGCGGTTGTCTCGGACAGGATATCCCTGATGTGCGATGGCCTGATCATTAAGACAGGCAAGCCCAGCGCCCAGATAGAATTCTTCAAGATGCGCTGCAAGCCCTGTCCTGCGCATAAATATACCGCAAAGTAGGGGGTTAACTGTATGCGGGTCTGCACCGAGTTATTCTTTATGGGTCTGATGCTCGGCTGGGGCCCCTGTCTGGCCTTCTGCACCCCAATAGTGATCCCTTGTGTTGCCGGGAGCAGGAGGGGCTGGCTGGAAGCTTTTAAGGGGATCTTGGCCTTCTCTTTTGCACGGATAGGGGCATACGGAGTGCTGGGGCTTCTGGCTGCCCTGCTGGGCGGCCTTGCGAGGGAGAGGTTCTATTCAGAAAGGTGGGAATGGACAATATGGATATTTGGCATCTTATTTGTGCTGATTTTGGGGATACTTCTCGTCCTTGGCAAGGAACCCAGGTTTAGACTCTGCCACGTTCTGCGAAGGGCGATGGTTGATAGCCCCATCAAGAGCATGACATTCCTGGGAATCGTGGTTGGGATCCTGCCCTGTGCTCCCCTTCTGGGCATCCTGGCCTATATCGCGTATCTATCGAAGAGTGCCCTGGCAGGAGCCTTCTGGGGTCTTTCCTTTGGTCTGGGCACTGCAAGTTCGCCCCTCATCATATTTGGGACCCTGGCAGGCGGGCTACCGGGTACACTGATCAGAAGCCCCAGGATATATAGTATCTTCAGCAGGCTGTGTGGACTTTTCTTGATCGGCTTCGCCATTCAGATGATGATCAAAGTCGTTTAAAAGGCACAATCAAAAAAGATTAAGAAGACTTGATTACTTTAAGAGTTTACCTTTAATTATACAGGATTGGCTAGATTAGTTAAAGGGCTTACCCACACTTTTCCCAGAAGAGCCAAATATTTATCGGTGGGGCCTTCTTAATCTCAAAAACATCCTTATATGGCCTTGATTATGGGTTTTCTGGATTTAGCTATGGATATTTGGATGCTTTTTACATAATTGCTAACCGATTTGATGATCCTAAAGATGGGGCTGATTATCTCGTTGCATTAAGGGGACGCCTGGTCAAGAAGGAGTAAAAATGACAAGATGGACAAAGATTTATGAGGATCTTAATAAAGCATTACATTTGAGGACATACCCCTTAGCAGTAAAGTATTTTTCGAGCCTTAATGAAAGGCCAGAAGGGACAGCAGAGCCAAAGGAACCCCTCAATGTCTGTCAGATTGCAAGCCTAGCAAGATATTATGGGCGATCTGTATACTTTACTGTAGAGAATATGGCTTGTATCGTTGGTGCTGTCTGTTTGGGTTTATACCCAATGCCCGAACAGATGGAAAGTGGCGTGATCGCCGACTTCTGGCACAAAGATCGAGATGCTGCTCGTGAATTCATTCAGTCGGTGCCAAAGATTGAATATGGGGAAGTTAAAGCAATTGCAGTTGCTTCTCTCCATCAAGATAGGGTAACTTTTGAGCCAGATCAGTTCCTCATCTATGCTAACACCGCCCAAACCATGCGGATCCTTCAAGGTCTCCTGTGGGAAAAAGGAGGGCGTGTCTCTTTCTCAACCGGTGGAGAGTACAGTTTGTGTGCTGATGCCATGGCTCAAAGCTATCTGACTAAAGATTTTGGCTTAGCTATACCTTGTTTTGGAGATCGTCAGACAGCCATGGCTATGGACGATGAGTTGACGGTTTGCATCCCAGCTAGCATGATCGGTAGTGTATTACAGGGACTAAAAAATACCCAGCTGGTATCTCCCTATCCAATTCCATATGGAAGCATAAATAGCACTCCTACCTTTATGCCAAAGGATTTCCTGACAGAATACGCAATCCGGCAAAAAAAGTAAATTTGAGATTTTTTCCAAAGAGGTATTAGAGGATGCCTTTTACCATGGGAGAAAAAAAGGAATATGCGGAGATAGAACTTCAAAAGAGTGACCAGGTAAAAGAGCTTTTGGAATCAAGGCATATACTGGATGAGGAGATAAAGATGGTCATCGATAATGCAGAAACAACCGGGAAGAAAATTTACCAACCAGGAACGAACAAATTTCTGGCTAAAATGAGGATTGCAAATGCCACATTTTACGTTGAATATTCAGCTCTGGAGCTAGAGAAAACTTACAAGATCCATACTGCTTATGCACATAAGGCAAAAATAAGGGAATAAAAATGGAGGAGTGGTACTGCTTTAAATGTAAAGAGAAAATGAGAGAAGCAGACGTATGGATGACCTATCTGGAGTTGACTTTTTCAATTTCTGGCCTTAAGTGTCCAAAGTGTGAAGCAGCATACTTAACTGAAGAAACGGTAGTCGAAAAGGTAGCAGTGGGAGAAGAACAGATAGAGGCGAAGCGTTAAGGTATTTACAAATGCATTATAATAGAAAGGAATCTAAGGAGTTTACGGTTAAGCTATATGAATCCGATGAGTTTAATCAAATCTTGGGAGATGCTTTGCGCCCGGGTGGGTTGCGCCTGACTCGGAGAGTAGCAATTATTGCAGGAATACACGAGAACTCTGAGGTTCTTGACATTGCATCCGGGAAGGGTACAACTGCCCTTTTCTTATCCAAAGAGTTTGGTTGTGGCGTTACTGGTGTAGACCTATCCCAAAGATTGACCTCTATGGCTCGAAACAAAGCTAAAGCTGAGCACCTATTAGGAAAAGTCAATTTCTCAGTTGCGGATGCGGAGAGCTTGCCTTTCAAGGACTCTTCGTTCGATGTGGTAATATCTGAGTGTTCATTCTCCCTTTTACCGAACAAGAAAAGGGCCGCCAGGGAGTTCGAGCGTGTCTTACGTGCTGGTGGGAAGCTGGTGATCACCGATGTTATCCTTCGGGGAAGGATACCGAAAGAGCTTCAAACTCAAGTAGCTTTTGCATCATGTATTTCCGGAGCTATGCAGTTAAAAGATTATATCGAGTTATTTGAGGATGTAGGTTTTAAAAACCCCTATACAGAAGATCACTCAGAAGAGCTCAAGAGAATATCTTATCAGATAATCACTGCCTATGGAGCAGCCAAGCGATTTTTATCGATTTCTACAAAAAGCAGATCATGTTCCTGCTTAGGGGAGAAAGACGACATGGATAAAAGCGTTCAGGCCTGGCCAAGGTTGTTTAAGGAGAGTAGACCAGGCTACGCCTTAATGGCATTTACTGGGCCTTAAAATAAGGGGGAAGGTTAGAAAGATGGGAGAGCTTCTAGGAGAGACACAAAGCCTATGTCCTATCTGCTTGCGTAGGATTCCGGCGAGGAGAATTGCTGAAAGCAGGAATGTATACATGGAAAAAACTTGTCCCGAGCATGGTGATTATAAAGTCCTTATTTGGAGAAACCACGGTGAGCATTATCGCGAGTGGAGTCGATTTGGTGGTAAGACAGCGAAAGGTCCCCAAAAAAGGCTTACTGACGTGCATAGCGGGTGCCCATATGATTGTGGGCTCTGCCCGGAACATAAGCAGGATACTTGCATGGTAGTAATGGAAGTTACCGGTAGATGTAATCTCCGCTGTCCTATCTGTTTTGCCGGTGCAAATGAAAGACATACCCCCGAGCCTGATCTTGACGTAATTAGAGGGATGTACGAAACCTTGTTGGATTCCGTAGGACCTTATCCCGTTCAGCTGAGCGGAGGAGAGCCAACCCTCCGAGATAACCTACCTCAGATTGTTGCTTTAGGAAAAGATATGGGTTTCGACCATATTCAGGTGAATACCAACGGCTTGAGGATTGCTGAAGATATAGACTACTTGCACAAGCTTAAGGACAATGGAGCTACTTTGGTATATTTGCAGTTCGATGGCGTAACAGATGATGTAAACCGTTATCTTCGGGGAAAGGGTCTCCTTGCGTTTAAAGTAAAAGCCATAGAAAACTGTTCTAAGGTAAAAATAGGGGTCATTCTAGTTCCAACTTTAATTCCACGGATCAATGATCAGCAGATAGGCGATATTATCCGATTTGCTAAGAGATGGATACCGATTGTGAAAGGGGTCCATTTCCAACCCATTGGTTACTTTGGCAGATATCCAAGATTACCAAATAATGAGGACAGAATAACTATACCGGAAGTAATCAAGGCAATCCAGGATCAAACACAGGGAGAGATAAAAGCGGAGAACTTCGTGCCCCCAGGGTGTGAGCACCCGCACTGTTCCTTCTCCGGTTTCTTTGTATTGATGGAAGATGGCAAGTTACTACCCACCACTCGATTTTTACTTACAGAAAAGACAGTCCATCCGAATCCTGAAGATGCTGCTGAGCAGGCAAGACAATTTATCCAACGACGCTGGAGGCTTACTGAGGAGGATATAGAGAAACCCAGGGCGAGTTGTGAATGTAAGCCGGGCTCTTGGCTTGAATTCTATGAACGGGCCCGAAGGGACTATTTGTGCGTGTCGGGCATGGCCTTTCAAGACGCGTGGAACATTGATCTGGAAAGACTGAAGAGATGTTGTATCCATATTATTGTTCCCCCGGGAAGAGTGGTGCCTTTATGTGCCTACTATGTAACCAGCATCGATGGGAGGAGGCTCTACGGCGATCCTTCCTTAGTATACAAGGACATGGGTTGATGGAGAAAATTTTCCTGGAAGAGTGGCTCCATGATATAATTGAGCGAAGGGTAAGAGAAGTTCCTGAATATCGTCAATTCATAGGGAAAGAAATTTTAGAAGGGATTACGAGATCCGACGTTGAAGATTATCAGCTTTTCAAGCTCAGAAAAATATTGTCTTATGCTTATCAAAAGAGTTCATTTTATAAAGATTTATTTAATAAAAATAGGGTAAAACCTGATGATGTTCGATCCTTAGATGATTTAGCTAAGATCCCTTTTACTGAGCAAAAGGATTTATCGGAGACCCCATATAGATTTCTATGTGTTTCTCTTGGGAAGATTGCCCGGGTAACAAGTTTTATCACGTGTGGTACGACAGGTCCCAAAAAGAAGGTCTTTTGGACCGAAGGAGACATTGAGCTGATAACTGATTTTATGGGGGCAGCTGTGAGGACTGTGGCTACCAGTGAAGATGTAGTTCAGATATTGTTGCCTGGCGGAAGACCAAATGACCAAGCAGACCTGCTTGCTAAAGGTGTGAAGAAGATGGGTGCTTTTGCAGTAGTGTTAGGGATTGGCTTAAGCGCCGAGGAGCAGATCAGAACAATTGAAAAATCTTGCTCGAATGTCTTATTTGGGTCTGTCTCTCGCATCTATCGAATTACTAAGGAAATGCAGGAAGATCATAATTTAGGGAAAATGGGGGTTAAGGCCCTCTTCCTTACTTCTGAATATTTATCTGAACCTATGAGAGAAGGACTACAGGACATCTGGAAGTGCGATGTCTACACCCATTATGGATTAACAGAGATGGGACTGGGAGTGGGTGTAGAGTGTCATAATCATAATGGATTTCACTTTAATGAGGCCGACCTCCTAATAGAGGTTGTAAATCCTGAGACGGGTAAAGCCCTGAATTACGACGAGGAAGGCGAGCTGGTTTTTACTACTTTGAGCATGGAAGCAATGCCCTTGATCCGATATAGAACTCATGATATCTCTCGGCTAATTGCCAGACCTTGTGAGTGTGGAGCATTCACCCTTCGAAAGATAGGCGAAGTAACGAAAAGGGTAGAGTCGATAACGAGGATAGGCGAGGGTGATGAACTCTATCCCGCCCTGTTTGACGATGTGATTTATAGCATACCAAGCGTCATCGATTATCAGGTGATCCTGACTAAAGAAGGAGGGAGGGACGTTATAACCTGTAAGGTAGAGGTAACAAGAAAGGACCCCAAAGTTCAGGAGAAGATAGTGGAAGCGATGTTAAACATCCATTCGGTTTGGAAAAGCGTTAAAGTCGATATGATGGCTGAGATTAGAATAGAACTCGTGAGCTTTGGAGAACTCAAGCGTAAAGGAAGGGCTAAGAGGCTCATAGTGGATAGGCGCAAGAGTTATTCAGGAGGTGATCCTATGTAAATTTTAAGGGGCAGGAGTTGTCAAGCTGCTAGATAAAAAAGCTGACACAAGGACGAGGACTTTCTGCAGAGTGGCTTGCCTTTTCTGAAGAAGGCGAGGCACCAGAGGCAAGAATAGCAAAGGAGGAAATGAGAAATGGGACAGGTGGTTAAGACCGCATGTGGAATAGGTTATATGTACTGTGGGCTGGATGTAGAGGTCCGGGAAGGAAAGGTTGGCAAAATCAGAGGTATGAAAGAACACCCCGGCTCTCGAGGTGAAATATGCCCAAAAGCGGCTGCATTTGTAGGATCTCTCTACTCCGAAGAACGGCTTAAATATCCGCTGAAAAGGATGAATGGAGATTGGAAGAGGATCTCCTGGGACGAAGCCCTGGATACCATAGCCGATAAGTTGAAAGAGACCAAAGAATCCTACGGGGCCAGGTCATTCGCCTATCTTATAGGCGATGCGATTTGTATCGGGGGACCAACAAATATGGATGTCCCCTTCAGGTTTTGTGACGTCTATGGAACTCCAAACCGTTTTACCCCTGGCAGTTATTGTGCCGAAACGCAAGGCTTGGCCCAAAGATTTACCAACGGTAGGCTTTATCCCTTAGTTTCTGTGTCTGAAGACTCTAAATGTATTGTCCTGTGGGGACATAATCCCAATAATTCCCAACCATCAGCGGTTAAACGTATTGAAAGTATTAAGAAAAAAGGGGGTAAAATTATAGTTATCGACCCGAGGTCAATCTATTTTGCAAAAAAGAGTGATGTGCACGCAAAAGTTAGGCCAGGCAGTGATTGTGCGCTGGCTCTTGGGATATTGAATGTCATCGTCTCGGAAAATTTGTATGATCGAGAATTTGTTCAAAAATGGACCATCGGTTTTGATAAATTATCAAGGCACCTTCAGGATTACCCTCCTCAGAAGGTGGAAGAGATAACCTGGGTTCCAGCGGAAACCATCAAGGAAATCGCGCGGGTCTATGCCACTAACAAGCCTGCCTCCATAATTAGAGGCGTTAATTCACTGGATCAGCACCCATCTGGTTTCCAGATTCAACGGGCGATTGAAATCCTGCAAGCAATCACTGGAAATATGGACATTCCGGGTGGGATTGTCGCCTCTCCATTCCCAAATCTGAGATCTATCAGGCTTCCAGAGATGGTGAAAGAAAAACCCCTGGGAGCGGATAAATACCCGGTGTTTTGTGTTGGCGGTTTTTTACTGATGGAAGGCCAAGGCTCGCTCTTAGCCGATACCATTTTAACCGGTCAACCTTACCCCATCAAGGTTATGATCATTGCGGGGGGAAACCCTGCACTCGTGATGCCTAACTCCAACAAATTCAGGAAAGCTCTGGGAAAATTGGATTTCCTTGTAGTCATGGATATGTTCATGTCCGAGACGGCCAAGTATGCCGATATGGTACTTCCAGCAGCTTCCTTCCTGGAAAGGACTGACATTATGGGTGCTAATCCCATAATTGATGGTATCCCTTACATCGTGCTGCGGAAGAAGGTGATAGATGAATATTTTGAATCCTGGTCCGATATAAGGTTCTGGTTTGAACTGGCCAAGAGGATGGGATATGAGGAATATTTCCCCTGGAAGGACGAAGAAGAGCTCTTCGATGATATCTTAGAGCCAATGGGGTTAACGGTAGAATACCTCAAGGAAGAAAAGCCCGAGGGCATTTTATACGATTCCCTGAAGTATAAAGAGTATGAAAAAGAGGGATTTCCAACCCCCTCGGGAAAGGTGGAGCTTTACTCAGAACGCCTGGAGAAGCTGGGATATGATCCTTTACCTGTTCATTCGGAGCCTCTGGAGAGCCCCGTGGGCAGTCCTGAATTGGCAAAGGAGTATCCCCTTATCCTTACCACTGGAGCCAGAATGTTAGAGTTTTATCACACGCAATTCCGTGATATTCCGAGTCTCTCTAAGAGGGTTCCTGAGCCGACAGCTGAGGTTCATCCTGATACGGCTGGAAGATATGGCGTTAAGGATGGGGATATGGTAATTGTTGAAACCAAGAGAGGAAGGATCAAGATCAAGGCAAAGGTTACAGAAGATATTGTCCCTCAAGTAGTAAATATTCCCCATGGATGGGCCCAGGCCAATGTGAATATCTTGACCGATGACAGACCTTGTGACCCAGTAACTGGGTATCCGGGTCCTAAGTCGTTGCTGTGTAGAATGGGGAAGATAAGGGCCTGAGCTTACGGCAAGTTAAGCTTAGAGTACACTGGATAGGCTGAGCAGACCTTGAGCCGACAGCAGAACGGGCTTTATAAAAACCAACTTGATTTTCTGGTGGGAAACACCCTGAAGTTTCAGGGTTGAACAGAGGTTTTAAACTATAGGCATCATCTCCTGATAACTTTTGTGGTTCTTCTCCAATTTTAGAAAGCAGTCCTCTAATTTTTATCTCTGTGGGGCCAATCAGTTCTTGACCTTTCTCCTCTGGAAATACCTACATTCCAGCTCATCAATTTGTCATAAGGGCTGATATTTCTGATTCTTTTAAAGTTTTTCTTCATACGGGTAGGCGAATAAAATGAGCGAATTTGAGACATTGATGGAGGCCTATAAGTTGGCTGGTGGGGACCCGGATGCCCTCACAAACCCTCGGTATGCCAGCTTGGTGGTCCACAAAAATAAGATCCTCGCCGCTACTCAGGTGGAGGGTTTAAAGGTAGAGGCCACTGAGACGCCTACCGGGATAAGGGTTAGACTCGTTGTTCAAGAAGGACGCAAGATTGAGAACCCAGTTCATCTGTGCTTCGGGGTCTTGCCCGAGGAGGGGCTGCAGGAGATCTTTGTCGAAGTCGATATGGCTAAGGACTCCAGCGCCACCCTCCTGGCTCACTGCACCTTCCCTAATGCCCTGAGGGTTAAGCACAGGATGGAGGCAAGGTTCAATCTCGGCCAGCGAAGTTCTCTGGGCTATCACGAAGTTCATTACCATGGGACAGATGGAGGAATAGAGGTCATTCCCCGAGGTCGGATATATGTAGCCAAGGGAGCTAAGTTGGATACAAGTTTTACCTTAATTAGGGGAATGGTAGGGAAGTTGAATATCGATTATGAGGCTCAGATAGAGGAGAAAGGGATAGCAGAGTTTGTGGTTAAGGTATATGGTAAGGGAGATGACGACATCAGGATAAAGGAGAAGGCAGTCTTAGATGGTCGGGGAGCCAGAAGCTTAATCAGAACCAGGGTGGCAGTAAGGGATAGAGCCAGGATCAAGGCCATCGGAATTACTGAGGGCAACGCCCCCGGGGCAAGGGGCCATGTGGACTGTATCGAGATAGTTCAGGACCAAGCCAGGGCAGAGGCTGTACCCATCGTTTCGGTGTTAGATGATAGGGCAAGGGTGACCCATGAGGCGGCCATCGGCAGGGTGGACAAGAAGCAGGTTGAGACGGTTATGGCCAGGGGGTTGAGCGAAGAGGAAGCTGTAGATATAGTAGTCAAGGGGATGCTGAGGTAGCTTCTCACAAAACTTTAAACCCGCCTGCCTGGGCGGGATTTGCTTTCTTGAAATTAAAAAATCTCTTTTATTTTAGACACCTCTTTTGTTCAATTCTTATTGGTTATAGAGATTTTTGAAAATCTCTTGACAGCTTAATAATGTTGTGTTATTATTCTAATAAATGTAACACAAAGGAATGTAAATCCATTATGCAATATAGGAATAAGGGATGGAAGAGGCCGAAAGGTTAAATATCTTATTGACACACTGGATCGAACATAATGAGAGCCACATCAAATCCTATCGCCAGTGGGCTTCGAGGTTGAAAGATGGTAAGCTCGATGAGGTTGCCCTGAAGATTGAGGAGGCAGCCGATATTATCTTGACGGCTAATAAGAGGATTGAAGAAGCAAAAGAGATAGTGCATAAAACGCATTAAATACTTGTATTTTATATAATGAACATTATGCCAGGAGGAGAAGATGTGTGAAATAGCAATGTACAGAGGCGCTAAAAAGGAAGCCAATAGGTTTATGGAGGATGTTTTTGGGTATGAAATTGACTTCAAAGCCAAAAGTTTAACTGCATACGATATACTTGGCGAAAATAAAAGGTTTAAGTTTGATTATGTTGATAGGATCCAGTGGTCCGCAGATGATAATTCATTAGTCGTTGAAGGTAATATTGAGCGCATTGCCAAAGATTAAAAGACAGATTACACAGATTTATCGGAGAAAGTTTTATCTGAACACCCCGATTTCATCGGGGCAGGAAGTGAGGCTTGTGATGTCGGATCTGGTTAGGTTTGGGGTATCGCTCGAGCGCGAGCTCCTGAAAAAGTTCGATAAATTCGCCAGGGAGAGACGATACCCTAATCGCTCTGAGGCCTTTAGGACCTTGATCAGGGAAAACCTGGTTAAGAAGGAATGGATAGAAGGAAAGGAGGTCGCAGGGACTATCACCCTTGTCTACGACCACCACCGAAGAGAGCTTACAAACACCCTGACCGATATCCAGCATGATTTTGGCCAGCTTGTTATCTCTACTCAGCACGTTCACCTGGATCATAACAATTGCTTGGAGATAGTGGTTGTGAAAGGTAAGTCCAGGGAAGTGGAGCAATTGGCCCAAAGACTAAAGTCAACGAAGGGTATAAAGCATGGTTCTCTGACAATGACCACGACCGGAAAGGAACTTGTATAATATAATTTTTTTCTTTGTAAGTAGCACGAATATCAAAAACGTAATAAAATTGATTACAATGAGGTACCAAAAGGATTATGGCGATGGCGATTGTAATTGTACCATCTTATGATGCGGATAGTCTTAGGCAGCGTGAAGCTCTGCTGATACAACTGAAGGAAGGAGGTAGAATTGGGAGAGAATAGGCAGGGGTCTAATAAAAGGCAACCCCGCCATCCCATGTGACAGGCGACGGGGTTGTCGGTACCCAAAGACGGAACGCCATCCCTGAGCCCAAAGATATTATACCATATCATGGGCTTAGGGGCAAGGAAAGAAAGGAGAATTAGAGCGAAAAAGCCTTTTTTGACTTTGTTTGTTCTTGCATGCCTGTTAGTTTTCACGGAATTCCCTATAAGATCAGCCTGTGCAGAAGAAGGGATATTGGGTGAATTTGCTGAAAGAATTGATATCAGCGGTGCGCTCGAAGTGGAGGCATCCTATCTGGATTACGATTATGATGACCCTGGACCTGACGAGGAAGGCTATGATGAGAGCGATATCGTCCTTGCCACGATGGAGCTCGGGCTCGATATGGACATCAACGAGTACGTAAAAGGGCATATCCTTTTCCTCTGGGAAGAGGATGAGACAGAGGAAGTTGAGGTGGATGAAGGGACAATAACCTTAAGTGGATTTAGGTATCCGGTTTATCTTACAGCAGGCAAACTATATGTCCCATTTGGTATGTTCAACACCCATTTTGTCAGCGACCCATTGACCTTAGAGCTTGGTGAGACCCGGGAATCCGCGGTTCTTGTGGGCTATGCGAGCGACTACTTTGACGTTTCTGTGAGCGCCTTCAACGGGGATATAGACGAAGCTGGCTCAGAAGACAGTGAGGTTGAGAACTTCTGTGTGGCTGCTGTGTTTACGCCGTCCGTGGAGATCATAGAGGATTTTGAGATCTCATTTGGTCTCTCCTGGGTCTCCAACATTGCTGATAGTGATGGCCTTGGAGATTACATGATTGACGAGCTTGGACGAGAGAGTGTGGAAGACTATGTAGGTGGGCTCGGTGCGTCCGTGAGTGTAGCTTACAAAGCCTTTTCAGTTGAGCTCGAATACATTGGTGCCACCGATCACTTTGAACCGGATGAGTTGATTGAAGGTAAGAAGGCAGAGCCAGAGGCTTACAACTTTGAGCTCGCCTATGCGATTAATGATAGATGGGAGGTCGCCGGAAAGTATGAGGGGACAGACGATTGTGGTGAACTTTGGCCCGAAGACCAGTATGGCGTAGCTGCCTCCTGTGCTTTGTTTGGGGGTACCACGCTTTCGGTTGAGTATCTCCACGGCGAATATGAGAACAATGATGAACAAGACTCACTTACCGTCCAATTGGCCATTGAGTTTTGATTGGCGCTTAAATATTTACTTAGATCTGGGGCAGAGATGATACTGTGGCCGCATTCGGTTTAAGAGCTTATGTCGATTTCTAAAAGGAGGTAACCCAATGCATATATCAGATGGGGTACTATCAGCTCCTGTCTGGATTGGAGGCTATGTTATAACTGCCGGTATTGCCGCAGCTAGCATTAAAAAGATGAAGACAGAAGATATGCCAAAGGTAGCGGTAATGACATCCGCCTTCTTTGTGGCCTCTCTTATCCATATTCCTATAGGCCCCACCAGCGTCCATTTGATCCTTAATGGTTTGGTAGGGATGATATTGGGGCCAGTTGCCTTTGTCTCCATTATGGTTGGCTTGATTTTACAGGCCCTTCTCTTTCAACATGGGGGAATTACTACCATTGGAACAAATAGCGTGATGATGGGGTTGCCGGCCCTTGCCGCCTATGGGGTATTCAATCTGCGCCAAAGGTTTCACTTCAGGTCAAATGAGGCTATTTTTGGGGCTGTGGCTGGAGCCGCCGGAGTTTTTCTGGGGACTATTATCCTGGCTATGCTCTTGGTGACTACCGGGAGCGAATTTATTGGGGTAGCCAAATATGCGGCCCTGGCTCATCTGCCGGTGATGATCATCGAGGGAATCATGACCGGTTTCATCGCTTCATTTCTGATGAAGGTAAAACCGGAGATCTTAGGAAGGAGGTGATTTGAATGTAGAAGGCTACACAAGGTTTGAGTGTACATATTGTCAAGTTATATGGAGGAGGGTAAAATGAGAAAAATTGGTATAGGTGTGATGGTTATCGCTTGTTTACTTGTTGGGTGGATAGCAAAGGCAAGTGCCCACTTTGGGGCGATAATCCCGTCGGATGATATAATCAGCAAAGAAGACAACAAGACCCTAACCGTAGATATAAAGTTTTTTCACCCAATGGAAGGTCATTACATGAATATGGTTAAGCCAGCCCAGTTCGGCGTGATGCACGTAGGTAAAAAAGTTAGCCTGCGCAAAACCCTTAAGGAGAAAAAAGTAAAAGGTTTCTCGACTTGGGAGGCGACTTATAAAATCACCAGACCTGGCGACTACACGTTTTATGTGGAGCCCAAACCGTACTGGGAGCCGGCAGAAGATTGCTACATTATCCACTATACTAAAGTATGTGTCAATGCACTGGGGCTGGAGGAAGGTTGGGATGACAATGTTGGTTTGGAGACGGAGATCATACCCCTAGCAAGACCTTATGGATTTTGGACCGGTAATATATTCACTGGGATTGTAAAGGCCAAAGGAAAACCAGTGCCCTATGCCCAAGTAGAAGTAGAATATTACAACGAAGACGGTAAAATAATCCCGCCAGCCGATCCATATGTCACTCAGGTGGTCAAGGCCGACAAAAACGGCGTTTTCTCCTACGCTATGCCAAAGACCGGGTGGTGGGTTTTTGCTGCACTGAATGAAGCCTCCTGGACAATGAAAGGGCCTGATGGGAAAGACAAATCCATCGAGATTGGTGCTGTTTACTGGGTAAGAACGAGGGATATGAAATAGGAGGCAAAAATTACCGTTAAGAAAGGTTATTCCGCTGCACCCCTGATTATCAGGGGTGCAGCGGATCATGGGAGGCAATACATGAGAAGAGATGATTTAGCCAGGGGGACTTCTGGTTATTATAAGATTTTGATCAGCTACGTTTTTTTGAGTTTATTAGTGGTAATGGCAAGCTCAAACGCCTTTGCGCATAAGGTAAATATTTTTGCATACGTGGAGGGCGATACGGTCTATACAGAGAGTTATTTCCCTGATGGAAAAAAAGTAGAAGATGGCGTGGTGGAGGTATACGACAGCCAGGGGAATAAGTTACTGGAGGGTAGGACCAATAGAGAGGGCCAATTTAGTTTTAAGCCTCCCAAGAAGGACGATTTAAAGATAGTCATTGTTGCCAGCATGGGCCACAAAAACTCATATACCCTCTCAGAAGATGAGCTTCCGGATATCATGGTGGGGCAAAAGCTACAGGAACCGGGATCTAAGGACTTCGAAGTCAAAGAGGCAGCAAAAGTCGATTTGGACCAGATCAAAAGTATCATTGATAGTTCTCTTGATGAAAGATTAAAGCCGATTATGAGAGAGCTCAGAAAGGCGCAGCAGAAAAAGGTACCCCTTACAGAAGTGATAGGTGGGATTGGCTATATCTTTGGCATCATAGGGGTCATCTTGTATTTTGTCAGTAAAAAAGAGGTTAGGAAGAGGAATGCATCTACCCGAGATTGATAGGTACGCACATCTTAAATCACCTCTGCACTCCTGGGATCCAAGGGTCAAACTTGTCTCTATTTCATGTTTAATCCTTTCTATCGTCTTGCTCCCTAATCTTTTACTGGCCTCCCTCGGATTTACTCTTGTAATAGTTCTTACTTTTATATCGAGGATCCCGTTTTCCTTCGTCCTTATGCATTTAAGATGGGTTCTTCTGTTCATCCTGTTCTTTTTTGTCGTTATGCCCTTAACTGTTCCTGGAGAGCGAATAGTTGAGCTAAATTTTATGACTATTTCTTATGAAGGCATAGAATTAGCCTCTCTGATAGCCCTCAGGGCAATCGGCGCTGCACTTCTTATATTTCCTATGATTGGGACGATGAGATTTGATTTAACTATCAAGGCCCTTCAGAAACTTAATGTGCCCAATAAGTTTGTCCAGATGGTTATGTTTACCTATCGATACATTTTCGTCTTTCTGGAAGAATTGAGAAGGATGTTTGTGGCTGCCAGGGCCAGAACCTTTAGGAAAGGAACAAATGTTCATACCTTAAAGATAGTAAGTAATCTGATAGGAATGTTGTTTATTCGCAGTTTCGAGAGGACGCAGCGCATCTATAATGCTATGGCCTCAAGAGGATATAATGGAGACTTGAAGACGCTGGATGAGTTCGAACTTTGTAAGAAGGATTTCCTCAAGGCGTTCATAGTCATAGCAATGGCAGTTATATTGCACCTTGCCCCGTTACAATGAGTTGTAACGGGGCTTGCAGGGTGGGTCTTATGAGAGAAATAATAAGAGTAAGAAATTTAGAATATATCTATCCCGATGGTACAAAAGCACTTCAGAGGATAGACTTAAGCATTTTTGAAGGAGAATCCGTTGGTCTGATCGGGCCGAATGGCGCCGGGAAATCCACTCTCTTACTTCATCTAAACGGGATTTTACAAGGAAAAGGCAAAGTAGAGGTCTTGGGATTAGAATTAGACGATGAAAATTTAAATTATATCAGGAGCAAGGTCGGTCTGGTTTTTCAAGACCCAGAGGATCAGCTGTTTATGTCCACGGTCTTTGACGATGTTGCCTTTGGACCAATTAATATGGGTCTGGAAGAGCGCCGGGTACGAGATTCTGTAAAGGAGGCCCTAAAAGATGTGGACATGGAAGAAGCTATCCAGCGCTGTACACACCACCTCAGTTTCGGTGAAAAGAAAAGGATATCTCTAGCTACTATCTTATCTATGAAGCCTGAGATCCTAATTTTGGATGAACCTACCAGCAATTTGGATCCCAAAGCGCGGAGGCATCTAATTGAGTTGCTTAAGGGTTTTAGTATTACTAAGATAGTCGCTGGGCACGACTTAGAGTTGATCTTAAACATTTGTAGTAGAGTAGCTTTGTTAGATAAGGGCAGAATAGTTGCCACTGGAGATACGAGGGAAGTCCTGAGCAATAAATCGCTCATGGAATCACATGGCTTGGAAGTGCCATGGTCCTTGAAATCAGAACGGTAACACATTAATTAATAGGGGGTTGAGCTAAAGGTTTTGTTTGACTTTGGTAAAGATTTTGATATAATGGGTTGAGAGCTGGGTAATGTATCGTGTATGGGCGAAATGAACACATTTGGTGTGAAAGGATGATAGGAAGGCTCGGCAAAAAGGGCACAGGCCTCGCTGCGATCCCGCATCCTGCATTTTTATTTAATGTAAGGGATTAAAAAAGCCTTAGGCCTAACGTAAGACTGTGGACAGAAACACTGGTTAATAAGAGTGGGAAGGTTTGATTTAAAGGGCAGGGGAGCCAGAAGACCTACATATAGCTTATTGATTTCTTTCATGCAAAGAAGGGGAAGGCAAGAGCAAGAATAATCCTCAGTTTTCTCTCGTTTTGTCAGAGGAGGCTGAGGATTATTAATAATTTTGCTTTTGTTTATTTGTAGGAGGCTTTATAGCTCAGGCCGGTCTTATTGGGGTTGGATGCATACGTAAATAATAATAACGAAATTAGTGGGGATATGGCGATGTTTAATTTTATTTTCAAAGGTGGGCCATTGATGTGGCCGATTCTGTTTTGCTCGGTGGTAGCTGTTGCCATCGTTCTGGAGCGGCTCTGGCATCTCTATCGTATAAAAATAGATATCCCCAAGTTCTTCTCGAGGGTTTTGGGACTTTTACAAAAAAAGAAGACTAAAGAGGCCTTAAGTTTATGTCAGAACACACATGCCCCCATAGCTCGCCTTCTTGCTTGCGCCATCCAGAATCATAAGCTAAATTATCAAGACCAGGAGCGGGTAATCTCTCGAGTAGGCTCGCGTGAGGTAAGGGATTTAGGGAGGAACCTGAGGGGGCTTGCCATTATTGGCAGTATCACGCCCCTTCTGGGACTCTTAGGTACCGTCAGTGGAATGATCAAGTGTTTCATGAAAATACAGGAGCTCGGTGGCAGGGTGGATGCAAATGTTCTGGCTGGAGGAATCTGGGAGGCGCTCCTTACCACCGCTGCAGGCCTATCGGTGGCCATACCGACTTTGGTTTTTTATCATTACTTTGAAGGCAGGGTTGATAATTATTCGGCTCGCATGAAGGAGGTCCTCCAGGAACTACTCGAGTTCTTCGGCGCCAGGACCATGCCAGCTGCCACCGCAGACAGAAGAGAGGATGAGGACATTGGGATTTGACTTAAGCCCTACATGGACTGGGAGAAGAAGGGTCAAGGCACATTTAAATATCGCACCACTAATAGATGTCGTCTTCCTGCTTTTAATTTTCTTTATGCTTAGTTCTTATTTTGTTATGCAGCCAGGGATAAAGATCACCTTGCCTGCTGCAGCTACATCTAAACTCTATCCAGAGAAGGATATCATTATATCCATCACCTCCGATGATAGGCTCTATCTGAATGACCAGCCTGTGACACTGACCAGCCTCCTTGGTCAATTGCAAATAGCACTAAAGGAGAGCAAAACCAAGACAGTAATTATCAAGGCAGACGAAAAGATCGATCTGGGCTTAGCAGTTAGGGTTATGGATATCGCGCTCGAAGCGAATGCAGATGGGGTGGTAATTTCGACCAAGGCGAAAGAAGATGTTAGAAAATAAAGTAATTAGTATAACTTTTCTTATCTCGGTAGTTGGGCACCTTCTATTTTTAGGATTGCCCGCCGAATTTAAATCGAGCCCTTCTTTGCCCGAAAAGTCCCGGGATTTAGTAGTCCAGATAGAGGTAGAAAGGCCGACCCTTTTACCCAGGATAGAGAAGATGGGCCAAGAGAAGAAATTGATATCAGAAGCCAGCAGCCAGAAACCAGCAACCAGAGAAGAAACTCAACCTTCATCTGAAAAAGACGAAGCTATAGAGGGAGTGGTGCTGGAACAAGAGTTAAAGCTCGACAGAAACCCAGAAGGGATAAGAAGGGAAGAACCCAAAGAGAGAACAACGCTGGCTAAGGAAAGAATTGGAGTGATAGACCCTGCCCAGGAGGCAATGCTCAGGTATCAGGATTTGGTCAAGCAAAGAATAGAGAGGGTACGCAGATACCCGCTCTGGGCAAAGAGGCAAGGCTTTGAAGGAGCAGTTGGGCTCAGGTTTGTAATCTTATCTAGTGGTTATACCCGAGGGGCTGAGGTAGTGCGCTCATCAGGGTTCAAAATATTAGACCAAGAAGCGATCACTACAATAACCAGAGCCAGTCCATTCCCACCCCTGCCGAGTGAGCTTGGTCAGGATCTTGCTAGTGTGGAGGTAACGATCGTCTTTAAGCTAAAATAGAAAATTAAAGACATTTCTCGATATAAGGTGTTATGTTAGAGCGAGAGATATGATGAAAGTCGGGTTGGCTACCTTATCTTTGCCTGTTCTTTTCTTTTTTTCGCTGGCCAGGAGCGAAGAGCTCGTTCTGGAGCCCATAATTGTGACGGCTACTCGCATTCCAACGGTGCTCCCTCGGCTGGTTCGTAGCGTAAGTATTATTGAGGCTGACCAGATCGAGGATGCTCCTGTGACTTCGGTACCTGAATTATTGGGATACGTCATGGGGGTGGATGTGCGGCGGAGGGGAGTTTATGGGGTTCAAGCTGACGTGAGTATCAGGGGTTCCCATTTCGAGCAAGTATTAATTCTTGTCGATGGGATAAAGGTGAATGACCCACAGACTGGCCATCACAACATGGACCTTCCACTGAGCTTATCCGATATCGAACGGATTGAAGTTCTCAGGGGCCATGGCTCCAGCCTATACGGTCCCAACGCATTCGGAGGTGTAATAAATATAGTCACTAAAAGGCCAGAAGGGAGGGGAGCAAAGCTCGAATTCCGGCTCGGCGAAAACAGCCTTTCGTCCGGAGCCCTGTCTCTTACGTATGCTTTGGGAAGGTTCAGCAACCGCCTCTCCTTTGAGCGCAAAGAATCATCGGGCTATCGCCGCGACACCGAATTCGATATCAACACCCTCGCCCTCACCTCGACAATAGAGATCCCCCGAGGCTCGCTCGATCTGGCTCTTGGCTTCACCGAGAAGGACTTTGGGGCCAATAGTTTTTACTCCACCAAATACCCCTACCAAGAAGAACACACAGATACGAGCTTTGGCAACATAAGGGCTCGGATAGATATGGGAAATATAACCCTTGAGCCTATGCTTTATTATCGTCGCCATTGGGATAAATATATATTGGATAGATACAACCCCAATTTTTACACAAATCGTCATACCACACATCTGTATGGTGGCGAACTTCAGAGCCATATTTCTTTGGTTTTTGGCTCATTTGTCTTAGGGGCTGAGATAGGGAAAGAGGAGATAGACAGCACAAATCTTGGGGTTCATTCCAGATCCAAGGAGGCGATATATATAGAATTTGAGCCTAAGCTTGCCAATAAGTTCATCCTCAATCTTGGGATGCGAGGTGACCATTATTCAGAGTGGGGATGGGAAGGATGTCCGACTCTGAGCGCTGGATACAGAGTCTCTCCTTATGTCAAACTACGTGGGTCTATTGGCAGGTCCTTCAGGGTACCCACCTATACCGATCTCTATTATGTGAGTCCTGCAAATGTCGGCAATCCCGACCTGGTGCCAGAGCGCGCATGGTCCTATGAGATGGGAGTGGATTATAATAGAGAGGATATCTATTGGGGAGTCACACTCTTCAGGAGGGAGGGGAGCAATTTAATTGACTGGATATGGAGAAATTCCACGTGGGAGGCTGAGAATATCGGGGAAGTGGACACAGATGGCTTAGAGGCGGCCTTTAAAATAAAATTTGATGAGTCTCTACCCATTTCTTCTGTATCGCTCGGGTACACCTACTTAGACTCAGAGAAGAAAACGGGCATTACTTCAAAGTATGTTTTAAATTATCTCAAGCATCAAATCTGTCTGGAGTTTGACCACATGCTTCCTTTGGAGGCCCGGCAGGTATGGAAGTTGAGCTACAAGGACAGAGTCCAGGGAGATGAGTATTGGCTTCTGGACTCACGCATTTCCAAGAAGTTGGAGAATGGAAAAGAAATATTCGTTGAAGGGACCAACCTTCTGGATACTTCCTATAGCGAGCAAGGAGGAGTTCCCATGCCCGGAAGATGGGTTCAAGGCGGGATGAAGGTAGAATTCTAAGTTTGGTGATTTTTTGAGACTTTCATAGGGGAGTTTTTTGGGAAGAAAATGGTGGCTGTCGCCGTAGTGGTTTTAGATTCATGGTAGGTTTGCCGACTATGGGGATTGGCTGGCCACATTGGGGGCATTTTTTGCCCGTGGTGATTTCGTACCGGGTTATGTCGAATATATATCGTTCGATCAAGAGCTTCCCACAGCTCGGACAATAGGTATTTTCGTATTTGTGGCCCGGCGCATTCCCAAGGTAGACATATCTTAGCCCCTGGGTTTTGCCTATGTCCCTTGCAAGCTCTAAGGTATGTAGCGGGGTCGGTGGTGCGTTGAACTTATAGGCAGGGTAGTAGCCTGAGCAGTGCCACGGCGTATCGGCCCCTAACTCCTCATGAATCCTTCTTGCAATCTCTTTCAGGTCTTCCTTTTTATCATTGATGCCCGGTATAACCAGGGTCGTTATCTCAATATGAACCCCAGATTCCTTTGCCTCCCGGGCGTTTCGCCAGACCACCTCAACATCCGCCCCGCAATATTTCTTAACCACATTTGCGCTTCCCTTGAGGTCCAGGTTCATTGCGCCCAATCCAGCACCTATGAGGAGCCTTAAGGCTGGAAGCGTCATATAGCCATTCGTGACATATGTGTTGTAGTATCCCCCTTTTCTTGCAAGTTCAAAGATGTCCAATGAATACTCGAGCGATAGGGTGGGCTCGTTGAAGGATATGCTCGTCCCCTGGCATCTATACTCCTTCATCAGGTCTATGAATTTTTCCGGGCTTATGAAGTTGGCTGGCGTTTGATCCGGAGGGCTCTTGGAAATGTCAAAGTTCTGACACCATGGGCACCTGAAGTTGCAGGACCAGCTCCCAATTGTCAGGGCCCTGCTCCCGGGATAAAAGTGAAATAATGGCTTCTTCTCGATCGGGTTGGCGCTGAGGGATGAAACATTCCCATATTCCAGGGTATAGAGTTTTCCATCTATGTCCTTTCTTGTTTCACAGAACCCAGCCTTCCCGGGTTCTATCGCGCAGAGCCTCTCGCAGGTATTGCACCTGAGGCGCTTATCTTCGAGCTTTTGATAGAGTAATGCCTCTTTAACCCAGGGGCTCTCGTTCATTTTACCTTCTTAGCGCCTTTGGGTGACCCTCCTCATAGAAATCTTTGATTGTCCGCACTATCTCGTCGGGCTCATCCATGGCCTTGAAGATCTCTAAATCCTTTAAAGAGAGCTTGCCCTCTTTGAGCGCCGTGAATCTGAGCCAATCCAAAAGCCCCTGCCAGTATCTTTTGCCAACCATAATCACCGGGAAGGGCTTGATCTTTTGAGTCTGAATTAACATAAGCACTTCGAAGAGTTCATCGAGGGTGCCGAGGCCTCCAGGCAATATTATGTAAGCGAGGGCGTACTTGACGAACATCATTCTTCTGGCAAAGAAGTATCTGAAGTTTACCCTGATGTTGGCGTATGGGTTTGACTCCTGCTCTCGCGGAAGCTCGATATTCAACCCAATAGACCTTCCTCCTGCCTCGGCTGCACCGCGGTTGGCAGCCTCCATGATCCCAGGCCCACCTCCTGTGATTACCCCAAATCCATTCTCAACCAGCATGCGAGCTATCCTTAAGGTATATTGGTAGTCCTCATCCTCTGGCCTCGCCCGAGAAGAGCCAAATATCGTCACAGCAGGGGAGATATCAGCAAGGGTCTCAAACCCCTCCACGAACTCTGCCATGATGCGAAATACTCTCCATGTATCCTGGGTCGTAAAATCCCCGATTATGTATTGTTTCTCAACCATCTTGCCCTCCAGTCTTTGTCCCACGTTGAGCTAATTTTTGATAATTTCAGGTAAGGTCGAAGAGCTTTATAGCATTTTCAGTAGTTACCTTCGCCACCTGGTCTTTTGTACAATTCTTTAACTCCGACACAGCATACAACGTTTTAACAACATCTGCTGGTTCAGATTCCTTTCCTTTATATTTAACCGGGGAGTCTGTCTCTAAGAGGATTCGCTCTAATGGCGTGGCTTGAATTGTATATCTGTGTTCCTTGGAATATTGGCATGCTGGAGTGGCAGAGATGAAATAACCCTGCTCAAGTATGCCATGTAGAACATCCAGGGGTCCGCTGAACCAATGAAAGACACACTTTTCGACCTTAGCGTTGGTGACCAGTGTAAGGCAGTCTCTCCAGGCGCCTCTGGAATGGACAATCGCGGGTTTTTTGTAGTGCTTGGCCAACTCTAAAAGCGGGTAAAAGACATTTTTCTGAAGTTTTTTTGCCTCTGTATCCCTCCTTGCGTCTTTTAGCCACCAGTCAAGTCCTATCTCACCGATCCCCACTATTTCATGGATATGGTTCTCGATGAATTGAAGTGAGGGATTAATCCTGGAAGGGTCAAGTCCGCCGGGATGGATTCCCAGGGCTGCGTATATCTTAAATTGCTGGCTTTGGAATAGGACGCTCGTTTCACTCGCTAGATCCAAAAAGTTTTGCTTTTTGGATAGGACGCTCGTTTCACTCGCTAGATCCAAAAAGTTTTGCTTTTTGGATATCTCAAGTACTCGTTCGTTCGATTCGTAATTAGAGCCAACGGCAATGATTGCTATAACTCCGGCCTCTTTAGCTCTTTTGATGGCCGAATTTAGGTCTTCAATCTCTTCCAAGTGAGCATGAGTATCAATTATTCTCAACATATGCCTCACTTCGCCCTTCGCTCAGCAAAATGATTGCGATGATAAAAACACAAGATTACAGTGATGAATTCCATCATCACAATCACTGAATCGTATATTTTATTGATTCCTGTGCTGAAATATAGCGCCTTGTTCTTTAGCAAACCCCGCAAGAGGCCTCTTGGAGAAGGCGCGATTTCCAGATGGTGCCTCTAACGGGGCAAAATTTGAAAGAGGTTCATTGTCCTCTAAAGAGGTTGAAGAACCTGTCTTCATATTCCTTGAATAGGCCGAACTCATTGAGTTTTGTTGCCAGCTCGCTTATCTTAGTCTTGTCTCTTTCGGCCTGTCTGAAGAGTTCCTCGATTTTCTCTCTCATAGTTCTGAAGGATTGGTCCCTTCTTTCGAAAAATCCGCGCTCTTCCAACTCCATTATGTTAATGTGAGAAGATTTTATGGTTGTCTCGGCGATAAATTTCATCAGAGAAACCTCCCAAGCGTCATCTACACCCTTGATGATGGCTGTAAGCTTGCTTCCTTCTCTATTTAGCATCTCGTTGATCCGGGCTACCACCGAATCGAGTGAGCCAGATTTGACGTCTATTTTTTTGAGTTCATTTCTAAACTTGTATTCAAGGATCCTATAATCAAATTCGGGCCTTTGAAGCAGCATCTGGGCATATTTCTTCGCCTCCTCGCCAAATCCCTCGAAGATATCGGTCGGGTCCTGCGGAAAGATAATCTTTGGTCGTTCAGCCGAGACTCTTCCCTCCCTTATCCTTATCCTGTTCGCTCTATCCAAGAGTTCAGTAACTAAATAGTAATATATGTTGGTGATGCCAAACGTGGCCAGACTCTGCCGGGGTGGCCGCAAAACCTTTGTATTTCTCATCGTATATTTGATCTTTTCTCTTTCTCTCATTGATAGATTTCCTTCCCGTTAAACTCTACTGCGAAACCTGAGGACATCCAATATTGATGGCCTTCTTTCGGTGTACTCTTTTATTTTAGAACAGGGAATCTTCGCTAGCTCCCTCGATATCTCTAAGGCTTTCCCCTTTCCTCCCAGATAATCGACCAATCCTTTGTCGATCGCCTCCTGGCCCAAGCAGGAGGCTCCAGAAAGCTCCTCGATCTGGGCTTTGGCGAGCTTCCGATTTTCGGCAATTGTCTCAATGAAATATTCGTGAATTTGCCTGGTTTGCTCTTTTAAGAACCTTCTTTCCTCGGGCTCCAATTTCCTGAATGGAATCCCGGCCCCTTTGTACTTCCCGAATATCAGGCTCTCATCATATATCCCAAACTTGCGCATAAATTCAGAGAAATCGAAATGGAAAAGCACCGTTCCAATGCTGCCGACATGACTCAGCCTATCAGCGACTATCTTGTCGCAGGAGGACGCAATCCAGTATGCCCCTGAAGTACCATATTCCCTTATCCAGGCGACGGTCGGCTTATCGACATTATTAATCTTATCCGCAACCTCCTTGACAGCAAAAGGCGTCCCCCCAGGAGAATTTACTTCGAAGATTAACGCCCTAATCTTTGGTTCTTCGTAAGCCATCTCAATGTTCTTGATGATCTGTGTCGAGGTCGCTCCCGGTCTGAACGAAAGGATTGGTACAACTTCGGTAGTAATTGCTCCCCTGATGGGTATAATTGCAGTGTTAAAATTCCTCATTGAACTTCTCCCTGGCTATGTTGGGAGGCCAGTTCCCTTTTGCCACTTCTCAGCCGGGGTTCGATGCCTCTAATGTGGCTTACTCGATTGGTATGTCCTGGCCCTTTAGCCTGTGTGGCCACTCGATATCCAGAAGGCCTGGTTCTAAAAGCCTTGCCTTGATCTGGTCGCGCTTAACATCAGTGCTTATCCTGATCTGTAAGATATGTGAGGTATCGGTCCGAGAGTACCTTATGTGCCTTCTCGGCCCACCGAACCCTATGCCCCATGGCCCTATCCGAATGCCAAACTCATCCCAGAAATCCTCAAACTCCAATTTATTTACCTCCTAAGATTTGGCTAAGCGATCCTACTGGCCAATCTACCTACCCTCTCTCCAAGCTTCTTACATGCTTGTAGGGCTTCCTCGTCTGGCTTGCCTATGGCCACCACGCCGTAGTGCCCTCCTGTCTCTATCGGGTCTCCACAAACCACCATTCCGTGTATCAACATTGCCTGGATCATTGACATCAGGGTCGTCTCATTCCCTCCACCCGTACTCCCGGATGATGTGAATGCTGCCCCTACTTTACCTTCCAGTCTGCCCCTTATTTTAACCGATTCATCTATGAACTTCTTTAGGTCATCCGACATCGTGCCAAAATGTGTGGGAGACCCCAGAATTATTCCATTGGACTCCTCAAGGTTTTTCAAACTAGCTTCTTTTACATTCTTGAGTGTAATCCCTTGGCCTGCAGTCCTGGCACCTTCGGCGATTGCCTCTGCCATCTTTTGGGTGTTTCCAGTCTTCGAATCGTACACTACGAGCACCTTTGCCAAAAAGCTCACCTCCTTTTTTTGCTCATTGTTTTAAAATGTCAAAAACCTCACAAAAGCTTTTATCGCTTCTCCTCAGGAATCGTAATTTCTACGTCTCTCTTTCAATTCCAACCTCTGGTTTTCCCTCAAACTTAAGTTCCTTCGAAAGGATCTCGTCTCCTCTTTCATCCTTCGCCACGAGGTCATAAATTCCGTAATCATCTACCCGAAAGCTAATCGTCCCATAGCTCAGGGCCTTGGACCATGGCTTGAGCTTATTGTGTTGGCTTTGCTCTCGTCGACAGTCATAAAGCCAGACATCAAGCTCCTGGGTCAAATTTACACCGTCGAGGACAACCTCAGGGGTGGGAGCCTTCCTGAAAGTTACGGTTAGATTCAGGGGTTCAACCCCTTCCTTTGGCCTTTTCTGCGTCCAGAAGTAACCCATGCCTGAGGCAAGAAGAACTACAACCAAGAGTATCCTCTTTAACCAGCTCATATTGACACCTCCCTCGCCCCCATCTGGAGGCCTTAAGGTCAAAGCGACTTTTCAATACCTTCAAAGAGAAGATTGAAGATATCCTCGGCTTGGCCATAGGAGGCCTTAAATTCCTTCCGAGAATCTGTTGGTTTTGCAGACCAGCGTTCGAGGATCAAATTGAGCCTGACCTCTGTAGAATTTTGAGCGATTTTTCTCACCGATGCGTTTACCTTGCTTCGGTAGATGTCAGAAGAAGGACTATCGAACAGAGCCGGGTCGCCTCGTTTGAAATCGGTTCCGATTAAGCCCGTCTCTTTGTTAGCCTGTCTAACCATGTAGCCGTTGGCGCGCAAGGTTCTTACCGCAGAGCTGAAAACAGCGTCGTATGAAGCGGCGAATGTCCTTACTCGTGCAACCCCTTTTTCTTGTTGGGTGGGTGTTTGTGTCATGCCCGGAGCACAACCCCCCACGCCCAATAGACAAACACAAAGAAGGACCAAAAACTTTCTCACTTCCTTGTCCTCCATATAATTCTCACCCCCGAAAGTTTCTATAACGGTCAATGTTTTTGTTTATTCCATGGCCTATGGAGTTGTGATTCTGGTCGAGATTGCTTTACTTCGCGCTTCTTTCATAGGTCCTTTTTAGATATGTATTCTACAGGGATGTAGTTTGCACAATAGACCCTATCCGTCGCCTTTTCGACCTTGATTCCATTATCCATTGCAGCCTTACAATCTATCTGTAAGACGACAGGGTTATTTGTCCTTCTCCTTCCAACGTCAATGGCATCTTCTATTGACCTCGATAAGTGCACCTTCTTCCTTCCCATAGGCTTTAGGCCTTCGGTCAGGATTTTCTCGGCCGATTCCTTTGTGGTGCCATGATAAAGCGTCTCGATCGAGGACAGAGACAGGGGAGGGGAGGCGTCGATGGAGTGGCCATACAATGCTCTAATTTTATTATCTGTGATCTCATACCTTCCCTTTCTATCCCGGACTACTATCTCCCGCAGATGCCCTTCATCTAACCACGGATATCTCTTTCGCATCAGGTCGACAAGCTTTGGGATGGGCACGAAACCATCTTTTGATATCTCAAGACCCATCGGGTTATGCCTTATGATATAACTCATGAAACTGCTTATCTTTGTCCTCGTTGCACTCTCCATAATGCTCGGTTAAACCTCTTCCATCAATTTCCCGATGGCGCTCATCATCCGCTTCGTGACCAGCTTAAGTCTCTCCCCGTCAACTCGCTTATCACTGTAGTTGCCCAAAGTTATAGGAGGCCCAAAACGCACTCTTATCGAGCCAAGCTTGGGGAACAGAGCACCGGGAGGGAAAGCCTCAAATGCGCCTATAACCGCTGCTGGCAAGATGGGCACTCCAGCCTTGCTAGCAAGCAGGGCAGCTCCAAGCTTTCCTTCTTTCAGCCTGCCGTCTTTGCTCCGGCCTCCCTCGGGGAAGATACCGAGTATCCCACCCCGCCTGAGCACCTTGAGCGCATGCCTGAAGGCCCCAACATCTGGCTTGCTCTCGTCTACTGGGAAACTAGATGCGGCCTTAAAGAACCACCTCGCAGGCCAAGGGTCATAGTACACCCTCAAGACCATGAAATTGATCCTGCGAGGCAGCGCAGCCACTCCGATAGCTAAGGGGTCAAAATAGCTGGAGTGATTGGATGCCAAGATAAATCTACCCTCTTGAGGCAGGTTCTCCAGCCCCTCTACCTTCAGCCGATAAAAGATCTTAAATAATAAGGAAATAACTATCTTGAGGGACTGATATATTAACTCACTCATAGCCCGCTCGTCCAAGTCTTTATGGTCTGACAGTTAATTCCTTATTGAGCCTCTCCTTCATTTCACCATTCCCTTAGCAGTCAATGCTATACCAATCACGCTTTATATCCTTGATGTGGCTAGTATGATGAGGCTACTTGCTTTAAGCATACCTACTGCCGCACATGTCCCCACCAGCCCCAGAACCGGCAAAAGCACCACCCCACCGAGGATGCCACCCACCCAGCCTCCGAAAAGATCAGAACCATAGAGCAGGCCAGCAGTACCACTCAAGTTAGGGGTTCCACCCTTTCTTTGAAGGGGCGGGGCCAAGTATAGCTTATTGGCCAGGGGGAATTCAGCACCAACGAGGAGCCCAGAGAGGAAAGAAAGGAAAAGGAAGACAATCTGTAAGAGGATAAACACCACTGGGTTGTCCAAGTAGGGGCTAAACCTAAGAAGTACCACAGGGAGTGCGCCGGCAAAAAGAGCTATGGCAAGCTCTATCTTTAAGAAAGAGACGAGACCTCTCTTAATCCGGTCTAATATCCAGGTTAGCCACAGGCTGCCTGCCGCTACTCCGACCATGAAGGCGGTTACCAAAAGCCCTATCCAATGATAGACATATCCGTAAAGCGCCTGAAAGGTAAAGATTAGCACCAGGTCAAATACCATTCCAGCAAAGCCTGTGGTGGCTATGCATAAGGGGATGCCAAGCTTGGCAAACCTTGCGACCCTAAAGCGAATGATCATAAAGGCCAGGGTAAGTACAGCAAGTGGGATGATAAAGTGCCATAATTTTACCCCTTCAAACCACCTGAACGGCCCCCGCATGTAAGGGGAGAAGAGGGCGTTCCAATAGGAAAGGCTGTAGAATAGTCCCATTGGAGAGAAATCTCGGTTGATCTTCTGGGTGCTACCCTCAAGAGACCTTAGGTACCAATCCAGCCACCTCGGGTGTAGCTTATACTCCAGGTGTGCCGGGGTCAGAAGGTTCACATCGAGGTGTCGTTCGTTCAGTCGCTGGCTGATTTGCGTGTGGCCGATTAAAGAAACTTTGGGGGAGGCAGAGGCAAGGAAAAGGTTTGTTCCATCTCCAGGAATTATCCGGATATGGGGATAGACGCTTTTGAGCGTATTGAGGATACAGCCGTTGAGGTTCTTCAACTCCTCACCCAAGTATGTTAGAGAACCGGGTAGGGCGATGACCAGCATACCTCCTTCCTTTAGCCTCTTTTTGACCAGCCAGAAGAACTCCTCAGTAAAGAGCCTGTTTACCTGTAGGTTTGAAGGTTCGGACAGGCCGACCAGGACAAGGTCATACTTACGGGGTGTCCTTTTGACGAAGAGCCTGCCGTCCACATATTCGATATTCACCCTCGGGTCGGAAAGCTCAGCTTCGCTCAACTCTGTGGGGAACCTCTCGACTAATTCCAGCAACAAGGGGTCGAGCTCAACATAGTCGACTCTCTGTACCGGGTGTTTCAAGGCCTCATTTATCACGCCCCCCGCCCCACCACTGATGACGAGTATCTCTTTCGGCTTGGGATGGGAAAGCATGGGCAGGTGGACGAACTCCTCAACAAAGGTTATATCCGGAGTGGGGGTAGTAATGATGGGGATCCCATCGGAAAAGAAGGTATACTGCTCGCCCCTCTTGATGACGACGATGTTGCTGTACACAGAGTTTTGATAATGGACTACTTCCTGTCCTGGCCACTGCTGCCTCACCGAAAGCTGGTGAAGCACATCTGCCCTTTGACTAAAGACCAGATAGGCGCACAATAGTAAAGCCATGGTCGATATACTGCCCAGGAGCTTGTTGCGTTGCCAGAAGGGGAGCAGCAGAAGTACACAGGTTATGAGATTGGCCAGTGCAACTCCTAAGGCTATCTCGAGGGAATGGAGATAAGGGATGAGAAGGTAGGTAAAGGCAACCCCTCCGGCGATCGTACCCAGGGTCTCATGGACATAGACCTTGCCGATTGAGGAAGCATTGGCCCTATGGAATTGAGAATATATCTTGCAGCCAAAGGTAAATAATGCACCGTGAGGAAGGCTTATGGGCAGGAGGATGAGGAAGGAGGAATAGATAATAGGCAACAGCCCCAAGGCTTCGCCAGGGGTTACCCCGATGATCTGCTTTAACACCCGGGTCGAGTAAACAGCCAGGGGCAGACATAATGAAAAGATGAGCTGAAGCCCAACGAACGCCTCAACCCTTCTCTTGAATGCTTCGATTCTCTTGCCCAAAAAGAAGCAGCCGAAGGCCTCCAGGATGAGCCAGTTTGCGAGTATGATGCCTACGGATAACTCGTTGCCGTAAAACGTCACCAGCAATTCCCTGAGGAGCAGTATCTGGGCAACGATACCGCTGAAGCCCATGACCAATATGGCAAATGTAAGGCGTCTTCTCATTCCCTTAGCCTCTTTCGGTGTTGCTCTGCTTGGTACATGAACGCCTCTAACCTGGTACGAGCGTTGGTCTGCTCCAGGCCATCATAGGCCATGGTCAAAATGGGAAGATTGGGGTAGTCTTCTTTGAACCTCTTCAGTACTGCGGTAGTGATGTTTCCCGGCAGACAGGTGAAGGGCATGCAATTGATGATGCCAGATACCCCCCTTCTGGCGTAGTCGACAGATTTGCCCAGGCTCAGAGCCGCCTCCCCGAACCAGGAGGGCAAATACGGTTCGCTGTTCGCCCAAACATCCTCTATGGTCTCCTCTTCGTCGCTCCGGAGAAAGCCCCTCATAGGCACTAGTAGACGATGTTCGTCATATTTCTGGAGTTGATTCCTGATAAAGGTGGCGAGGTAATCTTTATACTTGCCCCGCTGTAGACTCAACGACTTGACCACAGCGTTCGCATGGAAGATCCATTCCCCAAATGGTGGCATCCACACCTCTCCCCCTAAGTTTTCGACCTCCCTGACCAGGTAATTACTGCTGAAAGGATTGATGCGGACGAACATCTCTCCGATGATCCCGATGATCGGCCTGGCTTGAGGGTTGGTCTTAATGCCCTCGAAGGCCCTCCGTGGTTCCCTCATAGCCTTCCGGAGATCCCTCCCGCCCCTCAGGGCTAGGCAGATCTTCTCCAGGCATCCTTGATATACTCGGTCGCTCTCACCTGGGTTGGCTTCATAGGGTCTGGTCTCTCTGAGCATCTTATCAAGGATGTCTCCGGCAACGATCCCCTGCCAGGCGCGACGGACGAAGCCCATCCCGTAAATGCCCATGTCTCTGTAGAAATTCTCCCCCTGGTTCGGGGAGATGATGGGCACCTGATGGCATCCCAATTCATCGAGCACCATCCTGTGCAGCTTGTTGTACTGGCCAAACCTGCACGGGCCCTCACCGGTCGCCATGAAGAAGGCTGACCTTGACGGGTCAAAGTCCGGGCTCTTAGTTTTCTTTACCATATCGCCGGTGGTGATGATGCAGGGATAACATTCCTTGCCCAGGGTAAACTTCCTCCCCCACTCTAAGGTTTGAACATCCGATTCTGGCAAGACCTCTGCACGGACGCCTGAGGCCTCAAAGGCAGCCTGCACGACGGCGGAAGGGGTTCCCACATTGGGGATGTAGATGGTCCTCTTCGAATCTTTTGAGAGTACGCAAGCGGCCCTTCTGGCTTTGGCAGGTGTGTACTCCTTCTTTCTTGCATTTTTCAGGGAGTCGAGGAAGGCCTCACACCTGGTTATGGCGCCCACATCGGCACTGTGCTCGTCGACCTCGATCAGAAGGAAGGGCTTGCCTCTCATCTTGTCCCTGAAGAACCTGATGATGAAGGAGTCTGGTCCACACCCGAAGTTTGTGATGTAGAGGGCATGGAGGCGTGGGTCTTTGCGGATGATCTCTGCAGCGCACAAGATCCTCTGACCATACCTCCAGTACATGTTCGGCCACTGGTCTGATAGGTCAACGGAATCGAGGGGAAGGTAGTCCATCGGGATGGGTAGGGCACCCAGGTCTCTCAACTTCTTGGGCAGGTTCAGGTTGATCCCCTGGTCGCAAGCATTGTAGGGTCGAGCCACAATGACCACTGCCCGATCCATTTGGCTGAGGGAGCTCAGTGCCTCCTTGCCACGCCTCTGAAGCTCCTCATAGAAGTAATCCTGGGCCTCTTCCGCTTTGCGGATGGCAGCCCTAATCCTGGCGTCTGACCCCTTCAGGTCCTTGCCTATCTTCCTTAGCATGGCCCGGGCAAGCCTCCTCTCCCACCCGAGGGCCAATACTGGCTGGAGCATCTTGATACCCTTTGACTCGAGATCGATGGCTGCCCTCACCATATGTGGTATGGTCTGAACGTAAGGGCAGTTGAAGCTCTGCCTCATCCTGGGGTTGGGCTGTCTCATATTGATGATGGTCGGCAGGAAGAGGTAGTCGATCCCTTTGGCCAAGAGGTTCAAGACGTGTCCATGGGCAGCCTTTATCGGAAAACAGGTCTCGGAGGCCACCGACTCCAACCCCTGATAGATCATCGACTTGTTGGTCTTATCCGAGAGCACCACATCAAAGCCAAGTTCCCCGAAGAAGGCCTGCCATAGAGGAAGGAGTTCGTGGAATATCAGGGCACGGGGGATCCCGATTCTTTCGGCCTTTTGTGCCCAAGGTACACCTGCTTTCGGCAGAGATCCATGAGTGGAGCCCTTTTGGAAAGAGCCGAGGAGAAGATCCTCCCTTTCTCGGAACAGGTCAGGGATCCCTTCAGCCTCGCCCTTTCTTTCTACCAAATCGTACTTTTCGCACCTGCTCCCATAATACAGGGGTACCTCATTGTCTCTCGTCAGTTTTTTGACCTCGCAGCGGTTTGGGCAGCCGTGACATTCGAAGGAGCTGATCTCGTATCCTGCTTCAGCTATACTTTGAAACCCCTTGAAGTTACTCCTGCCAGTGACCTCTTCCGTGGCCACCAAGGCCACCCCGATGGCCCCGGTCACATCGTGGTTCGGGGGCACTATTATCGGCTTTCCGAGCACCTTCTTGAAGGCAGCCCCCACTCCCTTGTTGAAGGCCACAGCCCCTTGAAAGAATATGTTCTTGCCTATCCTCTTTTTTCCCACCACCCGGTTTAGGTAGTTCTGGACTATGGAATAACTCAAGCCAGCCACTAAGTCCTGCTTCTGGGCACCCAGCTGCTGATGGTGGAGGAGGTTGGATTCCATGAAGACCGTGCAGCGTTCCCCCAAGCGCAGGGGGGATCGGGACCTGAGGGCTAACCTTCCAAATTCATCCGCTATCTTTAGGTCCAGTCTTTCGGCTTGCTCCTCTAAGAATGACCCTGTGCCAGCTGCACAGACCTTGTTCATCTCGAAGTCGACAATTACACCATTCTCCAGGCTTATGAACTTTGAATCCTGCCCACCTATCTCAAAGATGGTATCCACAGTCGGGTCTATCTGAACTGCTGCCTTAGCTTGGGCCGTTATCTCGTTTTTGACAATATCCGCTCCAATAAAGTCTCCGATCATATATCTGCCCGAGCCGGTAGTCCCGACTCCCACGATATCCACCCCGCTCCCTATCTCTTGGCCGATCTCACGTATCCCCCTTCGCACCGCTTCAATGGGCCTGCCAGCGGTCATGAGATAGCGCCTGGCGATGAGCCTCCCGTCCTCGTCTAGGACCACTACATTGGTGCTTATGGAGCCAACGTCAACCCCCAAATAGCCCTCCATCCTCTGATAGGTTAGAGGTTTGAGGTTGCAAGCCTCCCCGAATTCTGAATTCTGACTTCTCGCCTTTGGCGAGGCTCGCCTTTGGCGGCTGAATTCTGACTTCTGAATTCTGCATTCTGATAGGGGTGGGAGCCCCTCTGTCTTCTCCTTGTGCGTCCTTGTGTACTCCTCCAGCCTTCCAATGCCCTTCGGGTTGTGCATCCTCCCACAAGACTTCTCGCTTCCGACCAAGGCTGCACCAATTGCGCCCATGGAGGCGTGGTGGGGAGAGATGACGAGCTCTCCCGGGTTCAACCTCAGTACATCCTCGAAGGCTCTCACCATGCCCAAGTTCTTGGCCACCCCTCCGTGGAAGGCTATGGGTTTTGTAAACTGCTCGGCCTTTGCGATGTTGCTCTTAAAGTTTCTAACCAGTGCATAGCAAAGGCCGGCTACGATGTCGTGGTCTGGGGTGGCCTCCTGCTGGAGGTGAATCATATCTGTCTTGGCAAAGACGCTGCACCTGCCCGCGATTCTCGGGACGTTTTTCGACTTAAGGGCTAGTCTGCCAAACTCCTCTATGGAGAGGCCCAGCCGCCTCGCCTGCTGGTCCAGGAAGGACCCGGTGCCCGCAGCACAGATGGTATTCATGGCAAAGTCCTGTATGGTAACAACCCCGGATGACTCATGCTTCAGGAAGATGAGCTTGGAGTCCTCTCCCCCTATATCGACCACCGTCTTCACGTCCGGGCAGAGGAATTCAACCGCCTTTGCCTGAGCAACGATCTCGTTTATGAAATTGGCTCCCAGGAGCCTTGCCACTAACTTCCCGCCCGAGCCCGTGACGGATATCCCTTCTATCTCCTCAAGGCTCGTGGTCGCCAGTATCTCCTTGAGTAGCTTTACCACACTCTGTAATGGTCGGCCCTTATGCCTTAGATAATAATCCTGCAGGACCTCTCTTCGTTGGTCCAGAATCACAAGATTAACGCTGACCGATCCGATATCTAAGCCTATCCAGGTCCCTTCCATTTTTCCCATTTGACTAATCATCCTCTTTCAAACCCTATGCCGTCTATCAGTATATGGTGGCCGTTGACTTGTATCCTTGCGCCGAGCACCTCCGACACCAGCCAGAGGTTGGTGGATAGGTGCTCTGTTAGGCTTGGCACGAGATATTCGCTCCTCCCTTCGGCGAGGGCAGAGTATATCACTATCTGGTCAGCCAGGAACCTGTCGACAGTTGCGCCAGTCCTCAGGTCTTCAAGGAGATTCCTTGCTACGTACTCGCCTATGTGCTCAGAGCTTCTCCCTACCTTCCCGGCCATATCGGACCCGATTATGCATCCTGTATTGGTCCTGGCGTAGATGGCCAGGGCAGCGCCTGGCTGTTTGGCGGACTCGTCGTAGAGTATCACGATATCTGGTTTATACCCTTCAGCTTCCAATGCTTTCTTACAGCTCTGGGCCATGCGCTCGCTGACTCTCTGTCCTCTGAGATGGGAGGCCAGGGCGATGCCTCTGATCTCTATTATCTTTCCCTGGTCGAAAAGCCTCAGTGGTTTGATCTTTCTGGTTGCAGGCGTAGCTGTTACCTTGAGGACCCCATCGCCAGCGGGAACGTAGCCTGGCCTTATTATCTCTATCCGGGCTTTCAGGCCCATCCTGGCAATAATTGGCAAGAGGACGGACTTCATGTGATGGGCACTGGGGGCAAAGTCCTGGAAGAGGCCTCCTGAGATCTCAAACCTCGATTCTGCCCTCGCGAAGAATGCCAGCGGCAATACAGTCATACCCAGCATCGTCGTCGAGCCTGCTGTTCCTATATCCCAGCTATACCTGCCCTCTCTTATATGTCCTCCAGGCTTGAATAATATCTCCTTCGACCCAACCGATGCGCCCGATATATCGCCACGGCTCATATCCTTGCAGGCCATCGCAGCGGCCAGGTGTTGCGGACGGAGTCCTGGCTTGGCGCGATTTGCGCGTATATTTGTCATGCGCAGGTCTTCCTGGAGAAGAGAGGATATGGTCAGCGCATACCTGAGGATGGTACCTGACCCAGATTTCTTCGACCCGTCTAAGTTGATCATTATAAACCCTGTCAGGAGCAGTGCGTCTCTTAATAAATCTCATAATGCTACACTTTCGTAAAAGTGAGGATCTGATAGAGTAAATATCTCAGGGAAACATATTTATGGTTATTATACACCAATTGGGCACTCCTTTCAAGAGATACTACCCCTCTTGCTTGTAATTGCCGTCAAGATGTGTTACAATCGAATAACTGGAAACAGAAGAAAAATTCTTTGATTACTTTTTATTCTATATATCACGTGTGGAGGTTTTAAAATGAGCAATTTAGTTAACCTCGATCGCATGACTGAGCCGGTCAGGAAGGTCGTAGCCCCCTATTGCCAGAGGATGGTAGATTTGCATGGCCAGAATCTGAGGTCGATCTTCATGTATGGCAGCGCTGCTGCCGACGAGTTCATTCCCAAAAGGTCGAATGTCAATATCCTGGTCGTTCTGGACCGCATCGACCCGCCTGATCTCAAGAAAAGCCTGAAACTCATAGCCTCTGGCCGGAAGAAAAGGGTCGTTGCTCCCCTTATGCTTACCACGGAGCATGTCAGAAGGTCCACAGATGCATTTCCGATCGAGTTTTTGGAGATGAAGGAGAACCATATCTTACTTTATGGCCAGGATATCTTGAAGGATTTAGTGATTAGTCCTGATAATATTCGCCTCCAGTGCGAGCAGCAGCTCAAGGGAGGTCTGGTCAGGCTGTACCAGAGTTATTTAGAGGCCGGAAAGAAGAAAAGGCAGCTAAGGTCGCTTATGGCAAGCTCCCTTACCGGGCTCATCCCTACCTTTCGCAACCTTCTCAGGCTAAAGGGGAGGACCCCCAGTACCAGAAAGCGCGAGGTCATCCAGGGTTTGAGCGATGAGTTTGACCTGAATATAGATATCTTTTTGAGGATCCTGGAGATCAAGGGGGGTCTGAAATTTGCCGGAGACCTGGAGGCGCTCTTCGGTGACTACCTGGAGGAGATTGAAAAGCTGGGAATTTTGGTGGACAGGATGGAGGTGTGAGCGAAGGATTAGTTTCTTCGCCGCTCGTCTTTTTGGATGAATCCATGAGTAAAAAAGGATTTGGCAAATTCGTAATTATTGTATTGATAGCCATGGTCTTCATAGTACATGGCCAGGTGCTTGCGGCAGAACCCGGGTTTCCAAAGCCAGTCGGTTATGTCAATGACCTCGCCAGTGTTATCTCCCAGGCTGATCGTGATCGACTGACGAGTCTGATCGCTGAGCTGGAAAAGAAGACATCTGCGGAGATTGCTATCGTGACCATAAGCAGTGTGGGCGATTATTCTATTGATGGGTATACGGTTGACCTCTTCGAGGAGTGGGGGATTGGAAAGGAAGCCAAGGATAATGGCCTCCTGATTCTTCTTGTCATGGATCAGCGAAAGGTCAGGATTGAGGTCGGCTATGGCCTTGAGGGGATTATAACGGATGGCATGGCCGGGCAGATCATCAGGCAGAAAATGGCTCCCGCCTTTGGAGCCAGTAGATTTGGCCAGGGCCTGATTCAGGGTGTGGCCACGTTAGCCAACCTGATAGCCGCTGATGAAGGGGTTGAGCTTTCATCCCTGGGTTCATTTCCTGCGGGAAGTTACCAGGTGAGAGGAAGCCAGGGGTCTCCCATTGCCAGGTCCATCGGCTCATTGATATTTCTGATACTTTTCTTTTCGCTCTTTGGCCTGAGGTTCTTTTTATTTCCACTGCTCTTTTTAGGAAGGGGATACTGGGGTGGAGGTTCAGGCGGCTTCGGTGGAGGCTTTGGCGGCTTTGGAGGAGGTTTTGGCGGAGGGATGAGCGGCGGGGGTGGTGCCACAGGAGGATGGTAATCCAATAGAGGACTTCTATTAAATTGATTCCACAGATTAAAATTTTAAAATTAAGATTTCACAGATTAAAAGGCAGATTACGCAGATAAGTAATCGTTCTAAATAAATCGGTGTAATCATTTATAAATGCAATCACGTGTAATAAACATTATAGCAGGAGGTGAAGGAGTATGAGAAAAGGGTCGGTCATTTTAATTGTGGTCGTCTTTTTGATTATCGCGGGCGGAGGCTGGTACATATCTGGGCTCAATCGCGTGGTGAGGATGGACGAGGCAGTCACAGGGGCATGGGCCCAGATCGATACCCAGCTTCAGCGAAGGATTGATCTAATCCCTAATCTGGTCGAGACCGTAAAGGGCTATGCGGCCCACGAGCGCGAAGTGTTCGAGCATGTGGCCGATGCAAGGGCGGCCTGGGCAGGGGCGAAGACCATTCCAGACAAAATCAAGGCTGCCGGGGAGCTTGGGGGGGCGTTGTCTCGCTTGATGGTCGTCGTTGAGAGGTATCCAGACCTCAAGGCAAACCAGACATTCCAGAGGCTGATGGATGAGCTTGCAGGAACAGAGAACAGAATCGCTGTGGCCAGGGTTAGGTATAATCGCGAGGTGAAGACCTTCAATGCGCATATCAGGGAGGTTTTCGGCCGCTTCTTTGCCCAGCGAAGAGGCCTGGACGAGCCTCGTGCTTACTTTGAGGCAAAGCCAGAGGCCAAAGAGGTTCCAAGAGTAAAGTTTTAGGTGAGTTTGCAGATATTTACTTTGACTGGACAGGGCAATGGGACGTGATGGAAAATCGGTTCTTGTGGGAGTGGTCAATCGGAAGAAGGATTTGGAAATTGCCTTCAACCAGCACTGGTACCGGATGCCATTCAAGCATGCTCCTAAAAGGAAGGCGGACTTCCTGGCCCTCTATCAGACTCGTAAATTTGGGAAGGACGGAAAGTCGATAAATTACTATGCTACGATCCTGGGCTCTTCGGTTGTCTATCGCAGGGATCTCCTTTCCGAGGAGCCAGACCACCCCAGGGCTGATGAGCCTTACTGCAGGCTCGATTTGGGTGACTTGCGCCCAACGCCCAGAAGGATTGAAAATAGGAGCCGTCGGAGGGTCGTTTTTGGCTTCACAACTCTGGAGAAGTTGCTTTCTGCCGAAGAGGTTAGTCAGTTATTCGATGTATATCCGATTGAGGATATAATGATGGAAGCTTTGGCTGAGAGTGGTATCGAGGCATTCCACGAATACTGCCTTATGGAGTCCAGGCGCTGCAGGTATCGGCTGGACTTTGCTATCTTCTGCCGAGGGGGCAAGGTAGATGTGGAATGTGATAATGAGAAGTGGCATCGACAACCTGTCCGTCAAATCAAAGACCATGAACGCGACTGTTGGTTAAAACGACACGGCTGGGTTGTACTTCGCTTCCCTAGCAAGCTCATCAGGGATAATCTGAAGCTCTGTATCGGGTCGCTGAAGCAGGTCATCCAGGAGCTTGGCGGGTTATTCTCTCCGTAGGAGGCAAGATGGGATGAGTGAAAAACAAGGTTTCTGAGTGGGGCAATTTATTTTTTCACAAACTTTCATATGAAAGTTTGTGAGCTAAGAAAGGCTTTATTAAATAAGCAACCTTCTTTAAAAGTTTAACAGGGTTCAGCCCGTCCCGCTTCGTCGGGACGGGCTTTACTTTATGGGGTACCTATGATAAAATTATGTATGATAAGCCAGCCAGAGGAAGGGGAATTGGGATGAGGGTGCTTTTGCATATCTGCTGTGCAAACTGCGCCATCTGGCCTCTC
>Ga0114921_10000076_pt1 | contig 39652 bp, 46 predicted proteins | sample BentaG_FD_87016 | JGI IMG/M metagenome (GOLD analysis project Ga0114921, IMG submission 87016) | Deep subsurface microbial communities from South Atlantic Ocean to uncover new lineages of life (NeLLi) - Benguela_00093 metaG | ecosystem: Environmental > Aquatic > Marine > Oceanic > Sediment ... | reverse complement strand
TATGGCCGGGATTCCGTCGGTCAAAGATTTGAGCAGGAGTCAATACGGAGAAGCATGACGAACAGTAGTGTTCATAGCCGCGAGTGAGGAACGGCCCTTCACTCTATTTGAATGAGTATGCAAGTAGTAAAAACAATCGGTGAGATAAGGAAACTAAGGCAGTCGCTCACCGGCTCGGTGGGTCTTGTGCCTACCATGGGCTATCTTCACCAAGGCCACTTAGCTTTGGTGAGGCAGGCCAGAGCTGACAACTCTACTGTTGTGGTTAGCATTTTTGTCAATCCCACCCAGTTTGGTTCTGGGGAGGATCTTACCACCTACCCGCGAGACCTCCATCGTGATTTGGAACTATTGGAGGAAGAGAAAACAGACATCGTTTTTGTGTCCTCTGATGAGGAGATGTATCCACCTGGATTTAGTAGCTGGGTGGATGTGGAGAAAGTCACTGACCATCTTGAGGGAGCATCTCGCCCGGGGCATTTCAAGGGAGTAGCTACGGTTTGCGCTAAGCTATTCAACATTGTTCAACCTACCAGAGCTTACTTTGGACAGAAGGATGCTCAACAAGCAATAGTCATCAAGCGCATGGTAGCCGACCTCAATATGAACTTGGAAATTGTGATTGTGCCCACAGTCAGGGAAAGCGATGGACTGGCCGTGAGCAGCCGCAATATCTATCTCAATCCTGAGCAGCGCCGGGCAGCCGCAGTTCTGTTTAAGGCTTTATCTTTAGCCAAGCAGTTATGGCAGGATGGAGAAAAGGACGCTGACAAAATTCGGTGCCAAATGACTTCGCTTACTCAAGAAGAGCCCTTAGCGCAGATTGATTATGTCAGCATCGCCGATAGCAACACCCTGGAAGAATTAAAGCACATTAACTGCCCTGCGTTAGCCTCCTTGGCTGTCCGCATAGGCAAAACGAGATTGATAGACAATATGCTTCTGGGGTGAACAAAGACTTACCACCCCAGCCAGCCAATGAGATTCCAACCTGCATCAAGCTCGTAAGTGTTGACTCCATAGGTTAAGTGGCAACCCTCCTTTACATTAATCCAGTAACCCCTGCCTACATGCAGCGTAGTAAGGGTATTCCATTCAGGATGTGTCACCGCCCACTCAGGATTGTAAACTGTCCATCCCCCAACACCCTCGCCAGCCTTGTAGCAATACAGTATGACCAACTCCTCCATAATGGAAGCTACTCCAGTAGCCACATCGGGGTTATCTGGATGGATCTCTGGGACTGTAGTGAAATCCCACAAGGGTCCAGTCGTGGATGCCTCGTGGTTATCTTGGGCAACTATCTTCCAGTAATACTTGGTATTACAGGTTAATGCACCTGGGTCATAAGTTATAGAAGATTGGGTAGCAGGATATGGCCCGACGGTCTCCTTAAAAGAAGGAGCTTCGCTGGTGCCAAAGTAGACATCATAAGTTACAATGTCTCCAGCATTAGGGTCTCCACCAGTCCAGCTTAAATCGGCATCTATGGAGACGTTAGTGTCATGGTCTGAAGGTGTGGGGTTGTCGGGGGTGTATGGTGGCTGGTTTTCTACAATTTCATAGTTCTCAAAAGGTTGCATCAACGGATAATTGTCTTTATCTGAATTTATGCTGTAAGGGGTATCTCCGATTCCATCTCCGTTAGCATCGCTGCCAGTGTAATCGCTCCAGTAGTTGCCGACGTGGTTCATAAAGGTTGAGCCGTCGTATTGATATGTTATGGGTTCGGTTGAGTTCCAGAAGTTGGTTGAATTCTCAGAATAGATAATAAGGTGGATACTTATGAAATTGTTGAAATAGAATTTGTTGTTGCTGGAAGAGAAGAGTGAGATGAGGTAGTTGCTGCTAGCAGTGTTGCCACTAAAGGTATTGCCGCTGGAATAGTGGAGGTCGATGCTGAACTCGTTGTTGCCGCTGGCAATATTGCTGGTAATGGTGTTGTTGGTGCAAGAGTAAAGGCGGATACCGTCGAAGTTATTACTGCTAGCAGTGTTACTGGTAATGGCGTTGCCACTGGAAGAGTGAGGGGCGATGCCGTTCATGCTATTACTGTTAGCAGTGTTGCCGGTAATGATGTTGTTGTTGGAAGAGCCAAGGGCGATGCCGTTCCAGTTGTTACTGCTGGCAGTGTTACCGGTAACGGTGTTGTTGTTGGAAGAGGTAAGGCAGATGCCATTGTGGCCGTTGTTGCTGGCAGTGTTACCGGTCAAGGTATTGTCGTTGGAAGAGTGGAAGCGGATGCCGTCACAGCCGTTGTTGCCGGCAATGTTGTTTATAATGGTGTTGTTGTTTGAGGTTACCCAGATTCCGGCATGTCCTGCGAAACTGCTTGCGTTTGTTGCCTGGAATCCCTCAAGTGTAATCCCGTCTGCACTTAATGTAATCGCACTCCCGCTGTCCCCTGCATCCACAACTGGCTTTCCACCGCCTGTGTCCACGCCCCGGAGAGTGAGCTGCTTGTTCACCTCCACATTCTCATAATAAGTACCACTAAACACCTCGACTGTGTCACCAGCGCTAGCGGCATCTACAGCTTCTTGAATCGTGGCGAAATCGGCATCGGGATAATCTGCAAGGTCATCGTCAACATACCAAGTTTTTGCCTCCTGAGCTAGGGCTTGGCTCTGGTTCCAAAAGTCAGCGAAAGGAAGCACCATCCCTGGCAACCCACCAAGCATCGCCCCAATCATCGCAAATGCAAGTGCAATCCCAAAGATTTTGCCCATCAATTTCCCCTTTCTCATTGCCCAAGCCTCCTCTTTGAGCCTTTTATGTTCACCCTCACGTCCCTCGCCAGATAAGGGGATGGGAAAGACGAGAGTCACCCTTTTGAACCCTCTCCCTTCAAGGGAGAGGGCAGATCTTGTTGTAACAAGCCAAATTGCTTTTGCCTGCCGGGGTGTCCCCAACCAGCCTTATAAGGTTGGGCATAATCGCTTGGTGGATTATACGAAGGACTAATCAACCCATTTAGGGAAAGATAAAAAGAGCATGGATTACACCTATGCCTGTTGGAATGAATATGATAGGAATCAAAGTCGCCCTGCTTGCCGCACATCTGACCTCCAATCTTCCATTACTATTCTACTACTATTGAAGGAAATTTCAAGGGGTTTTGGGGAAATTTGGGTAAAAAGGTAATGTGAAGTAAGCATAAAGTGGAGAAAGGTTGCCAAAAAGGTCACCAAATGATATCCTTATTTGGTAACCCAAAAGGAGGTAATGCATGCCTAAGGTAAATGTTTCACTATCCCAGGAGATATTGGATCAGGTGGATCAAACACGAAGCGAAGGTAAGATGAGTCGTTCAGAATTTTTTCGTCAGGCTTCCCTAACTTACCTCCAACAGTTGGAAAGGAAGAAGAGAGAGGAGGAAAAGCGCCAAGGTATTGAGAAAGCCATCCAAATTCAGGACAAGGTTAGACAGCGGGTAGGGCAGTGGGATGCTCTAGGTGAACTCCGTAAGTTAAGAGAGACACGACGGTGAAGGATATGATCCAAGTGGAGAGGCGAACTTATATTATTGACGCTTCAGTCGCCTTAAAGTGGTATTACCAGGAGAAGGAAAGGGAGGTTAAGCAGGCTTTCAAACTAAGGGAAGACTACCAGCAAAGGAAGATAGACATCTATGCCCCAGACCTTTTGGTCTATGAGCTAGCCAATGTCCTCCGCAATAAGCAGGACTTGGAGGAAAGTTATATAAGAGACGCCATTGAGAGCATTTATGAGATGAGAATACTTAAGCCGCCAACACAGGAGACCATGAAAGAAGCCATCAAGTTAGCCCTCCAATACAACGCTTCAGTTTACGATGCCGTATATCTGGCTTTCGCTGAAGAACAGCGCTCCGGGTTTATTACTGCAGACAGGCAATTTTATCTTAAGGTAAAGCAAATCCCTCTGGTCATTTTTATCGCTGAGTATCATAGCGTCTAGAAGAGTTAGTGACTCCTGAGAGAAATTTACTCCTTGCCTTGACAATCTATGGAGGACTCCATATCATCGGCAGGAGTGCCCATGACACAGGCGGCCAGAGGTTTTTGGCTCTTTGACTAATCTCAAAGTCTTGGTTGTGTCTAAAGGTGCTGAATACTCATAAGGAGGTTTAAGAGCGTGTTTGATAGATCGAAGTGTAATCTGTGTGGAGATTGCTTGGTGAAATGCCAGTATATTGATTACGATAGAGACCGGGCTATCAGAGAGTTCACTGCCTTGACCGAAGGTAAGGAAGCTCCGATCTTAAAAGAATGCATAACGTGCTTGGCTTGCAACGAGTATTGCCCCACAGGGGCTAATCCCTGCGATTTAATCGTGCCGCTTGCAGAGAAGACCGGAGCAGTAGTCGTACCGGAGAAGATGCGTGCTTTCCTCGACAGGGGAATGGAAGTGCCTAACAAGGTGGTCAAGGGAGATCCTGATAAACCTGTTCTTTCCGTTTGTATTGCTGACCCATTGCTTCCTGAGGGGGTACTGGGGAGCAAAATGTTCCAAGGCCTGACAATAGTTAAGGGAAGTGATTACTGGTGTTACGTGGCTTATCTCCACGCAGCTCTGGAAAGCGTTGTCAAAGCGAACGCGCCGAAGTTCTTCGATAACCTGGCTAAGCTGGGCGCCAAGGAAATTGTCTTGCTGCATGACGAGTGTTATGCCCTGGCAACCAAGATAGGAGTAGACTATGGTTTGAAACCGTCGTTCAAGCCTGTTCACATTGTTGAGTATATTTTGAACTATCTTAAGGAACACAGGAGCAGCATTACTAAGCTGAGTAGGAGAATCGCCTACCAGCGTTCGTGCTCAGGGAGATGGACGCCGGAGCTAGAGCACTGGGTGGATGAAATATTCGACCTGGTTGGTGTGGAGCGAGTGGCCAGGAAGCATGACCGTGAGAATGCGCTGTGTTGTGCTTTTTCCTTTACCCGACTCAGACCCGAGCTGGCCAGCAAAGTGCAGGACATGAACCTTACTGACGCACAGGAACATGGAGCTGAAGCCATGGTATTCATCTGTCCCTGGTGCCAGCTAGCTTTTAGAAAGGGTTGTCAGGAGCGCGGTCTGGCGCAGATATATTTGGTAGACCTTTGCCGCATGGCCTTAGGTGAGAAGCCGTTTCCTTGCTAGTTCAGAGACAGTAAGTGAAGTATGGTAAGTCTGTCTCTTTCGGAGACGAGCTAATTTCCGGTCCTGATGCAGCCAAGGTTGAGGAAATCATATCCGTAACTGGGGAAGAACGGATATGCTTTTCGGCGAGAGTTTGCTTGCCTTAGCAATATTTTGTTATACTCGTTGGCTGTGCTCCAATTGTTCTGCGGAGAGGAAGGCGTAGCTGCAAGATTTCTGAGGTAGCTACCTCTTTTTTCTGCCCAATTCTGGAAAACTCGAGGTCAAGGCTGCAATGGAGCTGCTAAGTCCTTACAAAGAAGCTACAGACGTGATACTGGAGGCTGGTGGCGAGCCTCTGAGATTGTGCTATCAATGCGGCGTTTGCACCGGTAGTTGTCCCTGGAATCTGGTCCGAAGCTTTGTTGTTCGTCGTATTATTCACGAAGCTCAGCTTGGAGCGACAGATTTTGAGAGTGAGGAGCTATGGCTTTGTGCTACTTGTCGGGCCTGCGTCCAGAGCTGCCCTCGCGGCGTAGAAATAATAGACGTCATGAGGGCCTTGCGCCGATCTGTAGTTAGTTTGGGCGTCGGTGTTGTTCCTGATGCCCTCCGAATCTCAGTCAAGAATATCGCTGGCGCAGGTAATCCATTCGGTCAGGAACCGGGGAAGCGAGATGACTGGGCTAGGGACTTGGGAGTGAAGAAATCTACGCCGGGCACTGAGCTATCATATTTCCCATGCTGCTTCTCAATATATGAGCCGGCGGAGAGGGGAATAGCCCTTGCTACAGTCGATATTCTCAAAAAAGCGCAAGTAGATTTTGGCATCTTGGGCAGTAAAGAAAATTGCTGTGGTGAGGCCACACGTAAGTTAGGGAATGAAGATGTATTCCAAACACTGGCAAGAAATAATATTGGTGCCTTTGTTGAAAACGGCGTCAAGAAAGTCCTGGTTTCTTCGCCCCATTGCTATCACACTTTCAAGAATGAATACCCGGAGGTTGGAGGCAAATTTGAAGTGATTCATTCTAGCCAGCTTCTATTGGAACTTATTAAGGAACAGAGGATAAAATTTACCAAGGAGCTGAATAAGAGGGTTACTTATCATGACCCATGCTATCTTGGTCGTCATAATGGCATATACGACGAGCCTCGGGAGGTTCTAAGGAGCATTCCTGGCTTGGAGCTGGTTGAAATGCCGGATTCCAGGGAAAACAGTCTTTGTTGTGGTGGGGGAGGGGGAGGCATTTGGATGGAGGTCAAAAAAGAGGAAAGATTCGCCGACCTTAGATTACAACAAGCTCTGGCAACTGGGGCTGAGGTATTAGCTGTTGCCTGTCCTTATTGCATGTGCATGTTTAAAGATAGTCAGTTGAGAGTGGATAAAGGTGAAGCTATCGAAATCAGGGATATTACAGAATTAGTTCAGGAGGCAGTGTAGAAAACCTGAAGTGGATATGGAACAGGTAAAGATTGGCGTTTATGTTTGCCATTGTGGATTGAATATCGCTGGCACAGTGAATGTGGAAGAGGTGGCTAGATATGCCGGGACTTTGGATTCAGTAGTGATATCCTGTGATTATATCTTCGTGTGTTCCGACCCAGGACAAGAACTTATTAGAAAAGACATCAAGGAACATGACCTTAATCGTATCATAGTTGCTTCTTGCTCCCCGAGGCTGCATGAGCCGACTTTCCGCCGGGTTTGTGAAAGCGCGGGTCTAAATCCTTATCTATTTGAAATGGTAAATATAAGGGAGCAATGCTCCTGGACTAATGAAAACAAAGAGACAAATACAAAGAAGGCGAAGGCTTTAGTTGAAGCTGCGGTGAGGCGCGTTCATTACCACGAGTCCTTAGAAATTAAGGAGGTTCCCTATAATCCCAATACTTTAATTGTAGGCGGAGGGATTGCCGGAATTCAAGCCGCCTTGGAAATTGCCAACTCTGAGCATAGGGTCTATTTGGTAGAAAGGCAACCCTCGATAGGCGGGCACATGATTCAGCTTGACAAGACCTTCCCTACTTTAGATTGTTCTCAATGTATCCTCACTCCAAAGATGAGCGAGGTAGGCTCACACCCTCATATTGAACTCTTAGCCTATAGTGAGGTGGAGGAGGTTTCAGGTTACATAGGGAATTTTACAGTAAAGGTGAGGAAGAAGGCGAGGTACGTGGATGAGGATAAATGCACTGGCTGTGGTATATGTATGCAGAAGTGCCCTTATAAGACGGATAGCGAATTCGAATTAGGCTTAGCAAAGAGGAAAGCTGCCTATATTCCTTTTCCCCAAGGTGTTCCCAACGTTGCCACAATTGATAAAGACATTTGCATTTATATCAAATCGGGGGGAAAGAAATGCGGAGCTTGCTTAAAGTTTTGCGAGGCAGAGGCAATAGATTTCACTCAAGAAGATCAAATCATCGAAGTTGAGGCAGGCTCAATAATCCTAGCAACGGGCTATGGCCTTATGAATCCAAAACTAATTCCTCAATATGGCTATGGGAAATACGATGATGTTATAACGGGACTTGAATTTGAGAGGATAGTGAGCCCTATAGGACCCACCGGAGGGAAAATCCAACTTAAAGATGGCAGGGAGCCGGAGAGCGTGGCCATAGTACATTGTGTCGGCAGCCGTGATAAGAATTACCATGAGTACTGCTCCCGTGTGTGCTGTATGTATGCCTTAAAACAATCAAATTATATTAAAGAAGAGTTACCAGATGCCGATGTCTATCAGCTATACATAGATATGCGCTCTTTTGGAGACGGATATGAGGAATTCTATGAGCGCCTCTCAAGCGAAGGGGTCAACTTTGTCCGGGGAAAGGTGGCTAAAGTCACCGATCGAGCTATAAACGATGAGGAAAAAGGGAAACTCATTGTGGTTGCTGAGGATACCCTTCTGGGGAGCATGATCCGTATCCCGGTGGACATGGTTATTTTGTGTAATGCTATAGAGCCTCAAGCAGATGCTAGCGAAGTGGCAAGTCGTTTTACTATAAGTCAAAAGGCGACGGGTTTTTTCTTAGAGAGGCATCCTAAACTTGATCCGGTAGCTACATCTACGGAGGGGATTTTCATTGCTGGTTGCTGTCAGAGTCCAAAGGACATTCCCGATACTGTAGCTCAAGCCTCTGCGGCAGCAGCAAGAGTCTTGGCAATGATAAGCAAAGGTAGGATTACACTCGAGGCTGCCGTTTCAGTAGTTGACGAAGAGAAGTGCTCAGGTTGCAAGACCTGCCTTAATCTTTGTCCTTTTAGTGCGGTTTCCTTTGACGAGGAAAAGAAAGTCTGCCAAATTAATGAGGCATTGTGCAAAGGTTGCGGCGTTTGCGCTGCTTGCCCTAGCGGGGCGATAACTGCAAGGCAGTTTACCAATGAGGAGATTGTCGCTCAAATAGAAGGAGTGTTGGTGTGAGACATGAGAAAAAGATTACCACTGCCAGAATTAGCCTGAGCAATTCCATCTAGACGTTAAGGATAAACATAGAAAATGAAGACTTTGCATTCAGTGAGAGTGCTCCGCGATCAAAGGAAATCATGGTACAATTGGAGGCACTCACGGTGTAGTTCCCTTACCTAACCTCTGCCTTGAAGGGAGAGGAAGCAGGTGAGGGTATAAAGGAGGTGTGATAAGTGAATGAGGATAAGTTTGAGCCGAAAATAGTGGGTTTCTGCTGTAACTGGTGTTCCTATGCTGGTGCCGACCTTGCCGCGACCTCACGAATACAATATCCGCCAAACATAAGGATAATAAGGGTGATGTGCTCCGGCCGAGTAAGCCCTGCTTTTCTTCTGAAGGCATTAGCGGTGGGGGCCGATGGTGTGCTCGTCGCCGGGTGCCATCCTGGCGATTGCCACTACATGGCCGGCAACTATAAGACGAGGAGACGGGTGGAATTCACCAGAAGGCTTTTGGAGCAATTTGGAGTGGAACCGGAAAGGCTGAGATTGGAGTGGATCTCAGCCTCGGAAGGAACGAAATTTGCCGAAGTGGTGACAGACTTTACCGATAAAATAAGGAAGTTAGGGCCAAATTCCCTAAGAGGAGATAGAAGATGGCAGAAAAGGGAAAGATAAAGCTAGCCTTTTACTGGGCAGCAACCTGCGGAGGTTGTGATGTGGCAACCTTAGACATTGAAGAGAAAATCTTGGATGTGGTGGCTATTGCGGACATTGTCCTTTGGCCCGTAGCAATGGATTTCAAATATCAAGATGTGGAAAGAATGGAAGCGAAAAGCATAGATGTATGTTTGTATAATGGTGCGGTAAGAAGTTCAGAGCATGAGGAAATAGCCGAGATGCTAAGGGAAAAATCGAAGGTGATGATCGCATTTGGAAGCTGTGCCTGCTTCGGCGGGATACCAGGGCTGGGGAATGTGGCCAATAGGGAGCAAATATTCAGTGTGGCCTATAAAGAGACGCCCTCCACGGTGAATCCAGAATATATTACTCCAATGACGGAGGTAGAAGTGGCCGGGGAGAAGTTAACTTTACCTGAATTCTATGATACGGTAAAGACTTTGGATCAAACTGTGGATGTTGATTATTATGTACCAGGTTGTCCTCCGGTTGTTGACAGGATAAACGACGCTGTGGGAATAATCGCCAAATACGCAGAAACTGGAGAGCTTCCTCCGAAGGGAACAGTGGTCGCCTTCGATAAAACTGTATGTGATGAATGCCCACGTGAGAGAGAAGAGAAGAAATTGAGACGGATATATAGACCTTATGAGATAAAGCCTGATCCTAACAAATGCCTGCTGGACCAGGGGATCTTATGCATGGGGCCGGCAACACGGGGAGGCTGTGGCTCTCAATGCCTCAATGTGAACATGCCTTGCCGTGGCTGCATGGGGCCGACTGCAGAGGTAAAAGACCATGGCGCCGCAGTATTGTCCATGATAGCATCTGTTCTTGGGCTAGAGGGAGAGGAGAAAATGAGCGACAAGGAAGTGGAAGAACTAGTCAGCAGCGTAAATGACCAACTGGGAACTTTCTATAGGTTTACGCTTCCATCTAGCTTGCTAAGAAGGGTAATTATCAAATAAAAGCGTCACGCAAGGACAGAAGAGGCGAAAGGAGTAAAAGATGGAGGCAAAGAAAAGAGAGATAACAATTGACCCTATAACCAGATTGGAAGGGCATGGCAAGATAAGTATATTCCTTAACGATGAAGGAAATGTGAAAGATGCCTTCTTCCAAGTTGTGGAGCTACGGGGTTTTGAAAGGTTTTGTGAAGGTCGTCTGGTAGAAGAACTGCCCAGAATAACGTCTCGGATATGCGGCGTATGCCCTTGGGCACATCACATGGCATCTACAAAGGCTCTGGATGCCGTATTCAAGGCGAAGACGCCACAGGCGGCGAAGAAGCTAAGGGAAATGGCCTACTGCGCTCACATAATGCACTCCCACCAGCTGCATTTTTACGCACTGGGAGGTCCAGATTTCATTGTTGGGCCAAAAGCCGATCCTGTGAAGAGGAATATAATCGGAGTGGTGGAAAAGGTGGGCAAGGACTTGGGGCTGGAAGTAATACATGCCAGGGGATATGCCCAAAGAATACAAGAAATAGTGGGAGGGAAAGCAACGCATCCAGTGTGTGGCCTGCCCGGGGGTATGTCAAAAGCGCTGTCTGGGGAGGAAAGGGATGAGATCGAGGACAAGGCGAAGAAGTTGGTTGTTTTTGGAAAAAAGAGCCTTGAGATATTTGATGCTCTCGTGCTGAAAAACAAAGAATATGTGGATTTGATTGCAGGCGATACTTATTACCACGAGACATATTACATGGGGATGGTAGATGAAAATGAGAAAGTGAATTTCTACGAAGGGAAAATAAGAGTGGTGGACCCGGATGGAAAGGAATATGCCAGATTTGATGCCAAGGACTACTTGGATTATATAGGAGAGGGAGTAGAGCCTTGGACATATCTGAAGTTTCCCTATCTAAAAGGAGTAGGATGGAAAGGACTGGTTGATGGAAAAGATAGCGGTATTTACAGGGTGAACTCGCTGGCAAGGCTGAATGTTGCCAGTGGCATGGCAACAGGTGCAGCGCAAGAAGCATACAAAGGAATGTACGATTTTTTTGGTAGAAAGCCGGTGCATAACACCCTTGCTTTCCACTGGGCTCGTCTTGTAGAGAATCTTTATGCTGCTGAGAGATGCTTGGAGCTTATCCAAGACCCGGAGATAACTTCTGAAGATATAAGAGGTGAGTTAGGAGAACCCGGAGAGGGGGTGGGTTGCGTAGAGGCGCCCCGCGGAACCCTGTTCCATCACTATTGGGCAGATGAGAAGGGGATAACTAAGAAAGTTAACTTGATAGTGGCTACAGTTCAAAACAATGGCCCAATGTGCATGTCAATAAAGAAAGCAGCGCAGAGCTTGATAAAGAATTGGAAGGTAGAAGAAGGCTTGTTGAATATGGTGGAGATGGCTTTCAGAGCTTACGATCCCTGCCTCGCATGTGCCACACATACCTTGCCAGGACAGATGCCCTTGGAGATCAATATCTACGATTGCGGTGGCAACATCTATGAGAGATTGAGAAGGTAATTTGAAAACTCTGGCCTTGGGTATAGGGAATCCAATATTAGGAGACGACGGAATAGGCTTTTACATTGCCCAAGAGCTAGCAAATAAGGTCAAAGACGAAAGGATAGATGTAAAGGATGCCAGCACGAACGGGTTAGATCTATTAGACATGGTTGCTGGATACGATAAGGTGATTATAATAGATGCAATTAAGACCGAGAAAGGAAAGCCAGGGGAGATATATAAGCTCAGGCCGGAAGATTTCAGTAACACCGTGCATCTTGCTACCTCGCTACATGACGCAAACCTTGCTACTGCAATTGAAATTGGCAAAAAGCTTCTGGGGGACCAAATGCCAAAGGAAATAGTAGTATTTGCCATACAAATCGAGCAGGTGACGAAGTTTACTGAAGAGATGACGGAAGGGGTGAAGGAGACTATTGCAAAAGTTGTAAATCTTGTCTTGGAGGAGACTGGGTCAGCGTAGCACGCCCCATTTTCATTAAGAATGCAAGGAAGGGGGTAGTTCTCAAGTAAGTCTCGAACGAGAGATTGTTTGACCCTTATCCAATGCGTAGGGTCGGGGGATGAAATTCATGCCTGTTGTTCTTAGGTTAGGAGTAGCCGCGAGAGCGATGATGGCTTCAGAAAAATACTAGTGAAGATAGACATCTTTCTGTTGAAAAAGAGAGTGCAATAGCTAAAATAATGGAATCGAAAGGAGCGTTATGAAAGAGGTGAAGGAATACCCGACAATATGGCTTCAATGTGCTGCCTGCACTGGGTGCTCAGTGTCAGTTCTCAACGCCGTAAGTCCTTCCATCAAAAACCTGTTAGTTGACGAGGTGCTCCCCGGGAGGCACATAAATCTGAGATTTCACCCCACTGTGATGGCAGGGTCAGGAGTCCAAGTGATCGACATTATGGAGGATACCTGGCAGAAGAAAAAGGGTAGTTATATTCTCGTCGTAGAGGGCGCTATTCCCACAGCCAAGGGCGGTATTCATGGGGTAGTGGGGGAGAGAGATGGAAAACCAGTGACTATGCTGATGCGGGTTGAGGAGTTGGCCAGGGATGCCTTGGTGGTTCTAGCCTTGGGGACCTGTGCCGCCTTCGGGGGAATCCCTGGTGGCCATCCTAACCCTACCCAGTGCCTTGGTGTGAGCGATATTCTCCGAGCCCGAGGCATTGACACCCCGGTGGTAAACGTCCCGGGCTGCCCACCTCACCCAGACTGGTTTGTGGGCACGGTGGCAAGCCTTTTACTTTCGGGCTTGCCCCAGCCGGGAGAGCTAGATGAATATAAGCGTCCTAAAGCTTTCTATGGCCAGCTGATCCATGAAAATTGCCCGCGGCGAGCTTATTATGATGAGGGGAAGTTTGCCAAGAAGCTCACTGACCCCGGCTGCCTCTACGAATTAGGTTGCAAGGGATCAGTGACTTACTCCGATTGCCCTTTAAGGCTTTGGAACAATGGGGTGAACTGGTGTATAGGTAATGGCTCTCCCTGTATTGGTTGCACGGAGCCAGGTTTCCCTGACGAAGTGTCGCCTTTTTACGAGAAGATGACAGGCGCTCTGGCAGAAGTGTCGAGAGGGGGTGCGGCTTAATGGGCAACATTGTGATCGATCCAGTAACACGTATTGAAGGGCACCTCAAAATCGAGGCAATGGTTAGGGATGGCGAAGTGAAGAAGGCTAGAAGTTCAGGAACGCTGTTCCGCGGCATAGAGTTAATCCTTAGAGGCAGAGACCCTCGTGATGCCCAACGGATAACTCAGCGAATCTGTGGTGTTTGCCCCACAAGCCATTCTATTGCGGCTGCGCTGAGTCTGGATAGTGCCTTCGGCATCGCTGACAGAATTCCTGATAATGGAAGGATAATCCGCAATCTAATCCTTGGGGCAGCTCACATCGCAGACCACATCCTTCACTTCTATCACCTTGCTGCCCTCGATTATGTGGACGTAGCCAAGGTAGCAGAATATGAAGGCAATAATCCTGCCCTAAGATCGATAAAAAGCTTTATCAACAGAGGTGAACCGGGACCGTTTATGCCTCGTTATGAAGGCGATTATCGCCTGGCCGATAAGGTAAACCAACAAGCGGTAGCTCACTATGTTCAGGCATTCGATATGCGCCGCAAAGGGCAGGAGCTTCTTTCTGTTTTCGGTGGCAAGATGCCTCACAACGTGGGCATCGTCCCTGGTGGAGTTACCTCAATTCCCACGGTAGACAAGATAACATCCTTCTTGTGGAGACTAAAAGAGCTTCAAGAGTTTATTGATGATGTCTACATCCCCGACGTAGTGGCAGTAGCTCAAGCTTATCCCGATTACCTTGAGATTGGCCGTGGCTGTGGAAACTTGCTTTGCTACGGTGGCTATGAACTGGACGGGAAGCAGCCTGACCTCACAAAAAGGAAAAGGCTGTTTAGACCTGGGACAACTTCCAGCGACCTTCGTTTTAGCGAGCTGAAGCCAGAGAGCATTACCGAGGAGGTGAAACACTCCTGGTATGATGATTCCATAAGTGGCCTGCATCCGTGTAAAGGGGAAGTTATGCTTGATGAGGAAAAGAGCGGGGCCTATTCTTGGATAAAATCCCCTCGCTATGAAAACAAGGTCTATGAGGCTGGCCCGCTGGCTAGGCTCATGGTCGCTTATGCTAGTGGCAATCGTGAGGTCAAAATCCTTGTTGACTCCACCCTGGCGAAGCTAAATCTGAGTGCCAAGGCTATGTTCTCCGTTCTGGGACGTCACCTTGCTCGAGCTTTGGAAACCAAGCTCATAGCCGATTCTATGACCGATTGGCTCTTGGAGCTTAAGCTCAATGAGCCAGTCTACGTGAGCTACGAGCTTCCGCAGGAGGCTACTGGAATGGGCTTAACCGAAGCAGCACGGGGAGCTCTGGGACATTGGATGGAGATAAAGGAGGGGAGGATCACCAATTACCAGGTTATTACTCCGACTAGCTGGAATGCCTCGCCAATGGATGACAAGGGACAGCCTGGGCCTATCGAGCAGGCCATCAGGGGAACCAAAATAAGGGATGAAGCTAATCCCTTTGAAATTGTGCGTATTGTGCGTTCCTTCGACCCTTGCTTGGCCTGCGCTGTACACCTAATTAGCCCTAGAGGGAACGATATTGCGATGTGTCGCATCTGTTAAGAGCATGGGAACCACAATTCTGGGAGTAGGGAATATCTTGTTGAAGGACGAAGGAATAGGGTGTCATGTTGCCCACGCTTTGCAGCAGATTCCTCTTCCTGATACGGAGGTCATAGATGGCGGGACATCGCCTGATTTGTTGTTTGCTGAGAACACTAAGAAACTGATTATAGTGGATGCTGCCAAAGGAGGAGGGAGACCGGGGGACATGTATCGTTTTGGGCTTGATGATATTGCTTTAGGACAAAAGCGGGTTCTGTCCCTTCACCAGATGAGTTTGGTAACCAACTTGCTACTGGCCAGGACTTGGCGTGACATCCCCGAAACCCTCATCATTGCGGTTGAGCCTAAAGAGATAGGGTGGGGCGTGCAATTATCACCCGAGCTTCGAGAGAAGATACCCCGGATTGTGCAGGCTATATTGGCAGAACTCAATAATGCAAATCGCAAAGGAGAGATGAAATGTTGATTTCGGAGCAAAAACCACTGGAGGAGATACTAGGTTACCTTGACGGCGAAAACAATATTTTCCTCATTGGCTGTAAAGGATGTGCAGAAGGCTGTGAGGCCGGCGGGGAAAGGCAAGTGCTGGAAATGAAGTCAAACCTGGAAAGGAAGGGCAAGTCCATTACCGGTCTCTCCCTCATTGATATGGTATGCAATGGGGCGTTGACCAGAATGAAGTTGAGAGCTCACCAGGAGGAGATAAGGGCTGCAGATTCGATCTTGGTGCTGACCTGTGGTGCAGGAGTGCAAACGGTGGCAGAAGTGGCCGATAGGCCTGTACATCCTGGCTGTAATACCTTGTCCTCTGGTGGAGCTCATGCTGAGTGGAAGGAAGCAGAGCGTTGCCTTGAATGTGGTGATTGCATGTTAGAGTTCACCGGTGGCATCTGTCCCATTGCCAGGTGTTCCAAACATTTACTTAACGGTCCCTGTGGTGGCTCGCAAGATGGCAAGTGTGAAGTTGATCCGAGTATTCCGTGCGCCTGGCAATTGATTATTGAGAGGCTGACTAAATTAGGGCAGCTCGACAAGTTGGAGAGGATTGTGTCCCCCAAAAATTGGAGCAGGAGTCTTACTGCTGGTCCACCAGTAAGAAGACCTTCCTGATGTCACTGTGGGTCAAGAAGTGGTCTTCAGGGGTTGTTTTGGCCTGGGAGTAGCCATGTTTGGAGGGAGGCATAGATTAACTAGGGAAGGAAAGAATGAGTGCGCAAGCGCGAAGGCCATTGGCAACTCGAGGGGCCGCATGAGTGCGTTTGGGCCATGACATGTGCAAGAGCAGGGGAACCTCGTGGGGTTGATAAGCTTATGGAGATAGTGGAGCCATACTGCTGGAGCAAAGCGGAAGGGCCATGCAGGCTGGAGGTCGAATCATCAACTTAATGGGGGAGCTGAAGGAGACGAAGAAAGTAATAGGGGGATTGGGGTTGTGATTTGGAGAAACAACATTAGGAGGGACTTATGAAGACGAGAAGTAACTTGGAAAGGGTGCTGGAGGCCGGGCAGTTCGCTGTGACAGGCGAATTGGGACCACCGCAAAGTGCTGACCTTGAGGTGGTTCGGAGAAAGGCAAGAATACTCAAAGATTATGTTGATGCCTTTAATGTTACCGATGGCCAAACGGCTATGGTTCGCATGCCGAGCTGGGCAGCTTGCCTTATAGGTAAGGAGGAAGGCTTAGACCCCATCGTTCAAATGACCTGTCGAGACCGGAATCGTATTGCCCTTCAGATGGATATATTGGGCGTAGCCGGATTGGGCATAAACAATGTCCTATGCCTTACTGGCGATCATCAAAAATTCGGTAATCATCCTGAAGCCAAGGGCGTTTTTGATCTCGATTCCATTCAATTCCTCAAGGTAGTGAAGGATATGAGGGACAAAAAGAAGTTCCAGTGTGGCGAGGAGATGACAGTTGAGCCACGCCTTTTCATAGGAGCGGCTGCTAATCCCTTTGCCGATCCCTTTGAGTTTAGAGTAGTCCGTCTCGCCAAGAAGATAGCGGCCGGAGCAGATTTCATCCAGACCCAGATTGTCTACAATGTGGATAAGTTCGCTGAGTGGATGAAGCGGGTGCGTGATAAGGGACTGCATGAGAAGATAAGAATCCTTGCCGGAGTTGCTCCGATAAAGTCGGTAGGTGCAGCCCGGTATATGAAGACGAGAGTTCCCGGGATGGATGTCCCTGATGAGATAATTGAGCGTCTCCGTGGTGTGCCCAAGGAGCAGGTGTCAAAGGAAGGGATTAAGCTTTGTGTAGACATTATCAATCAGGTGTGCCAGATTGAAGGCGTAGCCGGTATTCATCTTATGGCCATTGAGTGGGAGGAGGCAGTGCCCGAAATAGTGGAGGCAGCCGGTCTTTTTCCTCGGCCCAGACTAACAGGGTGAAATGGGAAGTCAGACGTCATCATTGCTTAATATACAGGAGCAAGGTTATGAGCTTGCTTACAGGCTTGCCTATGGACAGTTGGTAGGTATGGACATGCAAGAGGTGTGCCGCAAAACTGGTAGTCAATATATCGTTGGCAGGAGCCAAGTCACGAAGCAGCCTGTCGCGAAAATAGTGGTTCAATATATAGGCCAACCCTATGTAGTCGCTCTTCCGGATGGCGAAATCTCACTAGAGAATAGCGGAGAGCAGGTGCCGCTGAGAGATAAGATTTTGATACTTCACTACTTAACTTTAGCAAAAGGCACCCCTGCCACTAATAAGCTCATCACTTTCAGACAACTGCCGGGATGTGCCAGCTACCTCCCCGTGTTTCACCAACTGGCCATAGAGCCCCTTTTGAACCGCTTCGGCAAGGAGCCTGAGCTGCTAATAAAAGCGGCGGAAAAACTGGGCGGCCAAAAGGCAAATTATGGAGATGTATCGGTGACCATCAATGCTTTCAGCCACGTACCAGTGACGATAGCCCTATGGCGAGGTGATGATGAGTTTGCTCCCAGGGCTAGCATTATGCTTGATAGCAGTATCTCTGACTACCTCTCGGCCGAGGACATAAGGGAGCTTTGCACAATCATCGCCAGAAAGCTGGTCAAAAACGTCCCCTCTTCTTTACGGATCAACACTCGCCTGTGATAGCTGCCATCTCGTGAATGAGAAGACTGGCTTACATCTCATCTGGCTCAACCCTCAGATGGTCACCTGGCTTCACCACTCCTCCCTGAACTACTCGAGCAAATACTCCCTCCAGAGGCAAGAGATAAAATCCTGGGCGGTGAAATGCCTTTCCAATTTGAGTGACCTCAAGGATAGCCTCTCTCCCTATGTATATTCGTGTGCCAATATGTAAAGACATCAGGTCTATGCCTTCAGTAAGCAAGTTCTCGGCAGAATCGCCTGGATTTATCTTTATATCCTGAGAGCGCATTCTGTCAGGGTTAATACTCTCCAGCGCTGACAGCATTTTATTGACGGTCTCTATCGCCAGTAAACTCACCTGGCGGGCGCTGCCAGCGTGTACGTCGCCAACGAAGCCATGGTCTTGTTTAAGAAGACCCTGGTCAGTAGGCTTCTTGGGGCCTTTCCTCTGGCTAAGACAAACGGCGACTATCTGGCCGCCTTCGCTACCTCCTTTATGCTCACTGGCAACATAAGTTCCGCTTTTGCCACCGCTCTTTCTTACTAAGTGAATTTCCTCAATGATCATGCCGCTATCCACTCCCTTGCACATGTCATAAATGGTTAGAGCAGCCACCGCCACAGCCACCAGGGCCTCCATTTCAAATCCTGTCTTCCCTACTCCCTTAGCGCTGGCAGTGATGTCAATAAAGTCAGCATTCTCGGGAAGGTAGAACTCAACCGTAACGTTGGTAAGCAGCAACGGATGACATAATGGTATAAGATGTGGAGTTTCTTTTGCCGCCATAATCGCAGCCGTTTGTGCCCCGGCCAATACATCTCCCTTTTCTATTTCACCTCGACGAATAAGCTCCAAGGTGGCAGGTTTCATTTTCACCTTTCCTTTTGCCACGGCCTGGCGTTCTGTCTCCGCTTTCCCGGTGACATCTATCATGCGTACTCGCTCTACTGATTCTGACATTTTCAACCTCCAATTTGAGACATATTTCGCTTCATCTGCGCAATGTCTTCTGTTAGATGATGCTGTTTCGGTTTGGAAGCAATCGTTTTTACAATCAGGCGTTCAATTTCTTGCATTGAGGCATTGCTGCGTAGCGGCCCTTTTAAGTCAATTCCGTCATCCGACAAGAGACAAGGACATAGCTGTCCATCTGAAGTAAGGCGCAAGCGATTGCACTTGGAGCAAAAAGGCTCGCTAATGGGACAAATGAACCCTACAGTGCCTTTAGCTCCTGATAAGCGATAGTATCTGGCCGGACCGTTGCCAGTCAGCCGACATGGCTCAAGTGAACCAAGCGACCTGATACGCTGCCGAACTTCGCTACACGGCACAATTCCTATTATATCAGCGAAGGGCATAAGCTCAATGAATCGAACATGCCATCCTTGCTTACAGGTCGTACTGGCAAAATCCAGCACCTCATCATCATTTATGCCTCGCATGACAACCATATTTATCTTGAGCGGGTCAAGGCCAGCGTCTCTTACTGCCTTGATGCCACCAAGGGTGTCTTTTAACTCCCCAAAGCGTGTGATTTTCCGAAAGTTGTCAACCTTAAGCGTATCCAAGCTAATGTTGATTCGCCTTAAGCCCGCCTCCTTGAGTTCCAAAGCATGTTTCCTAAGAAGTGTCCCATTTGTGGTCAAAGACACCTCATCAATTCCCTTTATCTGAGAGAGCATCCCAACAAGCTTAGGCAATTCGGCTCTGACCAAAGGCTCACCACCAGTGAGTCGTATTTTGTTGATACCCAGTCCTGCTGCTACCTGAGCTACAGTTGAGACTTCCTCGTAAGAGAGGAGTTCACTATGCGGTATCGAAGGAACACCTTCAGGTGGCATGCAATAAATGCAGCGTAAGTTACAGCGGTCGGTAACTGAAATCCTGAGGTAATTTATGCGACGCCCGAAGGAATCAAAAAGCTCACTCATTTTTCTCCCCCCTAACCATAGTTACAAGCTTTACCCCTCCCACCTGGCTAAAAATAGCACCCTCGCTGATGGAGCGAATCGTCTTCTCTGGTTCAACTACTTTTACTCCAGCAATGACATTCACAGCATAATCAAATAAAATTGGCGATAGAGGGCTAGTTGGCCCTATCATAATAACGAAGCTATTCTCGCTTAGCTCTAACAATTTTTCTACGGTGTGATTTATGAATGAAGTGCCGGTAATGCCAACCACATCAGCCTGAGGCAATATTTCTGCTGCAGCTTCCGCTGGCAAATCTTCCCCTTGAGGTTTTTGCTCGATGACCCAGAGTTTCTTGGCTATGTTCCGAAGTTTGGGAATCCAGGGGAAATGGCCTACAACTGCGATATTCTTATCCCTTCCTTCCCGTGCCAGGATATCAAAGGCATTCTCCTCAACACACCTGGCTTCATCGATGGCTATCAGTGAGTTGATGGCTGCCATCCCGATAGATGCCTCCAGAACATTGTCCGATTTGGCATATTCTGCTAGCTCCAACGCCGATTTATGTCTTAAACTCCCCGCATCTTTCACTGCTCTGTGATAAGGATGCTCCTCATGGAAAGTAGAAGCCAGTCCACAATGCTTGCTTAGGACTGCGGTCCAGAAAACACAGGTATGCAACTTATACACCGGGCTATCGCCGCCCAGGCTAGAAATTAGGTCGTCAAGGATATTCATCTTTCTTTTACACTACCTCCTTTAACAGGGTGGGCAAGTTCTCAGGGTGGTCGCACAAAAGGGGCTCAATGAACGGCTGACCATTTTTCATCTCCATTATGTTTTTCCCTGTTTCAGAAAGAAGGAACTTGATAAACTCCGCGGCAAGCTCCCTACTTTTAGCATGTAATGGTATGGTGATGCCATAAACGATGGGCTTGCCATGCTTAGCAGCGTAGGCGGGAGGAGGGCCAGGTGTAGTCATAATTTCTACGGAAGACTTCTTATAGAAGTTTTCCACTTCAGGGAGTTCCATATTTGTTTTAGAGAGGTTAATATGGTCATCGAGCTCAATGAAGTTCAACCCATGTTGTACAGCTACGGAACGATACTCAAAAGCGTAATCCAGATCGCCTGTCTCAAGCGCAACGATGAGGTCAACCGACTTTTTGCTCACTATTTCTTTACTATCACCAAGTCTGCCTCGTTCATGCTCAGCTCCAGGAATAAGGGCATCGTATAGCCCGTCGGCATTGGGGTCAGGGGTTAAGCTAAATTCAGCAGCTTCATCATAGTAGTATTTTTGAGCTGACTGGATGACTAAGAGCGTTCTATAGCCACAGGGATCGTCATCAGGATTGCTGTGACCGTAGCTCACATGGTCATTTCTAAGGACATCGTACCAGGTGCGTGAGCCGTTTATTATATCCTCAGAACCAGGTGCCCCGTCACGATAGCAAAGTACCAGCTTGTTTCTGGCCAAGGCGATATACCAATCGGCGTAGCCATCTTGGTACAGCCTTTCAGGGATAAGGGCATAATCGGCGGAGGCAATTATATCGGGAGGAGACTCGCCAGCTTGCTCCTGTGTTATTGCTCTGCTTATTATCTCGGCACTTCCGCCTGATTCAAGCACGATATCAATATTGGGATAATATCCCTCAAATGCGGCTTTCAAATCCTCAAATGGTACCTTTAGACTTCCGGCATGAGAAATTGTTAGCCTATCCTGTGGAGCACAGCCGAAGCTCGTCACAGTAAAGGCCAAAGCAATAATAATTGAAGCTACCTCTGTTAGTAGACCTTTTGTCAAAAATCTCCTTTCCTAAAAGACATGAATTGCTGAAGCCTTAAATGTGATCCACACTCGCATCCCTTTTCTCAACCGAAGTTCATCAAGTGCCTGGCGTGTAATCAGGCAGATGAAATCAAGGGATTCCCGCGAAATCGTAGATTTTGTGGGGTAAAAATCCGGCGGCAATGTCACGCTGACATAAACAACCGAGCCTCTATCGGCTATGTCACTGACCACTCCTTGGAAGCAATTTCGCGCTGTGGATTGAAGCGGCTCCAGGGAAATGAGAATGTCTTCAGGGCGAAGGGAAAGGCGCACCTCACCTCTGGATTCTGTTATTGCCCTGAGTCTCACACCACCGATATCAATAAGGGCACTCCTATCATCTCCATCCTCAGCCCTGCCGGCGAAGATATTTCGTGACATAGCAAATCGAGCCACGAATTCTGAACTCGGCCGGCGTAGAAACTCCTCGGGTGTCCCCACCTGAGCTATGCAGCCATCGTTCAACACAGCAACTCGATGCCCTAAAGCTATTGCCTCTTCAAAATCGTGGGTGACATGGATGGTGGTTACCTTCACGCGGCGATGCACCTCTCTTAATTCGCCTTGCATTCTTTCCTTGGTCTCGGGATCCAGAGCACTTAAGGGTTCGTCGAGCAAAAGTACCCGGGGCTCAGTAACCAGTGCTCGGGCTAGAGCTACCTTTTGCTTCTCTCCTCCACTTAAAGTGACAGGACTTCTTTTGACTAGATGTGAAATTCCCACTATCTCCGCCATAGCATTTACCTTTGTCTTTATTTCATCCTTGGGGCGCTTTCTCATCTTTAATCCAAAGGCGATGTTCTCCTCCACTGAAAGATGGGGAAACAGGGCCTGGTCTTGATAAACAATGCCAATCCCCCGTTTCTCAGGGTTGAGTCTGGTGATTTCCCTGCCATCAATCCAGATCTCCCCTTCAATAACTGGATAAAGCCCGGCAATGGCCTCGAGAAGAACAGTCTTCCCTGCTCCAGTAGGTCCGAGGATGATGAAATATTCACCTGCCTTGATATCGAGATTGATTTGTCGAAGCAGAAATTCACCCACATTGACCTTCAGGTTCTTTACGGTAATCATGCCTTTTCACCTCTATAGGCTATTGACCTGAGTACGATAAAGGCAATAAGGGAGATAAGGATTGCCAGCGCCGTTACCGGTATGCACTCATCCCATCCGAGGTCAAAACGATCAGCGACTAAGATAGGGAGGACACTTGCTCTCCCTCCGAGAAACGAGGCACTATAAGCTATGATAACTATGGCACCGAACTCGCTTAAGCCCCGAGCCCACATGAGTACTGAGCCAGAGAAAATACTCCTCCGGGCTAAAGGCAGGGAAACTCGGAAGAATGACCTCCAGGGAGAGGCACCTAAGGTTCTGGCTACCTTCTCCAGCCTGACATCCACAGCTTTGAAGCCCTCCTTAGCCGAGTCAATGAGAAATGGAACGCTAACAAATATCATAGCGATGACCACCCCGGCAAAAGCCCCGAAGAAGCCGAGACCTATGCTGTGAAAAACCTTCCCAGCAAGAAAATTGCTGCCGAAGACGAAGAGGAGGGCAACGCCAGCCGCAGAATGAGGGATTACGATAGGTACATCAATAATTGCCTCTAGAAATCTCTTTCCCCGAAACTGGTGCCGGGCCAGAAGGTAAGCTAAAGGAACTCCGAGAAAGAGCCCTATCAAGGTAGCTATCAGGGCAGCAGAAATGGTGAGCAAAATGGAGGAGTATACGTCCTCCTCGAGCAGTGTGTTCCACAGCGTCCCCGGAGAAGAGGAAAATATCGTCTTAAGCGGGGGAACGAAAATGAAGAGCAGTATAAGTGCGCCCAGCACGATAAAAACTATGCTCATTGTATCTGGTTTTCTCCAAACTCTCATCTTAGCCATATTCTTTCTCCTTCCACGGAATATAGAATCCGTCCTTTGTGAACAAAAGGCCCGTCACTGCGGTAAACCAAAGCGATGTCATTGCGAGCCAGAATTTCCTCTCCCTTGACGGGAGAGGATTAAGGTGAGGGTGATAAGCGGAGCGAAGCAATCTCCACTCTAGCAAGTGAAGGGTAACTACAGCATCGTGGCCGGTAAGTGAGTGCGACGGAGCAAAAAAACGGCACCTTGCCGAAAAAGGTGCTGTAGAAAACCTGAACTCCATTCTCTCTCCTTTCCGAACACGGGAGGCACAGGTATTTCTACCTACACCCTCGAGACCTTCATCTACCGGCTGCCTGCCATGGATTGCTCTTTAGGCATCGCAGCTCGGAGAGCCAATATTCAATTACAGGGAATTGTATTAGAAACTTGATATGCCAGTCAATCTGGCGCTCTATTTCACATTCGGAACTTGCATCAATTGTGTAGCTTCAAAACTGGCATTTCGGAACCGCCTTCATAAAGAGAAGCGGAAAGGACATTTTGGCATGGCTATATTCTCTGCCCTGTGATCGTTAGCCCATACCAAGCCTTGGAGACGCTTGAGTTCCTGAGCTGCGTATCACGCAGAATATCCTTGACCTCTTCAATCGTGTAAGACTCGTTAACCGACGCCATAAAGTATGGGCGAACCTCTTTAGGCCAAGCCATAAACCAAACTATCCATTTCCAGAGGTTACTCATACAGCGCCTCAAATCGGTAATATAATAACTCCCGCCAGGTCTCAGTACTCTGGCGATCTCATTCAGGACTTGCCTCGGACTTACCCACTCATGCAATGAGGCATTACTGAACACACAATCAAACCGATTATTCCTGAAGGGTATGTCAGAAGCATCTGCCAGGAGGTATCTGGCTCTCTCTGTAAACTCATATTCCGCCGCATTATGTTTAGCTATTTCTACCATGTCGGTGCTGACATCCAGGCCTGTAAGAGTAGTACCATTCGTATTCTTCAGCCACTCCAGTCCTAAGTATCCAGGCCCAGGCCCTATCTCAAGTGTGTCACCCCTGTTAATACCGGCGGCAATCAATAGTGGGACTGTGGTCAGGAATTTTGGGAACTTAAGTTGATACCAGCCCTTATCTCTCATCCGCCTTGCCATTGCATTGAGGGTTTGACAGTAAGAGCATGTAGTAGCTCCCGTTGTTATGGTCATTTCGGTAAGTTCTCTGTCTTTCTAACGATGCTATCCGTGCCTCGTCGGCAACATAGACATAACTCAGTAATGGACACTTTAACTAGCTGGGTTATCTTTGTCAATATACCTCAGCGTCCTGCTGTACTCTTTTCTAGCTTGCAATGTTTTCCGCCTTGTCTACCTTCTGCTATCAATATGGCAGGGGCACTATATACCCAAATCTATACAGTTTCGGTTTGTTTTGGCAAGCCGCTAACAATGTATCCTTTCAGCGAGAAGTTGTGTCATCATGTCTAATTGGTCATAGCAATCGGTACCCGGCCTACGTATGTCACTGGAAAGTGCTGGCGCAGTGTGATATTATTGACCAGACTGCGCTAAAAGGAGCGTAATATGAAAGTACTTCTTGTTTATCCACAGTATCCGGATACCTTCTGGAGTTTTAAGCATGCGTTAAAATTCATTTCTAAAAAGGCAGCTTTCCCCCCTTTGGGGATATTAACTGTAGGCGCAATGCTTCCCGATGAGTGGGAGAAAAAGCTTGTAGATATGAATACAACAACCCTGACGGATAAAGACCTTAAGTGGGCTGATTATGTGTTTATCAGCGCTATGGTAGTGCAACAGAATTCGGCGAGGGAAGTCATTAACAGATGTAAGAACTTCGGGACTAAGATTGTCGCCGGTGGTCCTGTTTTTAGCACCGGGTATGAAGAGTTCGGTTATGATGATATAGACCATCTTATAGTTAATGAGGCTGAAAATATACTGCCGCTCTTTTTAGAAGATTTAGAGAAGGGATGTGCCAGGCATATTTACACAGCTGAGGAACGACCAGATATAACAAAAACTCCTATACCTTTATGGTCTCTTATCGACAAGAAAAAATACGAATTAATGAGCATCCAGTATTCTCGAGGCTGCCCTTTCAATTGCGAGTTCTGTGATATAGTGGTAATGAATGGGCATATACCACGAACTAAAGACAAAAAGCAAATATTAGCCGAACTGGACGTATTATATAATCAGGGGTGGCGAGGTAGCGTATTTTTTGTTGATGATAATTTCATCGGCAACAAACGGAAATTAAAATCAGAAATTCTGCCGGCAATAATTGAATGGATGGAAGAGAGAAAACACCCCTTTTCACTTCTCACGGAAGCGTCTATAAATCTTGCTGATGATGAAGAGCTAATGCGATTGATGATCGAGGCAGGGTTTGAAACTGTATTTGTTGGCATCGAAAGCCCGAATGAGGAAAGCCTAGTCGAATGTAACAAATTGCCAAATAAAAATCGTGATTTAGTGGCATCAGTTAAGAAAATTCAAAACCACGGTTTCCAGGTGCAGGGAGGATTTATTGTAGGTTTTGATAGTGACCCGCTTTCGATTTTTAAAAGCCAAATCAGTTTCATTCAAAAGAGTGGCATCGTTACCGCTATGGTTGGTGTACTATGGGCTCCTCCGGAAACAAGGCTGTATAAACGTCTGAAAAAGGAGAACCGCCTGTTGCCAGGCGGTTCTGGTGACAATACAGACGGTTCAACCAATTTCATCCCTAAAATGGGCCGCGAAAGACTTGCTAGTGGCTATAAGCACATTGTGAATACAATCTATGCGCCCAAGCCACACTACGAACGTATAAAGACCTTTCTAAAAGAGTATAAGCCTAAAAGCAAAAGAAAAGGCAATCTTAGCCCTCGCTATATTGGAGCATTGATTAAATCTATGTGGGTTTTGGGTATCAAGGAGAAAGGGAGAAGGTATTATTGGAGGCTGTTTGCCTGGACCTTGCTGAGAAAACCCAAGTCTTTCCCTTTATCCATAACCTTTGCTATAGAGGGGTTCCATTTCCGCAAGGTTGCCAAGAAAATACATGTGCCCACAATTAGGGACATCCACGAGCTGGAGCAAGCAAAAACCTAGTGGCTGAATGGAATTAGCCGCTAAAGGTGTGAGTCTAACTCTGTCAAATTGCCAATTCGGTGGCGGTCACTGACCTCCATGTTGGGGATTGCTCAGAAGCTTTCCAGCAAATTTGAATTTAAGTTTCGGGTGTGGCACACTCGCTTGCTTGACCTTTAAGCGTTTCCACAGCGTGGGGAAGAGCTGGTAGTATTACCTCGAGGCACTCGTGCACCGCCTTAGGACTGCCAGGCAAGTTGACAATTAAGCAGCTACCACGGGTGCCGGCAACTGCTCGACTCAACATAGCGTGAGGAGTCTTCTTAAGGCTTTCAGCTCTCATTGCTTCAGCAAAGCCAGGGACAACCCTATCCACCGCTGAGAGCGTTGCCTCAGGGGTAACATCCCTGGGGCTAAGTCCAGTGCCACCTGTAGTGAGGATTACATCTAAATTATCCTCATCAGCCCACTTAATTAGCTTTTGGGCAATGAACTCCTTCTCATCAGGAACTATGTCATAATTTACAATGCAGACATCTAGCCTGGAAAGGATTTGGCGAATAGCTTCTCCACTTTTATCCTCACGCTCTCCACGCCATCCTTTGTCACTGATGGTCAATATTCCCACGGTAAACATTTTCTTCGCCCTCACCCTAACCCTCTCCCTTGGAGGGAGAGGGAAGATTTGTCACCTTTAGAGATTGCTTCGTCACTTATGTTCCTCGCAATGACAGGAGGAAGCAGCACAATGACATTCTCTCAGGGCTTATTTCTTATGGAAATATCAAGGTTCTTTATCTCTCCAACGCCCTTCAGTGTCGAAACCATGGCCAACAGGGCTTTGGCAATAATGTCTTTAACAAAGGGCTTGATAAAAACCTGCTTGCCATTGATAAAAAGAGAAGTAGTGCTTTTAGCTTGGAAGATGGAAATTTTTTCTATAAAGTCGGCTATTGCCTGGGTATCACTCGGGGGGAACTGAGGCACATTGATGTCCAATACCTCGTCAGTGACAATGGCAGAGAGTACCTCAGCGGGACACAACAAATCCTCGCTAAGCTCTTTCCTATAAGCTTCAATTTTGGGAGCCTTACCTTTCTTGAATCCTTCAAAAAGAACAACATCAAAGTCACTGCCAATAAGGTGCCAGATTTCTTCAATGCTAGAATCATGGTCTACAGTTTTGATGCAGGCAAGCTTATCAGGGGAGCTAACAACTACAGCGTCGCTGCCTGCTTCGGCAAATCTCCAGCTATCTTTCCCAGGCTTGTCTACTTCCATTCCGCCTGGGCTGTGTTTTACAGTGGCCACGCGGTATCCTCGCCTCTTGAACTCTGGGATCAATCTCTCGATGAGCTGTGTTTTGCCACTTCCTGTTTTACCCACGATAGAGACAACTGGTAACATTCGCCTACTCCCCTGGTAGCTGGTCTTCGCTCCAATCTAGCATCTGAACCTGCACCATGTCCCCTGCCTTAACCCCCTTGCTATTTTCAGGAATAATGGCCAACCCGTTAGCCTTTGCCATGGACGTTAATATTCCTGAACCTTGGGGCCCGGTAGGACGGGCATGATACTGACCACCACGCTTGGTAACAATCACCCTGGTGTACACACGGCGCCCATCGGTATTTTTAACATCATCTTCAATAAGCGCTTGAATTGTTGGCTTGGCAAAATTATTCTTCCCCATCATTCTCAAGATGGCAGGACGGGCAAATTGCTCAAAGGCAACCATGGAACTAACTGGGTTGCCTGGCAGACCCAGGTGTGGTATCCCTTTCTCTCTTCCCTCTTCCTTCTTACTAAGCACCCCAAAGGCAGATGGTTTTCCTGGCTTCATGCACACGGTCCACAGAGTAATCTCTCCGCGCTTTGCCAGAACATCCTTCACTACATCGTAATCGCCGAGAGATACACCTCCGGAGGTAATTATCATATCTGCGTTCAGCCCTTCATCAATTTTCTCATTGAGTGACTGGACCGAGTCACGTCCTATGCCAAGGATTTTGGGAATGCCGCCATAGCGCAGCACCTGGGCAGCAATAGTGTACGTATTGCTGTTATAAATCTTGCCCAGCGGTAACGGCTGGTCAATATCTACAAGTTCATCACCAGTAGCTAGAACCGAGATAACTGGGCGGCGAATAACCTTTGTCCATGAATGTCCTAAGGAAGCCAGCACACCTATCTCCGCAGGGCGAAGCACCCTCCCCTCTTCCAGGACTAATGTCCCTTTAGCAATATCCTCTCCCTTGTGCCGAACATTCAGTCCCCTCTCCACTTGGCGTAATATGCCAATCCATGACGAGCTATCCCCACGTCCCTTCCGTGTCGCTTCATCAGTATCTTCAAATTGCGCTACAGCGTCAGCCCCTTCGGGCAGTGCCGCTCCTGTCATAATACGAATTGCTGTCCCTGCTTTAACTTCCCTATTAGGTATACAGCCAGCGGCAACTTCGCTGATAACTGCCAAAACTATTGGGGATGAATTGCTGGCACTACATGTATCCTCAGCCTGCACAGCATAGCCATCCATGGCAGAATTGTCTAGAGGAGGAATATCAATAGGAGAATAGATATTGATAGCCAGAACCTGGCCTAGACAGTCCAAAATAGGTTTTTTTTCTGGCTCCAGGGCTTGAACACAGCCCAAAATCCTCCTTTGTGCTTCTTCAACAGAAATCATCTAATAGCTCACTACTTGTCCTAACATTAAGACCTACCAGCTTATATTATGGCTATCTCCACTTCCCGAGTCAACATTCCTCACGCAACTTAGGGAGGAGACAAGCTTAGAGAGGTTGCTCAGAATAGCTAAGTGGTCTGAAAAATTTGCACCTTCGCACCTGAGGTTGGGCGCAGACCCCTTGATTTTTCTTTCGCTTTGATTTAGTATTTGCTTTTGTATTGGTTTATCGGCTTTTCGAATGCGTAGGTGGTTTCCCTGGTAGCCGTGACGCTTGTGTCAAAACTGCGCAAAGTCGAATATGTACCAGGTTTGGCAGAGCAACCATCGTTATCCAGTAGAGCATTAATGAACGGAGTTCAATAGGCATGGCCGCTCTAGGAGTGAGTGACAGGTGACAGCATTTCTGGCAAGTGCATTTTGTGCCTTTCTGTTGTACCTGCTCTTGACCACCGCTTCTGGCCCTCTGTTTCTCTGGAGCAAAGAAGAGCTAATTATTGGGGCTATCTTCGCTGTCATAGTAGGAGCAGTAGTCAAGAATATGTTCATGAAGAGAAACCTTCGGATGCTAAACCCAAAGAGGGGGCTCTTATTCTTCGCCTATTTTTTTGGAATATTCTTGCCAGCAATGGCCAAGGCAAATGTTGATGTTGCCTATAGGGTGATAACAGGGAGGATAAACCCAGGCATAGTGAAAATTTCTCCTAATCTAAGGAATGATTTGAGCTTAACCATGCTTGCTAACTCCATAACCCTAACTCCAGGCACTTTAAGCGTGGATGTAGATGAAAAAACAAATGACCTTTATGTCCATTGGATAAATGTGAAGAAAGAAGCCTTGGAGAAGATGCCCAGGGACTATAAAGACGTTTGCGGTAAATTCCCCGACTGGGCCAGGAGGATAGCGGGATAATGTGGCTTCCCGTAGCCATATTCCTTGCAGTTTGCGCCACTATAATTCTTATAAGGCTGTTCCTGGGCCCTACCCCACCAGACCGACTAGTAGGGTTGGATACCTTAAACACCGTAGTTGTAGTGTCCATGGTTATCCTGGGAGCGGCATTTGAACAGGTTATATTTATTGATGTGGCTATTGTTTACGCCTTGCTTTCTTTTATCACTACACTTTTCATAGCCAAGCATATCGAGAAGGGCAAATTCTAATGATACTGGATATAATCACCTACATATGTATTGCCATCGGATGCTTGCTTAACTTGCTGGCGGCGATCGGCCTGCACCGTTTCCCTGATGTTTATACCAGGCTGCACGCCGGAACGAAATGCACTACCCTCGGCTCCATATTTCTAGTCGTGGCTGTTGTTATACAATCTGTAAGTGTTTGGGTAGCAGAGGGTCTTTCCTCTCCCCAATCAATACTTACCTTACATGCCGTTATTGCCCTGGTAGTTATTTTGCTGACTAATCCTACCAGTGCTCATGCCATCGGAAGGGCAGCGCATAGGAGTGGGATCAAACCAGCGAGAGCAGTGGTAGATGACCTGGAGAGGGAAAAGGCATGATTGCGTCAGGAGTTTTACACATAGTTATCCCTATATTGATTGTAGTGTGTGCATTGTTGGTAGCTATATTTAAAGACCTCATCGCTGCTGTAATAAGTTTAGCTGCTATGAGCCTGCTCTTGGCCCTAGAATTCTATCTGCTTCAAGCTCCCGACGTGGCTATTGCCGAAGCCGGAGTAGGAGCAGCTATCACCGTAGCGATCTATATCCTGGCCATAAGGGCAACAAGGCGTGAGTAGGAGGAATGTGAGAAAAATTGCTATAGCAGCATCCTTGAGCGTCTTTATCGCCTTCTTGATCGCAACAGCATTCCTCATCCATCCTTTTGGTCAACCTCCATCTCAAATGGACGACTACATAATAGAAAATACCCAAAGTGAAACTGGAACCGATAATGTGGTAACTGCTGTTCTCCTTGATTACAGGGGCTTTGATACCTTAGGAGAGGCTATTATTTTGTTTACCGCAGTGACTGGAGTGGTAATGCTATTTAGAGCCAGGAAGAAAGGGGAGAGATAAAAATGATGTCTAAAATTGTGCGTACCATGGCTAGCCTCTTAATCCTTTTTACCCTTATCTACGGTTTATATATCATCATGCATGGGCACTCAAGCCCTGGGGGCGGATTCCAGGGGGGTGCCATAATCGCATCCGGCATAGCCTTGCTTATTGTCGCTTTTGGCTCCGATAACATTCACAAAAGTTTAAAGGAGCATCATCTCGCTATCTTGGCAAGCGTTGGAGGGCTGATATTCATCGGCCTAGCATTTGGAGGCATAGGAACTACATTTTTCTATAATTTCCTCCTTGGCTCTCCCATTTTCGGTCGTATCCCCCCCTCTGGCCCTACCCATGCGGATATATGGACTGGGGGAGTAATTCCCTTAATGGAGATCGGCATAGGCTTAACCGTCCTTGCCGGGTTGGCTGCCGTTTTTCTAGTCATAGCTTTAGCTTCCGCTGAAAGGGAGGAGGAAGAGTGATGGAAGGTATTCCTTACAATGTTCCCTATTTGGCAGTAGCGGCATTAATAGGCATTGCCTTTTATATCTTCCTATCCCAGAGAAATCTGATAAAACTGGTAATGGGTCTTAGTATTCTGGCGTCTGGTGTTAACCTATTCTTAATCACTTTAGGATATAGGGAAGCAGGGGTTGCCCCTATTTATACCCATGCTCCCGCTGGGGTTATGGTGTTGCCCGTTCCTCAAGCTTTGACTCTCACCAGTATTGTTATCGCCGTAGCATGTTTGGCTCTGATGCTTTCCATGGTAATACACATTTATCGTCATACCGGGAGCACAGATTCAGAAAAATCTAGAATAATGAAAGGGTAAAGTAAACTGGATACGCTAATAATTCATTCCCCCATCCTGCTAATAGCCATTCCCCTGTTAGCAGCATTTTTAACTCCTCTAATTGGCAGAGCCAGTGGAAAGGCCAGAGATGTCTTGGTAGTAGCCAGCCTGGCATTTGTAGCATTCTTGGTCATAATTCTAGCCCGGGATATTTACTTCAACGGATTGCGCCTCTATACCCTGGGAGCATCTTCCCCCGACCTTGCCATCCCTGAAAATTATATCGTCCCGGTGCGCATAATCCTGGAAGTAGATGCCATGTCCATATTTATGGCCATAATAACGGCAACTGTTTCCCTGGCTGTAGCCATATATTCCCTCGCCTTTATGAAAGGGGAAACAGGACAGAGTAGGTTTTACACCCTTTTTCTGCTTTTGGTGGCGGGGATGTTTGGCATGGTGCTTACCGGTGACTTGTTCAACCTGTTTGTCTTCCTAGAAATAGCTTCTATTGCTGGGGCAGCATTGACCGCTTTCAGAACCAGGTTTGCCGATACTGCGGAAGGTGGATTCAAATATATAGTTATATCCTCGGTCGCTGCCCTAATAATCCTATTCGCCATAGGCATACTTTATGCTCAATACAACTTGATCAATATAGGGGCTCTAGCCAATGTAATGCAATATACGATGCTGGATAAGATAGCACTAGCCTTGCTGGTCATAGCATTTGCTATGAAGCTAGGAGCTATACCCTTACATATGTGGGTGCCAGACACCTATGCTGTTGCCCCGGCAGGTATATCCGCTATGCTGGTAGTGTCAAGTCAAGCATGCATGTATGCCCTTTACAGGGTGTGCTTCACCCTTTTTGGGATTACCCTGAACATGTATACGGTGGGATGGATAGTGATAATCCTTGGGATGCTGAGCATGTTTGTTGGAGTTACTATGGCCATCCCTCAAACAGATATCAAGAGATTGATGGCCTACCACGCTATTTCGCAAAGTGGATATATGTTGCTCGGGGTAGGTGTGGGACTTGCTGTCTTAGGCAACCCGGAAGCTTTAGCTACTTATGGAAGAGCGGCTATGAGCGGAGGCATCTTCCATATAATAAACCACGCTCTGTATAAGGGACTGCTGTTCTTGACGGCCGGAGCTCTATTCTACCGCGTCGGCCACAGAGACCTCAACAGAATGGGCGGCTTAGCCCATAAGATGAAGTGGACTGCTATATTTTATATCATCGGGGCTCTATCCATCTCTGGCATTCCCCCTTCCAATGGATTTGCCTCAAAGTTATTGATTTACGAGTCTGTGTACCATTTCCATCCCATCCTGGCCATAGTAGCCATCATAACCTCGATCCTCACACTTGCTTCCTTTACCAAAGCTTTCTACTCAGCGTTTATGGGAGCAGAGCTCCCCGAATACCAGGAGGTAAAAGAGGCGCCAAAATCTATGATAGCCGGCATGGCTATCTTAGCTGCAGGCATTATCTTCTTTAGCCTTTTCCCTGGGCTAATCGTTGACTGGCTAGCCCACCCTGCTGCTGATGCACTGATAAGCCAGGGAGCCTATATCAATGGAATTATGGGAGGTGGAGGATAGATGTCAATTTTGGGACTTAGTTATTGTCCTTGGAGCCCAATCTTTTGGCTCCTTGCCTCTGTAGTTGTAATGATAATGGCCTACTTTTTTAGGAGTCGAGGACAGAAAAAATATAAAAAAGATACCGCCCAAACAAAGATCTTCTTATGCGGTGAAGAGGTACCTGAGGCAAAGCAGCGACATATAAGAGCCCACAATGTATACTGGGGGTTTTTCGAGACCCTTAAAGAATACTATGACGCAAATATGAAAGCGCATACAGGAATAATAAATGACTATCTAATCTGGTTCACAGCACTTATAGCTATAAGCGCCATAATACTCTTTATCGTGGGGGGCTAGCTAAATAGCATGCTATTAAGATGACAATGTCATTGCCAGCGAAGCGAAGCAATCTCAACTGGAGCGTATATGAGCCTTAACGCAATAAAAAGAGCACTCTGGGTCTACCATATCAATACTGGCTCGTGCAACGGATGTGATATTGAAATCCTTGCTGTACTTACCCCCAGGTATGATGTTGAACGTTTTGGCATCATGCTTGTTGGCACACCACGCCACGCCGATGTATTACTGGTGACTGGTCCAGTGGCAAGGCAGATGGCCCCAAGACTCAAGCGGGTATATGAGCAAACACCTGACCCTAAAATGGTCATAGCAGTTGGCAATTGTGGCTTGGAGGGGGGTGTGTTCTACGAATCCTATAATTTGGTGGGGCCAGTAGATCAGCACATACCTGTGGATATATATGTTCCCGGATGTCCCCCCAGGCCTGAAGCCATCATAGAAGCCGTCGCTAAAGCCTGGGTAAAGCTTGAGAAAGCGGCAGAGAAGTAGCATAAATGGAAATACTGAGTCCTGAAGAAATAGTTGAGAGCTTTAAGGCTGCCCTGGGTAGCAGCTTTATCGATTCAAAGATTTACCAAAGAGAGGTGGCGGTCAAAAAGAACCTTTTCCAAGCGATTTGGATATATGTAAAGCGCGAGGCCTTTAGGCAAGCAGTAGAACACACCTGTAAGCTACAGGAATACCCACACCTATCCATAATCTCGTCATCTGATCTCGGGGATAGTGTTGGGTTGATATATCACTTCACCATATATTACGGGCATCACCTGAAAGAATTATCGCTAGGGCTATGCATAAATCTACCAAAAGAGGATCTAAAGATACCGACAATTACAGATATGGTTCCCGGCGCCTTGTTTACGGAGCGAGAGACTCAGGAGATGATGGGAGTAGAAATAGTGGGTATCCCGGATAACAGAAGGTTATTCCTGCCCGGGGACTTCCCTCAAGGTGTTTACCCTTGGAGAAAAGACGAGAAGGGACCACATGACCTGCTTAGAGTCCTGCCAGGGAGAGAGAAGAAATGAAGGATGAAGGAATGACAACAACCTACACTATCCCGGTAGGCCCAATTCACCCGGCACTGAAGGAACCTATCCGGCTCGATCTTAAGGTCGATGGTGAAGAGATTGTAGATGTAGATGTTATTGTGGGGCAAGTTCACCGCGGCATCGAATGGCTGGGTATGAACAGAAATAACCCTATCCAGAACATATACCTGGCTGAGCGGGTATGTGGTATCTGCAATATATGTCATCCATTCGCATATATCATGGCTGTCGAGCAAGCCGCTGGGATCACCCCGCCAGAACGCGCTGAGTATATCAGGGTAATCATTGCCGAAATGGAACGAATACATTCACATCTACTGTGGGCCGGTATTGCTGCACACGAGATCGGCTTTGATTCAGTATTCTACCTTGTCTGGCGTGTTAGAGAAGAAATAATGGATTTAATAGAATATGTGACAGGAAACCGGGTGACCAAGGCCATGTTCCAAATTGGTGGAGTCAGAAGGGATATTACTGAGGAACAATTTCCCCGGATTAGAAAAACTCTGGCTTACTATAAGTCCATCTTCAACCAATTGAAGACAGTGTTTTTAGACGACAGGACAATAAGGATGCGGACAAAGAATGTGGGCATTCTGAAAGTCGAAGATGCGTTAAAATTGCTCACAGTTGGACCAACAGCTAGAGCCAGCGGTGTCAACAAGGATATAAGGCAAGACCAGCCTTATGCTGCCTACGCTGATTTGGATATCAAAGCCATCACGCCGGACATGCTTACCGGGACTGTAGTGGGCGATGTGTATGACAGAATCATTGTTCGATTATTAGAGGTTAAGCAATCAATTGAAATCATAGAGTGCTGTTTAGAAGAAATGCCACCTGGTGCCATACTGGCAGAGCCAAAAATGGCAAAGGTTTTGAATACGCTAAAGACGGCGGAGGGCGAAGGTGTCGGGCGAGCTGAGGCGCCTAGAGGCGAAGTTATACATTATGTTCGTTTGGAGGCTGGGAGAGAAACACTGGCCACTTGGAAGATAAGAGCCCCTACATACGTGAATCTTATGGCGGTGCCGACAATACTCAAGGGGGCGCAGCTTGCTGATGTTCCCATAGTCTTTGCCTCTATCGACCCCTGCATGTCATGCACCAACAGAGCCGTTGTTGTCAACAGGAAAACAAGTAAGAGAGCCTCATTTACTAACGAGGAGCTGCACCATCTCTGTGTGGAAAAAACGAGGAGGTTGAGTAATGAGCTGGCTAGGTAATAGCTACCCCTTAACCATTGCAGCCATAGTTGTCGGTTCAATTATTCTGGCCCTGCTCGGAACCTTCTTCGGATTGTTATACCGAGGTATAGACCGCAAGCTAGCAGCTCATATGCAAGGTAGGATAGGTCCCCCGATAATTCAGCCCTTCCGCGATGTTCGAAAGCTGCTGGCAAAGGAGAGTATCATACCTGATGGGGGAGTCTCCTGGCTGTTCCAGGCTTGCCCCTTTATTGGCTTGGTGGTATCCATTTCATTACTGGTTTATATACCTGTATTTGGGCAGAGAGCGCTCTTAGAAGGCTATGGCGACTTGATATTAATACTATACCTATTGATTATACCCTGTCTAACACTGGTAGTGGGCGGCTTCGCATCAAGTTCACCATTTGCCACTGTGGGAGCACAGCGTGAGATGGTCATCATGATGAGCTACGAATTCCCCCTGGCGGTGGCCATAATTGCTATTGCTTGGCGTATCAGCCATGTCACCGATATTAATCCGTTTATATTTTCTACCGTGGCCCAATATCCTATATGGAACCAGGTAGGCCCAGTGGGAGTGGTAGGATCATTGATTTTGCTCTTTACTCTTTTAGTAGTTACGCCTGGAGAAGTAGCTAAGGTGCCATTCGACATAGCAGAAGCCGAAACCGAGATCGCTGGGGGATTATTAGTGGAATATTCCGGTAGGAATTTGGGGTTGTTTTACCTCGCCGATACAATAAAAGCCTTTGCCATGGTATCATTGGTAGTGGCTCTATTTTTCCCCTACAACCTCTCTCCTGTAATTGGAATCGGAGCAGCTGCCCCCGTAGTCGTAGTGGATGCCTTATTCTTTTTGCTTAAAGTCTTCCTGGTAATGTTCATTAGCGTAATATTAATACGCACCGCAATGGCGCGGTTTAAGATAAGTCAGGCAAGCTACATCTATATAATAGCCATGACATCTATCGGCCTCGTTGGTTTAATATTGCTACATGTAGATATGATAGTGTGAGGCAAAATATATGGAAATAGTTAAGATATTGCTAAAGCAGCTCTTTCAAACTCCGGCGACAAATAAATTCCCGACAAAATATGCTCCCAAATCAACCATCAAATTCCTGGACAGGGTTAAGACGGGTGAATTGAAGCTAACGCCACCAATAGCAGTGCCGCCCAGGTTTCGGGGGAAAATCTCATTCAACAGGGAAAAATGCACCGGATGCCAGTTGTGCATCAAGGTCTGCCCCACTAAAGCCATAGAATTTATACCCGAAGAAAAAAAGGTGAAAATATTCGTTGCCAGGTGCTGTTTCTGTGCACAATGCAATGACATATGCCCAACGAGCGCACTGTCTATGACTGATGAATTCATGCTCTCCAGCTATGACAAGTATGCTGACGACCTTGTTGTAACTGGATAGCTCAACACCGTTTGGCCCGATCTCAATGTCAAGTGCTTATGTTTCGAGCATCCTTATTTCGTTCAGCCGTTCTTCTATTATAAGGTTGGCAACATCGTCCCCGCTCCTGCGAACAACACTGGATAATGCTGCACCAAAGTCCATGCTCGCGGGCTGAATCCCTATCAGCACTATACCCCGACAAAAGTCACTTACATACGATGTAAAGAGGGATAGTGGCATGTTATGTGTTGAAATACACATAACACCTATCTTCTCTGGCGGTATAATTCTATATGAACCTGGGCTTAGTCCCATTTCGGCGGCGTCTACCAGTATCAGTCTGTCAGGAACATGCTCTCTCACACTTGAGGTGTAATTCTCAGGAGCTGTGCCACAATTTACTGCAATTATTTCCCTCTTGGTTCCTGCGGATTTGACTTGCTTTGACTTCTGTTCAACCTCTTTTAGGTATTCGTTGATTCTTTCCACGACGTGAACACCAATTCCGTCATCGCCTTTTAATGTGTTGCCTATACCCAAGATGACTTCTTTCACGCTACCGCCACTGCATTGCTATTGTTGTTACAAAACTCATCAAGCATTATACTGAGGAAAGGACTCCACTACAAGGAAAGCATCAAAACGATAACTAGGCCTGAAGTTCACTTTGCCACTTGAAGCTTGGCAATGCTACACTAATTTGTTATCCGAGCGAAATGCGACAATGATCCTGAGGTATATTCGGTAAAATAATCATGACAATAAACGGAGTGGAGTGTGCCTAGGCGGAGCCACCCTGTAAGGTGCATGGGGGCTGGCCCAAGCTATTCCATTTGATCTTCCTGGAGGTTTAGGTATGGAGAAGCAAAACGACATAGTGATTATTGGTGGTACGGCCTGTGGTCCAAAGGCTGGAGCTGGGGCACGGCGATGTGATCCGCACGCTAGAATAACTATAGTGGAGCAACAGGAAAATTTATCGGTGGCAAGCTGTGGCCTGCCCTATTATGTTTCCCGAGTCATTGACAGCCAGAGTGAGCTGGTAACACGTAAGCCTGATTTCTTTAAGGATGTACTGAGTATAGACGTGCTAACTCGAACCAGGGCTTTATCCATTGACCGTAAAACTCATTGCGTTGAGACTCTTAACCTGGAAACGAATGGAGTTTCAAAGATTAAATATGATAAGCTCGTAGTAGCAACAGGCAGCATACCGACGGTGTTAGCTTTAGAGGGAGGAAACCTTGAAGCATCTACACTCTATCCAAAATCGAGGACGCAAATGCTATTCGTAACTTAGTCTCCCGGCGTGAAATTAAGAAGGCAACTATTATTGGTGCTGGTCTGATTGGTCTCGAAATGGCTGAAGCCTTTGCTTCACAAGGTCTGGAGGTGACCGTTGTTGAGGTCTTTGATCAGATACTGCCTGTGTTGTTTGATTTTGAGGTTGCCGCCTACGTCGAAAAACATTTGCGGGGCAAGGGTGTGAATTTGCTCCTCGGACAACGGGTCAAGGGATTTCAGGGAGATGAGCATGGATGGGTATGTAAGGTTACTACTGAAGGTGAGGAGCTGGAGACCGGCTTGGTACTGCTAGCTCTCAGTGCGCGTCCAAATACCAAATTAGCCCGGGAGGCATTAGCGTCAACCATTGCCTCCAGACCAGCGATCCAGATATCTACGCTGGTGGAGACTGTGTGGAGAATGTCAATCGGATTACTCGACAAAAGGTGTTTTCTCCTCTGGGGTCTACTGCTAATAAACATGGTAGGGTAATCGGAACCAATGTGGCTGGTGGATGTGAAATCTTTCCTGGTGTGCTAGGCACTAGCATTGTTAGAGTCTTTGACTACAATGTGGCACGGGTCGGT